>Ga0310822_100086_pt1 | contig 152507 bp, 144 predicted proteins | sample P4_ome_2_FD_201313 | JGI IMG/M metagenome (GOLD analysis project Ga0310822, IMG submission 201313) | Sorghum-adapted microbial communities from Joint BioEnergy Institute, Emeryville, California, United States - P4_Day56_Rep2 | ecosystem: Engineered > Bioreactor > SSF (Solid state fermentation)...
CAGCACCTCGAAGATCGCCCGCTCCGGCTGCCCGGTCAGCTCCGCCGCCCGCTTCGCCAGTTCCTGCAGCGCCTGCTTCTTGCTGCTCACCCGCAATCCCGCGATAACGCTCGCAGGCGTGATCAGCTTGTCGATATCCATGAAATTCCTCGCGTTGGACGTCGTCGGCGCAGCTTCTACGCGCTTCGGCTCCCCAGGGAACCGTCATGATGGCGATTGCCTTGGGGATCAATCCAGCCGACGTGGCCGTCGGGCCGACGATAGACCATGTTCAGGCCCCCATGGGACCGGTTGCGGAACATCATCGCTGCGCAATCGGCAAGATCCAGCCGCATCACGGCCTCGCCGACCGACAGCGTCGGAATATCCGTCTCCATCTCCGCGATGACGACCGGTCGACGATCGGCGCCGTCCGTCGTCTCATCGGTGTCTTCCGGCTCCGGCGCCAGGATGTACTGGCCCGCCCGCTCGGAGTTCGTGTCGCCCCGCCGGTGATCGCGAAGCCGCCGCTTGTGGCGCCGCAGGCGCTTGGCGATGTGCTCCGCCGCGGTGTCGAAGGCGGCATAAGGGGCGCTGGCCTGCGCTTGACCCTGCAGCAGGATACCGCGACCCGGATGAACGGAGATATGGGCGCGGTACAGATAGGCTTCCCGAGAGAAGACGACGTGTGCCTCGATCGGATCGCCGAAATATTTGCCGAAGACCATGTCCAGGGTCTCGGCCACATGGGTACGCAACGCCTCGCCGACGTCGAGCTGCTTGCCTTTGACGGTCAGGTGCATGGCTCACGATGTCCAGGCTGATTGGCCGCATTCTCCCCGATGAAAACCGTGGCGGCCCGGATGGCGGCGGGGACCATAGGCATGTGCGCTTCTGGAGTCAATGACTGTACGGAAGCCCAACCCGCTCCCAAAGATGTATGGCATATCAACCGATTCGCAAGGCCTTGTCGCGCCGGCGCTGGACCGACGACGGAATGCGCAGCGATTCCCGGTATTTGGCAACGGTCCGGCGGGCGATCGTGATGCCCTCGCGATGCAACAGCTCGACCAGCTTGTCGTCCGACAGGATCGCGTCCGGCGTTTCGGCATCGATCAGCTGCTTGATGCGGGAGCGGACCGCCTCCGCCGAATGGGCGTCGCCGCCGTCCGCGTTGGCGAGCGAGGCACTGAAGAAGTACTTGAGTTCGTAAACCCCCCGCGGCGTCGCGAGAAACTTGTTGGTCGTCACCCGGCTGACGGTGCTTTCGTGCATGCCGATGGCGGCGGCGATGTCGCGGCGGATCAACGGCTTCAGATGCTGGACGCCGTGCAGGAAGAAGGCCTCCTGCTGCCGCACGATCTCGGAGGCCACCTTCAGGATCGTGGTCGCCCGCTGGTGCAGCGACTTGACCAGCCAATTCGCCGAATTGAGCCGTTCGGCGATGTAGTCGCGCTCGGCCTTGTCCTTGGCTTCCCGGCTGATTCGGGTGAAATAGGCGTTGTTGACCAGTACGCGCGGCAGCGTCTCGCTGTTGAGTTCGACGATCCAGCCGTTGCCGTTCGGCGCGCGATGCATCAGGATGTCGGGGGTGATGGCCGGCGCGACCGTCGTCTCGAAGGCGAGCGCCGGCTTGGGGTTGAGCGCCTTGATCTCGGCCACCATCTCGGCGAGATCCTCGCCGTCGACCCCGCACACCCGCATCAGCGCCTCCCGGTTGCGGCTGGCCAGGAGGTGCAGATTGTCGAGCAGCGCCTGCATCGCGGGATCGAGGCGGTTTCGATCGCGTAGCTGGAGCGCCAGACACTCCGCCAGACTTCGAGCGAAGATGCCGGGCGGATCGAACTCTTGCAGCTTGGCGAGCGTGGCCTCGACCCGTGAGACGGGACAGCCGAGCAGCTCCGCAACCTTCGCGAGGTCGCCGACGAGATAGCCCGACTCGTCGATCATGTCGATGAGCTGGACGCCGATCATCCGGTCGGTCGGATCGGCGATGCTGAGGCCAAGCTGCGTCAGAAGATGGTCACGCAGATTGACGTCCGAGCCGAGCGTCTGCTCCAGGCTGCTTTCACCGTCCTCCATCGACCCGTTGCGGCCGCCGGATTGCCTGCCGTGAAGCGACGACGCGGCCCCGAAGGCCGCGTCGTCGTCGCTCCACAGGTTCTCGTAATCGGTGTCGAGCGGTGAAATGGCGGAATCGAGCATCACATCCGATCTGGCAAGGTCGCTGGTGTCGGTCAGCCCTGCCTCGATCCGTTCGGCGGACAACGCGCCGTACGATTCGCCGTCGTAAGAGGCGTCACCGTCCGAGTGGTCGCCGTCGCGGTCGAATTCGGTGCGGCCGTCCTCGTCGCGTTCGAGCAGCGGGTTCTGCTCGATCTCCCGTTCCACATACGCGCTCAACTCAAGATTGGATAGCTCTAGCAGCTTGATCGCCTGCTGGAGCTGCGGCGTCATTACGAGCGTCTGGCTCTGCCGCAGATCCATCCGCTGGGTCACTGCCATAGCCGGGACCCTTAAAGACTAAACCTTTCCCCGAGGTAAACGCGGCGGACGTCCTCGTCGAGGACGATCTCGTCGGGCGTGCCCTCGCGCAGGACCTCGCCCTCGTTCAGGATGTAGGCACGATCGACGATCTCGAGCGTCTCGCGAACATTGTGATCGGTGATGAGGACACCGATTCCGCGGTCCTTGAGATGCGAAACGAGGTCGCGGATGTCGGCCACGGCGATGGGGTCGATGCCGGCGAGCGGCTCGTCGAGCAGGATGAAGGCCGGTCCCGAGGCCAGCGCACGAGCGATCTCGACGCGTCGGCGCTCGCCGCCCGAAAGCGCCACTGCCGGCGCCTGGCGCAGATGCGCTATCGAAAACTCGGCTAGCAATTCGTCGAGGCGCGCCTCGCGGCGCTCGCGTACCGGCTCGACGATCTCCAGCACGGCACGGATGTTCTGTTCGACCGTGAGGCCGCGGAAGATGGACGCCTCCTGCGGCAGGTAGCCGATACCGAGTCGCGCACGGCGGTACATCGGCAGATCGGTGATGTCCATGCCGTCGAGAATGATGGAGCCGTAATCCGGCCGGATCAACCCGGTGATGATGTAGAAGCAGGTCGTCTTGCCGGCGCCATTGGGACCGAGCAGCCCAACCGCTTCGCCGCGCTGGACCGACAGCGAGACGCTGCGCAAGACCGGTCGCTTCTTGAACTGCTTGCCCAGGTTCTGTGCCGCGAGGCCCTGCGTTGCGGCGGCCGATTCGACCTCTGGGGCCGCGTCGTTTTCCCTGACCCGCATGTCGAATCGATCATCCATGTCCTGTCTTACCGCGCTCATTGCGCATTTGCCTCCGGTTCCGACGAGGGAACGATGAGCGTCCGGACCCGGGCGTCGCCATCGCCGCTCCGGCCGCCGAGCAGGCGGCTGACACCGGTTCTGAGGTTGACCTCGGCAAATTCGCCGTTGAGTTGATTGTCGCCCCGCGTGATCCTGACCGAGCCTTCCAGCGTCGCGATCTCCGTGTCCAGATTGTAGACACCCTTGTCACCGCGGGCGAACTCCGATTTCGTCGACAGCCGGACATCGCCGATCGCTTCGACCCGGGTCAGTTCCTGCTTGCCCGCCGCGGTTTCCTCGAAATGGCCGGTCAATACATCCGCCTGCACCCGCTTGTCGCCCTGCAGGACGACGGCGTTGCCGCGGGCGACGACCATCTGGCGATCCCCCCAATACTCAAGGCTCTCCTCGGCGGTCAACGTCTCCTGCGCGGTCTCGGCGCGCAGGTCCTCGCCGACCATGACGACGACATCCTTGTCGACGTCATAAACGGCGCGGTCGCCCCTGACCGTCGCCGAGGAGGTGGTCACGCGCACGCTGCCCTCGGCTTCCACCCGCCAGATCTCGGATCCCTCTCCCTGGGTCTCTCTGTAATGTGCGGTAACGACATCCGCATAGAGGGTAAAATCACCGCGGGCGACCCGCGCGTCGCCGCGGGCGATGTAGACCTTCTCATCGCGGCGCCATTCGATGGCTTCGCTTGCCTCCACCTCGATCGGCTCGTCGGAAGCGCCGAGATTCGCGCCGCCGATGGACTGGGCCTGGACCGCGTGGCCAAGGGCCAGCGGGATCACCAGAGCGAGCAGCCGGAAAACCTCGGGCAACGGGGCGTGCCGGGGCGTCGGGGCGGAAGGTCTGCCGGTCACCCGCCGGCCCCCCTGCCGCTTCGATCCCCGTCGTTCGGGTAGAGGACCACCCGGCTGCGGCCCGTGAGGATCAGGCGGTCGCCCTCGCCCGTGACTCGAAACCCTTCCCCGACCAGTTCGCCGGCCGGTCCATGACCGCGGACTTCGTCGTCGCCCGAGGCGATACCTTCCTTCAGGTCAATCTCCGCACGGCTCGTGTGCAGTTCGAAGCCCCGGTCGTGGAACAGGCTGACCGAACCTTCGAGTTCCAGCCGCTCCGTCTCGCGATCGTAGCGGCCGGCATCCGCCATCAGGGCGACCCAGGCCCCGTCGGCCAGGGTGACGTCGGCCCTGGGTTGCGTCAGCCCGATGATCCGGCCCTGCTCGTCTACCTGGCTCGCCAGGTCGGCGGTGATGCTGAACGGCCGGTTCTGGTGGTCGATCCCCTCGAATCGAGGATTGACCATGTTCAGGGAGGCTACGTCCTCGGGCGCGAAGTCGGTGATGCCGATGCGCAGCCGCGTCTCGTCCAGATTGATTTGCGACCACACCACCAGCAGGACGACAAGGCCCGCCGCCAGGGTCAGCAGCAGAAGCTTGGCGATCCCGACGAAACGGGTATAGCGTGCCACGGACGACCGGCGCTCCCACCGTCCGCGGCGGTGCGGCATGAACCGCGCATCTGCGGCCTGGGCCATCCGTCTCTCTCTTCCTCGCTCAGGTGATGCCGGCGCGCAAGCAGTCGTGCATGTGCACGAGTCCCACCGGGCGCCCGTCTTCGGTCACGAACAAACTGGTGATTGTGAGGTCATTCATCAAACCCAGCGCCTCTGCGGCCAGCGCCTGCGGACGGATGACCTTCGGTTTCGGCGTCATCACCGCGCCGGCCGAGAGCGACAGCAGGTCCGAATCCATGTGGCGGCGCAGGTCGCCGTCGGTGATGATTCCGCTCAGCCGCCCCGTGGCATCGACGATGCCGACGCAGCCGAAGCTCTTGGCCGTCATCTCCAGGATCGCCTCGCCCATCGGTGTGTCCGGCCCCACCAGCGGGATCCGGTCGCCGCGATGCATGATGTCGTCGACGCGGAGCAGGCGCCGGCCGAGATGGCCCCCCGGATGCAGAAGCCGGAACTCCGTCGGCGAGAACCCTCTACGTTCGAGAAGCGCGATCGCCAGGGCATCGCCCAGGGCCAGCATCATGGTCGTGGAGGTCGTCGGCGCCAAGCCCATGGGGCAAGCCTCGGCCGCATTCGGAAGGATGATCGCGACGTCGGCCGCCTCGGCAAGCGCACTGTCGCCGCGGCTGGTCAGCCCGATCAACGGGATCGCGAAGCGCCGGGTATAGGCGACGATGTCGGCGAGTTCGGGCGTTGCGCCCGAGTTCGACAGCGCAATCACCGCATCGTTCTGCGTGATCATGCCCAGGTCCCCGTGGCTCGCCTCGGCCGGATGGACGAACAGGGCCGGCGTTCCCGTGGACGCCAGGGTCGCGGCGATCTTGCGCGCGATGTGGCCGCTCTTGCCCATGCCCGTGACGACCACGCGGCCGGACACGCGGCCCAGGATGTCGATCGCCTTCGCCGTGCCACCGTCCAGCGCCCGCGCCAGTGCCAGGATCCCCTCCGCCTCGAAGCGCAGGACCCGCTCCATCGCGGCGAGATCGCCGCTGGCGCCCACCGCACTGCGCTTCGCGCCGTCCGATTCGGGGAGGACCGTTGGGGGGGTGGCCGTCATGAACCCTTCCTCGCCAGATGAATCTGTTCCGGTAACCCGATAATATACGCCGGAAATCCGGGCGACCCCTCCGGTGCCGGACCCGCGGCGCCGGTTATATTATCCCACCAGCGTAACTAATGCTGAAAGATATCGATATCCGCCCAGCCGGCGAGATCGAGCTCCGCCCGGGTGGGCAGGAACCGGAAACAGGCCTCCGCCAGGGCCAGACGGCCCTCGCGCACCAGCATGGCGTCCAGCCGTTCCTTCAGCGCGTGGAGATGCACCACGTCGGAGGCCGCGTACCGGAGCTGCTCCTGCGTCAGCTCGGGGGCGCCCCAGTCGGAGGACTGCTGCTGCTTCGACAGCTCGATTCCAAGGAGGTCGCGGCACAGATCCTTGAGCCCATGCCGGTCGGTGAAGGTGCGCACAAGTCGCGACACGACTTTCGTGCAGTAGACGGGCGCGCAGGTCACCCCGAAATGTGCCTTCAGAATGGCGATGTCGAAGCGCGCGAAATGGAACAGCTTGGTGACGCCCGGATCGGTGAGCAGTGCCGTCAGGTTCGGAGCCGCGGCCGGCCCGTCCGCGCCGGGGCGGGGGATCTGCACCGCGTGGCAGACCCCATCGCCGGCCGAAAGCTGCACCAGGCAAAGCCGGTCGCGAACAGGGTTGAGGCCCATGGTCTCGGTGTCGACGGCGACGATCGGGCCAAGATCGAGGCCGGCCGGGAGATCGCCCTTGTGCAGTCGGATGTCCATGATCAATGCCCCCGGCGCATGAATGTGTTCGCCTGCCAGCCCGTCATCCGCCTCGCGCGGGTCCGGCGGCGGCGCCATCCCCTTTCAGGTCGCTCGGGATTGCTGCTGGGGACGGTCGTCCGATCGCACAGCCGATGCGTGGATTGTGGTGCCCAGGAGAAGACTCGAACTTCCACGGCCTCTCGGCCACAGGTACCTGAAACCTGCGCGTCTACCAATTCCGCCACCTGGGCATCGGCGGCCGCGATTGTGGCCAGCGCCGCCGCAATGTCAACCGGCTTTTAATGGGCACGCGGCTATTGAGGCTGTTGCCCGCTCGGTCAGCTGTTATATAAGTCGCCGCGAAATCTTCTGTAGGGTTCCCACATGCGGAAGGCGCCGCCGCTCGCGGCGGGGCAGTGGGTCGCGCGCCGGCAATTGGAAGGCCGGCCGGCAGGGGTAAGGAGGGGGGCAAGGCATGGCCGCGCGCGTTGCAACGATCTTCGGCGGTTCGGGTTTTATCGGCCGCTATCTCGTGCAGCGCCTGGCGCGGCGCGGCTGGGTGATTCGCGCCGCCGTCCGGGATCCGGAGGGTGCGCTGTTCCTGCGGCCGATGGGGCATGTCGGGCAGATCACGCCGATCGCCGTGAATGTCCGCGACGACGCGTCCGTCGCCGCGGCCGTGGCCGGCGCCGACGCCGTCGTCAACCTCGTCGGCATCCTGTACGAGCGGGGTGCCCAGACGTTCCAGGCGGTGCATGTCGACGGCGCGCGGCGCGTGGCCGCGGCGGCCAAGGCGGCCGGGGTGCAGCGTTTCGTCCACGTGTCGGCCCTTGGCGCCGACTCCGCTTCGCCGTCGGAATACGCGCGGACGAAGGCCGCCGGGGAAGAGGCGGTGCGCGCCGCCTTTCCGGAAGCGGCCATTGCCCGCCCCAGCGTCGTCTTCGGGCCGGAAGACGACTTTTTCAATCGTTTTGCGGCGATGGCGCGGTTTCTGCCGGCCCTGCCGCTCATCGGCGGCGGCGAGACGAAGTTTCAGCCGGTCTATGTCGGAGACGTGGCCGACGCGCTGGCGAAGATGGTCGAGGATCCGGCCACTGCGGGGCGGACCTACGAACTTGGCGGGCCGCAGGTCTACAGCTTCAAGGAGCTGATGGAGCTTCTGCTGCGCGAAATCGGCCGGAAGCGATTCCTGGTGCCGCTGCCCTTTTCCCTCGCGCGGTTGCAGGCGGCCGTTCTCGAGCGTCTGCCGAAGCCGCCGCTGACCCGCGATCAGCTCGAGCTCCTGAAGCGGGACAATGTCGTCAGCGGAAAGATGCCGACACTGGCCGATCTAGGCATCGCGCCGACGGCCGTCGAGGTCATCCTGCCCACCTATCTGAGCCGCTTCCGCCGCGGCGGCGTCCAGCAGCCCCGGCAGCGTTAGAAGGCGCTCTTAGCCGGCGGTGTAGACGACGTAGAGTAGAAATCCACCCAGCAGCAGCCGGTAGACCACGAAGGGCGCAAAGGACGACCGGCGCAGCCACCGCATGAGCACGGCGATCGCGAGGAAGCCGGCTACGGCCGAGAAAGCGGCGGCGAACCCCGCCGTCTCCAGCATCGCCGCATCGCCCGCGCGATACAGTTCCAACCCTTTCCACAGGCCGGCGGCGCCGATCGCCGGGATCGACAGCAGGAACGAGAAGCGCGCCGCCTCGGCCCGCTCATAGCCAAGCAGGCGCGCGGCCGTCATGGTCACGCCGGAGCGGCTGGTGCCGGGCAGGAAGGCGCAGACCTGGGCGCAGCCGACGATGACCGCGTGGCTCATCGTCATGTGCTCGACCCGCCGGACCCGCAGCCCGGCCTTGTCTGCGAGGTGGAGCAGGACGCCGAAGAGGATCAGGCTCCAACCGACGACCTCCAGCTGTCGCGGTCCGCCTCCAAGGTGGTGCTCGATGAGATAGCCGACGATCAGCGCCGGGATCGTGGCGATCAGCAGATAGCCGGCAAGCTGCGCGCCAGGATCGGTTTGCCCGGCCGCCAGGCGGCCGAGGCCTGCCAGCATCCGCGCGATGTCGCGCCAGAAGTAGAGCAGAACGGCGGCGAGCGTACCGACATGCGCGGCGACATCGATCGCCAGCCCTTGATCGGGCCAGCCGGTGAAAACGGGGACGAGGATCAAATGTCCGGAGGAGCTGATCGGCAGGAACTCGGTGATTCCCTGGACCAGCGCCAGGACCAGGATGTGCAACAGCGGCAAGCCCGAACCCCCTTGGCGGTCAGGGCCGCTTATAGCATCAGGCAAAAGGGCGCCCAAGAGAGCAAATGGTCTCAATATGGTACTTTTTCGGCCGCTGCCCGCGCCGTCGCGGCGCGGTGTCGCATTGACACCGCAGAAACCGCGTAAAATAAGTCAGCAAAATTGACTCATTCGTGATTTTTCACTCGCGGGCCGGCCTGATATCGCGTATAGCGGTCGAACGGCCGGTTCAAACGGCCGTCGCGGGTGCGCCGGTTCAACCGGTTCCTTCTGTCGGTGCCCCGCGGAATGCACGATCGAAGGCACCACCAGAGAATTCACGGACGCGAGGCAGGGATGGCGCCGCGGATGCTGAAATTTGTCACCGTCGGCCGGCAATTGCCGGACAAGCGTGCAGCAACGCTCCGGCGGACCGATTTCAACGAAATCTTCGATGAGTTCGACCCGGCGCGTGCGGCCGAGCAGGCCGGACGCTGTTCGCAATGCGGAGTGCCGTTCTGCCAGGTCCATTGTCCGGTGCACAACAACATCCCGGACTGGCTGATGCTGACCGCGGAAGGGCGCCTCGAAGAGGCCTACGAGGTGTCCTCCGCCACCAACAACTTCCCGGAAATTTGCGGCCGCATCTGTCCGCAGGACCGGCTGTGCGAGGGTAACTGCGTCATCGAGCAGGCGGGCCACGGCACCGTCACGATCGGCGCGGTCGAGAAGTACATCACCGACACCGCCTGGGAGCGCGGCTGGGTCCGGCCGGTGAAGCCGCGGCGCGAACGCGACCAATCGGTCGGGATCATCGGCGCCGGCCCCGGCGGGCTCGCGGCGGCGGAACAGCTTCGCCGCAAGGGCTATCGGGTGCGTGTCTACGACCGCTACGACCGCGTCGGCGGGCTGATGATCTACGGCATCCCGAATTTCAAGCTCGACAAGGCGGTGGTGGAGCGGCGTGCCAAGCTGCTCGCCGACAGTGGGATCCAGTTCTCCCTGAACTTCGAGGTCGGCCGCGACGCAAGCCTCGAAGAACTGCGCCGCCGGCACGACGCCGTGCTGATCGCCTGCGGCGTCTACAAGGCGCGTGAGCTGGCCGCGCCGGGCGTCGGCCTTGCCAACATCGTGCCGGCACTCGACTATCTCGTCGCCAGCAACCGCAAGGGGCTGGGCGACGCGGTGCCGGCCTTCGATGACGGCACGCTTAACGCCGCCGGCAAGGACGTCGTGGTGATCGGCGGCGGCGACACCGCCATGGATTGCGTGCGCACCGCCGTGCGCCAGGGCGCGAAATCGGTCCGCTGCCTCTACCGCCGCGATCGCGCCAACATGCCGGGCTCCCAGCGCGAGGTGAGCCACGCCGAGGAGGAGGGCGTGGAGTTCGTCTGGCTGGCCGCGCCCGAGGCGTTCCTCGATCGGGGCGACGGCCGGATCGCCGCGGTGCGCGCCACGCGCGTTCATCTCGGCGTGCCCGACGCCTCCGGCCGGCAGACACCTCGGCCGATCGAGGGCTCGCACTTCACCGTGAACGCCGACCTCGCCATCAAGGCCCTCGGCTTCGACGCCGAGGACGTGCCCGCCCGGTTCGACGCGCCGGACCTGGCGGTCACCCGCTGGGGCACGGTGAAGATCAACTATCGGACGATGATGACCAGCCTCGACGGCGTCTTCGCCGCCGGCGACATCGTCCGCGGCGCCTCGCTCGTTGTCTGGGCGATCCGCGACGGCCGGGACGCCGCCGAGAACATCCATCGTTACCTCAGCGCCAAGGCGGCCGCGCGGGTCGCGCCCGCGGCCGCGGCGGCGGAATAGGGGAAGCATCATGGCAGAACGGCCCTTTGGGACGCCCGACGACTTCTCGCGGCGGTGGCAGGCCGAGGCTGAGTACCTCGCCCGCCACGGCCTCTATGACCCGGCGGAGGAGCATGACGCCTGCGGCGTCGGCCTCGTCGCGGCCATCGACGGGAAGCCGCGCCGCCAGGTCGTGGAGGCGGGCATCGCCGCCCTCAAGGCCGTGTGGCATCGCGGCGCGGTGGACGCGGACGGCAAGACCGGCGATGGGGCGGGCATCCACGTCCAGATCCCGCAGGACTTCTTCAAGGAGCATGTCCGCCGCACCGGCCATATCGGCGAGGACGACCGCATCGCCGTCGGCATGGTCTTCCTGCCGCGCACCGACCTGAGCGCGCAGGAGCGATGCCGCGTCGTCGTCGAGCGTGAAATCCTGACCTACGGATACACCATCTTTGGCTGGCGCCAGGTGCCGGTGAACGTCGAGATCATTGGCGAGAAGGCGAATGCGACCCGGCCCGAGATCGAGCAGATCATGATCTGCAACAGCCGGGGCGTCAGCGAGGAGGAGTTCGAGACCGACCTTTACGTGATCCGCCGGCGCATCGAGAAGGGCGTGGCCGAGGAGAGCATCAAGGACTTCTACATCTGCTCGCTGTCCTGCCGCTCTGTCATCTACAAGGGCATGTTTCTGGCGGAGCAGCTCACCGCCTTCTACCCGGACCTGCTCGACGAGCGCTTCGTCTCCAACTTCGCGATCTACCACCAGCGCTATTCGACCAACACCTTCCCGACCTGGCATCTGGCGCAGCCCTTCCGGGTCATCGCCCACAACGGCGAGATCAACACCCTCAAGGGCAACCTGAACTGGATGAAGGCGCACGAGACGCGAATGGCAACGCCGGTCTACGGCGAGCACATGGACGCGATCAAGCCGATCATCCAGCCGAGCGGGTCCGACTCGGCGGCACTCGACAACCTGTTCGAGGCGATGGTCGGCGTCGGCCGGACGCTGCCGATGGTCAAGGCCCTGCTCATCCCCGACGTCTGGTCCGAGCGCGAGACGATGCCGAAGGCGCATCGCGACCTTTACAGCTACTGCAACGCGGTGATGGAGCCGTGGGACGGCCCGGCGGCCATCTGCGGCTTTGCCGGCAATTGGGTGATTGCCGGCATGGACCGCAACGGGCTGCGGCCGCTGCGCTACACGATCACCGGCGACGGGCTGCTGCTCGCCGGTTCGGAGACCGGCATGGTCCGGGTCAACGAGGCGCAGGTGGTCGAGAAGGGACGGCTCGGGCCGGGACAGATGATCGGCGTCGATCTGGCAGAAGGGCGGCTCTACCGCCACCGCGAGCTGATCGACCATCTGGCTGCCCAGGCGCCGTTCGGCGAGTGGGTCAAGAACGTCACCGTCATCGACGACCTGGTCCGTTCGGCGGCGGGCGAGCCCGCGTCCTTCCCGCCGGACGAGCTGCGCCGGCGCCAGCTTTCGGCCGGCATCACCATGGAGGACCTGGAGCTGATCCTCCATCCGATGGTCGAGGACGCGAAGGAGCCCGTAGGCTCCATGGGCGACGATACGCCGCTTGCCGTGCTGTCCGACCACTACCGGGGCCTGCACCAGTTCTTCCGCCAGAACTTCAGCCAGGTCACCAACCCGCCGATCGATTCCTTGCGCGAGAAGCGGGTCATGACGCTGAAGACCCGGCTCGGCAATCTTGGCAACATCCTCGATCAGGACGAGAGCCAGTGCCGCCTGCTGCAGCTCGAATCGCCGGTCCTGCTGACCTCCGAGTTCGATGCCATGCGCGCCTATATGGGCGACACGGCGGTGGAGATCGATTGCACCTTCGACGCCGACGGCGGCGACGGCGCCCTGCGCGACGCGATCCAGAGGGTACGCCGGCAGGCCGAGGACGCCGTGCGCGGCGGCTGCGAGCACGTCATCCTGAGCGACGAGAAGATCGGTCCGGACCGGGCGGGGATCCCGATGATTCTCGCCACCGGCGCCGTCCACACCCACCTGTTGCGCCAGCAGCTCCGTACCTTCACCTCGCTCAACGTGCGCTCGGGCGAATGCCTCGACGTGCACCATTTCGCGGTGCTGATCGGCGTCGGGGCAACCACGGTCAACGCCTATCTTGCCGAGGCCGGCATCGCCGATCGCCACCGGCGCGGCCTGTTCGGCGACAGAACCCTCGAGGACTGCCTGAAGGCCTTCCGCGAGGCGGTCGATCAGGGGCTGCTCAAGGTCATGTCGAAGATGGGCATCTCGGTGATCAGCTCCTATCGCGGCGGCGGCAACTTCGAGGCGGTCGGGCTGTCGCGTACGCTGGTCGCCGAATATTTTCCGGGCATGCCGTCGCGCATCTCTGGCATCGGCATGTCCGGCATCCAGCAGAAGGTGCAGCAGCAGCACGCGCGTGCCTGGAGCGAGGACTTCGTGGCCCTGCCGATCGGCGGCTTCTACCGCTATCGCCGCGGCGGCGAGGTCCATGCCTGGGAGGCGAACCTCATCCACACGCTGCAGGCCGCGGTCGCCAGCGAGGCGTACCAGACCTACAAGAAGTACAGCGAGGGACTGAGCAAGCTGCCGCCCATCAACCTGCGCGACCTGCTCGACTTCAAGCCCGGCGGTCAGCCGATCTCCGTTGACGAGGTCGAATCGATCACCGAGATCCGCAAGCGCTTCGTGACGCCGGGGATGTCGCTGGGCGCGCTCAGCCCCGAGGCGCATGGCACGCTCAACATCGCCATGAACCGGATCGGCGCCAAGTCGGATTCGGGCGAGGGCGGCGAGGATCCGGAACGCTTCCGGCCGCGACCGAACGGCGACAACGCCAATTCGGCGATCAAGCAGATCGCGTCGGGCCGATTCGGCGTTACCGCCGAGTACCTCAACAACTGCCGGGAGATCGAGATCAAGATCGCGCAGGGCGCGAAGCCCGGCGAGGGCGGCCAGCTCCCGGGCTTCAAGGTGACCGAGGAGATCGCCCGGCTGCGCCATTCGACGCCTGGCGTGACGCTGATCTCGCCGCCGCCGCATCACGACATCTACTCGATCGAGGATCTGGCGCAGCTCATCTACGACCTGAAGCAGATCAACCCGGACGCCAAGGTCTGCGTGAAGCTGGTGGCGCGCTCGGGCATCGGCACGATCGCCGCGGGCGTGGCCAAGGCGAAGGCCGACATCATCCTGATCTCCGGCCACAGCGGCGGCACCGGCGCCAGCCCGCAGACCTCGATCAAATACGCCGGCGTGCCGTGGGAGATGGGCCTGTCCGAGGTGCATCAGGTGCTGACCCTCAACCGCCTGCGCCACCGCGTGCGGCTGCGCACCGACGGCGGCATCCGGACCGGGCGCGACGTGGTGATCGCCGCCATGCTGGGGGCGGAGGAGTTCGGCGTCGGCACGGCCTCGCTGGTGGCGATGGGCTGCATCATGGTCCGGCAGTGCCACTCCAACACCTGCCCGGTCGGCGTCTGCACGCAGGATCCGCGGCTGCGCGCCAAGTTTCAGGGCACGCCCGAGAAGGTCGTGAACCTGTTCAGCTTCATCGCCGAGGAGGTGCGCGAGATCCTCGCCTCTCTGGGCTTCAGCTCGCTTAACGAGGTGATCGGGCGCACCGATCTTCTGACCCAGATCAGCCGTGGCGCGCCGCATCTCGACGACCTCGACCTCAACCCGCTGCTGTCCCGGGCCGATCCGGGCGACTATCCGCGCTACTGCACGATGGAGGGCCGCAACGAGGTGCCGGAGACTCTCGACGCGCAGCTCATCGAGGACGCGCGGCCGCTGTTCGAGGACGGCGAGAAGATGCAGCTCCAGTACAACGTCCGCAACACGCAGCGGGCGATCGGCACCAAGCTCAGCTCGAAGATCACGCGGCGCTTCGGCATGTTCGGGTTGAAGCCGAACCACGTAACCGTGCGGCTGCGCGGCTCGGCCGGCCAGTCCCTTGGCGCCTTCGCCGTTCAGGGGCTGAAGCTCGAGGTGCTGGGCGACGCCAACGACTATGTCGGCAAGGGCCTGTCCGGCGGCACGATCGTCGTCCGCCCGACGCCGTCGAGCCCGCTCGCCACCAACGAGAACACCATCATCGGCAACACGGTGCTCTACGGTGCCACCGCCGGGAAGCTGTTCGCCGCCGGCCAGGCGGGCGAGCGCTTCGCGGTGCGCAATTCGGGCGCCCTCGTCGTGGTCGAGGGCTGCGGCTCCAACGGCTGCGAGTACATGACCGGCGGGATCGCCGTGATTCTCGGCCCGGTCGGCGACAACTTCGCCGCCGGCATGACCGGGGGCATGGCCTTCGTCTATGACGAGGCCGGGGTCTTCCCGCAATACGTCAACCCGGACAGCGTGATCTTCCAGCGCCTTGGAGCCGCCCACTGGGAAGGCGTGCTCCGGGATCTGATCGCCGAGCACGTTGCCGAGACCCAGTCGCGCTTCGCCGCGCGGCTGCTGCACGACTGGCCGCTGGAGCGCGGCAAGTTCTGGCAGGTGGTGCCGAAGGAGATGTTGCCCCGGCTCGAGCACCCGCTCACCGACGAGGTCACCGCGGCGGAGGAGAAGCGGGCGTGAGGTCGTAGGGGCATTTCAGCAGATCCGCCCACGACCGGCTGCCCGCCTTCCGCTGGCCGCGAAGGCCGTCCTCAACCCATCGGTGGTTTCCGCGCCCCGCCGGCAACGGAGGCCGCGCCGCGACCCTTTTCCGCGTTGGAGTTGGCCGTTGCTCCAGCGCGGGAGGGTCAATGGAAGTGAACGGGACTAAACGTTGGGGTGCGACTCGATTCCGGCTCCTCCTCGGGAGGGTTGCCGAAATCGGTGCCATAACGCTCTTCCACCGCCCGGACGAGCTTACGGTACCAAGTGCTGTCCGGTGGCGCCCAATCGTCGCACGGTCGGTACCGGCCGCCAAGCATCCGACGCGGCCGTTGGCTGCACCACTCGAGGGCATGAAAGCCGGCCCAGTAATCGCTGCCAGGTTGCGACTTCATGAGGACAGGCCCACCGCCCATCAGCTTGTTCGTGAGTTCGTGACCGATTTTGAGGCGATTGGTGCTGAGCTTCCGGGTAACGCGCCAGACTTCAACGAAAAAGTCTTTTATCCTTTGGGCATTCGGGTCCCCGTCGGGAAAGTCCGTTGCAACACGCCCGCATTCGAGAGTCGGCGGATCCCACGCCCAATCCCGGTTTTCGTATCCCCGATGCATCCGCCAAAGCCAGCGCGACCGGAAAAACGCCAGACGGCGAGCCGGCAGGTTCCGGACCCGGTGTTCGCGGGTGGCGCCCGGATCCGGATTGAGGTCGGGGCTCCAGCCCGGTGCATCGGGCGCGACGATTACGGCGCCGGCCCAATGCGTGCAATCCCCTAGTGAATCTCGAACCGGCCCGACCGGAGCGTCGGCGAAGAGTCCGTCGAGAAAGCCGATGGTCGGGAACTTCTCGCGAAGCGCTTCGGAGAAAAGCGCTTCGTCCTTGCGCGTCATGAAGACGGCCCGGGCTCTCCTGAGATCCTTGGGAGCGGCCGACGGAGAGCCTCCGGACCGCCCCAGTTTGCGAAGGATAGCGTCGTTTGGCATGGTCGTGCCCCCCTTTGCCGCTCGCCCGGCTCCGGATGCTGCCCGGTGCCGTTGTTCATGGGAGGATACAACTTCTAGTTGTTGTTTTTCAACTGGTGCGGCTTCTTGATTAGATAAACTTGGAGGCCGGCCCGGCGCAGGGCCTCTGCGGCATCGAGCTCCGCCTGCGTGATCTGCCCGTTCCTGTCCACGTCAACCGTATTGATTGCAACCAGCAAATCGTCGCGCACCCAGAAGAGCAGGTCGGGGAAGCGCTGACCCGGCCGGCCGTCGCCACGCTTGCCATCCGGGAGGCTTTCCCAGACGACGCCGGGGCCCGGAATCGCCCATTCCTTCTCTGTCCCACCGGAGAGATGAATGGCCCCGGGGTGCTGACGCAGAAACTCCTCCTGGACCTTTTTTAGGTGTTCGCGGGTCATCGGGTTACCCCGGCGGCCCCAGGGGCTGTGAAGAACATAGATGCCGGCACCGAGTTCGGAGTGATCGGGGAAAACGATCAGAGGGGGCGGCGCGTCTGCATCCGCCGGATAGGGTGGCGCCTTCCCGTCGTCGGACAGCGTTGGAATGGTCTCGGCTCGCCCGGCTCCGTCGTCGACCGGCTCGAAGTCGCGCGGCGGTTCCGGCGGCGGCACATCTTGGCGGTCGCGTATCTTCAGCCAGTGCTGTATCGCCCGTGCCGTGGTCGGGAACGCCGCGATTCCAATGCCGGCGCCAAACGGGTGGCGTGGGTCAAGGAACTGCCAGAACGACATTGGGAGCTGTGGCATCGGCCGAGCGGCGTTGGCGCCGCCGGCAACGCGATGAAGCCCGGGAACCGGCGGGCGGCCCATCGCGGCCGTCCCGGCACGAGCGGGAGCAGGCGCAGCCCACAGGCCATGGAGGGGCTGCCGCACCACCGACCAATCGGGTTCGGTCGTCCGGTCATCTGGATCGAGTGCCGGGTCGTCCGCGAGCAGGCCGCCATCGACCCAGCCGCCGGCGCGGGATGTGGTTCTCGGCCCGGCGATTCCATCGTCGGTCAGCTCGGTCGGTCGCCGCGCTTCGCGCAGGAGTGCCTGCCGCCGGTCGAGATCGGACTGGATGCGGTCGATCGCTGCGTCGCGACCATCGCCGAGCATGGGGCGATCGTCCGCAATGCGGGATTGCGGTGGGTGCGGCGGCTGCCGGCCCTCCTGTTGCAGGCGGCTCAGCTCCGCCGCCTCTGCTTCTTCGCGGTCGAGGATGCGCAGAATCTCTTGCGCCGCCCAATCGACGCTGCCGGGCCGCGGGCGTTTGGTGGAAAGCCGGATCATATGGGGGGCTCCTTTCGAAGAAAGGCCCCGACGGTGCGCAGGATTGGCCGGCCGCGACGGCGCGAAGGGCAAGCGCGGCGGCGATCGGTCCGGGCGTTCTGTCGGGGCGACGGGTGGGGCGAGCCGGTGGGCTCGGGCGAAATCCGGGCACGAAAAAACCCGCCGCGGGCGGTCCCGCGACGGGTGCTTGGAATGCCGAGGCGCTACGCGCCCGGATAGAATTTCTCTATTCTAGGAAAATAGTCACATGCCCGTCAAGCCGACGACCGGTTGATTGCGCCGGAGGGGTCAGCCCGCGTTCTCGCCGTTCGTTTCGTAGAAGTCGCGGATGGCGCGCCAGGCTTCCTCGGCCGTCTCGACGAAGCGGAAGATCGACAGATCTTCCGGCGCGATGACGTTCTCCTCCACCATCGCTTCGAAATTGATGATCCGCCGCCACCAGGACTCGCCGAACAGCAGCACCGGGATGCGCTCGATCTTGCCCGTCTGGATCAGCGTCAGCGTCTCGAACAGCTCGTCGAGCGTGCCGAACCCGCCGGGGAAGCAGGTGAGCGCCTCCGCCCGCATCAGGAAATGCATCTTGCGGATCGCGAAGTAGTGGAACTGGAAGCAGAGCTTCGGCGTGATATAACGATTCGGCCCCTGCTCGTGCGGCAGGACGATGTTGAGACCGATGCTTTCGGCTCCCACGTCGTGTGCCCCGCGGTTAGCCGCTTCCATGATTCCGGGACCACCCCCGGTCACGACGACGTAGCGGCGCTCGGGCGAAGCCTGCCCCGCTTCGGAGGCGAGGCGGGCGAACTTTCGCGCCTCCTCGTAATAGCGGCTGCGCTCCAGCGTGCGCCGCGCCGCCTCCAGGCGCGCGCGGGCCTCCGGGTCCTGGGGATGCCGTTCGACCGCGGCTTCCGCCTCGGCGAGGCGGGCCCGGGCGGTCTCGGGATCGGGGATTCGAGAGCTGCCGAAGACCACGATCGTCGAGACGACCTTCTCTTCCTGAAGGACCAGATCGGGCTTCAGGAGCTCGAGCTGGAGGCGCACTGGACGGACCTCCCGGCGCACCAGGAAGTCCTCGTCGGCGAAGGCGAGCCGATAGCTCGGAGAGCGCGTCTGCGGCGTGTCGGCGACGACGCGCGCCGCGGCGGCGGCATCTTCGCTTGCGCTGGGAAAGACGCTTTCCGGCGTCGGCTCGGCCATGGCCGAACTCCTCTCATTCTGCGTCGCGGTGGATTCCGTGTTCGATCGTCCGTGGGATGCGGTCGACCGTCCGGAGGGGCCTCGTCTCAAGTCTCGATTCATTTTGCCAAAATCTGTTTAATGCGCCGCTCCCGAAGCGAGGCGTGAAGCACGGTTCCGGTCCATGCGTCTGCTCTACCACTTTGCTCTTCAGCCCTTCTCGCGAGCGGTGCGCATCGTGCTGCGCGAAAAGCGGCTCGACTTCGAGCTTCAGGACGAGCGGCCGTGGGAACGGCGCGATGCCTTCCTGATGCTCAATCCCGCCGGCGAGGTGCCCGTGCTGGTGGAGCCGGAGGGCGTCGCGCTCGCCGGCAGCCGCGCGATCTGCGAATTCCTCGACGAGACCTATCCCGATCCGTCGATGATCGGGACGACGGCGCTCGGCCGCGCCGAGGTCCGCCGTCTGGTCGACTGGTTCGACGTCAAGTTCTATCGCGAGGTCACCGCCAACCTGCTGGATCAGAAGATCCTCAGGCGCCTCGCCGGCATGGGTGGTCCCGATTCCCAGGCACTGCGCGCCGGCAGCGCCAACATCCACTACCACCTCGAATACATCGGGTGGCTGACCGACCGGCGCAATTGGCTCGCCGGCGACGACTTCTCGCTGGCGGACGCAGCCGCTGCGGCGCATCTCTCCGCCCTCGACTACATCGGCGACGTGCCCTGGAGCCAGCACCCCGAGGCGAAGGACTGGTACGCCCGGGTGAAGTCGCGGCCCAGCTTCCGCCCGCTTCTGGCCGACCGCCTGCCCGGCGTGACGCCGCCGCGCCATTACGCCGACCTGGATTTCTGACGCCGGCGTTCTCATTCGACCTTGAGGTCGAGATTCTCCAGGTTGCGCCGTGCGGCCTCGGCGACCGGCGTGTCGGGGACGAGGGCGGCGACGCGGAGCCAGTCCCGCCGCGCGCCGTCGGCGTCGCCCGTCAGCCGGCGAAGGATGCCGCGCTCCAGCAGAGCGTCGGGGTTCTCCGGATCCAGCCGCAGCGCGCGCTCGACATCCTCCATCGCGAGCTCCAACCCCTCGACATAGCGGTAGGCGGTGGCGCGGAGCACCAGGATGTCGGCGCGCTCCGGCGCCAACTCGCTGGCCCGGTTGAGGTCGTCGAGCGCCTCCCAGTACCGTCCGGCGGTGGCCAGCGCGATGCTCCGGTCGATCAGCAGCTCGACATTGTCTGGCTCCAGCCCGAGCGCGGCGGTCTGGGCCGAATAGGCGCGATCGACGTCCTCGACCATCAGCCAGGCCCGTCCCGCCTGCCCCAGCAGCTCGACGGCGAGCCAGGGCTTGTCCGCCGGCACGTCGGTGGCGATCTTCTCCAGACGGCTTGCCGCCTCGCCGAATTCGCCGAGCTCGATCAGCGCGACGGCAGCGCAGTGCCGCGCCGCGACGCCGCCCCCTGCCGCCTGCCAGGCGAGAGCGCTCTCGAACCCGTCCTCCGGCGACTCGCGCGCAAGCGTCATGCAATCGGCATAGGCCTGCGACGGGTCGCTCGCCGCCGGCCCGGCGCCCTCTTCCTCCGCCAGTGCCGGCGCGGCGAGGGCGGCGAGCGCGAGCAGGGCGACGGCGGAGCGGCCCCATTGGGCGGGAAGCATGGCCAGGAGCATGGATTGTCTTCGGCCTCTCGCATCCATAGAGTGGCGGCCGACAATCACCAGGATGACCGGCAAAAGCAAGCCCGGAACCGCAATGACCGAGTCGCCGACGGACTCCGCCCCGGGGGGCAGGCATTCCCCGGGCGCCGCACCGACGCCCCGCCTGTTCTGCTTCGGCCTCGGCTACACCGCGCTCGCGCTTGCCGAATCGCTGCGGGCGGAGGGGTGGCGCATCGCCGGCACCTGCCGCTCGGCCGAGGACCGGGCCGCGCTGGCGCGGCGCGGCATCGAGGCGCATCTCTTCGACCGTGATCGGCCGCTTGCCGATCCGGCGGCGATCCTCGCCGGCACGCGCTGCCTGCTGAGCTCCGTGCCGCCCGACGCAGCCGGCGACCCGGTGCTCGATCGCCACGCGGCCGACATCGCCGGGATCGAGGGGCTGGCCTGGGTCGGTTACCTCTCGACCACCGGGGTCTATGGCGACCGCGCCGGCGGCTGGGTCGACGAGACGAGCCCCCTGCGGCCGAGCGGAGAGCGCGGCCGTCGGCGCCTCGCCGCCGAGACCGCATGGCTCGATCTCTGGCGCCGCGGTGGCACGCCGGTTCATCTGTTCCGCCTGGCCGGGATCTATGGTCCCGGGCGCAGCGCGCTCGACGCGGTCCGGGCCGGCAGAGCGAAGCGGATCGTCAAGCCCGGCCAGGTGTTCAGCCGCATCCATGTCGAGGACATCGTCGCCGTGCTGCGCGCCTCGATCGCCCGGCCCAACCCCGGCGCCGCCTACAACGTCTGCGACGACGATCCCGCGCCGCCGGCCGAGGTCGTGGCCTTCGCCTGCGCGCTGCTGGGCGTCGCGCCGCCGCCGCCGGTACCGTTCGACGAGGCCGATCTGTCGCCGATGGCGCGGAGCTTCTACGCCGACAACAAGCGCGTGCGAAACGACCGGATCAAGACCGAGCTCGGCGTGCGCCTGCGTCATCCGGACTACCGCGCCGGGCTGACCGCGATCCTGCAAGCCGGGGGGTGATCCGCCGGCCATCGGCCGACCCTTGGGGGCATGGTGGTACTCCCCCCTGCCGGACCTAAAAACGACCCCCATGCAAAGGCGGTGTCCGCGCGTTTCCGGGGCAGGGAGCGGCGTGAAACGGGCGGCCTAGTCCCCGCCGGACAGCTCCGCCACGGCGGCGAAGAGGCGATCGAGATCGGCGGGGCGGGAGAGCCGGTGGTCGCCGTCCTTGATCAGCAGCAGGTGGACGTCGTCGCCCGTGAGGCGCTCGGTGAGCCGCAGGGCGGTCTGCCAGGGGACGTCCGGGTCGCGCATCCCCTGCAGCAGCCGGACCGGGCAGGTGATATCGATCGGCGCCCGGAGCAGCAGATGGTTGCGCCCTTCCTCGATCAGCGCGCGCGTGAACGGATAGGGCTCGGGGTCGTAGGCCGAGGGCCTTCGCACCGCGCCGTCGCGCAGCAGCGTCTCGCGCTCCTCGGGCGTCAGGGCCGCCCAGACGAGGTCTTCCGTAAAGTCCGGCGCCGCTGCGACGCCAACGAGGCCGGCCAGCCGCTCCGGCCGGGCGAGGGCGACGAGCAGCATGATCCAGCCGCCCATGCTGGAGCCGACCAGGATCTGCGGTCCCGCCGTGAGCTCGTCGAGCGCCGCCAGTGCGTCCGCCGTCCAGCGGCCGATCGTGCCCTCTTCGAAGGCGCCGGAAGATTGGCCGTGGCCGGTGTAGTCGAAGCGCAGGAATGCCTGGCCCCGCGCACGGCAAAAGGCCTCGAGAGCGGTGGCCTTGGTCCCGGTCATGTCGGAGGCGAAGCCGCCGAGGAACACGACACCCGGCCGCCGGGGTGTCCCCTCGCGTTCAGGGAGGCGATGATAGGCGATTGCCGAGCCGTCGGGCCGTGCTAGTATCCGCGGCGGTTCGGGGGCGGGGGAGTCGGGTACAGCCATGGATCGGACGTGGCGATGATGGGCGTTTCAGAGGCCGTCATCGACACACTTAACACCGGCAGAGGTCTTCTGGAAGACGAACCTCAGCCGCCGGTGGTGCTCCAGGTTTTGCCAAGCCTGGAGCCGGATCGCGCGGGGCGGGCCGCGGTGGAGATTGCCGGCGCCATCGTTGCGGCCGGGGGCGTCGCCATCATCGCCTCCGCCGGAGGGCGCATGGTGCGTCTTCTGGACCGCGTCGGGGCGCGGCATGTTTCGCTGCCGCTCGACAGCCGCAATCCTTTCGTGATCGCCGCCAATGCGGGTCGACTGACCCGGCTCGTTCGGCGGAACGGGATCGACATCCTCCACGCCTATGGCCACGCACCGGCCTGGAGCGCGCGCGTCGCTGCCCGGCGCACCGGACGACCCTTCATCACCACCGTCCACGCCCTGCCGAAAGGAGATGGCTACTTGCGGCGCCGCTACAACGCGGCGATGGCGGCGGGAGACCGGGTGATCGCCGTCTCGGACTTCGTGGCCGAGCACGTCGTAGCCAACTGCGCCGTCGAGCCAGACAGGCTCCGCCTCGTCCACGGCGGCATCGACCTGAGGCATTTCGATCCCGACCAGGTCAGCCCGCACCGGATTGCGCAGCTCTCGCAGCAGTGGCGACTCCCCGACGGTGTGCCGCTGGTTTTGGTGCCTGGCCGCTTCGTCCGGCCACGGGGGCATCGCGCCGTGATCGAGGCGCTGACGCACCTCGGGGATCGCGAGTTGCTCTGCGTGCTCGTCGCGGCTGAAGGTGACGCTGAGGGCCCGGCGGCCTATCGGCGCGAGATCGAGGGGCTGATCGACAGGTATGGCCTCGGCGACCGGGTCTACATCGCCGGTGTCTGCGCCGACATGCCGGCGGCCTACATGCTGGCCGACGTCGTGGTGTCCTGCCCGACACGCCCGGACTCCTTCGCTGGCGTCATTGCCGAGGCCCGCGCGATGGGGCGTCCGGTGGTCGCCGGCGATCACGGCGCCGCGCGCGAGCAGCTCGCCGAGGGCCTCATGTCCTGGCTGGTCGCGCCGGACGATCCGGCCGCGATCGCCGCGGCGATCGGCGAGGCACTCGACCTGACGGGCGAGGAGCGCAGCCGGTTTGCGCCCGCCGTGATCGCGGCGGCGCGCGCGCGCTTCTCGAAGGACGTGATGTGCGCGCGCACGCTGGCGGTCTATGCGGAGCTGCTCGGTGCCGCGGCGGGGGGCGCAAGATGAGGTGAAAGGCGGAGTCCACTCATGGACTTGCGATTGATTTTCGCCGTCGCGGCCCTATCTTGACAGCTGTTTGAATCCTTCTAAATTCGCCCGTTCGGCACACGGCTTGTTCCGGGCCGTGGCGGCCGTTTGCATGGCTAGTCTGGAGTTTCATGGTCGCGATTACGCTTCCCGACGGGACTGTGCGTCACTTTGACGGGCCGGTCTCCGGCGCCGATCTTGCGGCTGCCATCGGTCCGGGCCTCGCAAAGGCGGCGCTTGCGGTGAAGGTGGACGGCGAGGTCAAGGACCTTGCCTATGTCATCGACCGCGACGCGCGTGCCGAAATCGTGACCCGTAGCCATCCGGACGCCCTTGAGCTGCTGCGCCACGATGCCGCCCACGTTTTGGCCGAGGCGGTGCAGGAGCTCTACCCCGGCACCCAGATCACTTTCGGCCCGGCGACCGAGACGGGGTTCTACTACGACTTCGCCCGTGACGAGCCCTTCACCCCGGACGATTTCGAGAAGATCGAGCAGCGGATGCGCGAGATCGTCGACCGCGACGAGCCGATCACCCGGGAGGTCTGGAGCCGCGACGAGGCGATTCGCTGGTTCCGCGAGCACGGCGAGCATTTCAAGGCGGAGTGGATCAGCGAGATTCCCGAGGACGAGGAGATCTCGATCTACCGGCAGGGCAATTGGCTTGACCTCTGCACCGGGCCGCACCTGCCTTCGACGGGCAAGCTCGGCAAGGCCTTCAAGCTGATGAAGCTGTCCGGCGCCTATTGGCGCGGCGACCCCAAGAATCCGCAGCTCCAGCGCATCTACGGGACCGCCTGGGCGGACGAGAAACAGCTCCAGCAGTATCTCCGCCAGCTCGAGGAAGCGGAGAAGCGTGACCATCGCCGGCTCGGCCGCGAGATGGACCTGTTCCATCAGCAGGAAGAGGCGATCGGCAGCGTCTTCTGGCACCCGAAGGGCTGGACGCTCTACCGCACCCTGGAACGCTACCTCCGCGCGCGGCTCGAGGCTGCGGGCTATGTCGAGGTTAGGACGCCGCAGCTCATCGATCGCGCGCTGTGGGAGGCCTCCGGCCATTGGGAGAAGTTCCGCGAGAACATGTTCACCGCGGAGACCGAGGATCGCGTCCTCGCGCTGAAGCCCATGAACTGCCCCGGTCACGTGCAGATCTTCCGGCAGGGGCTCAAGAGCTACCGCGACCTGCCGCTGCGGATGGCGGAGTTCGGGTCCTGCCACCGCAATGAGCCTTCGGGCGCGCTGCACGGCCTCATGCGGGTGCGGCAGTTCACGCAGGACGACGCGCATATCTTCTGCACCGAGGATCAGATCGAGGGCGAGACCGTCGCCTTCTGCGAGCTGCTGCAGACCGTCTATCGCGACTTCGGCTTCGAGGAGGTGCACGTCCGGTTCGCCGACCGGCCTCCGGTCCGCGCCGGTTCGGACGAGGTCTGGGACCGGGCGGAAGCGGCGCTCCGACGCGCGGTCGAGGCGACCGGCCTGCCTTACGTGATGAACCCCGGCGAAGGCGCGTTTTACGGCCCGAAGCTGGAATTCGTGCTGCGCGACGCCATCGGCCGGGAATGGCAATGCGGCACGCTGCAGCTCGACTTCGTGCTGCCGGAGCGGCTCGACGCCGCCTATATCGGCGAGGACGGCGCGAAGCACCGGCCGGTGATGCTGCACCGGGCGATCTTCGGGTCCATGGAGCGCTTCATCGGCATCCTGATCGAGAACTATGCCGGCAAGTTCCCGCTCTGGCTGGCGCCGCTCCAGGTCGTGGTGGCGACGATCACCAGCGACGCCGACAGCTATGCCGCCGAGGTGAAGGCGGCGCTCGACGCGGCGGGGCTCCGTGCCGAACTTGATCTTCGCAACGAGAAGATCAATTACAAGGTGCGAGAGCACAGCCTCGCCAAGGTGCCGGTCCTCTTCGTCGTCGGCAAGCGGGAGGCCGAGATGCGGACGGTCGCCGTCCGGCGCCTCGGTGGCAGCGCGCAAGAAAATCTTGCGCTCGAGGAGGCAGTTCATAGACTTAGGTCCGAGGCGGCATCGCCGGTCGGCTGAACGGCCAAGGCAGCGCCGGCGCCGGAAACTCGGGGAACGACGGGTCGGAACCCGAAGCCGCCGTTTTTGATAAGGGAGGGTTATCTATAGCCAGGCCACCGTTCGATTCCGTGCCGTCGCGTGACGGACCGCGGGTCAATGCCCAGATCACCGTGCCGACCGTTCGGCTCGTCAACGAGGAAGGTCAAATGGTCGGCGTTGTTCCCATAAGAGAAGCGTTGCAGATGGCGGCCGATGCCGGGCTCGACCTCGTCGAGGTTTCGCCCAACGCCGACCCGCCGGTTTGCAAGATTCTCGACTTCGGAAAATTCAAGTACGAGGCCCAGAAGAAGAAAAGCGAGGCACGGAAGAAGCAGAAGGTCATCGAGGTCAAGGAAATCAAGATGCGACCGAACATCGATGAGCACGACTACGAGGTCAAGATGCGGTCGATCCATCGTTTCCTTGAGGAAGGTGACAAGGTCAAGGTGACCATGCGCTTCCGCGGCCGCGAAATGGTGCACCAGGATCTCGGGATCAGGGTGCTGGAGCGCGTACGCAACGAGCTCGACGATCTTGCCAAGGTCGAGCAACTGCCGAGGCTCGAGGGCCGGCAGATGGTCATGGTCATGGCCCCCAAGTAAGGGGCGTCGTCCCTATCCTTCCCGCAGGAGGGGCATGCGCGGGGACCGCGCCGCGTATGACGTTCGTTTCGCTGACCTTCTAACCCCGCCGTCCCGCCATGCGCATCGCCCGCGATTCTTTGAACCCGCGGGCGATGCTTGGCGGGCAAGGGCGGGGTACGTCGCGGCCAAGGGCCGAGGCGCCGATCACACCCGCCGGGATGCCTGCCTTTCTGCTCTCCCGGGGCGCGCCTCTTCTTGGATCGCAGCAATTGCCGCCTTGCCCTTCGGCCGTCGAAGGTGCGGTCGCCCGCCGCCGTGATGACCCAGCCGGCCGGACGCAGGGAGAAGTCGGCCGCGGGCGGGACGTCGAGGCATCGACTCCGGTGCATGATGCTTCCAGGGCCTGCCGGATCAAAGTCCTGTATCAAGCCGGCAGGCGGAAATTCCAGTAATACGTCATATATAGTTAACCATTATTTGGTCCATCTTTGGGAATGTTTTGTCTCATTGAACATTCATTAACCGCAACATCCTAGGTTCGCTCGCGCTCATACGGATCGGTTACGGCGGGAGCCGGGCATGCGCACGCGGCGCGACGTCACGTCCGCCGCCGGAGCGACCTGCGATGGCGAAGGAATGGCTGTTCGACTCATATCCGGGCGCGATGGCGACAGAGGCAGGGCCCCCGCCCTCACCCTTGCCGGGTCCGCCGCCGTCGTCGCCCTGGTGATCGCCGCCAGCGGTCTCGGCGTGTCGTTCCTCATCGGCAGCGACCTGCTCCGGATCAAGGGCTTGGCGACGCATACCCGTTCCGAGGTGATTCCCTTCGCCGTCGCCAACGCCAAGCGGGCGCTCGATGCCGAGCGGCTCGGCCGCTACGTCGAAACGGTGGTGCTGAGTCCGGACTTCGTCAGCCGACAGGCGGCCTTGGGCGCGGCCGACGACCTGGCGAGCCGGCTTGCCGACCAGATCCCCCCGTCGGAGCGAGCGACGCTGTACAACGCCATCGTCGCCGTCCGGGCCGCAGCCCGCCATGCCGACCGGGCCGACCTGCTGACGGCCCAGATTCACACCAGCCTCCTGAACACCGAAATGCTCGTCGAGGAGGCCACGGCAATCGCCGAAGCAATCGCCGCCGGTGCGTCAGCCGATCCCGTGGAGACCGGCGGCCGATTGGAGGAGAGAACGGGGCGCCGTCCGACGGTCGGCGAAACAAGCAGCCGCCTGCTCACGACGTTGGGCCTGATGCGCGCGACGCTCCTCAGCCTGCCCTCAGCCGACTCGAATGCAAGGGTGACGGAGCTGGCTGAAGGCTACGAGGCCCTGAGCAACCGGCTGGAGAGCATGCTGATGCTTCTGAACGGCTATCCGTCGTCGAAGAGGCTCGCCACGCTGGCGCACGAGTTCCGGGCGCTCCAAACGCTCTTCTCGCTCCGGACGCTCGCTCTGACCGAGGGCCGGCTCGGTCGGCAGGAGGGGTCGCGTGCGATCGAAGCCTTGACGACGCTGACGGAGCGGCTGTCCGCCGACGCCAGCCGGATCGCCGCGGGCGGCGTCGAGAAGATCGAGGCGCATATTGACCAGATCATGCGGACCGCGCTCATCGCAGCGGGCTTTCTGGCGATGCTGGCGTCGATCCTGGCGTTGGTCGGCCGCCGCGAGGTTCTCGTTCCGCTCGTCGATGCCAGCCGGGCGCTCGATGCGCTGCGGAGCGGCCGCGAACCGGTGCCGCCGCGGCCGGCCCGGCTCTACGAGCTCCACGCGCTGGTCCGGTCGGTCGAAAGCTTTCGGGAGGCGACGCTGGAGATCAAGCGGCTGGCGGCCGAGCAGGCGGAGAAGAGCGAACTTCTCGAGAGCGTCCTCGCCAACATCGATCAGGGGATCCTTGCCCTCGACCGGAGCCTGCGCGTCGTTTGCGTCAACGCGCGGTTCCGGGAGATCTTCGATTTGCCCCCGGACCTCTGCGAGCCCGGCCGACTGGCGGCCGAGATCATCCGCTTCCAGGTGGAGCGCGGCGAACTCGACCCGGACGGCATGGACGACCACGCCTTGGTGCGCATGGCCACGGGCACCGCAACCTATCCCTGTGGCTTCGAGTTCGAGCGGTCGGGGAGTGTCAGCCCCGGGGATGCCGATCCTGGGAGTTCCGATTCGGGGAGCACGGTCATCGAGGGGCGCGGCAACGCCATGCCGGGCGGCGGGTCGGTCACGACCTTCACCGACATCACCGCGCGCAAGCGGGCGGAACGAACGCTGCGGGAACACGCGCGAAAGCTGTCCGAGTACGCCAAGGACCTCGAGCGGTCGAACGCGGAGCTTGAACAGTTTGCCTATGTCGCCTCGCACGATCTTCAGGAGCCGCTGCGGATGGTGTCGAGCTATTGCCAGCTTCTGCAGCGCCGCTACAAGGACAAGCTCGACGCGGACGCGGAGGAGTTCATCACCTACGCCGTCGAAGGCGCTGCGCGGATGCAGCGGCTGATCAACGACCTGCTTGCCTATTCCCGGGTCGGGACCCGGGGCAAGCCGTTCGAACCGATCGACTGCAATGAGGTCCTGGCCGTCGCGCTCGCCAATCTGCAGGCGGTCGTGACCGAGACCGGCGCGCGGATCACGCAGGATCCGCTGCCGGTGGTGTCCGGCGACGGCGTCCAGCTCGTCCAGCTCTTCCAGAACCTGCTCGGCAACGCGATCAAGTTCCGCGGGGAAACTCCGCCGCAGATCCACGTCACGGCGAAGCCCGATGGCGGCGGCTGGCTGTTCTCGGTCACGGACAACGGCATCGGCATCGACCCGCAGTACAGGGATCGCATCTTCGTCATCTTCCAGCGGCTCCACGAGCGCGGGCGCTATCCCGGCACCGGGATCGGGCTCGCCATCTGCAAGAAGATCGTCGAACGCCACGGCGGCCGGATCTGGGTCGAAGCCGCTCCGGGGGGCGGCAGCACCTTCTCCTTCACCATTCCCGAAACCGAAAGGCCCGAGTGATGGACACGGCACGAATCCGACCGATCGAAATCCTTCTGGTCGAGGACAACCCGGGCGACGTCCGGCTGACGCAGGAAGCCCTGCGGGACAGCCGGATCCTGAACAACCTCCATTGCGCGGGGGACGGGGTGGAGGCGCTCGCCTTCCTCAACCGCGAGGGAGCGTTTCAGGGTGCGCCGACGCCCGACCTCATCCTGCTCGACCTCAACCTGCCCCGGAAGGACGGGCGCGAGCTTCTGGCGGAGATCAAGCAGAATCCCGATCTCAAGCGCATTCCGGTCGTCGTGCTGACGACCTCCGAGGCGGAGCAGGACATTGTCAAGACCTACGACCTGCACGCGAACTGCTACATCACCAAGCCGGTCGACCTCGACAAGTTCGTCACGATCGTGAAGGGGCTCGAGGAATTCTGGCTCTCGATCGTCAAGCTGCCGAGCATGGTGACGGCCCAGGCGAAGCCAAGCGGCGATCGATAGACCGCGCATGCTAAACCCCTCCGCCTTCAAGATCCTGCTGGTCGAGGACAATCCGGGTGACGCGCGGCTCACGCGTGCGTTGCTTTCGGAGGTCGAGGGCGCGCGGTTCGACTTCACCCACGTCGAGTGCCTGGGCAGCGCACTCGAAGCCGTGGAGCGTCAGAGCTTCGACGTGGTCCTGCTCGACCTGTCGCTGCCCGACGAGCACGGGCTCGCCACCGTCGAACGGCTTCGCAACCGGGCGCCCCGCCTGCCGGTCGTCGTGCTCAGCGGGCTCAACGACGAGACCGTGGCCATCGAGGCGGTCCAGTCGGGCGCGCAGGACTATCTCGTGAAGGGCCAGGGCAGCGGGGAGCTCATCATGCGGGCGCTGCGCTATGCCATCGAGCGAAAGCGGGGCGAACTGCTGCTGCTGGACGCGAAGGAAAAGGCCGAGCTGGCCAATCGCGCCAAGTCCGAGTTCCTCGCCAATATGAGCCACGAGCTGCGCACGCCCCTTAACGCGATCATCGGATTCTCTGAGATTCTGAAGGACGAGATGCTCGGCCCCAGCGGGGAGCCGCGCTACCGGGCCTACGCGCAAGACATCCACGACAGCGCGACCCACCTGCTGGAGGTCATCAACGACATCCTCGACATCTCGAAAATCGAGACGGGAAAGTTCGAGATCCGGGAGGGCGTGGTCGCGGTTCCCCGCGTGGTGGATGCCTGCGTCCGGCTTGTCCAGGGACGGGCAGCGGAGGCCGGCGTCGCCCTGACCGTGGAGGTCAGCGACGAACTTCCGCCGCTTCGCGCGGACGAACGGATGGTCAAGCAGATCCTCCTGAACCTGCTGTCGAACGCCGTGAAGTTCACGCCGAAGGGCGGATCCGTCACCGTCTCCGCCGCAGTGAACGACGGGGCGCTGGAGATCATCGTTGCGGACACCGGCATCGGGATCGCGGAGGCGGACATTCCAAAGGTGATGACGCCGTTCTTCCAGGTCGACAGTTCGTTCAACAAGAAGTTCCCGGGGACCGGGCTCGGCCTGCCGTTGGCGAACGCGATGACCGAGCTGCACGGGGGGACCCTGAGGCTGCAGAGCACGGTCTCGGTCGGCACCACGGCGACCGTCCGGTTTCCGGCGGAGCGCCTGCGCCGGGATCGAGCGACACCCGGCGTGGAGGGGATGCGAACCCCGACGCCGCGCGACGGCTGAAGGCGATTGGTTAACGGCTGAAACGAACTGCTCCGGGCGGGCGGCCATCCGTGCCCGGCGTCCCCGGGCGCCGGATTCGCCGCGCCGCCCCTTGCGCTTCCGGGGGACGGTCGCTATAACCCTGCCTCCGTTTCGAGCGGCCTCGGCCAGGGTGGGCATGCCCAACCGCTCGCTATTCCTTGAGACAGGAGACCCGAAAATGCCCAAGTTGAAGACCAAAAGCGGCGCCAAGAAGCGCTTCTCCTTCACGGGAAGCGGCAAGGTGCGGATGAACCCGGCCTGCAAGCGCCACAATCTCCGGCGCCGCCCCCAGAAGATGAAGCGGCAGCACCGCGGCCCCGAGGTGATGAGCGCCTCGGATGCCAAGATCGTCAAGAAATTCTACCTGCCGTACGGCTGAGGAGGGTGAGCCATGGCACGTGTGAAGCGCGGCGTCACGACTCACGCCCGGCACAAGAAGATCGTGAAGATGGCGTCCGGCTATCGCGGCCGCGCCAAGAACAACTTCCGCATCGCCATCGAGCGCGTCGAGAAGGGGCTACAATACGCCTATCGCGACCGCCGCAACCGCAAGCGCAGCTTCCGCGGCCTGTGGATTCAGCGCATCAATGCCGGCGTGCGCGAGCATGGCCTGACCTACTCGCAGTTCGTCAATGGCATGAAGCGCGCCGGGATCGACATCGACCGCAAGGTTCTCTCGGATCTCGCGGTCCGCGAGCCTGAGGCGTTCCGGGCCCTGGTCGAACAGGCGCGCGGCGCCCTGGGCCAGGCCGGCTGAACCGGCGGGCGGCGCTGATTGACCGGCCGGCGGCGAGACCCATATACTTCGGCACGGAATTGCCGTCGGACCGAAGCGCGACCATGGACTATCCGGCCGATCTTCGATTTAGCAGCGCACCGAGACTCCCGGCGCGGCCCGCGTTCTCGTGGTTGCCTCCGGCAGTGCGCATGTAAGGCGCAGACCGGATATCGAAGCGAAAGGGGGCCGAGCCAGATCGGCCCCCTTTGTTTTGCGGATTTGGGACATGCTGGAAGACCTGGAAAACCTGGAGGACCTCAAGACCAAGTGGATTGAGGCGTCGGCCGCCGCGCCGGACAGCGGGACGCTCGATGCCATCCGCGTCAACGCGCTCGGCAAGAAGGGTGAGATCACCGTCCGCATGAAGGGCTTGGGTGCCTTGCCGCCCGAGGAGCGGCGCGAAGTCGGCGCGCGTCTCAACGAGATCAAGGACGCCATCGCCGCCGCCATCGAGGCGCGCAAGGTGGAACTCGCCGAGGCGGAGATCGAGGCCCGGCTCGCCGCGGAGCGGATCGACGTGACCCTGCCGGCGCGGCCCGAGCCGGAAGGCCGGCTGCACCCGATCAGCCAGACGATGGACGAGATTGTGGACATCTTCGGCGAGATGGGGTTCCGGGTCGCCGAAGGGCCGGACATCGAGGACGACTTCCACAACTTCACGGCCCTCAACATCCCGCCGAACCATCCCGCCCGGCAGATGCACGACACGTTCTATCTCGTCGGCGGCGCCTCCGACGCCGGAGCCTCCGGCGATGAGGGCGACGGCGTGAAGCTGCTTCGGACGCACACCTCCCCGGTGCAGATCCGCACGATGCAGGCGGTGAAGCCGCCGCTGCGCATCATCGCGCCGGGGCGCACCTATCGCTGCGATTCCGACATGACCCACACGCCGATGTTCCACCAAGTGGAGGGGCTGGTCGTCGACGAGACGACGCATATGGGGCACCTCAAGGGCTGCCTCGTCGAGTTCTGCCGCGCCTTCTTCGGCGTCGCCGACCTGCCGGTCCGCTTCCGCCCGAGCTTCTTCCCGTTCACTGAGCCCTCGGCCGAGGTCGATATCGGCTGCTCGCGCAAGGGCGGGGAGCTCCGGATCGGCGCCGGCGACGACTGGCTGGAGATCCTCGGCTGCGGCATGGTGCATCCGAAAGTGCTCGAGATGTGCGGCATCGACCCGGCGCGCTATCAGGGCTTCGCCTTCGGTATGGGGATCGAGCGGATCGCCATGCTGAAATACGGCATCCCCGACCTGCGCACCTTCTTCGAGGCGGACCTGCGCTGGCTCCGCCATTACGGGTTCCTGCCGCTCGACGTACCGAGCCTGGTGAGGGGGGCGGCGCGATGAAGTTCACCTTGTCATGGCTGAAGGACCATCTGGACACGGAGGCGGACGCCGAGGAGATCGCCCGCCGGCTCACCGCGCTCGGCCTCGAAGTCGAGAGCGTCGAGGACCGGGCGAAGGACCTCGCCCCCTTCACGGTCGCCTATGTGAAGGACTGCGTGCGGCATCCCAACGCCGACCGCCTCAGCGTCTGCCAGGTGGACACCGGGCGCGGCACGGTGCAGGTGGTGTGCGGCGCGCCCAACGCCCGGGCCGGGATGAAGGGCGTCTTCGCCCCGCCGGGCAGCCGCATCCCGGGCACCGGCCTCGAGCTGAAGAAGGGCGTGATTCGCGGCGTCGAGTCGAACGGAATGCTCTGCTCGGCCCGCGAGATGGGTCTGGGCGAGGACCATGACGGTATCATCGAGCTGCCGGAGGACGCGGTCGTCGGGCAGCCGGTGGCCGTGGCGATGGGCCTCGACGACCCCGTGATCGACATCGCGGTCACGCCGGACCGGGCCGACTGCCTCGGCGTTCGCGGCGTGGCGCGCGACCTCGCGGCGGCCGGCGTCGGCCGCCTGAAGCCCGTGAATTTCGATCCCGTGCCGGGCCGTTTCGAAAGCCCGATCCGCTGGCGCCGCGATTTCCCGGAAGGCGCGGGCGGCGCCTGTCCGCTGGTGGTGGGACGCTACTTCCGCAACCTGCGTAACGGCCCGAGCCCAAAATGGCTGCAGGATCGGCTGACCGCGATCGGCCTGCGGCCGATCTCCGCCCTGGTGGACATCACCAACTATGTGACCTTCGACCTCGGCAGGCCGCTGCACGTGTTCGATGCGGCGAAGCTGTCCGGCGATCTAACGATGCGCTTCGCGCGCGCGGGCGAGGAGATCTTGGCCCTCGACGGCAAGACCTACCGGCTGGACCCCTCGATGGTGGTGATCGCCGACGAACGCGGTGTCCACGGCATCGGCGGCGTCATGGGCGGCGAGCTTTCCGGCTGCACGCCCGAGACGACGGAGATGTTCCTCGAGGTCGCGCTGTTCGATCCGGCACGCATCGCCGCGACCGGCCGGAAGCTGGGGATCGAGAGTGACGCGCGCTACCGCTTCGAACGCGGCGTCGATCCCGTCTCGGCGCTGTGGGGTGCCGAGGTGGCGACGCGCCTCGTGCTCGAGCTCTGCGGCGGCGAGGCGAGCGAGGTGGTGAGCGCCGGCGAGATGCCGTCCTGGCAGCGAAGGCTGACCCTGCGGCCGGAGCGCATCCTCGGCCTCGGCGGGCTCGAGATCGAGACGGCGGAGGCGGAGCGCATCCTGCGGGCGTTGGGATTCGAGATCGCTTCCGAGGAGGGCGGCCGCCTTTCGGTTGCCGTGCCTTCCTGGCGCGGCGACGTCGAGGGCGAGGCCGACCTGGTCGAGGAGGTGTGCCGCGTCGTCGGCTATGACCGAATCCCGGCGGTGCCGCTCGAACGGACGACGGCGCTGCCCGAGCCGGCCCTGACGCCGGCGCAGCGCCGGGTTGGGCTCGCCAAGCGCACGCTGGCCGCCCGCGGCCTGCTGGAGGCAGTTACCTACTCCTTCATGTCGAGCGACCTGGCGGAGCTCTTCGGCGGCGCAGACATCCGGCTGGCCAATCCCATCAGCGCCGATCTCGACGTGATGCGCCCGTCGATCCTGCCGAATCTGCTGACCGCGGCCGTCCGCAACGCAACGCGCGGCTTCCCCGATCTCGCGCTCTTCGAGGTCGGACCGCAATATGCCGACGACACGCCCGAGGGCCAGCATCTGGCGGCGACCGGGATCCGGGTCGGGCAGACCGGGCCGCGCCACTGGCAGGCCCCGCCGCGCCCCGTGGACGCGTTCGACGCCAAGGCCGACGCGCTGGCCATTCTCGGCGCCTGCGGCGCGCCGGTGGAGAACCTCCAGGTAACGACGGATGCGCCAAGCTGGTACCACCCCGGGCGCTCCGGCGTGTTGCGGCTGGGGCCGACGGTGCTGGCCAGCTTCGGCGAACTGCATCCTCGCCTGCTGCGGCGACTGGAGCTGAAGGGGCCGGTGGTTGCCTTCGAGGCGATCCTCGATCGCATCCCGCTGCCGCGGGACAGGGGGGCCGCGCGGCCGCTGCTCCGCGCCTCGCCCTTCCAGCCGGTGGAGCGCGATTTTGCCTTCGTCGTCGACGAGTCCGTGCCGGCGGACCGGCTTGTCCGTGCCGCCAAGGGGGCCGACAAGGCGCTGATTGCCGATGTCGGCGTGTTCGACGTCTACAGCGGCCCGGCGATCGGCGCGAACAAGAAATCGGTCGCCCTCAGCGTGACGCTGCAGCCGATGGAGCGTACCCTCACGGACGCCGAGATCGAGGCGGTCGGCGCCAAGATCGTCGCCGCCGTGACCAAGGCGACGGGCGGCGAACTGCGGGGCTGAACCTCCTCCGCTTCCGGGCTTCCTGGCCCTGGCCTTCCCCATTGAGGGGAGGGCCGGGGAGGGCTTGAATGAATCGTAAGCATGCTCATATTAGGCATGCTTCTGATTTGCATAGCGCACCTCCCATGCCTACCAAGACCCTGGATCGCCATCTCGGCTTTCTTCTGCACGACGTCGCTCGCCTGTTGCGCAAGCGGTTCGACCAGCGGGCGCGGGCACTCGGCCTGACCCGGGCGCAATGGTCCGTCCTCGCCCATCTGGCGCGGCAAGAGGGCATCAACCAGAGCGCGCTCGCTGATGTTCTTGACATCGAGCCGATCACGCTCGTTCGTCTGCTGGACCGTCTGGAGGCCGCGGGCTGGGTCGAGCGCCGGCCCGACCCCAACGATCGCCGCGCGCGCCTCCTGTACCTCACGGAGAAGGCGCATCCGGTGCTCGAACGGCTCTGGGCGCTCGGCGCGGAAACGCGCGAGGAGGCAATGGCCGGACTCTCCACCGAAGCGCGCGAGCGGCTGATCGATACCCTCCTCGCGATCAAGGCCAACCTCTCCGAAAGCAGCCCGGCCGAGCCGGTGGTCGAGGACGCGGCGCCGCAGAGGAAAAGCCATGGCTGAAGGCGACGCGTCTGCTCTGCGGACGGGGGCTGCCGATGCTTCCCCCGGCCTGTCACCCGAGTCGCCTGCCGATTCGCCCGCCGGACCCCCCCGCCCCAGGCGGCTACGGTGGGCGCTGCTCGTTCTCGGGCCGCTGCTGGTGCTGGCGATCGGCCTTTACCTCTACCTCGCGGGTGGGCGGTACGTCTCGACCGACAACGCCTATGTCAAGGCGGACAAGGTCACGATCAGCGCCGATGTCGCCGGCCGGGTCATCGAAGTGGCGGTGCACGAGAACGAGGCCGTCTCCGCCGGGCAGCTGCTGTTCCGGCTCGATCCCGAGCCCTACCGGATCGCCCTGGACGCCGCGGAGGCGCAGCTCGCGATCGTCCGCAACGACATCGAGGCGATGCGCGCGAGCTACCGCCAGAAGCTGGAGGAGATCGAGCGGGCCCGGGCCGACATCGCCTTCTTCGAACGCGAGTTCGAACGGCAGCAAACGCTTGCGCGCAAGAGCGTTGCCTCCCAGGCAGGGCTCGATCGGGCCCGCCACGACCTCGTGACGGCGCGCCAGGCGGCGGCGTCTCTCCGGCAGGAGGCCGAGTCCGTTCTGGCGGAGCTGGGCGGCGACCCCGACCGGCCGACCGAGGAGCATCCGCGCTATCTGGCGGCGAAGGCGCGGCGCGACGCGGCCGCCCGCGATCTACGCCACACCCGGGTGACCGCGCCGATGGACGGCGTCGCCACCAATGTCGATAGCCTACAGCCGGGCGAGTACCTCCAGATCGGCGACGCGGCCATCAGTCTGGTGGCCTCCGATCACCTATGGGTCGAGGCCAATCCGAAGGAGACCGATCTCACCTATGTGGAGCCGGGCCAGCCGGTGACGGTCACGGTCGATGCCTATCCGGGGCACGAATGGCACGGCACGGTGGCCGGATTGAGCCCGGCGACAGGCGCGGAGTTCGCGGTTCTGCCGCCGCAGAACGCCACCGGCAACTGGGTGAAGATCGTGCAGCGCATCCCGCTGCGAGTGCGGATCGAGACGACGCCGGCGGACGGCCAGCCGCGCCTGCGGGCGGGCATGAGCGCCACCGTCGAGATCGATACGGGGCATGCGCGCTCGCTGTCCGGACTCGTCAAGAGCGCCTTTGCCTGGACCGGGCTGGGGGTCGGCGGGGGGACGACCGGCCAGGGGACGACCGCCCGGGGGACGACTGCCCGGGGGACGACCGCGCAGGGAACAGCCGCCCAGGGGACAGCCGCCCAGGGGACCGATCCGGCGGCGGGCCCGGAGACCGGACCGCGCTCATGAGCGCCGCCTCCCTCGCGGCGGCGGAGGCGCCGATCGGCTCGCACCGGGCCGCGGTCACCGTCTGCGTCATGCTGGCGACGATCATGCAGGCGCTCGATACGACGATCGCCAACGTCGCGCTGCCCTACATGCAGGGCAGCCTCTCGGCGACGCTCGACCAGATCAACTGGGTCCTGACCTCCTATATCGTCGCCGCCGCGATCATGACGCCGCCGACCGGCTGGCTGGCTGGCCGGTTCGGGCGAAAGCGCCTGTTCCTCATAGCCGTTGCCGGCTTCACCGTCACCTCCGTGCTCTGCGGCATGGCCGTGTCGATCGGGCAGATGGTGCTCTTCCGGCTGCTGCAGGGCGCCTTCGGTGCGTCCCTGGTGCCGCTCTCGCAGTCGGTGCTGCTCGACAGCTACCCTCGGGAGAAGCACGGCTCGGCAATGGCGATGTGGGGCGTCGGCGTAATGCTCGGGCCGATCCTCGGACCGACCCTCGGCGGCTATCTGACGGAGATCTATGACTGGCGTTGGGTCTTCTACATCAACCTCCCGGTTGGCATCCTGACCTTCCTGGGCCTGTCCGCCTTCCTCTCCGAGACGCCGCGGGACGGGACCCGGGGCTTTGACTGGTTCGGTTTCGGCGCCCTCAGCCTTGCGATCGGCGCCTTGCAGATGATGCTCGATCGCGGCGAGCGGCTCGATTGGTTCGCCTCGACGGAGATCGTCATTGAGGCGGTGCTCGCCGGCCTCGGCCTTTACCTCTTCCTCGTCCACATGGCGACCGCGAAGCGGCCCTTCATCGAACCGCGCATGTTCAGGGATCGCAACTTCACCACCGGCCTCGTCTTCATCTTCGTGGTCGGTATCGTCCTGCTGGCGACCCTGGCCCTGCTGACGCCCTTCCTGCAGGACCTGATGGGCCTTCCGGTGCTGACGGCGGGGCTCGTGCTCGCCCCGCGCGGCATCGGCACGATGGTCGGGATGCTCGTTGTCGGCCGCCTGATCAACCGGGTGGACGGCCGCCTTCTCATCCTGTGCGGCCTCGCCCTGACGGCACTGGCGCTGTGGGAGATGGCGGGGTTCACGCCCGAGATCCCGCAAGGCACCATCATCCGCACCGGGCTGGTGCAGGGGCTGGGGCTGGGCCTCATCTTCGTGCCGCTCACCACGATGACCTTCGCCACCCTGGAGCCGGCGCATCGGACGCAGGGAACGGCGCTCTTCAGCCTGATGCGGAACATCGGCAGCAGCATCGGGATCTCTGTGGTGATCTTCCTGCTGAGTCGGAACACGCAGGTGATGCACGCGTCCCTCGTCGAGCACATCACGCCGTTCAACGACCTTCTCAGAGGGCCGGGGCCCGAGGCATTTTGGAATCTGGCCGAGCCGGCCGGGCGCGCCGCCCTCAACGCGGAGATCACGCGCCAGGCCATGGCCGTCAGCTACATCGACGACTTCAGGCTGATGATGACCGTCGTCCTGATGGCGATGCCGCTCGTACTCCTGTTCCGCAGGCCGGGCCGACCCGCCGGCGGCGCGCCGGCGGCCGCCGCGGCGGAATAGAGGGACGGCCGGCAGGGCCGAGGCGGTCAGTGCCGCGAGATCGATCCGGCGGCCGGATCCGGCAGGTCCGCCTTTTCAAGCCGGCTGCTCGCCCAGCCCATCGCCTGGGCGAGGGTCTGCCGGCCGACCTGTCGGGCGACGATTTCCGCCACCTCGTTCATCGCCGCTTCGAGATTGATCGCGTGCAGCTCCTGCCCGTGAGCACGGAGCAGCCTCGCGAGGCACGCGGCGTGAGCCATCCAGAAGGCAGCCGCCCGAGCCTGATGAACCTGGTTCTGCACGCGGGTTCCTCCTGGGTGCATGGCGCCGGGCCGGCCGCGAGTCGACCGCCCCTTGTGTCCGTTCCGGAACGTGCCGCAGGCCGTGGCCCCGTGAATGAATATAGACCCGATAATCGCACGACTCGGTCGTGCCCGAACATCGTCTTGGGGACGTTCTTGCGTAATACCACCATGCACGGCGATCGGCGGGTGCCCGGACGGACCAAAGGCAGAGGGAGGCGGCCGAAAGGGCGTGCGCCGGGACCGGCCGGAATAAAACCCTATGGCTAATCGCGGCGGATCGTCGTTAACTTTTTGCTGAAGCTGCTTACGCTCTGCGGGAGTTCCGAGCCTCCCGCGGGATCGGCCCCGAGACCAGCCGGGCATCGGCCGGTCGCCGTCGTCCGGCGGGCCCGCATCCTTCGAACCGAGGACGGAAATCGGCGTATGGGCGGCGCTCGGCGGCCGGCGATCGCGACGGAGAGAACACAAATCGGAGGACAGGAGCGATGGCGAAAGCGAGCGAGGCTAGCAATACCGCGAAGACGGAAACGGAAAGGGTCGATTATCTCGGCATGCTCCAATCGAACGGCGCCAATCTGGACGCCGCGATGAAGGCCACGGACGCGGTGATGAAGGGCATGGCCGCGTTCGGACAGGAGATAGTCGAGTTCGCGAACGCGCGCCTGCGGCAGAACATCGAGACCTCCCAGTCTCTGATGGGGTGCAGCGACATAACCCAGGCCTTCGGTCTGCAATGCGACTTCGCCCGGAATGCGACTCAGCAATATCTCGAGGAGGCCAGCAAGCTGATGACCCTTGCCGCCGAGGTCACCCGCGAGACATGGGAGCCGATCGAGGCGCGCACGCGGGAGACGCTGACCCGGCTGAACAACCGCTGATCGGCACCGCAAGCCGGGTCTGCAGATCGGACGGGAGGTCCGGGTTGTCGTCCCCGGGCCGCTTGCCCAAGCGCAAAGGCAGCTGCTTCCCATTGGGCTCGCCGATCTGGCCCCCGATCCGGCCGGGCCCGGCGTCCGCGCTGCGGAGCAACTCGACGGCGTTCGGCACCGCGTAGAGCCCACTTTCGGATGGCATCATTGAGTCCGGCGAGGCCGCCGAACTCGCCCGGATCGAAGCCTGGCGGCGGACCATCCCAGGCTCATCTGGCACAAATGGACCGGTTTTGGGGAATCTGACACTCGCGCCGTCCATCCGCAACGGCCACAACTGAGCGACGCGGGCATGGCCCCGCCGCCGCTCTTCAGGAGAGAGGCCAAGACGGAGGAGACAGCGCATGACGACCGTGACAGTCGAACAGCGGAGCGAGTTCGTCGACTTCTGGAACGAGATTCTCGCACCGAAATTCATCAAGTACCGGCACATTCTCGTCGGCGGTCTGACGGATCACAGCGCCAAGGTCTTCCCCTCGCTCGGCGTGGGCGAAGGCGATCGCGTGATCGACGTCGGCTGCGGCTTCGGCGATACGGCGATCGAACTCGCGCGGCGCGTCGGGTCGTCGGGATCGGTGCTCGGGATCGATTGCTGCGACGCATTTCTCGAGTACGGGCGTCGGGACGCGGCCGCCGCGGGCCTCGGTAACGTCGCCTTCGTGGAGGGCGACGCGGAGACCTACCCCTTCGAGGCGGTCCATGACTTCTGCTTCTCGCGCTTCGGCACCCAGTTCTTCGAGAACCCCGTCGCCGCGCTCCGGAACATGCGCAGGGCGCTGAAGCCCGGCGGGACCATGACCATGATCGTCTGGCGCACCATCGACGACAATCCGTGGCTCGGCTTGCCGAAGGAGATCGTTCTGCGCTACCTGCCCCCGCCGGGCGACGGGGCGAGGACCTGTGGCCCCGGGCCGTTCTCGATGGCGGACCAGGCCACCGTGACGAAGCAGCTGGAGATTGCCGGCTACACGGACATTGCGTTCGAGCGCATCGACGCGCCGCTGACCGTGGGACGGAGCGTGGAGGATGCGATCGGGTTCCAGCTTGCCCTCGGACCGGCCGGCGAGGTCTATCGCGAGGCCGGCGAACTGGCCGAACGGCGGCATGGCGAGATCGTGGCCGCACTGAGTACGGCGCTGCGGAAATACGAGAGGCCCGAAGGTATCGTCATGGAGTCCAGCTCCTGGAAGATCAGCGCCCGGCGGCCCGATTGACGGCGGCCCGATTGACGGCGGCCCGACGGACGGTGATACGGGCCGGCGGCGTGCCGCCGGCGCCCGGGCGGCGCTTCGCGAGGATGGCGCATGGCGGCTGCCGTTCCAGCCGCCTTGTGAGCCGATGAAGGATTCGTCCTGAGACGTGCAAGAAATCCGATAAAATCCGTGTTACTTCGTGCGGCGAATTTTCTAACATTGTCCAAGCGGGGACGCGGGCATTGGCGAATCGGCAAAAAGGGAGGTGGGCGATGTCGTTGAGGATCAATTCGGAGGCGCCGAACTTCCAGGCGGAGACGACCCAGGGAACGATCGATTTCCACGAGTGGATCGGGGACGGGTGGGCGATTCTGTTCTCGCATCCCAAGGACTTCACGCCCGTGTGCACCACCGAACTCGGCTACATGGCCGGGCTGAAGTCGGAGTTCGACAAGCGCAACTGCAAGATCATCGGTCTCAGCGTGGATCCGGTGAGCAGTCACGAGAAATGGGCGCAGGACATCGAAGAAACGCAGGGCCACGCCGTCAACTATCCATTGATCGGCGACCCGGAACTGAAGGTGGCCAAGCTCTACGACATGCTGCCGGCCGACGCCGGTGACAGCTCGGAGGGCCGCACGGCAGCGAACAACGCCACGGTGCGTTCGGTGTTCGTGATCGGGCCGGACAAGAAGATCAAGGCGATGCTGACCTATCCCATGAGTACCGGGCGGAACTTCGACGAGGTGCTTCGGGTCCTGGATTCCTGTCAGCTGACGGCCCGGCACCAGGTGGCCACGCCGGTCAACTGGAAGCAGGGCGACGATGTCATCATCGTCCCCTCGGTCTCCGACGACGAAGCCCGGGAGAAGTTCCCCGGTGGTTGGAAGGCCCTGAAGCCCTACCTCCGCATCGTTCCCCAGCCTCAGTAAAGGACAAGGGGGCGCATCGGTCCCGGGGCCCGCGGCAGACGCGGGCCCCGCGAGCCGGGCGGGCGGCGGCGCGGCCCTTCGCCCGTCGCCGGCGGGACCGATCCGCTCTCGATGACGGCCGCCGTCATGGCGGTCTGTTTCGGCGTGGCGGCAGGCTTTGCCTTCGGCCGGACCCATGCCCGGAGCCACCCTGACGGCCCCGGCGGCGGGTGACGAGCGTCGTTGCGTCCGGGGCCCGGCATCCCTATCTTCCTGCGGCAATCTTTGGCTTCGAAGCGCTTGACCGGCCTGCCGTGACCGACCTTAAGCACATCCGCAACTTCGCGATCATCGCCCATATCGACCACGGAAAGTCGACCCTGGCCGACCGGCTGATTCAACTCTGCGGCGGGCTGACCGACCGGGAGATGAAGAGCCAGGTGCTCGACAACATGGAGATCGAGCGCGAGCGCGGCATCACCATCAAGGCGCAGACGGTGCGCCTCACCTACAAGGCCCGCGACGGCGAGACCTACGAGCTCAACCTCATCGACACGCCGGGCCATGTCGATTTCGCCTATGAGGTGAGCCGCAGCCTCGCCGCCTGCGAAGGCTCCCTGCTGGTGGTCGACGCCAGCCAGGGCGTCGAGGCGCAGACCCTGGCGAACGTCTATCAGGCGATCGACAACGACCACGAGATCGTGCCGGTCCTGAACAAGATCGACCTGCCGGCGGCGGAGCCGGAGCGGGTCAAGGCGCAGATCGAGGAGGTGATCGGCCTCGACGCCTCGGACGCGCTTCTCATCTCGGCCAAGACCGGCCTCGGCATCGAGGACGTGCTCGAGGCGCTGGTGACACGCCTGCCGCCGCCGGAGGGCGATCCCGATGCGCCCCTGAAGGCGCTGCTGATCGACAGCTGGTACGACCCCTATCTCGGCGTCGTCATCCTGACGCGCATCAAGGACGGCCGGCTGCGGACCGGCATGAAGATCCGCATGATGTCGACCGGGGCCGTGCATCCGGTAGACCGGGTCGGCGTCCTCACGCCGAAGGGCGTGCTGGTGGACGAACTCGGCCCCGGATCGATCGGCTTCCTGACGGCCGGCATCAAGACGGTGGCGGACTGCCAGGTCGGTGATACCATCACCGAGGAGCGTCGGCCGGCGGCCGCACCGCTGCCGGGGTTCAAGCCGAGCGTGCCGGTGGTGTTCTGCGGGCTGTTTCCCGTCGACGCGGCCGATTTCGAGCATCTCCGCGACAGCCTGGCCAAGCTGCGTCTCAACGATGCCAGCTTCCAGTACGAGCCGGAGACATCGGCCGCGCTGGGCTTCGGATTCCGCTGCGGCTTCCTCGGGCTCCTGCATCTCGAAATCATCCAAGAGCGGCTGGAGCGCGAGTTCGGCCTCGACCTCATTACCACCGCGCCCAGCGTCGTCTACAAGCTGCATTTGACGAACGGCGAGGTGCGCGAGCTGCACAACCCGGCCGACATGCCGGACCCGGTCAAGATCGAGCGCATCCAGGAGCCGTGGATCAAGGCGACGATCCTGGTGCCGGACGCCTATCTCGGCGCCATCCTGAAACTCTGCGAGGACCGGCGCGGCATCCAGCAGGAGCTCACCTATGCGGGCAGCCGGGCCATGGTCGTCTATCGCCTGCCGCTCAACGAGGTGGTGTTCGATTTCTACGACCGGCTGAAATCGGTCAGCCGCGGCTACGCCAGCTTCGACTATCAGCTCGACGGATATGAGGACGGCGATCTCGTGAAGCTGTCGATCCTGGTCAACGGCGAGCCGGTGGATGCGCTTGCCTGCATCGTCCACCGCAGCCAGGCGGAAGTGCGCGGCCGCGCCCTCTGCACGCGGCTCAAGGACCTGATTCCGCGGCAGCTCTTCAAGATCGCCATTCAGGCGGCGATCGGCGGGCGGATCGTTGCGCGCGAGACTGTCAGCGCCCTGCGCAAGGACGTGACGGCGAAGTGCTATGGCGGCGACGTGACCCGCAAGCGCAAGCTGTTGGAGAAGCAGAAGGAAGGCAAAAAGCGGATGCGCCAATACGGCAATGTCGAGATCCCGCAATCGGCCTTCCTCGCCGCCCTCAAGATGGGCGACGGTTCATAGGCGGCGTTCGGCGCCGCGTTCAGGACCGCTTCCGGCGCCACCGTCGCCAGCGCGCGAATCCCAGCAGGAGAAGTCCCGGCACGCCGAGGGCGGCCCAGGCCGGCCACTGCAGTACGGCGAAGATCGCCGTCCACAGTTCCGGCAGGACGTGTCGTTCGATGGCCGGCTGGGCGAGCAGCAGGCTTTCGCGGTGGATCTCGGCCCAGACTTGGCCCGCGGGGATGATCGTCCAGTGGCCGGTGACGAACCAGGCCACCGCCTCCCGCCCCGCGACGATGAGCGCGGCGAGGACGAGTAGCCAGCCGACAATGCGCAGGACGATCATGAAAGGGGCTGTTCCGTCGCGGCGGGTGACATCGCGATACTTGTAAATCACAGGGGCGCAGAGAAAAACATTTCCTCTGCGCCCCTGTGGCGACCGCGCGGGCGGTGCTGATCCTTCGCCGCGAAGGGGCGCGGGGCGTCGGCGGCGGGCACCGCCATGCCCCGCTTCACTGCCGGCCGGGCCCCGATCTCGGCATGCCAGCGGGCGAGATTCGGGTAGGGGGCGAGGTCAAGGCCGAGGCCCCGGCCGGATTCGATCCAGGGCCAGGTGGCGATGTCGGCGATGCCGTAGTCGCCGGCAATCCCGGGGCGATTTGCAAGCCGGCCGTCGAGTACGCCGAAGATCCGGTGCGCCTCCGCCTCGTAGCGCGCGATGGCGAGCGGCACCTCTTCGGGTGCCGACCGCCGGAACCACCAGAGCTGCCCCAGCATCGGCCCGACCGAGGCCATCTGGAACATCAGCCACTGCAACGTCTCGTAGCGCGCCGCCGGCGATTCCGGCAGGAAGGTCCCGGTCTTCTCCGCGAGATAGACCAGGATGGCCCCCGATTCCGCCAGTGTGATGCCCGTATCCGGGTCGTGGATGACCGGGATCTTGCCGTTCGGGTTGAGCTTCAGGAAGCCCGGCCGGCGCTGGTCCCCGGCGCCGAGGTCGAGACGGTGCACCCGGTAGGGCAGCGCCGCCTCCTCCAGCATGATGGAAACCTTGCGGCCGTTCGGGGTCGCGCTGGTGTAGAGATCGATCACGGCTGACGTCCTTGGATGGTGCTCGGATTTGCCTGAGGCAGGGGCATTTGGCGCTAGGCGAGTCCCTCCGCCTTCAGCGCTTCCTGGACCTTGGGCCGGGCCGCCACCCGGTCCCTGTGGGCCGCCAGATTCGGCCAGGGGGCGAGGTCGATGCCGAAGTGCTTCGCCCAGTTGGCGATCACGAACGCGTAGGCGTCGGCGACCGTGAACCGATCGTTCACGAGGTACTGGTTGCCGGCGAGCCGCTGGTCGAGATGGCTGAACCGCTTAGCGAGGTTGTCCTTCACCACAGTCTTGTAGGCCTCGGGCGTGTCAGGCTTCCACAGCGGGCTGAAGCCCTTGTGCAGCTCGGTGGCGATGAAGTTGAGCCATTCCTGCAGGCGGTAGCGCTCGATCGACCCGGGCGCGGGGGCAAGGCCGGACTCCGGCTTCTGGTCGGCCACGTACTGCAGGATGGTCGCGGCCTCCGTCAGGACCTGACCATCGTCGAGCCGGAGCGCCGGGACATAGCCCTTGGGGTTCACCTCGGTGTAGTCGGCACCGCTCTTCGTCCTCTTGGTCTGAAGATCGACCTGCTCAAGCTCGAAATCGAGGCCAGCCTCCCGCAGCGCGATATGCGGCGCGAGCGAGCAGGCGCCGGGGGTGAAATACAAACGCATGGTCATTTCCTCCTCCTTTTGTCGTGCCCCGGTTCGTCCGCCCGCTGGGCGCTGCGCGCCGCAACAGGCGGGAAAACCGTCTAAAGCACCTATTGTAACTAGTTGTCTGTGTAAAGTAGGTACTATATAGTAACTACTATGCACGGAGCGGCGACATGACCCTGCCCAGGAGCCCCGTCGGCTGCCCGATGGATTCGCTGCTGCGGCTGCTGATGGGGCCGTGGACGACCTATATCCTCTGGGTCCTCTCGAGCGACGGCCCGACCCGATTCGGCGCGCTCAAGCGCCGGGTGCCGGGAGTGTCGGCCAAGGTGCTGACGGAGCGGCTTCGCATGCTGGAGGAGGCGGGCGTCATCTATCGCGAGTACGAGCCGACGATTCCGCCGAAGGTGACCTATGGCCTCGCCCCGCGCGGCGAAGAGCTGCGCGAGATTCTCGCCCAGCTCAACGCGATCGCGCTGCGCTGGCAGGAGGCCGACGGTGCCGCCTCGGGGACCTATGTGTGCGTGCCGGGGCGGCCGGAGCCGGACGGGACGGAACCGGAAGGGGCAGAGCCGGAAGAGGCGGAGAACCCGACCGTCGCGCGGCGGCGAACCGGCGCGGCCAAGTGATCGATCGGCGCGCCCGCGTGGCGGCTCGCCTTGCATCGCTGGCGGGCCTCGGTTAGGGTGCGCCGGTTTCCGGAGGGGTGGCCGAGCGGTTTAAGGCGCACGCCTGGAAAGCGTGTTCGGGTTGATAGCCCGTCGCGGGTTCGAATCCCGCCCCCTCCGCCATTGACCGTCGATTACCGCACAAATTGCTTGCTGCACCGATGCGATCGGGGAACCAAGCCCGGCCGGTTGCCGGTGAGCCTTATCACCTAGCGCCAATCGTTCAGAGCACGGTGCGCCCGCAAGGTTCCCACCCGGACCGCCGACCTACCGCGCGATCCCGAACCTTTGCCGGTAGAGATTCGGCGTCAGGCCGGTGATGCGCTGGAAGACCTTGCGGAAGGCAGCCGGGTCGCCATAACCGACCAACCAGGCGATCCGATCGATCGACTGCTTCGTCAACTCCAGCGCCTCACGTGCTTTGGCCACCCGCACCTGTTGCAGGTACTCGACCGGGCGGAATCCGGTGGCACCGCGGAATCGACGCAAGAAGGTGCGCTCCGTCAGCCCGGCCAATGTCGCAAGATCGCCCACGCCCAGCGGTTCGGCATGACGGGCATGGATATGCCGCTGCGCCCGCAGCACCGCCGCGTCGCCGTGGTCAAACCGCGGAGCGAACTGGCTGAACGGCGATTGGTGCCGCCGCGGCGGATCGATCAGCAGAAAGCGCGCGGTGGCCAGCATCACGCCGGGCCCCATGAGCCGCTCGACCAGCGTCAGGCCGAGGTCCGTCCAGGCGAGAATGCCCCCTGCCGTCAGGATGTCGCCTTCGTCGACGAGCATCCGTTCTTCGGCCAGCTCCACCTCGGGGAACCGTTCGGCCAACTGTCGGGCAAAGGCCCAGTGCGTCGTGGCGCGACGTCCGTTGATCAGCCCGGTCTCGGCCAGCACGAAAGCCCCGGCGCAGACGGAACACACGATCGTCCCCTCGGCGTGACAAGCATTCATCCAGGCCGCAGCCGCGGGCATCGGGCGCATGGCCTCGGGCATGACGATGCTGGGCGGTGCGATCGCGTGGGTAAGCCGGTGGGGCGCCCCGGGATGGCTGTCCCAGACGCAGGTGACGGCGCCCTCGTCCCTGGCCTTCCAGTGTGAGACGCGGATCGCCGGAACCTCAGCTTCGATGATTCGCCCCGCCCACTCCCCCGCAATGCGGAACAGGTCTGTCAACCCATACACCGCGGCCATCTGGCAGTCCGGATAGATCAGCAGGCCGATTTCGGCCACCGGCTTTTCCTGCGCCATTTGTCCGTTATGCCTTGCTCATTGTCAGTTCCGCCAAGTTTCAACCCTGCCCGTATCACTTAGCTTTGTCCATGTCGGAACACGGCGGTGAGGAAAAACGTCATGACATTCGGACCACGGATCACCGTGACGCGGCGCAGCGTCCTGCTCACCGGCGCTGTGGCGGTCGTGGCCCTCGGCTTGCCGGTCCCGGCGAGCGCTAGCGAACGGACGAAAGGAGAGAACATGGCCAGCAACATCCTGACCACCAGCGACGGCACCCGGATTTTCTACAAGGATTGGGGCCCGCGCGACGCGCAACCGGTGGTGTTCCACCATGGTTGGCCGCTTTCGGCCGACGACTGGGATAACCAGATGCTGTTCTTCCTGGCCCAGGGGTACCGCGTGATCGCACATGACCGGCGCGGCCATGGCCGCTCGGACCAGACCGACACCGGAAACGATATGAACACCTATGCCGCCGATGTCGCGGAACTGGCTGCTGCGCTGAACCTCAGGAACGCCATCCACATCGGCCATTCCACCGGTGGCGGTGAGGTCGCGCGCTACGTCGCTCGCGCCGAGCCGGGCCGCGTCGCGAAGGCGGTGCTGATCGGCGCCGTGCCGCCGATCATGCTCAAGACCGAGGCGAACCCCGAGGGCTTGCCCAAGGAGGTCTTCGACGGCTTCCGCTCGGCGCTCGCGGCAAACCGGGCGCAGTTTTTCATCGACGTGCCTTCGGGGCCGTTCTACGGCTTCAACCGTCCGGGTGCGGAGGCCAACCAGGGGCTGATAAACAACTGGTGGCGGCAAGGCATGGCGGGCGGCGCCAAGGCGCAGTACGACTGCATCGCGGCGTTCTCCGAGACGGATTTCACCGAGGATCTCAAGGCGATCACGGTGCCGGTTCTCTTGCTGCACGGCGAGGATGATCAGGTCGTGCCGATCGAGGACTCGGCGCACAAGGCGATCAAGCTGCTTAAGAACGGCACGCTGAAAACCTATCCGGGCCTGTCGCACGGCATGTTCGCGACGCATCCCGACCTCATCGATGCCGACCTGCTGGAATTCGTGCGGAGCTGAACCATCGTTCGGCGTCAGCGCCGAAGAGACAAACCGCGGCTGATCCGCCGGCCCCGCCCGTGGTGTGGGAGCGGCAGTTCGCAGAACCTCCCCGGCCAGGAGGCCGGGGAGGTTCGCGGCGCGAATCCCGTCCACGGCACACGGAGCCTCCCTGTGCCCCTGGTGGGATCATCGGGTTGCTTTTGAACCTCCGAATTTCAGGCTCAGCCCGAGGCCCCTGGCCAAGATCTCGCTCGAGGTTGGTCGTTACGAGGGTCTTCCGGACTCCGGCCTCGGTGTCGTCGAGCTCAACACCCTTTCAGTCGTGACCAACACCGCCCCGCGCGCTCCAGCGGCGGACCAACTGCGAATGCTCGAAGAGGAGCACGACGACGAGCGAAAGGGCGAACGGGATGAGCAGGTAGAACAGGCGGAACACCACCAGGGCGGCGAGCACGTCGGCCGGGTCGAGCTCCGGCAGGCCGGCCAGGAAGACGACCTCGAGGACGCCGAGCCCGCCGGGTGCGTGCGACAGCAGCGCGGTGCAGAAGGAGGCGAGGAAGACGCCGAGGACAACGAGGAAGCCCGGGTGCCCCGCCTCCGGAAGGGCGAAGTGGATGATGGCCGCGGCACAGATCAGCTCGGCCGGCCCGATCACCAGCTGGCGGGCGACGATCGGCAGCTCGGGGTAGCGGATCTCGACGCTGCCGATGCGCAGCGGCCGCAGCCCGAGCCAGCTGCCGAGCACGTAGAGCAGGACCAGCCCCAGCATCGCCGCTGCGGCGGCCACGGCCACGCCGTGCGGCGCGTCATCGACGAACCGTTCGACGAGTCCCGGCTCGAGCAGCAGGACAACGCCGCCGAGAAGGACGGCGCCGAGTACGAAGGTGAATGAGCACAGCGCCACGAGGACGCCGATCTCGGAGGCGGTCAGGCCGCGGGTGGCGTAGGCCCGGTATCGGACGACTGCGCCGGACAGGACGGAGGCGCCGATGTTGTGCGACAGCGCGTAGGTGGTGAACGAGCAAGCCGCGATGAACGCCCAGGGAATCGACCGGCGCAGATGGAGCAGGGCGATGCGGTCGTAACCGGCCAGCGCGGCGTAGGCGGCGACCGCCGCCCCCGCGGCGAGCAGCCAGTGCGCGGGCGGGATCGCCTCCAGGCTGTCCAGCATGTCGCCGAGGGACAGGCCCTTGAGTTCGTGGTAGAGCAGCCAGGCCGAGAAGCCGGTCGCCGCTACCCCGACCGCCGGCCACAGGCAATCCTTGAGCCTCATGCGGGCCGACCGCGGCCGGTTGAACCCTGGGACCCGTCGGTCGTGCACCGAGGGCCGGCTCGATCCGCGCCACGCCGGCGGCGCCGGGCGGCGGCCTCGCGGCCGTACAGCGCAGAGGGATGGGGCGTCAGCGGACGGTCCATTGGTTCGGCCGCCGCCCGGCGCCGGGTGCGAGAGAGATGACGCCGATCTCGGCGCGGATCGGGACGGGCACATGATCGGCGGCGCCGGAAGCGAACACGCGTCCGAGGCCGGCGACAATCGCGGCGATGAGAGACATTTCGTGCGGCATTGACCGGAAGATCGTCCTTCGAAGGCTCTGCGCTTGGAGCGGCGGCGGCCGAAGATCGGACGCCTTGTCCAACGTTGCCCATTATGGTTGACTTCGCCCCTTCAGAGCAAGGCGCAGGATGATGATTCTGTTGCCGAAACAATGCCGGACGGCGCGAGGGCTGCTCAACTGGACGCAGGCACAGCTCATCATCGGCCACAACGTCGCGGCGAGCCGCGTGCCCATGGCAGCGTTGAACCATTTCAGCCGGACCGGATCGGCCGGGAACGCCCGCAGGGCCACGCCGAAGCCGGCCCGGGCCGGCACGCTCGGTAGATTGACCAGTGCAAAGGTCACCGAGATCAGGACCACGGACAGGAAGGGCGTATCGGGGGTGGTGTAGACGGCCATTGCCGTCACGGCTACGGCCCAGGCCTTTGGATTGATCCACTGGAACGCGGCCATCTCGCGGAACGTAAACGGCCGCCCTGCGGTCGCGCCGTCCTGGCGCGGCGAGCATGACATGCGGCGCGAAGCACGGAGGGGGTTCGGGCGCCCTAGGCGAGCGCCGCGCCGCGCTCTGCCAGAAGCGCGCGCAGCACCGAGCGATGGCAGCGTGCCTCGTTTTCGCAATAGCAGCCGATCGAGAAATCCGCGCCGTGCGAGAGGGCGGCGAGGAGGTCGAGAGTCCGGCTTGGCATCGGCTGGTTCATCTCGGCCCGAAACGCGCGCGCGAAGGCGGCCCATTCTTCGGCGGTTAGCGCCGCCTTGCCGCGCGCCATCAGCTCGGCGCTCGGCGCGAGGTCCGGATACCAGACATCGAACCAGTCGTCGGACGCATAGCGCTCCTTCCGAACGCCGCGCGGCGGGCGCCGCACGGCACCGATCCGCGTTCCCTCCCGCGGGAGGCGGGGCGTCCCCAGGCGAACGATCCGCAGCGTCACGATCACATCCCCTCAGCCATGTCGCTGCCGCGCGCCCGACGCGGGTGCGATATGGGCGAACCGGTATCGTTCGAACCATCCGGGAAAGGCGCGGGCCAGCGCCCTTGGGCCGTCGACCGCCAAGCCCATCCGCCGCGCCTCGTCGAATCCGACGTCGCCCCGCCACCATGCGACCAGGGCGGGCAGTGGGCCCCGGACGCACAGGGGTTCCGGAAACCCCGGATTGTGCGCGCAAAGCGAGGCCTCCGCCGGCTTGAGCAGCAGGAAGCGCGGGCGGCTCCCCCGGATCCCGAACCGTACCACGAACGGGCCCTCGGGCAGCGCGTCGAAGCGCACGCGCCTTTGCATATCGACGAGGAGCGGCTCCGGATCGAGATCCTCGTCGCCGGCCCGTCGCGGCAGCCAGCGCTGCCCCCAACTGCCGAGCGCCTCCACGAGGCCGGCGAGTTCCCCGCCCGCCGCGGTGAGGATGTATTCGGGTCCGTGCCGACCGCCCAGCCGCTCGACGACACCGATGAAAACCAAGGCCTGCAATCGCTCGGAAAGGACGGTGCGGGATATCCGCGGTATGCCGCGACGGATGTCGTTGAAGCGCCGGCTCCCGCACAGGAGTTCGCGCACGACCAGAAGAGTCCATCGGCCGCCCAGCACCTCGTGGGCGCGCGCCGCGGAACAGAACTGACCATAACCCGCCATGGCTGCACCGTAGCACAGGGGGACCGATACGTGCGGTCCGGATTCCGGACCTGCACCGGCTCGACGCAAACGATGCGACGCCGCCTTGCAATCGGCGCATGGCAGCGCTGCACGGCGCTGAACAAGGTGGCGGGCTGCTATATTCTGTATGATTCTGTATGGCCCCGTCCGGATGAGGCTGCCGCGCGCGACGGTGGCTCCGTTCGGCGGGGATGCTGATGTCCGTGTCTCCAGCACATCCGGATGCCATGCCCTATAGCCCTGCCGCGGCGGTGCGGCCGACCATCAAACGTCCTTCCGTCGCGATGCTCGTCGCCGTCGCGGCCGTGAGCCCGCTCGGCATCAACGTCTATCTGCCATCTATGCCGGGCATGGCGCGATCGCTCGGGGTCGATTTCTCCACCATCCAGCTGACTCTCTCGCTCTATCTTGCTGCCGTCGCGATCGGCCAGCTGGTCATCGGGCCCCTGTCCGACCGGTTCGGCCGCCGGCCCGTGCTTCTGTCCGGGCTCGCCCTCTTCGTTCTCGGTTCCCTCATCTGCCTGGCCGCGCCGAATGTCGGCGTCCTGATCCTCGGCCGCGCGGTGCAGGCGGTGGGCGGCTGCGCGGGGATCACGCTGAGCCGCGCCATCGTCCGCGACCTCTACGGGCGCGAACAGGCGGCCAGCATGATCGGCTATGTGACGATGGGCATGGCGGTCGCGCCCATGGTCGCGCCGACCGTCGGCGGCGTCCTCGAGATGCTGTACGGATGGCGCGCCACCTTCGTCTTCCTCGCGGCGTTCGGCGGCCTCACGCTGATCGTCGCGGCCCGGCAGCTCCCCGAGACGAACCACAATCGCGGTTCCGGCGGCTCGGCGCGACAGCTCCTGCTCGGCTATGCGTGCCTCGCCCGGTCTCGCCCGTTCTGGGGGTACACGCTGACAACCGCCTTCTCCACGGCGGTGTTCTTCGCCTTCATCGCCGGCGCGGCCTATGTGATGATCGATCTGATGGGGCGCAGCCCGGTGGAGTACGGCTTCTACTTCGCCACCGTATCGGGCGGTTACATCCTCGGCAACTTCCTCTCCGGCCGGTTCGCCGCCCGGGTCGGGCCGGACCGCATGATCCTGGCGGGCACGATCGTGATTCTGGCGGCGGTCGCGACGATGGCGGCGGCGTTCGCGGCGGGGCTCATGCACCCGGCGGCCCTGTTTGCGCCCATGACCTTCGTCGGTCTTGGGAACGGGCTTGTCATTCCAAGCGGCGTCGCCGGCGCGGTCAGCATAAAGCCGAACGTCGCGGGCGCGGCGGCCGGCCTGTCGGGGAGCTTTCAGATCGGCTTCGGGGCGCTCGTGGCCCCCGTTGTCGGGGCCCTTCTCGGCGCGACTGCCTGGCCGCTGATCGCCGTCATGACCGGCTGCGCGCTGCTCACGCTCTTCTCCGTCGCACTGGTCGCGGACCGCCGCACCGCTTAGACGAGCGTCTGCGTGTCGCCGCAGACGCTGATCGGCTGCCCCGAGATCGAGGCGCCGCGTGGCGAGGCCAGGAAGACCGCCATGGCCGCGACATCGGCGATACCGCTCCGAAAGGCGTGCGGGTGAACGGCACCGGCGTGCAGAGGGGGACGCGATCTTCATGCCGCATTCGCAAGAACCGTCTGGCGCACGGGAACATTGGTGCCGGCGGCGCGTTCAAAGGGAATGCGGGGTCCTTTCGTCGCCGCGATGATCGTTCGGGGGCCGAATGTTCGGCAGTGCGCTTGCCCGCGAGATCGCGCTGATCCTGCTGTTCAAGCTGATCGCGATCCTGCTCCTGTTCTTCCTCTTCTTCGGACCGCAGCACCGGCCCGACGTGACACCGGAGCAGGTGCATCAGTCGGTCTTCCGCACCGAAGCGTAATCGGGGGGCGCCGTGGTCGATTGGGAGGTGGTTAATCTATCCCGCCTGCAGTTCGCGCTGACGGCGCTCTACCACTTTCTCTTTGTGCCGCTCACGCTCGGCCTGTCCGTCCTGCTGGCCATCATGGAAAGCGTCTATGTGATGACCGGGCGGCGGATCTGGCGCGACATGACGATCTTCTGGGGCATTCTCTTCGGCATCAACTTTGCCATGGGGGTGGCCACCGGGATCACCATGGAGTTCCAGTTCGGGACCAACTGGGCCTACTACTCCCACTATGTCGGCGACATCTTCGGCGCGCCGCTGGCGATCGAGGGGCTGATGGCCTTCTTCCTGGAGGCCACCTTTATCGGTCTGTTCTTCTTCGGCTGGGACCGGCTCAGCAAGCCCGGGCATCTCGCGGTAACCTGGATGGTCGCCTTCGGCTCCAACTTCTCCGCCCTCTGGATCCTCGTCGCCAACGCTTGGATGCAGAACCCGGTCGGCAGCCGGTTCAACTTCGAGACGATGCGGATGGAGATTACCGACTTCTTCCAGGTGATCTTCAATCCGGTCGCGCAAAGCAAGTTCGTTCACACCGTTAGCGCCGGCTACGTGACCGGCGCCGTCTTCGTCATGGCGGTCAGCGCCTATTTCCTGCTGCGCGGGCGCCATGTTGAGATTGCGCGCCGCTCCATGACCGTCGCCGCGTCCTTCGGCTTGGCGTCGGCGCTTTCGGTCGTCGTGCTCGGCGACGAGAGCGGCTACACGATCACCGAGCACCAGAAGATGAAGCTCGCCGCCATGGAAGGCCTGTGGGAGACGGAAGAGGCGCCCGCCGCCTTCACCGTCATCGGCTTTCCGGACGCGGACGCGCGCGAAACCGCCTATGCCATCAAGGTGCCGTGCCGTGGATGCTCGGGCTGATCGCCACGCGCTCCGTCGGCGGGATCGTGCCGGGCATCTTCGACCTAGTTGAGCACGCGGAGGCGCGCGTGCGTTCCGGCCTTGTCGCCTACGAGGCCCTGCTGACGCTGCGTGAGAATCCGGAGGACCGGCAGGCCCGCGCCGCGCTCGAGGCGCGGCAGGGCGACATCGGCTATGCGCTGCTGCTGCGCCGCTACATCGAGAACCCGCTGGATGCGACGGATGAGCAGATCACCCAGGCCGCCTGGGATACCGTACCGGACGTGCCCGTCCTGTTCTGGTCGTTCCGCATCATGGTCGGGCTCGGCTTCTTCTTCATCGCCTATTTCGCGCTGGCCTTCTATCTCTCGATCCGGCGGCGACTTGATCGTCACCGCTGGTTCCTGTGGCTGTCCCTCCTGATCCTGCCCTTGCCCTGGATCGCGGCCGAGCTCGGCTGGATCGTCGCCGAGTACGGCCGGCAGCCCTGGATCATCGAGGGCGTGCTGCCGACGTTCCTCGGCGCATCGACCGTTTCCGCCGGCAATGTCTGGCTGACGCTCAGCGGCTTCGTCCTGTTCTACACCGTGCTGCTCGTCGTCGATCTGATCTTGATGGTCAAGTACATCCGCATCGGCCCGACCGAGCAATGGCTGGTGCCTGACATCGCTTCGCGGCAGGCGCCGCCCGGGGGCGTCGAGCTCGACCGGGAACTGCATCCCCACGCGCGTCCCGGCGAGTGAGGATCGGGAGGAACGATCATGCCGCTCGATTACGAAGCGTTGCGCGTCATCTGGTGGGGCCTTCTGGGCGTGCTCCTCATCGGTTTCGCCATCTTCGACGGCTTCGATCTGGGCGTCGCCATGCTGCTTCACTTCGTCGGCCGCAACGACCGGGAGCGGCGCGTTCTCATCAACGCGATCGGGCCGGTCTGGGAGGGCAACCAGGTCTGGTTCATCCTCGGCGGCGGCGCCGCCTTCGCGGCCTGGCCGCCGCTCTACGCGGCGTCCTTCTCCGGTTTCTATCTGGCGATGTTCGTCGTCCTGCTGGCCCTCATCCTGCGGCCGGTGGGCTTCAAGTTCCGCAGCAAGATGGGCGATCCGCGCTGGCGGAGCCTGTGGGACTGGGCCCTGTTCATCGGCGGCGCCGTGCCGGCGCTGATCTTCGGCGTTGCCTTCGGAAATCTGCTGCTGGGCGTGCCGTTCTACTACGACGCAGAGCTGCGGCCCTTCTTCTACGGCGGCGGCTTCCTTGACCTGCTGAGCCCCTTCGCCCTGCTTTGCGGGCTGGTCAGCGTGGCCATGCTGGTCATGCACGGGGCCGTCTATACCGCGATCAAGACGGCGGGCGTTCTCGAGGAACGGGCGCGCCGGATCGGGATTGCCGCCGGCCTCGCCACCTTCGCGCTCTTCGGCCTGGGCGGTTTCGCTGTGGCGAACTGGGTCAACGGCTACGTGGTCACCAGCCCGATCGACCCACTTGGGCCTTCGAACCCAACGCTCAAGACCGTCGCCGTCGAGCCCGGCGCGTGGCTCAACAATTACGAAACCTATCCCTGGATGATCGTCGCACCGATCCTGGGGCTGGCCGGGGCGCTCGCGGCCGCCGCGCTGCTCCATGTCCGACGGCACGGTGCGGCGTTTATCGTCAGCGCAGCCAGCCTGACCGGCATCGTGACCACGCCGGGGCTCGCGATGTTTCCCTTCATCCTGCCGTCGAGCCGCGCGCCCGACACCAGCCTCACCGTGTGGGACGCCTCATCAAGCCCCGCGACCCTGCTCATCATGCTGATTGCGGTAATCATCTTCATGCCCATCGTGCTTGCCTACACGGCTTGGGTTTACCGTGTGCTGCGCGGGCAGGTGCTGCCCGAGCATCTGGACGAGGACAAGCACCTGTACTGACGACGGTACCTTGGTCGGAGGAGAACATGTGGTACTTTGCCTGGGTGCTGGGACTTGGCCTGGCCTGCAGCTTCGCGATCCTGAACGCCATGTGGCTCGAGCTCGACGAGCGCTACCGGGAAGGGGCAGCGGCGGAGCCTGCGGACCCTCAATCCTGAGCCGGCCGTCGAGCGCTGCTTCCGCGCTGGAAGAGCCGGCGATGACTCCCGGAACGGCCCCATGCAGGTTTTCGTGGGCCGACTGAAGCACTATCTTCGATCCGATCTTAAGGATCCGGTCTTAGGTTCGGTATCGGGCGGGACACGACCAATAGGGACGGCCCGCCCGGAAGGGCTTCGGAGGGCGACGCATGGCGCGGCAACTCGATCGATCCATCCTTCAGGGCGTCGATATCTTTCGGGATCTCGACGATGCGGCGCTCGACGACGTCCTGCTCTCGGCCCAGCGGCGCCGGATCGCCGCCGGCGAGACGGTGTTCCGGCAGGGCGACACGGCGCGCGCCTTCTACGTGCTCGTCGAGGGGCGGCTGAAGGTGGCCCAGGTCACCCCGGAGGGGCAGCAGGTGGTGGTCCGCTTCATCGGGCCGAACGAGATGTTCGGCTGCGTCGCGGTATCCGGCGGCACCGTCTATCCGGGCACGGCGACGGCCGTGGTCGACAGCCTGGCGATCGGCTGGCACAGAGACATGACGGAGCGGCTGATGGACCGCCATCCCCGGATCGCCCGCAACGCCCTCGGCACGGTCGGCGACCGCCTGCAGGAGACGCAGGCGCGGGTCCGCGAGCTTTCGACGGAAAGGGTCGAGCGGCGCATCGCGCATGCTCTCGTCCGGCTCGGGGCCCAGGCCGGCAAGCCGGTCCAGAACGGCGTCGAGATCGAGTTCCCGATCACGCGCCAGGACATCGCCGAGATGACCGGCACGACCCTGCACACCGTCAGCCGGACGCTCAGCGACTGGGAGGGGCGCCAGATCGTGCAAGGGGGCCGTCAGCGCATCGTGATCCGTGACGCCGCCGCTCTCCTCAAGATCGCGGAGGAATTGTAGGTACCTCGCGTCTCGCGTACGGGGAAACGCCGAGAAGGAGGCCAGCCGGGCCGGCGCCCGCGTTTGCACGATGGACAGTAACCGGCGGTCCGGTTACCGTGACGGTCGGTGCCGCACTTCGGAATCGCCTCCGTGAGGCAGGCTCGGCCGACGCACCCAAGACGATCAGGGGCGGCGCGCCAGGAGAAGAGCCGTGAGGGATCAGAAGGCATCAGGCAGTTCGACGTTGCCCCCGGTCACCGACCGCGCGACATCATCCACCGGGGGATCGGGATTGAAGGGCGAGGCGGGGTCTGGCCAAGGCGCTGCGGGTGCGCTCGCGGCGGACGCCTGGCTCGCGGCCATTGTCGAGGGCTGCGACGATGCGATCATCGGCAAGGACCTGGACGGCATCGTGACAAGCTGGAACCCCGCAGCCGAGCGACTCTTCGGCTACGCCGGCGCGGAGATCATCGGTCGGCCGATCTCGATCCTTGCACCTCCCGGGCGCGAGAATGAGATGCCGGCCATCCTCGATCGCCTCCGGCGCGGCGAGCGCGTCGAACGCTACGAAACCATGCGCCGCCGCAAGAACGGTCGGCTCGTAGAGGTCTCGTTGACCGTCTCGCCGGTCCGCGATCCATCCTCGGGGCAGATCGTCGGTGCCTCCAAGATCGCCCGCGACATCACCGAGCGCAAGCGGGCCGAAGAGGTGGTCCGTATGGCGCTGCAGGAGCGGCAACTGGCGCTTCGGGAATTGAATCACCGGGTCAAGAACACGCTCCAGCTCGTCTCGTCGCTGCTCCGTCTCCAGGCCGCGCGCATCACGGACGAGGTGGCGGCACGCGAGTTCGACCGGGCGCACCGCCGAATCGACGCCGTTGCCCGGACGCACGCCGCGCTCTACCAGGGGGACGAAGGCAAGGTCCGCACGGCGGATTTCGGCGCGCTGCTGCGCGAGTTGTGCGAGAGCCTGTCGGGGATGCTGGTGGAGGCCGGCGAGGCGGTTGCGGTCCGCGTGGAGACCGACGAAGCGCAGTTGCCCGCCGACACGGCGATTCCCCTGGCCCTGATCGCCAACGAGCTGGTGACCAACGCCCTGAAGCACGCGTTCCCGTTGCGCCGCGGCGAGGTGAGCGTCGCGTTCCGGGTCGACCCCGACGGACGGTGCCGTCTGGTGGTCGCGGACACCGGTCAGGGCCTGCCGGAGTCCGAGCCGGAAGACGGCCTCGGCTTGCGGCTGGTCCGTGCCCTCGTCGGCCAGCTGGGCAGCAAACTGACGGTGGAGAATCGGCCCGGACTTCGCATCACGGTCGCGGTGCCGCCGCGGGACCGCGGTTGAGCGCTATCTCCCGTCGCTTCTCGCGCCGCCCTCATGTCATTCGCCTGCATGGGCGCGGAGCCCGCAACCGGTCAGCCCGCCTGGAACGGGACGCCGACGCGCTCGGCCGCCCGCGCGATGTGATGGCGCATCGTGACGCCGGCCAGTTCGGCATCGCCACTTTCGATCGCTCGAAGCAGAGCCTCATGTTCGCCGATCGGCTCGAACAGATGCTGCTGGGCCGAGAGCGGCATCAGCTGCGTTTCCAGGATGAGCTCCTCGATCGACAAGGCGATCTGCTCCATCGCGCGGTTGCCGGAGATCCGAATCACCGTCATGTGGAGCTCGAAGTCCCGCCGGGCGGCGGTGGCGAAGTCACCGGCCGCGAGGCAGTCCCGCATCGCCGCGTTCAGTCCGCGCAGTCGCGCGAGATCCGACCGGTTGGCCCGGCGCGCCGCCATCCGCGCGGTGAAGCCTTCGATCGCGAAGCGTAGCTGGTAGATTTCGGCGGGGGTGAACCGGTCGGCGAAATGCCACGCCGCCGCCAGGTCGAGCGGCGCGCCGTCACGGCGTTCGGCAACGAAGACGCCGCGGCCGGGAACGATGCGCAGGACGCCGAGCGTTTCCAGCACGGCGAGCGCCTCCCGCAAGACCGGGCGTGAGATTCCCAGGCGTTCCGAGAGCTCGCGCTGGCCGGGCAGACGATCCCCGGGCCCAAGGCCGTGCTTCGCGACCAGATCCTGGATCTGCGCCAGCGCCGATTGCGACGCCGACTGCCAATCCGACTTCATCGACGGGTCTCCCCCTTTCGGCGAAGGCAGCACCGCCTTGACGCGCCGCGCCGGGCTGTGGTGCCATTGCCTACGGTCAGACTGGTCTGACCACAAAACAGGTTGCTGTAAAGGCTCCGAGGGAGGCAAGGGATGATGCGACAGGGAAGGCTCCTCGGCATCGCCGGCACGATCGCGCTAGCGGCCGCGGCGTTCGGCGGGCCCGCCGCCGCGCAGGACAGCATCAAGATCGGCGCCATCGTCGCGCAGTCGCCGCCGGGCTCGGTCGTGCAAGGGACGCAGGTCCTGCACGGGCTCGAGATCGCCCGCGACATCATCAACGCCGAGGGCGGCGTCAATGGCCGGCCGATCGAACTCCTGGTCGAGGACGGCCAGGGCGTACCCGAGAGGGGCCGTGCGGCCGCCGAGAAGCTGATCACGAAGGACGGCGTCGTGGCACTGACCGGCGAGCATCAGAGCTCCAACGTCCTGGCCGAAATCGAGGTCGCACACCGCTACCACGTCCTGTACGTCAACACCAACGGTTGGTCGGACGACATCCGCACGGCAGGCTATCCCGAGGTCTTCAACCCTGCCAATTACAACAGCCGCGTCGCCGACGCCATGGCAACGGTGATCAGCGAGTTGGGCGTCGAATCCGTCGTCGCCTTTGCAGAGAACACCGATTACGGCATCGGCCAGGCGAAGCTGCTCGGCGACTTCCTCAAGAGATACGCGCCGGAGGTGGAGTACCGCTTCGAGACGCTCGACCGGCAGGCCAAGGATTTCCTTCCGGCCGTCTTGCCGCTTCGGCGGAATCCGCCGGACGTCGTCGCCAACATCATGCTGCCGCCGGCCGCCTATATCCTCATGAACCAGCTTTACGAGCAGGGCGTCGCGCCAAGCGAGTCGACCTGGCTCTATGATGGCGCCGGGCTCGCCGACTACCCCGATTTCTGGGACAACGTCGGCGAGGCAGCCGTCACCATGATCGAGTTCGGGCTTTATCATCCCAGCATGGATATTCCCGAGCTCGGCCGGCGGGTGGCCGAGGAGTACAGCAAGCGCCACGGCACCGAGCCGAACCGGCTGATCTTCCAGGCGGCGGATTCCCTGTTCCTCATCGCCGAGGCGATCGAGCGTGCCGGCTCGACCGAGACGGACGCGATGATCGCCGCGCTTCGCGACATCGAGTGGACCGGCACGCGCGGCACCGTCGCCTTCTCGCAGGAGCCCGGCTACACCTACCAGCAGTGGGTGGAGGTGCCCTTCGTCACCTACCAGCTCACCGAGGAGGGGCAGCCGGTGAGCGAGGCGCCCCTCGTGCAGTCGCCGACAATGCGGCTCGATCCGTCCAAGCTCGAGCGGCCGAGCAGCTGAACGGCATGGAAGCCAAGGGCGGTGGAGGGCGGGGTGAGGGTGCCGCGGACGGCATCCTCGACCGCCTGCTGGATGCCGTCGCCGCGTTGAGGCGCTACCCCTATCCGGAGCGCGCACCGGCGTGGCGGGCGCGGTTGGCGATGAACGGCCCGGAGCTGGCGCGGTTTGCCGCGCTCGGCGATCCGGGTTGCGATCCGATGCTGCGACCGGCACCGGCACGCGATGCGGCGCCCGGTCTGCCGGAACGGGCGCCGATTCTCTCCTTCGCCGACGCCGTGCGTGGCGGCCGGATCGACGCGCGCGCGCATGCGGCCGCGGCGCTGGCGCGCGCCCGCGAGGCCGCCGATCTCAACGCGTTCACGACCTTGAATGACGATGCCCCGGCCGAGGCGGCGGACCGGCGCGACGGCGCGCTGGCCGGCGTGCTTGTCGCCGTCAAGGATCTGATGGCGGTGCGCGGCCTGCCGCTGACGGGCGGGACGGGACGGCCCGACCCGGCTGTTCCCGAGCGAGACGCGACGGCCGTGGCGCGGCTGCGCGCGGCCGGGGCGGTGGTGATCGGCGCGGCGAACCTGCACGAGCTGGCCTATGGGGTCACCAGCCGCAACCCGCATTTCGGCGCCGTGCGCAACCCGTGCGATCCCCGCCGCAGCGCGGGCGGATCGAGCGGCGGCTCCGCCGCCGCCGTCGCCGCCGGCATCGTGCCTGTTGCGGTGGGGACGGACACGGCCGGGTCGATCCGCATCCCGGCCGCCTGCTGCGGCGTGGTCGGTGTCAAGCCAAGTTACGACCTCGTGCCGCGTGACGGTGTCCTGCCGCTCGCCTGGTCGCTCGATCATGTCGGGCCGATCGCCGGCAACGTCGCCGACGCGGCGGCGGCGCTGGCGGTCATGGCCGGCGGACCGGGCCGGGGCCCCTTGCGTTCCGCAGAGGCGGGCCGCATCCGACTCGTGCGGCCGAGGAACTTCTTCTTCGAAATCCTGGAGCCAAGCCTGCGCCTCGCGCTCGAGACAGCGCTCGCGCGCCTCGAGGAGGCCGGGATTTCGCTGATCGAACGGCCGATCGAGGGGGTCGAGGACGCCGCCGCGATCCAGTTCCAGACGATTTGCGCCGAGGCCGCGGAGGCCCACTGGCCGCGCCTCCTCGACGCGCCCGAGGCGCTCGGCGAGGACGTGCGCGTGCGCCTGGAGATCGGCCAGTTCCTGCTGGCCAAGGATTACGTTCGCGCCCAGCGCCTGCGCCGGGCGCTCGCGGCGGCGATGGCGGCCGCGCTCGAGGGCGTCGATGCGCTCGTCACGCCGACGCTGATTGTCGGCGCCCCGCCGGTGGGGGCCGACGAGGTCGAGGTCGATGGCCAGCGCCTGCCGGTCCACACCGCGATGACCCGCTGCACGGCGCCGTTCAATCTGACCGGTCTGCCGGCGCTCACCCTTCCTTGCGGCCGCGACCGCGACGGCCTGCCGGTCGGGCTGCAGCTCGTCGGCCGGCCGGGCGGCGATTGCGCCCTGATCGAGGTTGCGCTCGCAGTGGAGGCGGCGCTCGGTCAGAGCGGGAAGGGCTGACGGCGACATGCTCGTTCTCGACCTCGCCGTGCAGGGGCTGATCACCGGCATCTTCTATGCCCTGATGGCGATCGGTCTGACGCTGGTCTTCGGGATCCTCAAGGTCGTCAACTTCGCCCACGGCGAGTTCTACATGGTGGGCGCCTATACCTACACCCTCGTCGCCACGCTGCTCGGCGTGCCGGTTTGGCTGGGGCTGCCCATGGCGATCCTCGTGGGGGCGCTCCTCGGCTACGCGACCGAGCGCGCGCTGATGCGCCCGCTCTACGCCGGCTACGTGTCCTGGGGCGGCATGAAGGACGAGTACGCCATCATCGTGACCTTCGGCCTGTCGCTGCTGCTCATCAACCTGGTCGACAAGGTCATCGGCCCCTATCCCTATCGCGGCCCCGAGCTCGTCGAGGCGTCGCGCGTTGCGATCGGACCGCTCATGGCCAGCGGCCACCGATGGGCGACGGCGGCGATCGGCGTCGTCGTGATCGCCGGCGTCGTCGCGTGGCTGCGCTACAGCTTCTGGGGAAAGCAGATCCAGGCGGTCGCCCAGAACAAGCTTGGCGCGTCGCTGGCCGGCATCGACACGGGAAGGGTGAGCGCCATCGTCTTCGCGATCTCCGGCGGCTTGGCGGCACTTGCCGGCGGCCTGCTCGCGCCGCTCATCAATGCCTCGCCCGATGTCGGCATCTTCGCCGCGCTGAAGTCCTACGTCATCGTGGTGATCGGCGGCATGGGGTCGGTCGGCGGCGCGGTGATCGCCAGCCTGCTGCTCGGCGTCTTCGAGAGCTTCGCGGCCGTCTACATCTCCTACGACTATCGCGACACGTTCGCCTTTGTCTTCCTCGTCCTCGTCCTGCTGCTGCGTCCGCAGGGCCTGATGGGCGAGCGGAGCCGGGAGGTCTGATGGGCAATTCGGAAACCCGCATCCGGGTCGAGTTCTGGACCTCTCTCGGGCTGCTGGCCCTCGTCGCGCTGGCGCCGCTGGTCGTGACCAATCTCTACTGGCAGGGCGTTCTCGTCGTCTGCATGTATTTCGCGATCCAGTCGGTCGGCTGGAACCTGCTGACCGGCTACACCGGCCAGATGTCCCTGGCGCCGGCCGCCTTCGCCATGGTCGGCGCCTATGGCACCGGGCTTCTGTCCTACCACCTGCAGGCGCCGCCCTGGATCGGCGTTCCGTCCGGCGTCCTGGCCGCCTTCCTGATCGGCTGCGTGCTGGGGCGGGCGGCGCTTGCCCTGCGCGGGCCCTATCTCGCCCTCACCACCCTCGCCTTCGCCGAGATCCTGCGTCTCGTCATCAGCAACTCCTACGGCTTCACGCGCGGGGACCTCGGGCTCAACGTTCCCGGCATCTTCGACGACCGGCTCGCCGACTATTACCTGATGCTCGGCGCGCTGGTCGCCGTCCAGATCGGGGTGTTCCTGCTGCTGCGCTCGAAATACGGCCTCTTCCTTCAGGCGATCCGCGACGACGAGACGGCGGCGGACAGCCGGGGCATTCCGGTCGTCTTCTGGAAGACGGCCGCCTTCGCCCTGAGCGCCGCGATCTGCGGTCTGGCCGGCGGCCTCTACGCCCATTTCGCGCGCCTGATCAGCCCCGAGCTCGGCCTCATCATGCAGACCGGCTTCGTCATCTCGATGGTGGTGATCGGCGGCATCGGGACCATGAGCGGCCCGATCATCGGTGCCTTCCTGGTCTATCTCCTGTCCGAGGCGCTGCGCGAGGCGGGCGGCTACCACCTGGTCGTCTTCGCGCTCCTCGTCATCCTGGTGGCCCGCTTCTTCCGGGCCGGGCTGTGGGGACTCGTCCGGGCGCTCGCGCGCGGGGCGCTGCCGCCGGCGGAGAGGGCCTGACGCCCATGGCGGTGCTGGCCCTGGAGGCGGTCACCAAACGTTTCGCCGGCCTGACCGCCGTCGATTCGGTGACCTTCGCCGTGGAAGAAGGCGAGCTCGTCGGCCTCATCGGCCCGAACGGCTCGGGCAAGACGACGCTCCTCAACATCATGAGCGGCCTGCTGCGGCCCGACGGCGGGCGCGTTCTCCTGGACGGCGCCGACGTCACCGGCCTTCCGGCGAACCGTCTGGCGCGCCGCGGGCTGCTGCGCATGTTCCAGCTGACGCGCCTCTTCCGACAGATCTCCGCCTTCGACAACCTGCTCGTCGTCGGGCGCGCGCTGGGAATGGACGCGGCCGAGGCGGCCGAACGCGCGGAGCGGCTCTTCGCGGACCTCCAACTCGCGCATGTCCGGAATCTCGACGCGGGCCAGCTCTCCGGCGGCCAGCAGAAGCTTCTCGAGTTCGGCACCTGCTTCATGCGTCCGCCACGCGTGGCGCTGCTCGACGAGCCCTTCGCGGCCGTCCATCCCACGATGCGGCAGATCATGGCCGACTTCGTGCGCCGGCGCCACGCCGACGGCCAGACCTTCGTTCTGGTCAGCCACGACATGCCGATCGTGAAGGAGCTTTGCCCGCGGGCCGTGTGCATGAACGCCGGCACGGTGATCGCCGATGGCCCGACCGATCGGGTCCTCGCCGATCCCGCGGTCATCGAGGCCTATCTCGGAGGCCACGCGGCATGAGCGCGCTTCTCGAGATGCGGAACGTCACCGCCGGCTACAGCACGGACATCGAGATCCTGCAGGACCTTTCGCTCACGGTCGAGCGGGGGACGATCTGCGGCCTGATCGGCCTCAACGGCGCCGGGAAATCGACCGTGCTGAAGACCGTGGCGGGGTTCCTCAAGCCGAAAAGCGGACGGATCCTGTTCGACGGCGAGGACATCACGGCCATCGCGCCCTCTGATCTCGTGGCGCACGAGATCGCGATGATCCCGCAGGAGTCCAGCCTGTTCGGCTACATGAGCGTGCGGGACAACCTGCTGCTTCCTCTGCGCCGGCGCAACCAGATCCTCAAGGGGCGGCCGGTCGACGAGCGGGCCGTGCTGGCCGGCATCTTCGAGCGCTTTCCGATCCTGCGGGAGAAGGCCGATGCGCACGCCGCTTCGCTGAGCGGCGGCCAGCAGAAGCAGCTCGAATTCGCCAAGGTCTATGCGCTCAAGCCCAAGTTCTGCATGATCGACGAGCCGAGCGTCGGCCTGGCCCCCGCCGTTGCCGAGCAGATCTTCGAATGGATCCGGCGTTTTGCGGCGGAGGGCGTGGCGATCCTGCTGGTCGACCACAACCTGCGGCGCGTGATCGAGATCGCCGACTACACCTACGTCCTCAGCCTCGGCCGCATCGCCGCCGAAGGTCCGCGTGCCAGCTTCGAAGGGGACATGCATGCCCAGGTGCAGGAGTGGCTGGGGCTCGCTTACTGAGGCCAAGGGCCTCGGGATCGCCGGGACGGGTCCGGCGGCATCGCAAGGTTTACGTCCGGGGCCGCGACGCGATATAGCACGGGGCGAACAGGGATGGATGAGAGAGGCATGACTCCGAACGAGATCGCCAGGGTTCAGGAATACCTCCGCAGGACCTTCGCCAACGACCGGATCGCGATCGATCCGCCCGCCAAGCGCGGTGCGCCCATCGAGGTCCGGATCGGTGACGAATTCATCGGAGTCCTCCACCGCGACGAGGAGGAGGGCGAAGTCTCCTACGCCCTGCACATCACCATCCTGGAAGAGGATCTGCCGCCCGCGAGCCCCGCGCGCGCGCCGCGCAAACCGGCGAGATAGGCCGCGGGCCACCCGCAATCCGGCCGCGTCTGCCGAAGGCGAAGCGCGCCGCGCGCCGGCGCCCGAAAGGTGCAATCGTGACGGGTCACCCCTCCAGCTTGAGGGCGTCACCGATCATCATGACCGTCCCGGCCTTCGATCCGTCATATCCAGGCAGCGAGTTCACGAAGCCCCTGAACTCGGCTCCCCTCAATACGCTCAGGAGGTTCTGGAAATCCGGTTGCTCGACGGTATCGGCCCTTGTGAGCAGATAATAGTCCTCTGCAAACAAGGGAATGAACGCCATGTTCAGCTTCCGGGCGGCCGCCTCGATGCCCAGCCCGACATCCGCGACGCCGCCCGCAACGGCCGCCGCGACGGCGAGGTGCGTGAATTCTTCCGAATAGTAGCCGGTGATCTCCTCCTTATCGATCCCCTTCTCCTCCAAGAGTCGCTCCAAGGCCAGCCGTGTTCCCGATCCCCTTTGCCGATTGATGAACCGCGCCTTTGTCTTTGCGATGTCAGACAGGCCGTATATCCGCTTTGGGTTGTCGGGGGTGACGATGAGTCCTTGGGTCCGCCTGACGAAGTGGATCAGGCGCTGGAGGCGAGGCTTGAGCCAAGGCCTGTATTTGCGGCTGACTTCATCCCCGAGGGCCCCTTCGGGAATGTGAAATCCTGCAACGTCGCAGCGCGACTTGCAAAGAGCAACGACGCCATCCAGGCTTCCGACGAACCGAAGGTCGAGCTTTGGGCCGTTCTGGATTCTCAGAAAGTCCCGCAGTTCCGTCAGGGCGAGATCATGACTCGCATAGATGCATAGGGCCGAGTCCGGGACGCTCAACACCGTGCTCAACTGTCGCTCGGCTTCGGACGCGGCGCTCTCCAGATGCGGTGACAACCGGGCATTGATTCGCTCCCGGATCCAGAGCAGCCGTTCGCCCAACGGGCTGAGGCGCGTGCCGCGCCCCTGCTCCTTGATGACGAGCGGCTGTCCCATGGTCTCCGACCACTTGGCGACCAACCCCCAGGCCTTTCGATAGGGGAGGCCCACGCGGGCCGCCGCCTCCGTCAGCTTTCCCGTCAACCTTATCGCGTCAAGCACGGCAAAGAGCTCCGGATCGACGGCATGACGCGGCTGCGCTCCGGCGGTCCATACCAGATCCAGATCGAGCATGAGGCGGTTACCAGACATATGTAAAAATTCGCCTATTGACGCGATACACCCACAGAATAAGCATAAAAACAATTTGGGACCGGAAAGATATGAAAGAATCAACATATTTTCCCACTCGGCGCAACATTCGGAACGCCGGGTGCGGCTTCGAAAGGGCGGCAAGGGAAAGGCCTGCCTGCGCAACCGAGGCGATGATCGCGGGCTTGGGGCACGGCGAGATTCGCGGGTTACGAGCCGTCACGACCCTCCGCCTTGCGGGGGTGAGCGTGTCATGCGTGCGGTGACCTGGAATCGCGAGTTAGCGGAGAGCCGAATCCGGGAATTGCAAGAGCTGCCCGGGGCGCTGCTGCCCATTCTCCACGCCTTGCAGGATGAGTTCGGCTACATCGACAAGGCTGCGGTGCCCCTGATCGCCGACGCGCTGAACCTGTCACAGGCGGAAGTGCACGGGGTCATCAGCTTCTATCACGACTTCCGGACTCGCCCTCCGGGGCGGCACGTCCTCAAGATCTGTCGCGCCGAGGCCTGCCAGTCGATGGGATGCCGCGCGCTGCTCGACCACGTCCGGAACCGCTTTCAGGTGACGCCCGGCGAAACCGCCTCGGACCAGAGCCTCACGGTGGAAGCGGTCTACTGCCTTGGGAATTGTGCCTGTGCGCCGGCCGTCATGCTCGACGGCAAGCTTTACGGGCGGGTTTCGACGGAGATCCTCGACCGCCTGATCGATCGGGCGCGGAGTGAAACATGACGATCAAGGTCTATGTGCCGGGAGACGCCGCGGCCCTCTCCGTCGGCGCCGACGAAGTCGCGGCGGCGGTCGCGCGCGAGGCCGGCAACCGTGGCTTGACCATCACGGTGACCCGAAACGGGTCGCGTGGCCTGTTCTGGCTGGAGCCGCTTGTCGAGGTGGAAACCGCCCGCGGGCGGATTGCCTATGGCCCGGTGACCGCCGAAGAGGTTCCCCATCTCTTCGACGCCGGCTTTCACGAGGGCGGCGAGCACGCCCTTTGCCTCGGCCCGACCGAGGAGATTCCGTATCTGAAGGCGCAGGAACGGCTGACCTTTGCGCGCTGCGGCGTGATCGACCCTCTGTCGCTCCCGGACTACTTGGTCCATGGCGGCTATCGCGGCCTCGAGCGGGCGCTCACCATGCGGCCGGAGCAGATCGTCGAGGAAGTGACCGCCTCCGGGCTCAGGGGGCGCGGGGGCGCCGGCTTTCCGACCGGCATCAAGTGGCAGACCGTGCTGCGGGCCGAAGCCGATCAAAAATACATCGTCTGCAACGCCGACGAGGGCGACAGCGGAACCTTCGCCGACCGCATGATCATGGAGGGCGATCCCTTCGTGCTCATAGAGGGGATGACCATCGCCGGCATCGCGGTTGGCGCCACCCGCGGTTGCGTCTATGTCCGCTCGGAGTATCCGCACGCGTTCCGCATGCTCAAGCGGGCGGTCGACCTCGCTTATGACCAGGGGTATCTCGGCGCGGACGTCTGCGGCAGCGGCCGGGCGTTCGACCTCGAGATCCGGCTCGGCGCGGGCGCCTACATTTGCGGCGAGGAAACCTCCCTTCTCGAAAGCCTGGAAGGCAAGCGCGGGGTCATCCGGTTCAAGCCTCCGCTGCCCGCGATCAAGGGCTTGTTCGGAAAGCCGACCGTCGTCAGCAACGTCCTGTCCCTGGCGACGGTCCCGATCATTCTCGACAGAGGGGCGTCGTTCTACCGCGACTTCGGCATGGGGCGGTCGCGGGGCACCTTGCCGGTCCAGCTCGGCGGGAACGTAAAGCGCGGCGGGCTCGTCGAGACGGCGTTCGGGCTCACCCTGCGCGAGCTGATCTACGACTTCGGCGGCGGGACCGCGTCCGGCCGTCCTCTCCGGGCGGTCCAGGTCGGCGGTCCGCTCGGCGCCTACTTCCCGGAGTCGCTGCTCGACACGCCGCTCGACTATGAGGCCTTCGCCGCGCAGAAGGGCATGCTCGGCCATGGCGGGGTGGTCGTCTTCGACGACACCGTCGATCTGGCGCAGCAGGCGCGCTTCGCGATGGAATTCTGTGCGATCGAGAGCTGCGGCAAGTGCACGCCCTGCCGGATCGGCTCGACGCGCGGCGTCGAGGTCATCGACAAGATCATCGCCGGCCGGGATCGCGAGAGCAATCTCGAACTTCTCAACGACCTTTGTGATCTGATGCTGGATGCATCGCTTTGCGCGCTCGGCGGGCTCACGCCTTACCCGGTGCTGAGCGCTCTCCGTCATTTCCCCGAGGACTTCGACCGACCGAAGGGGGCATCGCGGCAGGGGAACGGAATGCGCCGTCCCTCTCACGCGCGACCGACAGGCGGGCCGTCTCCATCGGCCGGCGTCGCCGAATAGCTATCGGAGGTCATCCATGACGTTGATCAAAGAGACCGACTACGGCACTCCGGCGCGAACGTCGCAGACCACCGTGACCGTCGAGATCGACGGCAAGCCCGTCACGGTTCCGGAAGGAACCTCGGTCATGCACGCGGCCGTGCGGGCTGGCGTCAATCTGCCGAAGCTCTGTGCCACCGACAGTCTCGAGCCGTTCGGTTCCTGTCGGCTCTGCCTGGTCGAGATCGAAGGCCGGCGCGGCACGCCGGCATCCTGCATGACGCCGGTCGAGCCGGGCATGAAGGTTCGGACCCAGTCGCCGCGTCTCGCCAAGCTTCGGCGCGGCATCATGGAGCTCTACATTTCCGATCATCCGCTGGATTGCCTGACCTGTTCCGCGAACGGCGACTGCGAGCTTCAGGACATGGCCGGAGTCGTCGGGCTGCGCAACGTCCGGTACGGCTATGACGGGGCCAATCACCTGGACGCGCAGAAGGACGAATCGAACCCCTACTTCACCTTCGATCCGGCGAAGTGCATCGTCTGCTCCCGTTGCGTACGGGCCTGCGAGGAGGTGCAGGGCACCTTTGCCCTCACGATCGACGGGCGCGGCTTCGCCTCCAAGGTCTCCGCCGGGGGCGAATCGTTCATCGACTCCGAATGCGTCTCCTGCGGAGCCTGCGTGCAGGCCTGCCCGACGGCGACGCTCATGGAGAAGACCGTCATCCAGCAAGGCCTGCCCGAGCACAGTGTCGTCACCACCTGCGCCTATTGCGGGGTCGGCTGCTCCTTCAAGGCGGAGATGCAGGGAAACGAGGTCGTCCGCATGGTTCCCTATAAGGACGGCAAGGCCAATCACGGCCATTCCTGCGTGAAGGGGCGGTTCGCCTGGGGATACGCCACGCACAAGGACCGCATCCTCAAGCCGATGATCCGGGCCAAGATCACCGATCCGTGGCGGGAGGTGAGCTGGGAAGAGGCGATCGCCTACGCCGCCAGCGAGTTCAAGCGCATCCAGGCGAAGTATGGCCGGGACGCGATCGGCGGCATCACGTCGTCGCGTTGCACGAACGAGGAGACGTTCCTGGTCCAGAAGCTGGTCCGGGCCGGATTCGGCAACAACAATGTCGATACCTGCGCGCGCGTCTGCCATTCGCCGACCGGCTATGGCCTGAAGACCACGTTTGGCACTTCGGCCGGGACCCAGGACTTCGATTCCGTCCGCGATGCCGACGTCATCATGGTGATCGGCGCGAATCCGACGGACGCCCACCCCGTCTTCGCCTCTCAGATGAAGCGCCGGCTGCGCGAAGGAGCGCGGCTCATCGTGATCGATCCGCGGCGGATCGACCTGGTCAAGTCGCCGCACATCAAGGCCGATTATCACCTCGCGCTGCGGCCCGGCACCAACGTGGCGATCATTAATGCCATGGCCCATGTCGTGGTGACCGAAGGGCTGGTTGACGAGGCCTATGTCGCCGAGCGTTGCGAAGTCGAAGACTTCGAGATATGGCGGCGGTTCATCGCCGAGCCGCGCAACGCGCCGGAGGCGGTCGAGGCGATCACCGGCGTTCCCGCCGCCGACATTCGGGCGGCGGCGCGCCTCTATGCCACAGGCGGCAACGCGGCGATCTACTATGGGCTCGGCGTCACGGAGCACAGCCAGGGCTCGACCATGGTCATGGGGATGGCGAACCTTGCCATGGCCACCGGCAATATCGGCCGCCGCGGCGTCGGCGTGAACCCGCTGCGGGGCCAGAACAACGTGCAAGGTTCCTGCGACATGGGATCGTTCCCGCACGAGTTCTCGGGCTATCGCCACGTTTCCGAAGACGCGACCAGGGCGTTGTTCGAAGAGGTCTGGAAAACCACCCTCGAGAGCGAGCCCGGGCTGCGGATTCCCAACATGCTCGATGCCGCGATCGAGGGAAGTTTCAAGGGCCTCTACATCCAGGGCGAGGACATCGTTCAGTCGGATCCGAACACCCGGCACGTGACGGCCGGGCTGGAGGCGATGGAATGCGTCGTCATTCAGGATCTGTTCCTGAACGAGACGGCCAACTTTGCGCATGTCTTCCTGCCCGGATCGTCCTTCCTCGAAAAGGATGGCACCTTCACCAATGCCGAACGACGGATCAGCCGCGTGCGCAAGGTGATGCCTCCGCTCGCCGGTCTGGCCGACTGGGAGATCACGATGGCCCTCTCGAACGCGCTGGGCTACCCGATGCATTACAACCATCCGTCCGAGATCATGGACGAGATCGCCCGCGTCACGCCGACCTTTGCGGGCGTTACCTACGCCAAGCTCGATGAACTGGGCAGCGTCCAGTGGCCGTGCAACGAGACGGCCCCGGAAGGGACGCCCATCATGCACGTCGATCGGTTCGTGCGCGGGCGCGGCAAGTTCATGATCACCGAGTTCGTTCCTACGGAAGAGCGGACGTCGAGCCGCTTCCCGCTGATCCTGACCACGGGGCGCATTCTTTCCCAGTACAATGTCGGGGCGCAGACCCGGCGTACGTCGAACATCGTGTGGCACGACGAGGACGTGCTGGAGATTCACCCGTTCGACGCCGAGAGCCGCGGCATCCGGGACGGCGATCTGGTGGCGTTGACGAGCCGGACCGGAGAAATCTCCCTGCGGGCTCAGTTGTCGGACCGGATGCAACCGGGTGTCGTCTATACGACGTTCCATCACGCGGAAACGGGCGCCAATGTGGTGACGACCGAGTTCTCGGACTGGGCGACGAATTGTCCCGAGTACAAGGTTACGGCCGTCCAGGTCCGGCGCGTGAACCACCTGTCGGAATGGCAGGAACGCTACCGCGAGAAGACGCGTCTGTCGCGTCGGATCCTGAGTCCGGTGGATGCCGCCGAGTAGCACCATGGCCGCCTTCGATCCCGGCCTGGGCGGCGACGCCGGCCCGCCTCGCGCCAAGGTCGCCACTTGCTTCCGCCTCTGCGGCGGGGCCATCGCACCGCTAGAGGCCACCATCGCCGCCGAGGTTCCGGTCGCGCTCGTCTATAACGGAATCCCGCATGTCGTCATGATGGCGACCCCGGCGGACCTCGAAGACTTCGCCCTTGGATTCAGCCTCAGCGAGGGTCTCCTCGCCACGGCCGATGAGCTGCAGGGCATTGAAATCGTGGAAGGAGACTCCGGGATCGAGGCCCGCATGCAGATCGCCCGGCATCGCCTGGCGGGGATCGCCGACCGGGACAGGAACCTCACCGGGCGGACCGGCTGCGGCCTGTGTGGCGTCAACACGCTTACGCAGGTGACGCGGCCGATCCCGCGGGTCGAGTCGGACCTTCGCGTGGGTGTCGACGCCTTGCATCGGGCGCTGGCGGACCTGCCGGTGCGGCAGACGGTGAACCGGCAGACGGGCGCGGTCCACGCTGCCGCCTGGGTCGATCCGGACGGCAACATCCGTCTCGTCCGGGAAGACGTCGGGCGGCACAATGCGCTCGACAAGCTGATCGGCGCCCTGGCTCGGACACAGGCGGATCCGGCCGCAGGATTTGCCGTAATCACCAGTCGGTGCAGCTTCGAGATGGTGCAGAAGGCCGCCGTGTTCGGAATCGCGATCCTGGTCGCGATTTCGGCTCCGACGACGCTTGCGCTGAAGGTCGCCGAGCAGTCGGGCGTGACCCTTGTCGCATTGGCTCGGGCGGACAGTGTCAACGTCTATGCGAACCCGGGACGGATACGGGGTGTGATCGGAGTATAGGTCTATGAAGCCGCAGCATTTGGTTCATATGGCGAATCAGATCGCGCTCTACTTCTCAAGCTACCCGCGCGAACAAGCGGTCGCCGGCATCGCCGATCATCTCAAGAAGTTCTGGGAGCCCCGGTTGCGGCAGCGGATCATCAGCTACGTCGCGGAAGGCGGGCAGGGGCTTCACGAGTTGGTGCCGGAAGCCGTGAAGCGCATATCGTGACGCGGTATTGATAAACACCGCGATTGGCAACCAAGACCTTAAGTCCTTCGCCCGATGCAAAGTGACGGATCGAATCTTCCGTCTTTGCATCCGGCGAGGTGCCCTACAGCCCGGTGAGCGCCGGGCAGGTTGGCGAACCGGCAAGGTGGACCGTCCGTCCGGCGACGATCGTGGCCGCGACGCGCGGCAGGTCGGGCCGCCGGTCATCGACCAGCAGCAGGTCGGCGCGCTGCCCTGCGGCGATTTCGCCGCGGTCGGTCAGCCCGACGGCGCGTGCCGGGTTCGCAGAGACGAGGCGCCACGCCTCTGCCAGGCTCGCCTTCCCCTCGCGTGCAAGACGGAAGGCCGCGTGGAGCGGGGCCGGGTAGTAATAGTCCGAAGCAAGAACGGTGCAGAGGCCCGCCTCGATCATGCTGGTCGCGCAGACCGCGCCGTTGTGGCTGCCGCCGCGCAGCACGTTCGGCGCCCCCATCACCACCGCGTCGCCGAGCGCGCGCGCCGCCTCCGCGGTCTCCGCGTTCTCGGGGAACTCCGCGATCCGGCAACCAAGCCCATGGTAGTAGTGGCGGAGCGCCGGGCTGTCGTCGTCGTGCGACATGGTGCATACGCCCTGCGCGGCGGCGGCCCTGGCCAGGCGCTCGACCGCCGCCGGCACCGCCTCGCTCCGCGTGTGGACCTGCTCGACCAGAAGCCGGAACTCCTCGGGCGCGAGGCCCGACCGCTCGGCGTATTTCTGCAGCTTGCCCGGGTCGGTGCGCGCCGCGTGGATCTCCGGCAGATGATTGTTGAACGCGAGCACGCCGATTTGGCCGCGCTCAAGCGCGTCCTCGACCTCCGCCACGGCGTCCAGGTTGAAGGTTTCGAACCGCAGGTGCAGTCGGGTGTCGCAGGCCAGCGTGCCGTCGAGCGCCGCCAGCGCCTCCGCGAAGGACGCGAATGCCTCCCGGCTGCGCAGGCCCGGCTCCCAGGAGTTCGTCACGCCGTGGAAGGCGGTCGTGATGCCGTTGGCGACGAGCTGCCGGTCGGTCTCGGCAAGCGCGAGGTCGAGTCGGATCGCCACGCCCGGCCGCGGCATGATCTGCCGCTCGAACGCGTCGCCATGCACGTCGACGATGCCCGGGAGGACGAGGAACCCGTCCACCCGGATGGTGCGGTCGCCCGGGGCGGCAGCAACGCCCGGCCCTGTGCCCGGCGCCAGGACGCCGTCCTCGATGACGACGGAGCCTTCGCCCACGAATCCCTCCGGCCACAGCACGCGATCGCCTTGCAGTACGGTTCTCATCCGTTCCTTCCCAATTTCGCCCCGACATGGGTTCGCCCGCTTTCCTAGCAGGATCGGATGACGGGCGTGTGACGGCCGGCGGCGGTCGAGCAAGCATCGCGCAAGGATCACCGAACCGTCACCGCGGCGCCCCCGAATTGGCCTAGAGATTCAGGCAATGTCACCATTGCCCAGACGCTTGCCGATTATCGACTCGATTGCCGAGCGCCCTTTGAGGGCGCCGGACGGCCGGTCCGGCGCTCACGGCTCGAAGACGAGTTGAACGCGCTCGCCCGCCATGCGGGTGACGCTGAACTCGATGGGATGGCCGTCCGCATCGACGTTGACGTTCTCGGTGACGATGACCGGCTGCGACTTGGCCTGCCGAAGGTGATGGGCCTCGTCGGCGGTCGGCATCCGGGCGGTCACCCGTGTCGTCTTCCGGAAGTAGTCGCCGATGCCGTGCCGGGCCAGCGCCTTGGTGATGGATCCGGTTTCGCGATAGCTCTCGATCAGGCCGTCGCAGCGTGGCTTCGGGAAGTAATGGGCGCCGATGCTGACCGGCCGGCCGTCCACCAGGCCGATGATCTCGAGCAGGATCACCTTGCGCCCCGGCCGGATCTTCAGGCCCCGCGCGACCTCCGCCGTCGCCGGAACTTCGGCAGCGCGGAGGAGTTGACCTCCCGGGTGGCGGTGGAGGCGGGCGATGTTCTCCGAAAACCGGGTGCGCCGGGCGACTCGATAATCGATGACGTCCTCCTGCACGAAGGTGCCGCGGCCCTGCTCGACCCGCAAGAGACCGGCGTCCTGCAGCGCCGACACGGCGCGCCGGAGCGTGTGCCGGTTGACGCCGAAGCGGTGGGCCAGCTCCGTCTCGGTTGGCAGGCGTTCGCCCGGCTTGAAGGCGCCGGCGGCGATCTCGGCCTGCAGGGTCTGCTGGATCCGGCGCCACAGCGCCACGCCGGCGCCGTGGATCGCGTCCGCTTCCATGTCACGCTCTCCCGTAAAAAAACTTTCTCATTTTGCCGCTTTACAATCGGAACCCTTCTCGCGCAGGATCATCTCATAACATATAGACATATAGACGTATAGATGAATATGCAAAAAGATCCACCCCCGACGGAATCGACCGTCGACGCCGCGACCGCCGCCCGGAAGCGCTGGATGGCCGTTCTGGCCAAAGCTCCTGCCGATGCGCTCGCTGCGGCCTGGGAAGAGCTTCCGGAGAAGCCGGCGTTTCGCCATCTCCGTCGGCCCGAGACGGGCCTCGTGATGGTCCGCGGACGGGCCGGTGGAACCGGCCGGCGCTTCAACCTGGGCGAGATGACCGTGTCGCGCTGCGCCGTCGAGCTGGCGGGCGGGATCGTCGGCCACGGCTACGTTGCCGGGCGCGATCGGCGCAAGGCGGAGCTGGCCGCCCTCTTCGACGCGCTTCTCCAGGATGCCGGCCGACGGCCCGAGATCGAGGCGCGCGTGATCGAACCGCTCGCCCGCGACCAGGCCGCGCGGAAGGCCGAACGGCAACGCAAGGCTGCGGCGACGCGCGTCGAGTTCCTGACCATGGTTCGCGAGGGCTGAGGCGATGACGATGACGAGCACCTCTGCCGGCGGCGCGATCGGCCCCGGTTTCGCCGACCCGGTCCTCGACGCGCAGCGGACGTTCCGCGTCGCGCTCGAGGCGCTGGCGCGCCCCGGCCGGATCGGAACCATCCGCGACGCGTTTGAGCCGGCGCCCGGACTCGGGACCGCGGCGACCGCGCTCTGCCTCGCGCTGCTGGATCACGACACGCCGGTCTGGCTCGATCACGCGGCGGCCGGGGCGGCCGCCTATCTGCGCTTCCATTGCGGCTGCCCGATCATGACGAAGACCGACGCCGCCCGGTTCGCGGTGATCGCGGACGGTGCGGCCTCGCCGCCGCTGTCGCGATTCTCCGACGGCTCCGACGCCTATCCGGACCGGTCGGCAACGTTGATCGTCGAGACGGGCGGCCTGCGGGAAGACGGTCCGCTGCGCCTCACCGGCCCCGGCATCGAGACGGAGCACCGGCTCACCGCGACCGGCCTGCCCGACCGGTTCTGGCAGGACTGGCGGGCGAACGTCGCCCGCTTTCCCCGGGGTGTCGACCTGTTCCTGACCTGCGGCGCGCGGATCTGCGGCCTGCCGCGCACAACGAGCGTAGAGGAGGGCTGAGCCATGTACGTCGCGGTGAAGGGCGGCGAACGGGCGATCGAGAACGCGCACAAGCTTCTCGCGGAAGAGCGTCGCGGCGATCCGGCGGTGCCGGAGCTGACCCTGGCCCAGATCGACCAGCAACTCGCCCACGCGGTGGACCGGGTCATGACCGAGGGCTCTCTCTACGACCGCGGGCTGGCGGCGCTGGCCATCAAGCAGGCGCGCGGCGACCTCATCGAGGCGATCTTCCTGCTCCGCGCCTATCGCACGACGCTGCCCCGGTTCGGCGCGTCCGAACCGATCGACACGGCGGCCATGCTGGTGCGCCGGCGGATCTCCGCGACCTTCAAGGACGTCCCCGGTGGCCAGGTCCTGGGTCCGACCTTTGACTACACACACCGGCTGCTCGACTTCGATCTGGAAGGCCCGACGGCCCCGCCGCCGGCGGAAGAGGGGGAGGCCGCGCCCGGGGCAATGCCGCGGGTCGTCGATGTCCTGTCCCGCGACGGCCTCCTCGAAACGGACGAGGAACCGGAAATGTCGGGCGACGATTCCGTCGGCGACGTGACCCGGGACCCGCTGGAGTTCCCCGCCGACCGCGATCTCCGCCTCCAGGTTCTGGCACGCGGCGACGAGGGCTTCCTGCTCGCGCTCGGCTATTCGACCCAGAGGGGCTACGGCAACAACCATCCCTTCGCCGGGGAGATCCGGCTCGGCGAGGTCGCGGTCGAGTTCGTTCCCGAGGAGCTGGGCTTCCCCATCGAACTCGGAGAGATCACCGTTACGGAGTGCCAGATGATCAATCAGTTCCGTGGCTCGGCGACCCGGCCGCCCCAGTTCACGCGCGGCTACGGCCTGGCCTTCGGTCATTGCGAGCGGAAGGCGATGGCGATGGCGCTCGTCGACCGGGCGCTGCGCGCCCGCGAGCTGGGCGAGGAGGCGACGGCGCCGGCGCAGGACGAGGAGTTCGTCCTCTCCCACGCCGACAACGTGCAGGCGACCGGCTTCGTCGAGCATCTGAAGCTGCCCCATTACGTCGACTTCCAGGCGGAGCTGGTAATGATCCGTGCCATGCGCGCCGCGGCGGAGGAACAGGCCGCCGCGGCGGGAAAGGCGGCCGCGGAATGAGCGACGATACCCTCACCCTGCCGCCGCGCGAGGACGCCTCGACCGCCGCTGCGGCCGGCGCCGCCGGGCGCCTCTCCGGCTACAACTTCGCCTATCTCGACGAGCAGACGAAGCGGATGATCCGGCGCGCGCTCCTCAAGGCGATCGCGATCCCTGGCTATCAGGTGCCGTTCGGTTCGCGAGAGATGCCGCTGCCCTATGGCTGGGGGACCGGCGGCATCCAGGTCACCGCCAGTGTCATCGGCCCCGACGACGTGCTCAAGGTGATCGATCAGGGCGCCGACGACACGACGAACGCCGTCAGCATCCGCAAATTCTTCGCCCGCACCGCCGGCGTCGCGACCACGGAGCGAACGACCGAGGCGACGCTCATCCAGACGCGGCACCGGATCCCCGAGACGCCGCTTAAGGAGGGGCAGATCCTCGTCTACCAGGTGCCGATCCCCGAGCCCCTCCGCTGGCTGGAGCCGCGCGAGACCGAGACGCGGCGGATGCACGCGCTCGCCGAGTACGGCGTCATGCAGGTGAAGCTGTACGAGGACATCGCCCGATACGGACGGATCGCCACCGCCTACAACTACCCGGTCCGGGTCAACGGCCGCTACATCATGGCGCCCAGCCCGATCCCGAAGTTCGATAATCCGAAGATGCATCGCAACCCGGCGATCCAGCTCTTCGGCGCGGGGCGCGAACGGCGCATCTACGCGGTGCCGCCCTATACCGCCGTGGAAAGCCTGGATTTCGAGGATCATCCCTTCGCGGTCGAGCGGTGGGACCAGGCCTGCGCCCTCTGCGGCGCGACCGACAGCTTCCTCGACGAGATCGTCACGGACGACGCGGGCGGGCGCATGTTCCTCTGCTCCGACACCGATCATTGCGCCGAACGACGGCGGTCCCGCGGCGCCGATGCGCAGGAGGGCACGGCATGAGCGACACGCCGCTTCTTCGGGTCCGCGGACTCACGCATCTCTACGGCCGGGCGGTCGCCTGCCGCGACGTCGGCTTCGATCTGTGGCCCGGCGAGGTGCTGGGGATCGTCGGCGAGTCCGGCGCCGGCAAGACGACGCTGCTCAAATGCCTCTCGGCCCAGCTCGTGCCGACTCATGGTACGGTCGAGTACGACACCCGCGACCGCGGGCTCGTGGACATCTTTGCCGCCCTGTCCGAGCCGGAGCGGCGCATGCTGCTGCGGACCGACTGGGGCATCGTGCACCAGAACCCGCGCGACGGGCTGCGCATGGCGGTCTCGGCCGGCGGCAATGTCGGCGAGCGGCTGATGGCGGTCGGCGCCCGCCACTACGGCAACATCCGCCGCGAGGTGCTCGACTGGTTCGACCGGGTGGAGCTGAGCCGCGACCGGATCGACGACCGGCCGGACGGCTTCTCCGGCGGCATGCAGCAGCGGGTCCAGATCGCCCGAAACCTCATCAGCCGACCGCGGCTTCTGTTCCTCGACGAGCCGACCGGCGGGCTGGACGTGTCGGTCCAGGCGCGGCTCCTCGACCTGCTGCGGCGGCTGGTCGCCGAGACCGGCGTGGCTGCCGTCGTCGTGACCCACGACCTTGGCGTCGTGCGCCTGCTGGCGCACCGGCTGATGGTGATGCATGGCGGGGAAGTGGTCGAGCACGGGCTAACCGATCAGGTCCTCGACGACCCGCAGCACCCCTACAGCCAGCTCCTGGTGTCCTCGATCCTTCAGGTGTGACGATGCGCGAAACCACCGACGCTCCCAAACCCGACGCCGCTGCCCCGCTCATCGAGATTCGCGGCCTGTCGAAGACCTTCTGCCTGCATGTCCAGGGCGGCACGCGGATCCCCGTGTTCGACGGCATCGACCTCGCCGTCCATCCCGGCGAGTGCCTGGCCCTCGTCGGCGAATCGGGGACCGGCAAGTCGACCCTGATGCGGTCGATCTACGCGAACTACCGGCCGGGCGGCGGCCGGATCCTGGTGCGCCACCGTGGCCGAATCGTCGATATGGCGAGCGCGGAGCCGCGGGAAATTCTCGAAGTGCGTCGGCACAGCATGGGCTATGTCAGCCAGTTCCTCCGCGTCGTCCCGCGCGTCGCCGCCGAGGACATCGTCGCCGAGCCGCTCCGCATGACGGGCGTCGGCGAGACGGAAGCGCTCGAGCGGGCGCGCGCCATGCTCGCTCGGCTGCGAATCCCCGAGCGGCTCTGGCGGCTCGCCCCGGCCACCTTCTCCGGCGGCGAGCAGCAGCGGGTCAACATCGCCCGCGGCTTCGTCGTCGGCTTTCCGATCCTGCTGCTGGACGAACCGACGGCGGCGCTCGACGCGGCCAACCGGCGGGTCGTGATCGAGCTGATCGCAGAAGCGAAGGCGCGCGGCAGCGCAATCGTCGGCATCTTCCACGACCGGGAGGTCCGGGACGCCGTCGCCGATCGCCTCTTCGAGCTGAACCCGGGCAAGGAGGCGGCGGCATGAGGGGCGATCTCGTTCTGACCAACGCGCGGCTGGTGACGCCCACAGCCGTCCTCGATGGCACGCTGTCGGTGGCCGGCGGCGTGATCGAGGCCATCGACGAAGGCCGCAGCCGCTCGCCCGCCGCGATCGATCTCGAGGGCGACTTCCTGCTGCCGGGCCTCGTCGAGCTGCACACGGACAATCTCGAACGCCATCTCGAGCCGCGACCGGGCGTTCGCTGGCCGTCCGCCCTCGCCGCTCTATTGGCGCATGACGCACAGATCGCCGCCGCCGGCATCACCACCGTGCTCGACGCGGTCTGCGTCGGCGACTACCGCGAGGGCGGCGAGCGGCGCCGCATCCTCGCCGACTCCATCACCTCGATCCGTGAGGCGATGGAGAACGGACTGCTGCGCGCCGATCACGGACTGCATCTGCGCTGCGAGGTGTCGGACACCGGCGTGGTCGAGATGTTCGAGGCCTTCGCGGACGAGTCGCTCCTGCGCCTCGCTTCGGTGATGGACCACACGCCGGGCCACCGGCAATGGCGCGACCTGTCGGCGTTCCGCCGATTCCATCGCGACAAGGGATGGACCGACGAGGAGTTCGAGCAGGTCATCGCGAAACGGCAGGCGCTGATGCTGGAGAACTCGGAGAAGCATCGCAGCGCCATCGTCGCGCGCTGTCGGGCGCGTGGCATTCCGCTCGCCAGCCATGACGACACGACGGAAGAGCACGTCGCCGAGGCCGTCGCCGACGGCATCGCCATCTCCGAGTTCCCGACGACGCGGTCGGCCGCAGAGCTGGCGCGGCGCCACGGCATGCGGATCGTCATGGGCGCGCCCAATCTGGTGCGCGGCGGATCCCATTCCGGCAATGTCTCGGCTGCGGAGCTGGCCGAGGCCGGACTGCTCGACATCCTGTCCTCCGACTACGTTCCGGGCAGCCTTCTGCACGCGGCCTTCCTGCTGCACGACCGGATCGGCATCGACCTGCCGCGCGCCGTCGCGACCGTCTCGGCGAACCCGGCCGAGGCGGTGGGCCTCGACGATCGCGGCGCCCTCGTGCCGGGACGGCGGGCTGACCTTGTCCGGGTCGCGCTGCATGACGGCTTCCCGGTGGTCCGCGGCGTCTGGCGTGGCGGTGAACGGATCAGCTAGCCGATGGCACCGCGCTACGCGATCTACTACGCGCCGGAGCCCGGCAGCGCGCTGGAGGCCTTCGGCAATCGCTGGCTCGGCCGCGACGCGGCGAGCGGCGAACCGGTGCCGCAGGAGGATCTGCCCGGCCTCTCCGCACAGAAGCTTGCGGAGATCACCCAGGCGCCCCGGCGCTACGGCTTTCACGGGACGCTGAAGCCGCCGTTCCGACTCGCGGCGGGACAGACCGCCGGCGCGCTGCGGCAGGCCGTGGCGGCATTCGCGGCGACGCGGATCGGCTTCGACATGCCGCCGCTGCGTCTGGCGGTGCTGGGGCGCTTCCTGGCGCTGGTGCCGAGCGAGCCCTGCCCGGCCCTCGATGCGCTCGCCGCGGACTGCGTCCGTGCCTTCGATTCCTTCCGCGCGCCGGCCGATGCCGCGGAGCTCGAGCGCCGCCGGCGCGACGGCCTCTCGGAGCGGCAGGATCGGCTGCTGCGCCTCTGGGGTTATCCTTATGTCCTTGAGGAGTTCCGGTTTCACCTGACGCTGACCGGGCCGCTGCCGGACGAGGGCACGCGCGAAGCCGTCCGGGCCGCGCTGGATCCGCTGGTGGCGCCGCTTTGCCGCGAACCGGTTCCGGTCCGCTCCCTCTGCCTCTTCGCACAGGCCGACGTGGCCGCGCCGTTCCGGATCGCGGCGCGCTACGCCCTGGACGGTTGACCCGGGCGGCCGAACCCGTGACCGATCCGGTCGCATCCTCGGACCGTGGCGCCCGGCCGGGGGTCGAGGCGGGGCGCCGAGGACGGTCGGGGCGGCTCGTCTATCTGATGGGGCCGTCCGGCGCCGGCAAGGACAGTCTCATCGCCTATGCGCGCGGGCGGCTGGGGCCGGACTCCGGCGTCGTCTTCGCGCACCGCTACATCACCCGGCCGGCCGATTGGGGCGGCGAGAACCACGTCGCGCTCAGCGATGCGGAGTTCGATCTGCGGCTGGCCAGCGGCTGCTTCGGGCTCCATTGGCGCAGCCACGGTCACCGCTACGGGCTCGGTTGCGAGATCGACGTTTGGCTTGCCCGCGGCCTTCACGTCGTTGCCAACGGCTCGCGCCTCCATCTGGAGGCGGCGGCGCGGCGCTATCCGGACCTGCTGCCCTTGCTCATCGAGATCGATCCGGAGATCTTGCGCGCACGGCTTCATCGGCGCGGACGGGAAACGGCGGCGGAGATCGAGCGGCGCGTCGCGCGGGCCGCGGCGGTCGCCTGCCATCATCCGCGGCTGGTGGTCATCCGCAACGACGACGACCTCGCCGTAGCCGGCGAGGCCTTCGTCGCGCTTCTCGAAAGTCTCAGATAACCAGCTTGCGCAGCCGTTGCGAGACGATGTCGAGGATGCTCACCGTGACCACGATGATGATGATCACCGCGGCGGTCTCGCTGTAGTAGAAGCCGCGGATGTATTCCCAGAGCAGCTGCCCGATGCCGCCGGCGCCGACGATTCCCAGCACCGTCGCCGAGCGGACGTTCGATTCGAATCGATAGAGCGCATAGGAGATCCACAGCGGCAGGACCTGCGGGATCACCCCGAAGACGACCTGCTGGATCCGTCCTGCGCCGGTGGCGCGGATGCCCTCCACCGGGCGCGGGTCGATCGCCTCGACCGCCTCCGAAAACAGCTTGGCGACGATGCCGGTCGTGTGCACGAACAGCGCCATGACGCCGGCGAAGGGGCCGAGACCGACCGCCACGACGAACAGCATCGCGAAGACGATCTCGTTGATGGCGCGGCAGGCGTCCATCAACCGGCGAACCGGCTGCACCACCCAGATCGGCGCCATGTTCTCCGACGACAGGATGCCGAAGGGAATGCCGGCCAGCACCGCGAGGACCGTTCCCCAGATGGCGATCTGGATGGTGACGACCATCTCGTTGAGGTAGGTCGGCCAGTTGTGGAAGTCGGGGGCCATGAAGCCCCGGGCGTATTCCGCCATGTTGGCGGCGTCCGTGAAGAGCGCGACGATGTTGCTCATGCCCGCCGGCTCCCAGCCCCAGGCGAGCAGCCCGGCGAACGCGCTCCACAGCAGCGTCTTGAACGTTGTGCGACCGAGATCGCGGCGAGGCGGCTCGATCCTTCCGGAGAGCAGGCCGCGGTGCGGCGGACGGGTGGCGGTGGCGTCTGTCATGCTTGGGTTCCCTCGGTACGCCGGCGGGAAGATGGGCGGGGGAGAGGCATACCCCCGCCGCCGCCCGTCCGCCGGACTACATCCGCGGCAGCTGCGCTTCCTGTCGCTTGACGGCGGTCAGCTCGGCTTCGATCTCGGCCGTCCGCTGCTTCTTCTCCGCGTCGGAGAGCCGGTCGTCGGCGCGGAGCCGCATCAGCTCCTTGTTCAGCTCCATCTGCCGGATCGGATAGAGCTGCGCGTCGGAGGAGGGAACGAAGGGCGCCCAGTCCAGGCCCGCCAACACCCTGCGGGCCGCGATGATCTCCTCGGGCGTGCCGACGCGGCCATAGGTCATGACGAAGTAGTAGAGGTCTTTCTTGATCTCCTCGTCGAGGTCCTTTCGCCAGACGAGCGGGTCGCTCGGGATGAGCGGGGAGCGCCAGATCTCCTTGATCCTGGCATAGGCCTCCGGATGGTTCTCCTGGATCTTCCGCAGGTTCTCGGTGTTGTTGGTCGCCACGTCCACCTGCTTGTTCGCGACCGCCATCGCGTTCGTCTCGTGATTGGCGTTGCGCACCGTCTTGAAGCAGTCCTTCGGGTCGACGCCGTTCTCCGCGAAGACGAAGGTGGTGGGCACGAGGAACCCGGAGGTGGAGTTCGGGTCGCCGATGCCGAAGTTCAGCGTCTTGTCGCATTTCAGCACGTCGTCCAGGCTGTCGATCGGGCTGTCGGCCGGGACGATCAGCACCGACCAGTAGCCGGGGTTGCCCTCCACGTCGACGGTCTGCGCGAAGATCTCGCCGCCAGCGCGATCGACGGCTTCCATTGCCGACTTGTTGCCGAACCAGGCGACGTGCACCTTGCCGAACCGCATCCCTTCGATGACGCCGGCATAGTCCGAAGCGAAGAACGGCTTTACGGTGTGGCCGGTCTGCTTCTCCATCGCCTCCAGGAACGGCTCCCACTGCGCCCGGAGGTTCTGCGTCGATTCGGTCGAGATGATTCCGAAGTTGATCTCCGCGGCGGCGGCCGGCGTCGCGGCAAGGATCGCCGCCGTGGCCGCGGACGTCGCCAGCTGCGTGACGGCGGTAAGCGTCAGTTTCATGTCTGCTCTCCTGTCTCTCCGATTGCGGTTGTCGCTCGGGCCGGTCGGCCTGTCAGATAAGGCCCACGGCCTTCTTCATCGGCTGGCCGTACTGGCCGCGATCCGCCGCGGCGATGCCGGTCGCCGTCGCGAGGCGGCGCGGCTCTGGCCGGTCCGCGGGAACGGTGTCGAGCGCGGGCAGGATCAGCTCTTCGCTTTCCGATCCGTAGAGCTCGCTCAGAAAGGCCGGCGTCAGCGCGCTCGACGGCCCGTCATAGACGACCCGCCCGCCCCGCAGGGCCAGGGTCCGTTGACAGAACCGGATCGCGTAGTCGACCTGGTGCAGCGACACGAGAACGGTCATCCCCTCTTCGCGGCTGATCGCGGTGAGGATGTCCATGACCCGGCGGGCGGCCTTGGGGTCGAGCGATGCGATCGGCTCGTCGGCGAGCAGGACCTGGGCGCCCTGCACCAGGGCCCGGGCGATGGCGCCGCGCTGCTGCTGCCCGCCGGACAGCGTCGACGCCCGTTGCCCGGCCTGCTCGGCGATCCCGACGCGGTCGAGCGCCGCCATCGCCAGCATTTTCTCTTCCCGCGTGAAGAGGCCGAGATTGCCGCGCCAGCGGGGAACGCGGCCGAGCACGCCGGTCGCGACGTTGGTAAGCAGGGACAGCCGCCCGACCAGATTGAACTGCTGGAAGACCACCCCCACGCTCGCGCGGAGCGCGTTCGCATCGCGGCCGGGCCTGCCCCCTCGCTGCACCGTCCGGCCCAGCACGCGGACCTCCGACACATCGTCCCGATCGGCGAGGGCGAGGCCGGCGATCTGACGCAGAAGGCTGGACTTGCCCGATCCGGACGCGCCGATCAGCGCGACCATCTCGCCCCGGCCCACGGTCAGGGAAACGTCCCGCAGTGCCCGCCGGCCGTTGCCGAACGTCTTGCTCAGGTTCCGCACTTCGATGGCAGGTGACGTCATCGGTTCCTCCGTCAATCCTGGAGAACCTTTACGACCTCGGTCTGACGGCAGGATGACGGTGGCGTTGAGGAATCGTGAAACATCGGCGCGCCGGCGCCGCATGCCATCGGGGCTTGCCGTCGGGGGGGCTTGAACCCCGGTTACACTCGTCAGAGATGCGAAAGGCCCCTTCGACGGGGCCTCTTGGGGTCCGGGACGATCAGCGGTGCCGCCCTAACCGTGCATCGCCATGACGGTTCGGATGGCGATGTCTTCCATCAACGGAACGGTCCTGAGGCGGCGGCCTCGGATCAGCTCCCGTCCCAGGATGGCGAAGTGCGGCCACGGCTTGCTGTCCCCGTCCGGCGCTTCCCTCAGCCAGAGCGCGACCCACAGGAACCGCTCCGCCCATTTCAGCCTTCGATGCTCAAGCACGTTGCTGAAGATGCGCTCGACCAGCGTGTCGAACCGGCGCGTTCGCGCATTCCGCAGCAGATCGTCGACCTCCTGGTCGTCCTCGAACCAGGAGTCCGACAGCCCGTCCGCCGCGGCGGCCGCCCAATCGGCGCTCGTCCCGATGATTTCCTCCACTCTCGGCGGATCGAGAAGGCCGGGCGGCAGCTCGTCGATCAGCGCGTCGAGTGTTGCCCGCCAGTCGATTCGGTCGGGCCGCCATTCCGGAGCGCGGATCTCTTCCGCCACCTGGAGGAGCCCGACCGGCGGCAACGTCCCGCTCGCCAGGCCGACATCCAGGTGATGGGCGATCGTGCGGTCGAGGTAACCGCGCGAGACCGAAAGGAGGGGCGTCGTGGCCCTTGCCTGGTCGAACATCTCCGCGATCTCGCGCTTGGACGACGGGTCCGCGCTCCAGGCGTCCAGAATGCCGCTCCCGTGCCGCATCAGAATGGACGACAACCTCTGCCGCCGGCCGGCCGGGGAGACGATCATGAAGCCCTGGGTTCCCGCTCCGTCGATCGCGGACGCGCAGATTTCCGTGGCGTTCCCGGCCCGCCAGCTCGCGCAGACGACGCCTTTCGCGCGTGCCTCCCGCACCACCTGGTCGATCAGGGGGCGCTCGTCCTCCGGGACCCAGTTGCGGATGGCGATCAGCCGGCGCAGGGCGGTCGGGCTCAGGGCGGCGGCATTCCGGAGCAGCGGACCGGCCGCGCCGTGCCGGACCTTCGCCTCGGGGTCGAGCAGGAAAAGCGGGGCCGCTTCCTTGAGGTTCGGAAACGGGCTGACCGCCATCTGCCCGGCCAGCGCCGCGCGGACTTCCGGCGGCATGGCGACGGTCGCCTTGTCGACCGCATCGACCAGCGCGAAGACGTCGTCGCCGAGATCGTTCGCGAGCTTCTCCAGGCTTGCGTTGAGGTCCTCGGAGGCGGAAAGCGTCGAGATGTCGGCGGTGAAGAGATCCTCGCTCAGAGCCAACAGGTCCGGGCCCGGCCGAAGCCGCGCCTCGCGCATCGCGCCGGTCAGCATGCCGAGCGCCCGGCCCGGCAGATCGCCCGCCTGCGCGAGCGACACGACGCGCCGCTCGAACTCCCGCTGCATCTCCTTGGCCCAGGCATAGTCACGATCGATCTGGTAGCGAAGATGCTCCAGCTGAATGGCCATCAGCATCAGATAGGCGGCGGCGAGCGGATTGCCTTCATCCGATTCGCCGTGCTGCCGGACGAATCCATCCAGGCTGTCGAACACGGCTTCCGGCCGGTCTTCGAGATAGGCGGCCATTTCCGCCGTCAGCGCCGGCGGCTTTCCCTGCGACAGCTTGTCCGCAATCCGCTTGGCGAGGCGATGGAGCTTGGAAGCATGTGGCATGAAGCTATCCGTCGACTGTTGCCTCTCCAATCGGGGGTCGATTCGACGCGACTCCGAACGGAAAGGCCGAATGCGCCCCGTCGGGAACACTACATCGGTCCTTCGCCTGAAGTCACGGTCCGTCGGCCATTCGATCCGGGTTGCCATCCGGTCGATGACGGCGGTTCGCATATCGGTTAACATTCGCGGCTTCGGCAACGAGTCGCTTCGGCGCTCGATCCAATGCCGCGCCGGCGCGACCGGTAACCCGGGAGGATGTCGATGCGCGCATTGCGATACTTCGGCCGCGGGCTTGGCCTCGCGGCGGTCTGTGCGTGGGCGGCCACGCCGGGGCAGGCGGCGCCTATCACTTTGACGGCGATGCTGGACGGATTCCAGGAGGTGGACGACGCCGGCAATCCGGGTCAGGGCGATTCCGACGGATCCGGGACCGCGGTGGTGGTGATCGACGACGTCGACCTCACCGTCGATTGGGACATCTCGTTCAGCAACATCGATCTGCCGCTGACCGGGGCACATATTCATCAGGCACCGGCCGGCGTCAACGGGCCCATCATCGTCGATTTCATGGCGCAGCCCACCGGCTCGGGCTTGTTCGATCCGGACCTGGCCAACGTCCTGGCCAATCCGCCCGGCTTTTATGTCAACTTGCACAACGAGCCGTTTCCGGTGGGGGCGATTCGCGGGCAGCTTTCCGCCGTGACCCCTGAACCGCCGGCCGCGGTTCCCGAACCGGCGGCCCTTTCCCTGTTCGGCGTCGGGCTGGCCGCGCTGGCATGGCTTCGCCGCCGGGGAGGACGCGCCCCCCGCCGCGTGACGTCGGCCCGCTGAAGTCCGCTCCGCCTCGGCCAGTGCAAAGGGCCTGCTTGGTCGACTATGTCGTTCCGGTCCAGTTCTTCCGGCGATAGGGGGAGAGGCGCCGCCTTGCCGCCAGCCGGGTCCGGGAAGCGGCACGGCTTTGACTGTCAGCGGATCTTACATCGGGCCCGTCGACCCGAACGTCGTCGGTTATAAGCCGCTGATTCCGAGGGAAAAAAATCCTCTGGCGCAAGAATTGCATCATGACTGGTGCACTCTTGGTTGGGGGATCCGAACATGCCGGCATCAAAGCTATTGGGCGTTGCTCGCGGCGCCGTCGTCGCAATCGTCGTCCTCCTTGCGGCGGCCGTTCCGGCGTCCGCCGCGGTGATCGTCGACTTCAGCGGCTCGTTCGTGAATTACGAGGACCCGCCTTCTTACCACGTGATTTTGAATGGCGGGTCCTTTTCGGGGAGCTTCACGCTTGAGGACGAGCTTCCGTTGGACGAGGACACGACGCTGTACTTCACCGCCTTCACGGTGAACTTGTACGATTCGTCCCACACGCTGATCTATAGCTTCAGCGACAGCGCCACCGGCCACTACGGCTTTGCCTCAAGCGCCCACCTCGACTATTACGGCGGGGACATCGTGGATGCCTTCGGCCCGGACAGCAGCTACTTTCAACTGGTCTTCCCGCATCATTTCACGGGCACCGGTTCGGCGAGCTCGACCGCGTCGGGATCATATTCCTATACCTATGTAGCCGCCCTGGGCCAATACGGGTACGTCGCATCCGCCTTTGCATCGGTCCGGTCTACCCCCGTCCCGGAAGCGCCGGCGGCTCTGACCCTGGTCGCCGGGCTGGCGGCCGTGCTGGCGCTCGGGTTTGCCGGCCGGCGTCCCGCCGCGAAGGTGTGACCGCGGGCGGGCCGGTCGCGGTGTTGCGGCGACCTCAGCCCGCCGCTTCCGTCGCCAGCCCCGTCGGGCAGGCATGGCCGGTGCCGCCGATGCCGCAATAGCCGCCGGGGTTCTTCGCCAGGTACTGCTGGTGGTAGTCCTCGGCGTAGTAGAACTCCGGCGCGTCGCGGATCTCGGTCGTGATCGGGCCGTAACCATTCGCGGAGAGGACGCGCTGATAGGCGTCGCGCGAGGCCTCGGCGAGCTCTCGCTGCCGCGGCGAGGTGACGTAGATCGCTGACCGGTACTGCGTGCCGATGTCGTTGCCCTGGCGCATGCCCTGCGTCGGGTCGTGGTTCTCCCAGAAGATCTTGAGCATCGCCTCGTAGCTTGTCTCCTTCGGGTCGAATACGACCAGAACCACCTCGGCGTGGCCGGTTTGGCCGCTGCACACCTCCTCATAGGTCGGATTCGGCGTGTAGCCGCCGGCGTAACCGGCGGCCGTCGTATAAACGCCCGGCGCTTCCCAGAACTTGCGTTCGGCGCCCCAGAAGCAGCCCATCCCGAAGATCGCCGTCTCCATGCCCTCCGGAAAGGGCGGCGTCAGGCCGTGGCCGTTGACGAAGTGGCGGTCGGGGACCGGCATCCGCTCGGCGCGCCCGGGCAGCGCCTCCTCGGGCTTCGGCATCTCCAGCTTCTTCCTTGGCGTGAACCACATTGTTCTTTCCTCCTGTTGGGCGCATCAGGCGCCGATAGGGGCGCGTTCCACGGAAATCGGCCGTCTCCGCCGTCCCCAGTGCCCCGGGGCGCTCTCGAAGACACCGGCACAGGGCGCGCCGCAGTCCAGGCAGCGCCCGTCGGGCGTGAGGCGCCAGGCGGTGAGATCGTACTGGTCGCGGCCGATCAGAACCGTCCCGCAGCCGTGGCACAGGGTGCTCTGCGACTCCGGATGATGGACGTTGCCCGTATAGACGTAGCGGAGGCCCGCCCGCTTCGCAATGCGCCGGGCCCGCAACAGGGTCTCGGGCGGCGTCGGCGGCGTGTCGCGCATCTTCCAGTCGGGATGGAAGGCGGTGAAGTGCAGCGGCACCTCGGGGCCGAGGGTATCGAGAATCCAGCGGCTCAGCGCCTCGATCTCGTCCGGCGAGTCGTTCTCGCCGGGGACGAGCAGGGTCGTGATCTCGAACCAGACCTCGGTCTCCCGCTTCAGATAGGCGAGCGTGTCCAGCACCGGCCGCAGCGCCGCGCTGCAGAGCTTCCGATAGAAGCCGTCGGTGAAGGCCTTGAGATCGATGTTGGCCGCGTCCATGGCGCGGAAGAACTCGACCCGCGGCTCGTCGCAGATATAGCCGGCGGACACCGCGACGGTCCGGATTCCGCGCTCCCGGCAGGCCGCGGCGACGTCGACCGCATATTCCAGGAAGATCACCGGGTCGTTGTAGGTGAAGGCGACCGAGCGGCAGCCGCTCCGCAGCGCCGCCTCGGCGATCCGCTCCGGCGAGGCCTCGTCTGTCAGGCGGTCGAATTCGCGCGCCTTGGAAATGGCCCAGTTCTGGCAGAACTTGCAGGTCAAATTGCAGCCGGCCGTGCCGAAGGACAGCACCGGCGTGCCCGGCAGGAAGTGGTTCAGCGGCTTCTTCTCGATCGGGTCGATGCAGAAGCCCGAGGAACGGCCGTAGGTCGTCAGCACCATCCGGTCGCCCGTACGGGCGCGCACGAAACACAGGCCCCGCTGCCCCTCCTGCAGCTTGCAGAAGCGTGGGCAGAGATCGCACTGGATCCGGCCGTCGGCGAGCCGATGCCAATGGCGTGCCGTCACGCCTTGCAAACCGTCGGCGCTCATTCCGATGAAATGGGATCGGCCGGCGGGATCGACAATCGCCTTGGGGCAAAGAAGTGACCGAACCCCCTGCGACGGAACAAAAATCCGCCCCGCGATGTTCTGCCCAACCGGCAGGAACCGGTTCATGGAGACCCGGTGAGCGGCCCTGACAGGAGCTGGTTGGACGGGAGCTGGACGGTCGTGACAGCCGAGGCGTTTCTCAATCGCGTCTCTTACGCCTTGTTTCTGGTTTCGATCGCCTTCGTGAGCTTCATCGCCGGAGGTCTGATCATTCTGAACCAATCCTTCCCCTACGGCTATCTCAACGACGCTTACCGTGCCGGGCTGGCCCTGTTCGAGCAGAAGACCCAGTATCCGCATCCCTACGCGACCAATCTCTGGGCCCGCGCGCGGACGGATGCGGCGGGCGTGACGGTGTACGACCCGGCAAAGGCCCATAACGGCCTCACGCTCTACACCTCGGGCCACGAGCAGACGGCGTATCTGATCTCGATGGATGGAACGGTGGTGCACCAGTGGCACCTGCCGTTCAGCGCGGTCTGGGACGAGACGGCCGCCGTCAAGGAGCCGCGCCCCGACCCCTACGTCTTCATCGAGAACGCCCATGTCTTCCCGAACGGCGACCTCCTCGCCGCCTATATCGGTCTCGGCGACACGCCCTGGGGCTATGGGCTGGTGAAGATGAACCGGGATTCGGAGGTCATCTGGAAGTATCTGGCGCAGGTGCATCACGACTTCGACGTGGCGGAGGACGGGAAGATCTACGTGCTCACCCACGAGATCCGCACGAACGTGATCGAGGAGGCGGCCCATCTCGAACCGCCCCGCGTCGACGACTTCGTCGCGGTCCTGTCGCCGGACGGCGAGGAGCTGAAGCGCGTCTCCGTGCTCGACGCCTTCGCGAAATCCGATTATCTGCGGCTGTTGAGCACGGTCACCTGGTACACGAAGGGCGACTACCTCCACACCAACGCGGTCCAGTTCATCGATCGGGAGATGGCGGAGGTGCTGCCCTTCGCCTCCGAGGGGCAGATCCTCATCTCCTGTCGGGACATCGGCGTCATCGCCGTGCTCGATCTCGAGACGGAGAAGATCGTCTGGGCGCTCCGCGGCTCCTGGCTCGGCCAGCACGACCCGGACGTCCTGCCAAACGGGAACATCCTTCTGTTCGACAATTTCGGCCATTACGGGCCCGGCGGCCTTTCTCGGGTGATCGAGTTCGATCCCCAGACGCAGGAGATCGTCTGGAGCTACGCCGGCGACGAGACGCATTTCTTCGAGAGCAAGCTTCGCTCGAACCAGGAACGGCTGCCCAACGGAAACACGCTCATCACGGAATCTGACGGCGGGCGCATCCTCGAAGTGACACCGGACCACGAGATCGTCTGGGAGTTCGTGAACCCCGTGCGGGGCGGCGAGGACGGAGAGTTCATCCCGGTCGTCTCCTGGGGAAAGCGAATCGATCCCGACTCCCTGGCTTTCGATGTCCCGGGATCATGACCGGTTGAGAAAGGGTACAGGCATGAGGAAAACGATCGCAGCGACCACCTTCGCCCTGCTCGCGCTGGGCGTGACGGAATCGGCCCTGGCCTATGTCGGTCCGGGCGCCGGGTTGAGCCTTCTGGGCGCGCTCTGGGGCCTGCTTCTCGCGGTCGTGGCGGCTCTTGGATTCATCGTCCTCTGGCCGCTGCGCCGAATGCTGAAACGGCGCCGGACGCCGGGTACGGTCACCACCGGGGGCCCGCAGTCCTCGGCTGCCCAGGCTGCCCATGACGGCGCTCCCTCTTCGCGGTCGGGGGCGTCCTGATCGTCGGCTGGCGCCGGGCTGCGTCTAGGATGCCGTGACCCTCATGGGGCTCCTCGACCTTCCGGCGCCGCTGTTCGCTTGGCTCGACCAGATGCTGGGTGTCGTGCCGGCGACCGCGCGTCTCGCGCTCTGGGGCGTCTTCGCCGCCGCCGTCTCGATGCTGCTCTATTGGCGGTTGTCCCCGCAGCGGCAAATCGCGGCGACGCGCACGAAGGCCGCCGCGGCGCGCCGCGCTCTCGACGCCCACGAAGGCGATTTCGCAGAAGCTTGGCCGCTGCTCCGCGCGTCGCTCGGGCTTGCGCTCCGGCAGGTGGCGCTCGTGATCGGGCCCGCCTTGCTTGCCTCCCTGCCGGTGCTGTGCCTGATCGTGTGGCTGAGTACCGCCTATGGGCACGGCTTTCCGGCGCCGGGGGACGAGGTGGAGGTCCAGGCGGTACCGGATCGATTCCGGGCGCGTTGGGTCGTTCCGGGTGACGGGGCGCCGGGGGCGGAGCCGGCGCCGCGCATCGTGGTGACCGACGAGACCGGCCGGACGATCGGCGAGATCGCCGTGTCGGCGCCGGTCACCACGCTGCATCGGCGCGAATGGTGGAATGCGCTGATCGGCAATCCGGCCGGGTATCTGCCCGATCGGGGTGGCCCGGACTCGATCGAGATCGGCCTGCCGCAACGGGAATATCTTTCCTTCGGGCCGTCCTGGATGCGCGGCTGGGAGGCGGTGTTTTTCGCCTCTTTGCTGGCGGGTTCCGTGGCCATCAAGGTCGGATTCCGCATCGAGTGAAGTGGCCAGGGGACGCGCCGTTCCAACTCCGTTCGAGGACCCGTTCGATGGTTGCCGCCAAATCTCACGACGACGCCTTTCAGGTCTCCCGCTGGGTCGATGCCCTGGGCGGTTTCGTCAGCCGCCGGCAGCGCCTGTGGATCCGGCTCGGGAACCTCGAAACCCGGGTGGTGTCCGACGAGCTCGCCGGCATCCCGGTCGAGCGGCCGATCTATGTCAGCGGCCTTGCCCGGTCCGGCAGCACGATCCTTCTCGAGTTCCTGGCCCGGCACCCCGACACGGTGACCCACCGGTACAAGGACTACCCGCTGGTCTTCACGCCGTTCTTCTGGAACCGTTTCCTCGACCGCGTGCCCATGCGGGAAGGCGCGGCGGCGGAGCGCACGCACCGCGACGGCATCATGGTCACGCCCGAAAGCCCGGAGGCGTTCGAGGAGGTGCTGTGGATGGCCTTCTTCCCAAGCCTCCACGATCCCTCCGTGAGTGCCGTTCTCGACGACCGGACGGACAACCCGGCCTTCGAGGCGTTCTACCGGGATCACATCCGCAAGCTGCTATGGGTGCGGGGCGGGCGGCGCTATCTGGCGAAGGGCAACTACAACCTTACGCGGCTGGAATACCTGCTGAGGCTCTTTCCCGACGCGCGGTTCGTCATCCCCGTGCGCGAGCCGCTCTGGCACATCGCCTCGCTCATGAAGCAGCACGCCCTGTTCTGCGAGGGGGAGCGGCGGAACCCGCAGGCGCTGCGGCACATGCAGCGGGTTGGCCACTTCGAGTTCGGCCTCGATCGGCGCCCGGTCAATGTTGGGGACCCCGCCGGTGTTGCCGAGGTTGCCGCCGCGTGGGACCGCGGCGAGGAGGTCGAAGGCTGGGCGCGGTACTGGAGCCAGATCCACGACCACGTGGCCGACCGCCTCGCGGCGAACCCGCGGCTGCGCGACGCCACCCTGGTCCTGCGCTTCGAGGATCTGTGCCGGTCGCCGCGCGAGACGCTCGGCGCCGTTCTCGACCATTGCGGCCTGTCCGACCGGGAAGGCCTCGTCGAGCGGATGGCGGCGAGCATCCGGTTCCCGTCCTATTACGAGCCGCGCTTCAGTCCCGAGGAGCAGGCAACGATCGCCCGGTGGACGGCCGCGACGGCCGAACGGTTCGGTTATCCGCGCGGGGCGTCGGACCCGGCCCCGCGCGGCCGGCACGACTCCGAGGTTCCGGACGGGATCGAAAGGTCCTGAGATCGAGCCGGGCGTCCGGCGACGGCGATCCGCAATGCCGCGCTCGGAGCGTCGGTTCGGATCACTCGCCGATGAGGTGCAGGACCAGTTCCCGGCGTCCGGGTGTATGGCGGTGCTCGAACAGGAAGATCCCCTGCCAGGTGCCGAGGAGCAGCCGTCCGTCGCCCACCGGAATGGTCAGCTGTGTCTGGGTCAGCGCCGTGCGGATATGTGCGGGCATGTCGTCCGGCCCCTCCGCCGTGTGGCGGTAGAGTCTGGTGTCCTCGGGCACGAGCCGTTCAAAGAACGTCTCCAGGTCCCGCCGCACGTCGGGGTCGGCGTTCTCCTGGATCAGGATGGAGGCGGAGGTGTGGCGGAGGAAGAGCGTGAGCAGACCGGTCCGCAGCGGCTGCGCCGCGACCCATGCGGCGATCGCATCGGTGATTTCATGAAGGCCCTGGCCTCCGGGTCGCAGCGAGAGGCGGTCCTGAATCTGCTGCATCGTCGGTCTCCACTCGCGTCTGGATCCTTCCGGGCGCTTCCTCTTACATAATCCGCCGCCGCAGGGGTGAAAGATCCTCGTGCGGGCGCTCGGGCGGGACGGTCCGCGGATCGGTCCCTCACACGGCCCAAGCCGCGGTGGCCCGTGGTCGCGGCGTCGCTTCGAGCGCCGCGATGAAACCGTCGCACCAGGTCGTGATGCTGTTGCGGTGCAGCACATCCATCTGCGCGCGCCACCGGGCGTAACGCTCGGCCAGCGGCATGGTCAGCGCGCGGTGCAGCGCCTCGGCCACGCCCTCGACGTCGTAGGGGTTGACGATCAGGGCCGTGTCGAGCTCCTCGGCGGCGCCGGCGAAGCGCGATAGAACGAGGACGCCGGGATTCATCGGATTCTGCGCCGCCACATACTCCTTGGCGACGAGATTCATCCCGTCGCGTAACGGCGTCACCAGACCGACCCGGCTGACGCGGAAGAACCCGGCCAGGGTGCGGCGGCCGAAGTTCCGGTTGAGATATCGGATCGGCACCCAGTCGAGGTCGGCGAACCGGCCGTTGATCCGCCCGGCGGTCGCCTCGAGATCGGCGCGGATCCGTTGGTACTGCTCGATGTCGCCGCGGGAGGTCGGCGCGATCTGCAGGAAGGTGACTCGCGAATGGTGCTCCGGCGACCTGATGAGCAGTTGCTCGAACGACTGGAACCGCTCGACCAGGCCCTTGCTGTAGTCGAGCCGGTCAACCCCGATGATGAGGTCACGCCCGACGAGGCTCTTGACGAGGCGGGCCGTCTGTTCTCCTCGCGCCGATTCTTCCGCCATCGCGGCGAAGCGCTCGGTGTCGATGCTGATGGGGAAGGCCATGGCCCGCACGTTCCGGTCAAACACGCTCACCCACCGATTCTCCAGGATCTCTCCGCCGGCTTCGTGCAGCATGTAGTCGTCGAAGGCCTGGAGGTCGCCGTGGGTCTGCACGCCGATCAGATCGTAGTCGCACAGCGACCGCATCAGTTCGTCGTGGCAGGGCAGCGCGATCAGGACCTCGGGTGCGGGAAAGGGCGTGTGCAGAAAGATGCCCAGCCGGTTGTTCACGCCGGCGCGCCGCAGCTCGCTACCCAGAGGAATGAGGTGGTAGTCGTGCACCCAGATGATATCGTCCGGCTGCACCAGCGATGCCAGCTTCTTGGCAAAGGCGGCGTTGACCCGCCGATAGCCCGCGTACTGCCGCCGGTCGAATCGGAACAGGTCCAGCCGGTAATGGAACAGCGGCCAGAGCGTGCCGTTGGAAAAGCCCAGATAATACTCCTCATAGTCCTGCGGCGTCAGGTCGGCGGTGGCGTAGGTGACGCGCCCCCTGGCCACGAGGCGCAGGCCTTCCGGGGGCTCTTCCGTTACCTCGCCGCTCCAGCCGAACCAGATCCCGCCGGACTTCCTCAAGGCCTCGCGCAAGGCGACCGCAAGGCCGCCGGCGCGGGTGCCCGCCTCGTCCGGCGGCGACACCCTGTTGGAAACGACGATGAGGCGTGGCACTGCGCGTCCTCCTTGGTTTCTCGCGAACACCGAAGCAATGCGCGGTCGATTGCTTCGGTCGCTGGGGCCGGTCGGCAGGCGATTTTGCGGTCGGCTTCGCGGAGCCGGCCGATGGTGGCGGCGGTCGATGGCGACGGCTGAGTCCCGCAATGGGAAGCGCGATGTCGGGTCTCTCCGGCGGTGCCGTTCGCCTGGGGCCCCAGAATGCCGCACGCCATGCCGCGCCCGGCCGATTGGACCGGCTGTTCCCGCGGTTGCGGACGGCAGGCCCCACAATAGCCGCTGGCAGGCGGAAGTTCCACCCCGGGTGGTGAGATCGCCCCGGCGACGGCGTCCCGCGCTACTTATGCGCTCGCGCGCAGGCTCCGTCGGAGGCAGCGCTCCAGAAAGGCGAGCAGCCTGTCGTCGAGCGGATCGAACTGAACGGCCAGCGCGTGACCGCCGCGGGCGCGCCGGACGATGCGCGCCGTGAAGGGGACGCCCTCTGCGGCCCTCGCGCCGGCTGGCGCGATCGAGCCTCGGACCCGATCGCCCGGTACCAGGGAGCCCTCATAGGATCGGATCAGGAGCAGCCCGCCGAGCGACCAGTTCGCTGTACGCCAAACCTCACCCCCGATGCGGACGTCGAAGACGGGGTGATGCATTCGCTTGTCCCGGCGCGTCTCACGGTCGCGGACCGGCCGGTAGAATTGTGTCCTTGACGGTTGCATGCGAGCCCGGTGATTGTCTCTTTCTCTTGCCAAGGCTCGATCGAACGGATGTTGTGATGCCGCCGGTTAATGTATTTTTCCGAAAATCCAGATAATGGCTCCGAATGGAGCGGGCATATTCCATTCGATCGGCTTGACGTTGACTCCTCCGTTATTCCAGACGTCATATCACGTCTTTCCAGATTTGGAAATAAAATATAAAGACTTGTGCGATTTTGCTTATAGTAAACGGGTAAATTTAACGTTTTTATTTAACAAGTCGTGAGAGACAGCGTGTTCCGGTCATCGGCCGGAGACGCGGGCGGTACCGGAGATCCTAGAAGATCCTAGAACCGGGGTCGCAACGCCGCCCCTTCGGTTGTACGGATCGTGTCCGCCGACCATAGGGCGGCCCAGCCGTTTCCCACGATGCCGAGGATGAGCGGTTGGCCTGGAAGCCGCAGCACGCTGCCCTTGAAGTAGGATACGATGACCCCGCTTTCGTTGGCGTGGGCCCATTCCAGCACTGCTTCCGGATCGCGGATCACGGTCAACGGCCGTTCGAGCCGCCCGGAGAAATCGAACTCTCCATGATAGCGGCCGAAGACGGCGACCGGCACGCCCTGCTGCTGCAGGCTCTGGATCTGCTGGGCCACCGGTTTCAGGTCGAAGAACCGGCGGAGGGAGAACAGGAACTCGATGTTGAGCGTGGTCACCAACAGCACCGGCAGAAGGGCGAGCTGAACCGTGCGCGAGAACGGCTCACGCGGGCTCATCTGCGCCAGCAGATAGCCGCCGCCGAGCAGCACGAGTCCGGATACTAGGCTGATTCCGCCAAGCCAGATCGGCAGGCTGCCGTCGTCGATGAACTCGCGCCAGACAGCGTCGAGATGCGCCACCGGCACGATGTTGAGCAGAAACAGAATCAGTCCGACGAGCAGCAGGAGAAGGCCCGGGACAATGGCGTGAAAGTCCTTCGGCTTGCCGGTCCGCGTGGCGAGCAGCCGCCCGGCGATCAGCGAGAGCGAGGGCAATGTCGGCAGCAGGTCCTGGAACTCCCTCTCGCTGACGACACAGGCCACGATGACGCTCGTCACGGCGGCGACCGTACAGAGGCGGAGGCCTTCCTCTCTGGCCGGGCGGAAGTGCCTCTGCGCCGCCCGCCACAGCGTCCGCCACCACAGCCAGGGGTAGAGGATCAGGGGGACGGTCAGAAGATACACGAAGCGCGACTTGAACCCGGCGAACCCGGGCACGGCCGGCTCGAAGAAGATGTCCAAGAGCCGCGGCAGGCCGCGAACCGCGATGCTGGGGACGATCCAGATCAGGCCGATGGCGAGGCCGAGGAGAATCGCGAGGCCGAGGCCGCGGTACCAGTTCGTCCATCGCCACTCGGCGTCTTGCGACGCCGGCTTCGGCATCCAGAGCGGCGCCAGCAACGGCACCGGAAGCAAGTGCAGCACCGCGGCCGGTCCATTCATCAGGAAACCGAGCCCGAGGCCGATCCCGAACACGGTCCATCCCGCGGCCGGTCTGCCGCGCCAGGCCAGTGCCGTCCCGTAGAGGCCGATCAGGACGAACAGCATGAGCGGCGTGTTCCAGACGGTCAGGGTCGAGAACACCGTGAAGCCGCCGCTGCCGACGAGGACGATGCCGGCAAGCGGCGCCACCTGCGTCCGTTCGGGCCAGATCAGCCGGGCGGTTGGCCCGATCAAGAGAAGCGCGGCGAGCGCGGTCAGCGGAACCACCAGACGCGCCCAGACCTCGCTGACGCCGAAGATCGCCCAGCCCAGATGAATCAGCCAGAAGAGAAGCGGAGGTCTTGCGGCCTCTTCGCCGAAGGCGGGCAGGATGGCGCCTTCGACCCACATTCGCCAGGCGAAGGACAAGGGCTGCGACTCGAACGGCGAAAGCGGCGGCCGCGCGATCAGCGCGCTGACCACGAGGACCAGCCAGATCGCCACCGGCCAGATCGGCAGGTGGTAACGAAGAGCGGCGGCACTCATGTTCGGCAGCTTGGTGGCGCCGATCATCCGCCGCCCCCGGTCAATTCGACGGCGCCCGACTCACTTGTTCTCGTCGACGGCATCGAAGCGGATGATCCAGGGCTCGGCCTCCGCGGCGGCCGCCCATTCCCGCATGGCGGGCCAGTTCCAGACCGCGTCGGCATAGGCGGCGCTTACCGGGTCAAGCGTGACGCCGTAGCTGCGGAATCGCGCCACCACCGGCGCGAACATCGCGTCGGCGATGCAGAACCCGCCGAACAGGAAATCACCCGACCCGCCCGCATCGCCGACGCGCCGGCGGCAGTCTCGCCAGATGGTGGTGACGCGATCGATATCGGCCGCCGCCTTCGCGACGCACTCCGGCTGCGGCTTGTGCCGGCTGAGGTCCATCGGCAGGTTCTGCCGCAGCGCGGCGAATCCGGCGTGCATTTCGGCGCTCACCGCCCGCGCCATCGCGCGGGCTTCTCGGTCCGCGGGCCACAGCCCGGCCTCGGGAAAGGCCTCGGCAAGATATTCGCAGATCGCCAGCGATTCCCAGACCAGCACCTCGCCATGCCGCAGCGCCGGCACCTTGCCGGAGGGCGAGATGCGGCGAAGAGCGGCCGCGCTATCCGCCTGATACAGCGGAATCACCACTTCCTCGAAGGGCGCGCCGGTTTGCTTCAGCGCCAGCCAGGGGCGAAGCGACCAGGACGAGTAGTTCTTGTTGCCGAGGTATATGGTTATGTCCGCCATTGCCGGCTCCGACTCCTCACCCCCCTGTTTGCTTAGCCCGCGACCGCGCCCCGACGCAAGCGATGTTCGACTCCGTCGGGCTTTTCTCTCCGCGCATTCCGGGCCATTCTGCGCCGGTCCAGCGATTCCAGGAGGTTCATCCGTGCTCGACCATCTGATCGCCCGCGCCGGCGGCAAAGGCGCCACAGCGCTCGTCGCCGTCGCGGAGGGCGGTCTCGAAGACTGGCTGCGCGAACAGCCCCCGGCCGTCCGGACCTGGGTCAAGGGAACGCGCTTCGCGGCGAAGCCCGGCGACCACGCCTTGGTGCCGGACGCCGACGGCAACTTGGCCACCGTCTTGGTCGGGGTCGCACCGGGGGCCGATATCTGGTCCTACGCCGGGCTGCCCGGCGCCCTGCCGGAAGGCGACTACCGGATCGAGACCGCGCTCGACGCGCCGGCCGCTTCGGCGGCGGCGCTCGGCTGGGCGCTCGGCTGCTACGCCTTCACCCGATATCGCAAGCCGCCCCGCCGGTTCGCCCGCCTGGTCTGGCCGAAGAACGCCGACCGGCCCCAGGTGGAGCGGACGGTCGAGGCGACCGGCCTTGTTCGCGATCTGATCAACACACCGGCCGAGGACATGGGGCCGGGCGAGCTGGCCGAGGCCGCGCGCGCTCTGGGCCGTGCCCACGGGGCGAAGGTCAGCGTCATTGTCGGGGACGAGCTTCTGAAGGCCGGCTATCCGGCGATTCACGCCGTAGGCCGGGCAAGCGGCCGCGCCCCGCGTCTCATCGACCTGCGATGGGGCGCCAAGGGTCCGCGGATCACACTGGTAGGCAAAGGTGTTTGCTTCGACACGGGCGGTCTGGACCTTAAGTCGGCGGGAAACATGAAGCTGATGAAGAAGGACATGGGCGGTGCGGCCCATGTTCTGGGGCTCGCCAAGATGATCATGGCGGCCGGGCTACCGTTGCGCCTGCGGGTCCTGATCCCGGCAGTGGAGAACAGCGTCTCCGGCGACGCCGTCCGGCCGCTCGACATCCTGCGGACGCGCAAGGGGCTGACGGTCGAGGTCGGTAACACCGACGCCGAAGGGCGTCTGATCCTTTGCGACGCCCTGGCCGAGGCCGACAGGGATAAGCCGGACCTGCTGGTCGATTGCGCGACGCTTACCGGCGCCGCGCGGGCCGCCCTCGGCACCGATCTGCCGGCCCTCTTCGCCAATGACGACGGGTGGGCCGAGGCGTTGCTCCGGTGCGGAACCGAAACCGACGATCCGCTCTGGCGCCTGCCGCTCTACCAACCCTACCGCCGCCTCCTGGACAGCAAGGTGGCGGACCTGAACAACGTCTCGAGCAGCCCCTATGCGGGCGCGATCGTCGCGGCGCTGTTTCTTGCGGAGTTTGTCAGTCCCACCACGCCGTGGCTTCATATCGACATGATGGCCTGGAACACGACGTCGCGGCCCGGCCGGCCGGAGGGCGGCGAGGCAATGGGCCTGCGCGCACTCTACGCGCTGATCGCGGAGCGGGTCGCCGCTGCGCCGCGGGCTACGCGACGGCGGGCGCCACGGGAGTCGGCGACCGGTGGCGGGCGGAGTGCGAGGGGCGCGTGAGGGAACGGATTCGCCGGTTTCGGGAGGGGCGGACCGGCCCCGGGGAGACGGTTGGATGAGACTGAAACAGGCGGATGCCCTCGCGTTCTGGCGCCGGGTCCTGGTGACCAGCCTCCATCGGCAGGATCCCGACCTCACCGTCCGACAGATGGCCTTGCTTCTGACGGTCTACACGATGCAAGGGCCGCATACGGTCCGCGGCCTCGCCGAAAGCCTCAAGATCTCGAAGCCGGCGGTCACGCGCGCCCTCGACCGCCTCGGCGAGCTCGACTTCGTCCGGCGCAAGCGGGACGAGGCGGACCGTCGCAACGTTCTCGTCCAGCGGACCGTCAAGGGCGCGGTCTTCCTCAGCGACTTCGCCGCGACCGTGACCGCGGCTGTCGAGGCCGTGCTCGCCGAGCCCAGCCCCGAGAACAGGCCAGAGGATTTGGGGCCTGGGCCCTCCGGTTCCGCGGCCGAACGCGACTGAACCGACGCGCCGCGACTTCCGGAATGGTTCTGCGGCCTCAATAGCCGTTCGCGAGATCGACCACGTTCTCGAGCGGCTTCCCCTCGCGGGCGAGACACATACCGCGGAAGATGGTCTCCGCCGCGGTCTGGGGCGGGGTGGCGCTGGCGATGTGCGGCGTCACGGTGACGCGGGGATGCGTCCAGAACGGATGCTCCGGCGGCAGCGGTTCCTCGGCGAAGACGTCCAGCGTGGCGTAGGCCACCTGGCCGCTCTCCAATGCTTCGAGCAGGTCCTTCTCAACGAGGTGGCCGCCGCGGGCGGCGTTGATGACCGCGGCGCCGCGCGGCAGGGCGGCGAAGCAGCGCGCGTCGAGGATGCCGGCGGTCTCGGCCGTCAGCGGCAGCAGGCAGACAAGGATCTCGCTGCGGGCGAGGAACGGCACCAGCCCGTCCGGCCCGTGGAAGCAGGTGACGTTCGAAAGCCGTTTCGGCGACCGGCTCCACCCGGCCACATCGAAGCCGAGATCCGCGAGCTTCGTGGCCGCGTCGCCGCCGAGCACGCCCAGCCCCATGATGCCGACCTTGCGCTCCCAGGGCAGCGGATAGTCGAGCTCGACCCACCGGCGTTGGCGCTGCAGCTCTTCCAGTTCCGGCACGCGCCGATGATAGCGCAGCACATGCAGCAGGACGTATTCGGTCATGCTGGCGGTCAGCCCGCGGTCAACGAGGCGGACGATCGGCACGTCCCGCGGCAGGTCCGGGTCGCGCAGCAGGCCGTCGACGCCGGCGCCCAGCGAGAAGATCGCCTTCAGGTTGGGATAGCGCCTGAGCTCGCCCGCCGGCGGGCGCCAGACCATCGCGAACTCGATCTCCTCGATGGGGCCTGTCTCCGGCCACCGGCGGAAATCGATCGTCGGATCGAGGCGGAGCATGAGCTGGCGCCATCGTTCGGCGGCCTCGGCGCTTTCGTGCGGATTGAGAAAAAGGAGAGCCATGACCTTACCCGCGCTGTGAAGATCCCACGCGCTAGGTCCTTACCACGCCGGCCTCGACCGCTTCCAGGTTGAAGGCCGCCGCCAGCAGCGCCTTCGTGTAGGGCTCCCGCGGCTCGGCGAAGATGCGCGTCGCCGGTCCCTGCTCGACGACCCGGCCGTCGCGCATGACGATCACCTCGTCCGCGAGTGCCCGCACGACGCGCAGATCGTGGCTGATGAAGAGATAGGCCAGCCTGTGGCGCGCCTGGAGGTCGCGCAGCAGATCGACGATCTGCGCCTGCACCGACATGTCGAGCGCCGAGGTCGGCTCGTCGAGAACGACGAAGCGCGGCTGCAGGATCATGGCGCGAGCGATCGCGATCCGCTGGCGCTGCCCGCCGGAAAACTCGTGCGGGTAGCGGTGCCGGCTCTCCGGGTCGAGGCCGACCTCTTCCAGCGCGGCGACGATTCTTGCCTCCCGCTCCTCGGGGCCGTTCGCGCCCCCGTGGACCTTGAGCCCCTCGGCGACGATCTGGCCGACGGTCATCCGCGGCGAGAGCGAGCCGAACGGGTCCTGAAATACGATCTGCATCTGCCGGCGCAGGGGCCGCAGCTCGCGCGACGACAGGCCCTGAATCGGCCGACCGTCGAAGGTGATGTTTCCCTCGCTCTTGATCAGCCGCAAGAGGGCCAGACCCAGCGTCGTCTTGCCGGACCCGCTTTCGCCGACGACCCCCACCGTGTGGCCCTCGCGCACGGTGATCGAGATGCCGTCGACCGCCTTGACGTGATCGACGGTCCGGCGCAGGAGGCCTTTCTTGATTGGGAACCAGACCTTGACGTTGTCGCAGGCCATGACGACCGGCGCGTCTGGGGCGGCGGCGACCGGCCGCCCCTTCGGCTCGGCCGCGAGCAGCCGCTTGGTGTAGTCGTGTCGCGGCCGCTCGAATATGTCTTCGACCGGTCCCTGCTCGACGATCTCGCCGTTCGTCATGACGCAGACCGTGTCCGCCATCTTGCGGACGATGCCGAGATCATGGGTGATCAGCAGCAGCGCCATGCCGAACTTCGCCTGCAGGTCCTTGAGCAGCGTCAGGATCTGCGCCTGGATGGTAACGTCGAGCGCCGTCGTCGGCTCGTCGGCGATCAGCAGGTCCGGCTCGTTGGCCAGCGCCATGGCGATCATGACCCGCTGCCGCTGCCCGCCCGACAGCTCGTGCGGGAAGGCGCCCAGCCGCTTCTCCGGCTCCGGAATCCCGACCAGGCGCAAGAGCTCCAGCGTCCGCTTCCGCGCCGCCGCGGCCGAAAGGCCCTTGTGCAGGAACAGCACCTCGTTGACCTGCTTCTCGATCGTGTGCAGCGGGTTGAGCGAGGTCATCGGTTCCTGGAAGATCATCGAGATCTTGTTGCCGCGCAGCCGGCGCAGCTTCGCTTCGGGCGCGCCGATGATCTCCTCGCCGCGGAAGGTGATGCTGCCGCTCGGATGGTGTGCCAGCGGATAGGGCAGAAGCTGCAGGATCGACAGCGCGGTCACCGATTTGCCGGATCCGCTCTCGCCGACCAGCGCCAGCGTCTCGCCGCGGTCGATGGTGAAGCTCGCGCCCCTGACCGCGCAGGTTTCGTTCGGCGGCCGCCCGAAGGAGACCGAAAGATCGCGGACCTGAAGAAGGCGCTCCGTGGTCATCGGCTAAGGGCCTCTTCGACTGAAGGCTGACGGGCTGACGGCTGATCGCTTCATCCGAACGCCTTTCGCGGGTCGAAGGCGTCGCGCACCGCTTCGCCGATGAAGATCAGCAAGGTCAGCATACCGCCGATGACGACGAATCCCGTGATGCCGAGCCACGGCGCCTGGAGGTTGGCGCGCCCCTGCGCCAAGAGCACGCCGAGCGACGGCGAGCCGGGCGGCAGGCCGAACCCCAGGAAGTCGAGGCTGGCAAGCGAGGTCACCGAACCGGCCAGCATGAAAGGCAGGAAGGTCAGAGTGGCGACCATGGCGTTCGGCAGGAGGTGGCGGAACATGATCACCGTGTTCGATACGCCCAGCGCATGCGCGGCGCGAACATATTCGAAGTTGCGGGCCCGCAGGAACTCGGCCCGGACCACGCCGATCGGCCACGTCCAGCTGAACAGCAGCATGATGCCGAGCAGCCACCAGAAGTTCGGCGTGACGATGCTGGCGAGGATGATCAGGATGAACAGCGTCGGCATCGAGCTCCAGATTTCCAGGAACCGCTGGAACAGGAGATCGACCCATCCGCCGAAATAGCCCTGCACCGCGCCGGCCGCGACGCCGATCACCGTGCTGATCGCCGTGAGCGCGAAGCCGAACAGGACCGAGATACGGAAGCCATAGATGGTCCAGGCGACGACGTCGCGCGCCTGGTCGTCGGTGCCGAGCCAGTTTTCGGCGGAGGGCGGAGACGGCGCGGGTCCCGGCAGGTCGAGAATGATCGTGTCGTAGCTGTAGGGGATCAGCGGCCAGATCATCCAGCCCTTTTCCTGGATCAGTTCGGCGACGAAGGGATCGCGGTAGTCGGCCTCTGTCTCGAAGATGCCGCCGAAGGTCGTCTCCGGATAGGTCTCGAGGATCGGGAAATAGAGCGCGCCGTCATAGCTGATCAGCAGCGGCTTATCGTTCGCGATGAACTCGGCGAACAGGCTGACGACGAACAGCGCGAGGAAGATCCACAGCGACCAGAACCCGCGCCGGTTCGCGCGGAAGTTCCGGAGCCGCCGTCGCGTGAGCGGGGAGAGGTTGATGTGGAGGAAGCGCACCGGACGAACGATCCTCAGACGGCCCGGCTCTCGAAATCGATGCGCGGGTCGATGACGGTGTAGGTGAGGTCGGTGATCAGGTTCATGATCAGGCCCAGCAGCGTGAAGATGTAGAGCGTTCCGAAGATCACCGGATAATCGCGGTTGACCACCGCCTCGAAGCCGAGCAGTCCAAGCCCGTCGAGCGAGAAGATGATCTCGATCAGCAGGGCGCCGGTGAACAGGATGCCGATGAAGGCGGCGGGGAATCCGGCGATGACGATCAGCATGGCGTTGCGGAAGACGTGGCGGTAAAGCACCTGCCGCTCGCTCAGACCCTTGGCGCGGGCGGTCACCACGTACTGCATGTGGATCTGGTCGAGGAACGAGTTCTTGGTCAGCATCGTGAGGCCGGCGAAGCTGCCGATGACCAGCGCCGTCAGCGGCAGCGTCAGATGCCAGAAGTAATCGACGATCCGCGCCGGCCAGCTCAGCTCCTCCCAGTTGTCGGAGACGAGGCCGCGCAGCGGGAACCAGTCGAAATAGCGGCCGCCGGCGAACAGCACGATCAACAGGATGGCGAACAGGAAGGCCGGAATCGCGTTGCCGGCGATGATCACGCTGCTGGTCCAGGTGTCGAAGCGCGTGCCGTCGCGCACCGCCTTGGCAATGCCGAGCGGGATCGAGACCAGATAGGTGATCAGCGTCGTCCACAGGCCGAGCGAGATCGAGACCGGCATCTTCTCGATGACGAGATCGACGACCGAGCGGTTCCGGAAGAAGCTTTCGCCGAAATCGAAGACGAGATAGTTGCCCATCATCTGCAGGAAGCGCTCATGCGCCGGCTTGTCGAAGCCGTACATCCGCTCGATCTCCGCGATGAAGGCCGGGTCGAGCCCGCGCGCGCCGCGATAGCGGCCGCTCTCCTCGCCGGCGGGGGCCCGGGTCTGGGCGGCGGTCTCGCCGCCGGCACCGGTGAGGCGCGCGGTCGCCGCGACGGCGGTGCCCTCGATCTCGGCGATCAGCTGCTCGACCGGGCCGCCGGGCGCGGCCTGGATGATGGCGAAGTTGATCAGCATGATCCCGAGCAGGGTCGGGATGATCAGCAGCAGGCGTCGGACGATGTAGGCGAGCATGAGAGCGGCCGGTCAAACTGTCCGTGACGGGAGAGAGCCGAGCGGATCCGGTGCGGACCGCTTGCGGAGGGGCGGGCCGGCACAAAGTCTGGCGCGCGAAGCGGTGAACGGGCGCTAATCGCTCTGCCCCTCCTTCCGGATCTCGGCCAGTTTCTCGCGATCGATCCACCAGGCGTTCAGCGGCAGGCCGTAGGGCGGCGAGACCTCCGGGCGCGAGAACTTGTTCCAGTAGGCGACGCGGAACGACTGCATGTGCCAGTGCGGGATCACGTAGTGGCCCCACAGCAGCACCCGGTCGAGGGCGCGGGTCCGGGCGACCAGGCTTTCGCGGTCCGGGGCGGAAATCACGAGATCGATCAGCTCGTCGATGACGGGATCGCTGATGCCGATGATGTTCCGGCTGCCGGGGGTCTGGGCGGCCTCGGAACTCCAGAAGTCGCGCTGCTCGTTGCCGGGCGACAGCGACTGGGGAAAGACTTCGACCGTCATGTCGAAGTCGAAATTGTCCATCCGGTTCTGGTATTGGGCCGTATCGACCGTTCGGATGCGCGCGTTGATCCCGAGGCGCGCGAGGTTCTGGACGAAGGGCTGGCAGATCCGCTCGAAGTCCGGATTGTTCAGCAGGATCTCGAACTCGAACGGCCTGCCGGTCGCGGCGTTGACGCGCCGCCTGTCCTCGATCACCCAGCCGGCTTCTTCGAGAAGCTTCATCGCCTTCAGCAGGTTGGCGCGCAGGCCACCCGGGCCCTCGGTGCTCGGCGCCTCATATTCCTGGGTGAACACTTCTTCGGGAATGCGGCCCCGGAACCGCTCCAGGATCTCAAGCTCCTCGCCGGTCGGCAGACCGCGCGAAGCGAGCTCCGAGTTGGAGAAGTAGCTCTCGGTCCGGGCGTACTGGCCGTAGAAAAGGGTCTCGTTGGTCCATTCGAAATCGAAGGCGTAGGCCAGCGCTTGGCGCACCCGCGGGTCCTTGAAGATCTCGCGGCGGATGTTGTAGGCGAAGCCCTGCATGCCGGTCGGGAGCTGGTTCGGGATCATCTCCTTGACGATGCGGCCGTCCCGCACCTGCGGGACGTCATAGGCCGTGGCCCACAGCTTCGCCGTATTTTCCAGCCGGAAGTCGATGCCGCCGGCGAACAGCGCCTGCAGGGCGACCGTGCTGTCGCGATAGTACTCGTAGCGGATGCGGTCGAAGTTGTTCTGCCCGACATTGACCGGCAGGTCCTTGCCCCAATAGTCCTCGACCCGTTTGAGCGTGATCGAGCGGCCGCTGTCGACCTTCTCGATCCTGTAGGGGCCGCTGCCGAGCGGCGGCTCCAGCGTCGTCTGCTCGAAGTCGCGCCCTTCCCAGTAATGCTTCGGCAGGACCGGCATCTGGCCGATGATCAGCGGCAGCTCCCGGTTGTCGCCACCGCCGAAGGTGAACCTGACCTTGCGCTCGCCGACCTTCTCCACCGTCTCCACGTTGGCGTAGTAGGCGCGATAGAAGGGATGCCCTTTCTCCTTCAGGGTCCGGAAGGAGAAGATCACGTCCTCGACCGTGATCGGCTCGCCGTCGTGCCAGCGCGCCTGCGGCCGCAGCGTGAACTCCACCCAGGACCGGTTCTCCGGCACCGTGATCGTCTCGGCGATCAGCCCATACATGGTGAAGGCTTCGTCCTGGCTCGACACCAGAAGGGTCTCGAACGGCAGAGACGACCCCGCGGCGGCGGTGCCTTTGAGGATGAAAGGATTGAGGCTGTCAAAGGTGCCGATCGCCCCGTAAGTGACGGTGCCGCCCTTCGGCGCGTCCGGATTGACGTAGTCGAAATGCTTGAAATCCGGCCCGTATTTCGGCTCGCCATGCATCGCCATGGCGTGGGCAGTGTGGACCTCCTCGGAGGCCGATGACGGCGCGGCGGTCGGCAGAAGGAACACCGCAGACAGCGCAATGGCGACGGCTCTCGGTTTCATGTCGGTCCCACTCTCTCCGGGCGTTGCGGGAAGTCTGGCACCAGATGGGACTTGTTTGCGATGATTATCAAGGCCTTGCAACATTAAGAATCGGCAAGGTCCGGGGTTGCCCATCCGGCGCCGACCGTCGGTCCAGCCTATACCGTCGTTTCAAGGAATGCACCTGGAGCGGTCGGGCCGGGACGCAAGGCCCGTGCAGGGCGCGCCGGGACCGACCGCCGGTTTAGGATTGGTCGGGGGCCGGGGGAAGCGGGTGGCTGGTGAGGCGCGCATATGCGTGCGAGACGAAGCCGACGGCGACAGCGAAGTTCGCGAAGAACACCACGACCCACGCCAGGGTGAGCCCATATCCCAGGGCCGCCATGTAGGGCACCCGCGTCAGGGCTTCGATGCCTTTATCCAAGGTGTGTTCGACAAGTCCGAACGGCACGATCACCAATAGGGCGCCGCCGAAAAGGCGCCAGGTCTGCCCGCGGCCGAGTTGCCAGGCGGTCGCCAGCGGGCGGCCGGGCGCGTCGAGCGCCACCATCGGGAAGGCCAGCGAAAGACGCGGCGCGACGATGATCATGATGGCAAGCGCGGCGACCGGACCAAACGCGAGTACCCGATCCAGCACGGTGCCTGCCACTGCGGGACCCAGTATCCCGACGAAAAGACCGATCGCGACCATCGGCGCGACGAGCACCAGGTAGAACAGGATGCCCGTGACGAGAAAACGCAGCTCCCGCCGGCCGAAGTGCAGGCTGGCCCGACCCGCCACCGCCTCGCCGAGCAGGACGTGCCGATGCCATCCGACAAGGAAAACCGCGCCGGCGACCGTCCAGAGAACAAGAGCGACGATGGCGCCCGTGATGCTTCGGAGGCCGGGATCCGCGAATGCCTCGATGCCGAGGGTAAGCAGCAGGAGGACGACCCACCAGGGCCACGCGCTCGCGACGAAGGCGCGCCAGTCGCGGAACAGGCCGCGATACCCCGCCGAAACCAATTCCCGGACGGGGAGCTTCGCGATGGTCTCCGGCGAGACGTCGGACGATTCCGGCCGCGAATCAACCATCGGAATTCCTTCTCTCTGGCCGATGCGGGCCCTTGGGTGCCATCGCGTGCCTTGTGCAGGCCCGTTCTGGAAGGGGAGCCCTTTAGGATCGGTAAAAGCCGCCAACCGAAGCGCAAGCCGTCCGCGCCCGGTTCCGATCTCGCCCATCGAGACGATGATCGAGGAGGCCGTCAGGCCTCGGCGAGGATTTCCAGAGCCTGGGCGTGAACGCGTGCGTCTCCGGCGGCGACGATGCGGTCGCCGGATTCGAGCGTGAGGGGCCGGCCCCGCCAATCGGTGACCGTCCCGCCGGCACCCTCGATCACCGGGACCACGGCGATGAAGTCGTGAAGGCCCAGGCCGGCCTCGATCGCCAGGTCGCCGAACCCGCTGGCAACCAGCGCGTAGTGGTAGCAATCGGAGCCGTAGAGCACTTGCCGCGTCCGCCGCCGGACCCGGTCGAACGCCGCCGCCGCCGGTCCTTCGAACTGGTGCGGCGAACTGGCGAAGAGTGCCGCCTGCTCCAGCTCGGGGCAGGGGCGGGCGCGAACCGGGCGGCCGTTGAAGCTGGTCGGCCGGCCGGCGGCGCCGATCCAGCGCTCGCCCAGGGCGGGATGGTCGATGACCCCGAGGATCGGCGATCCCCGCCGCACCAGCCCGATCAGGGTGCCGAACAGCGGCCGTCCGGTGACGAAGGACTTGGTGCCGTCGATCGGGTCGAGGACCCAGACGTGCTCGGCGTCCGGCCGTTCCGCCGGATACTCCTCGCCGATGACGCCGTGGTCCGGGAAGTTCTCGCGGATCAGGTCGCGCAAGGCGGCCTCCGCCTCCCGGTCTGCCGCCGTCACCGGGCTCAGGTCCGGCTTGTCCTCGACGGCGAGGCCGGAGCGGAAGTAGCGACGGATGATGGCGCCGCTCGTATCGGCCAAGCGCGCGGCAAGCGCGACGAATGGCTCCGGGCAGGCCTCGGTCACTTCGGTCATCGCAAGCAGCGGCCGCTGCCGTTCGTCATGGCAGCGGCTGCGGATTGTCGCTCAGCGTGCGCAACCAGGCGATGAGGTTGGCGCGATCCTCCGGATCCCGCAGCCCGGCGAAGGTCATCTTGGTCCCCGGCGCGTATCCCCGCGGGCTCTCGAGAAACTTGTCGAGGTCCTCGTAAGTCCACTCGCCGCCGAGCCCGGCGATCGCGTCGGAGTAGTTGTAGCCCTCGATGTGGCCCTTCGGCGCGCCGACGACGTTCCACAGGTTCGGCCCGACCTTGTTCGGCCCGCCCTGCTCGAAGCTGTGGCAGGCGACGCAGCGCTTCGAGATCTTTTCACCCGCGGCGGGATCGGCGTTCGCGATCAGGGCGCCGACCGAACCGTCCGCGGGCGCCGCGGCCTGCTGCATGGCCTCGCCGCCTGCGGTCTCCGCCGGTGCCGTGGACTCCTCGCCCGGCTGGGCCGTCGCCGCGGGCGCCGTCTCTTCCGCGGGCTCGGCCTCCGCCGCGCCGGTCTCGCCGCCCTCGGCCGGCTCGGCGGCCGCGGTCGGCTCCGGAAGCGGCTGGGGGTTGTCGCTCAGGGTGCGCAGCCAGGCGATGAGGTTCGCGCGGTCCTGGACGCTTTTCAACCCGGCGAAGGTCATCTTCGTGCCGGGCGCGTACTCCCGTGGGCTGGCGAGGAAGGCGTTCAGATCCTCGTAGGTCCAGTTCCCTTCCATCTCGGCGATCGCGTTGGAGTAGCTGAAGCCCTCGATGTGGCCCTTCGGCGCGCCGACGATGTTCCACAGGTTCGGCCCGACCTTGTTGGCGCCGCCCTGGTCGAAGGTGTGGCAGGCGGTGCAGCGGCTCGAGATCTTCTCGCCCGCGGCCACGTCGGCCGCGGCGAGCAGCGGGCTCACCGGCTCGACACCGGCTTCTTCTTTGGCTGGCGGCGCGGTTTCGCCCTCCGGCTCGGTACCGGCGACAACGACCGCCCCGGTCTCGAGCGGCTCCGGCTCCACGAGTCGGTCGGCGAGGATGCCGGATACGAGGGCAACCATGCCGCCGACGAGAATGGCGCCGGCAATCTTGTTTAGCTCGAGAGACGACATTCGGAAAAAACCTCTAGCTCGACTCGGACCCGGTTTGGAGGGGGTGCAACGGGCGCGGACTGTACCGCCTTCCGCGCCGGCTGTCCAATACCTGCCCGACTGGCAAGAAAACGCAGTTCCTAATGGGGCTTGGCGGCGGTATCTTGCACCGGCCGACGTCCTCTTGCCGCAGCCTGGGCAGCGAGGGAACGCGGCGATATGTCGCAGCCGCCAAGACCCGTCCGAACCGAATTCCATCCACCCGTTTCCAACCGTTTCATGCCGATGGCCGTCCCGCGCAATCCGATCGTCGTCATCCCTGCCCGGCTTGCCTCGACCCGCCTGCCCGACAAGCCGCTGGCGGACATCCACGGCGAGCCGATGATCGCCCACGTCTGGCGACGGGCGGTCGAAGCCGATGTTGGGCCGGTGCTGGTCGCCTGCGCCGACCGGGCGATCGCCGACGCGGTGGAGGCCGCCGGCGGCCGTGCCGTGCTCACCCGGCCGGATCATCCCTCGGGCTCGGACCGCGTCCACGAGGCGGTCCAGCGGATCGACCCGGACCAACGGCATGATCTCGTGGTGAACCTTCAGGGTGACCTGCCGACCGTGGCCCCGGAGGTGGTGCGCGCCGTGCTTGCCCCGTTCACCGACGCGGCGGTGGACATCGCCACCCTCGTCACGCCTATCGCCGACTCGGCGGAGCGGGATGACCCGAACGTCGTCAAGGCGGTCGTTGCCTTTCCCGACGCACCGCCGCCTTCCGGCGCCGCCGCCCGCCCGCCCGTCGCCCGCGCGCTCTACTTCAGCCGCGCCGCCGTCCCCGGCGGCGACGGGCCGCACTACCACCATATCGGTCTCTACGCCTATCGCCGCGCGGCGCTTGCCCGCTTCGTGCGGCTGCCGCCGGGGCTATTGGAACGGCGCGAGCGGCTGGAGCAGCTGCGTGCCCTCGAGGCGGGCATGCGGATCGACGCCGCGCTCGTTGACACGGTTCCGCTCGGCGTTGATACTCCGGCCGATCTCGCCCGGGCCCGCGCCCTGCTGGCGCCGCGGCGTCCGGCGTGACCGAGGCGCGGCCATGAACGAGAGCGGGCGCCGCGCCGCCGCTCGCGCGCGGACGACAAGGGAAGTACCGGGCCCGATGACCGAACAAGACCAGATCGCGGAGGAGTCCACGGTGGACGCGGACAAGGCGTCCCGCCGGATCGCCTTCCAGGGCTCGCCCGGCGCTTATTCCGATCTCGCCTGCCGCAGCGTCTACCCGGGCATGGAGACGCTGCCCTGCGCGGCCTTCGAGGACGCCTTCGCTGCGGTGCGCGACGGCCTGGCGCAGCTGGCCATGATCCCGATCGAAAACTCGGTGGCCGGGCGCGTCGCTGACATCCATCACCTGATTCCGGATTCGGGCCTGCACATCGTCGGTGAGCACTTCCAGCGGGTGAACCACCATCTGCTGGCGCCGAAGGGTGCCACGATCGCAGACCTCAAGACCGTTCACAGCCACGTCCAGGCGCTGTCCCAGTGCCGCAACCTGATCCGCGAGTTGGGGCTCAAGCCCGTTGTTCACGCCGACACCGCCGGTGCCGCGGCCGAAGTGGCGGCCCGCGGCGATCCGAGCGAGGCGGCGATCGCCTCCTCGCTCGCCGGCGAAATCTACGACCTCGACACGCTGCGGGTCGGCATCGAGAACGCCGAGCACAACACCACCCGTTTCGTCATCATGGCGCGCGACCCGGTCCATCCGGACGCGTCCGCCGGGCCGATGATCACCAGCTTCGTCTTCCGCGTGCGCAGCGTGCCGGCTGCGCTCTACAAGGCGCTCGGCGGCTTCGCCACCAACGGCGTCAACATCACCAAGCTGGAAAGCTACATCGTCGACGGCAACTTCACGGTCGCCCAATTCTATGCCGACATCGAAGGCCATCCGGACCAGCGCCCGGTGCGTCTGGCGTTCGAGGAACTCGGCTTCTTCTCGCGCGAGGTCCGCATCCTCGGCGTCTATCCGGCCCACCCCTTCCGGCGGAAGGGGACGCCTTCTTAGGGTGCCCAGGGTCGGCCGTGGGGGCCGGCCGGAGAACCTACACCGACCCCGCCAGCCAATCCTCGATCAGCCGCCGGGCGATGGATGCGCGGCTTGGCAGGCTGAAGTGCTCGTCCTCCGGGCCGCGGCGCAACTCTTCGCGGTCGAACCAGCGCGCGTCCTCCAGCTCGTCCTCGGCGACGCGGAGCGCCGTCGACCGCGCCCGGGCGGTGAAGCCCAGCATGATCGAGGCGGGAAACGGCCAAGGCTGGGACGAGTGATAGTGGATGGCCTCGGTCTCGACGCCGACTTCCTCCAGAACTTCCCGGCGCACCGCCTCCTCCAGGCTCTCACCGGGCTCCACGAAGCCGGCCAGCACGGAGTATCGCCCGGCGGGCCACCGCGGCTGGCGGCCCAGGAGCACCCGGTCGCCGTCGGTGACCAGCATGATCACGGCGGGATCGGTTCGCGGGTGGTGCAAGCCGCCGCAGTCGGCGTTCGTGCAGCGGCGCAGATGGCCGGCCTCGAGGCTTTCCGTCGGACTGCCGCAGGCGCCGCAGAAGCGGTTGCGGCCGTGCCAGTGCATGAGCCCGCGCGCATAGGCGAGAAGGGCCCCGTCCGCGTGGCCGATCACCGCCCCGACGGCCCGAAGGTCGAGGAACGCGCCGGGCCGCGACGGCAGGACGACCGCGGGATCCTCCAAATGCGAGAGATCGACCGCGAAATGCGCACAATCCGCGGCCAGCCCGAGGAACGCGACGGTAGACGCCTGCGCGAGCAGCGCCTCGGCCGCTGCCGCCGGAACGAAGACCGGCCGCGGCGGATCGTCTTCGGCAACCAGGTTGCGGTCGCGCCAGACCGGCAGGATACGGGTCGTAGGCTCCGCGAGACGCGCGGCGATCCAGGCGGCGTCCCGCCGTTGCGCGGCCGCACGGTCAAGCGGGCAGCCGGCGTAGACGTTCCGTTTTTCCTCCGTCTTGGTCATCGAGCCGTATCGCCCATCGGCCGGCCACCGGTTCCGGTCACGATCCGTCGCTCTCGCCGCCCTTCGCCTTGGGCGAGTCGTAGGGAAGGCGCAGATGCACCGGCTGGAGCCGCACCCGTGGCTTGCGCCGCGCCAGAAGATTGAGCGTCTCGACGAAGACGGAGAAACCCATCGCGGCGTAGATGTAGCCCTTCGGGATGTGGAAGCCGAAGCCGTCCGCCACCAGGGTCATGCCGATCAGCAGCAGGAAGCTGAGGGCCAGCATCTTGACCGTCGGATGGCGGGCGACAAAGCTGCTGACCGGGCCGGAGGCCACCAGCATGATGAAGACGGCAATGATCACCGCCGTGACCATGACCCAGAGCTCGTCGGCCATGCCGACGGCCGTGATCACGGAATCGAGGGAGAAGACGATGTCGAGGATGGCGATCTGCGTCACCACCGCGGCGAAGCTGGCCGCGACCCGCGCGGACTTTTCGCCCTCCTCGCCCTCCAGCCGTTCGTGGATCTCGGACGTCCCCTTGTAGAGGAGGAACAGCCCGCCGCCGATCAGGATCAGGTCGCGCCAGGAGAAGGCGTGGTCAAAGAGCGCGAAGACCGGCGCCGTGAGGCCGATGATCCAGGCGATGGCCGAGAGCAGCATCAGACGGGTGATCAGCGCCAGCCCGATGCCGATTCGCCGCGCCATCGTCCGTCGATGCGCAGGTAGCTTCTCGACAAGAACGGCGATGAACACCAGATTGTCGATGCCCAGCACGATCTCGAGCGTCGTCAGGGTGAGCAGGCTGAGCCAGATCTGCGGGTCGGCGAGCCAGTCCATGAGCGGGGCATCCCGACAAGAAAGCGAAGCGCATGTATCTGCTAAACGTCAGCGGCGCGAATGACAAGCGAGAAGGATCGTGGCCGGCGGGCGACCGCAAAGAGCCCGCGACGCGGCTGGGAAGGCCGGCGCTCCTCCTTCTCGTCCTTCTCGTCGCCCTGCTGTCCGCGGCCGCTCCCGCCCTGTCGTCGGAAGCGGGAGGGGACGGCACGACCCTCCGGCCAGAGGGGCAATTGGTCTACGACGTCCTGCGCCGCGGCGACGACATCGGAACCCTGACCCTCGAATTCCGCCCGTCCGGCGAGGGCAGCCTCGTCGTGCGCAGCCGCATGGAGATCGCCGTCTCCTGGCTGTCGATCACGGTGTTCCGGTTCCGGCACGACGCGGAGGAGCTGTGGCGCGACGGCCGGCTCGTCGCGCTCAGTTCGCGCACGAACGACGACGGGAAGAAGCGCCGGGTCGAGCTCCGGCGCGAGGGCGAAAGGCTGCGCGGTACCTACAACGGCAAGGCGCGTGACCTTCCGGGCGACCTGCTGCCGGCAAGCCTCTGGCATCCGGGAACGATTCTGCAATCGGCGCTGCTCGATCCGATCAAGGGGCGGTCGCGCGAGATCGCCGTCCATGACAGAGGCGAGGAAAAGATCACCGTGGACGGCCGGTCCGTCATCACCCACCGCTACTCGATCACCGGACAGATCAAACGGGAGCTCTGGTACGGACCGGACGGTCACCTGCTGCAGGTCCGTTTTCCGGCCGAGGACGGCTCCGAGATCACGTTCATCCTGCGATCGTCCACGCTCAAGGAGAATAACGACGACATTCGGGCAACAGGCCCCTTGTCCTTCCCGGGCTGAGACCTGATATAGTGGGCCGGGAGGTTGGCGGCGGACGGGCGCCTCGCCAACCCGGTCAGGTCCGGAAGGAAGCAGCCGTAACGAGTTTCCGCTCGGGTCGCCCAACCAGCCTCCCACCCTTCAGGTCCATCCCCTGGCGCGATGTCCGATCAGTCCTCTTCCACCAGCCTGTCGCCCGCTGATGACACGGCGCGAGGCCCTGCGGTGGAGGATGCCCATTATCGCGTCCTGGCGCGCAAGTACCGCCCGGCCACCTTCGGCCAGCTCATCGGCCAGGAGGCGATGGTCCGCACCCTCACGAACGCGATCGCCGCCGGCCGGCTGGCACATGCCTTCGTTCTCACGGGCGTCCGCGGCGTGGGCAAGACGACGACGGCCCGCATCCTGGCGCGCGGGCTCAACTGCGTGGGTCCGGACGGGAACGGCGGTCCGACGGCGGAGCCCTGCGGCGTCTGCGAGAACTGCCGGGCGATCGCCGAGGATCGCCACGTCGACGTGCTGGAGATGGACGCGGCCAGCCGCACCGGTGTCAACGACATCCGCGAGCTGATCGAGGGCGTGCGCTACCGCCCCGTCGCGGCGCGCTACAAGATCTACATCATCGACGAAGTCCATATGCTGTCGAACAGCGCGTTCAACGCGCTGCTGAAGACGCTGGAAGAGCCGCCGTCTCACGTGAAGTTCATCTTCGCGACGACGGAGATCCGCAAGGTGCCGGTCACTGTCCTGTCGCGCTGCCAGCGGTTCGACCTGCGCCGGGTCGATGCGGAGACGCTCACGCGGCACTTCGCCCGGATCGCCGAGATCGAGGGCGCCCGCATCGCGCCGCAGGCGGTGGCGCTGATCGCGCGCGCCGCGGACGGGTCGGTGCGTGACGGTCTGTCGCTGCTCGATCAGGCGATCGCGCTTGCCGAGGGCGAGGTGACGGAGGCCCAGGTCCGCGAGATGCTGGGCCTCGCCGACCGGGCGCAGCTCTTCGACCTGTTTGACCGGACGATGAGGGGTGACGCGGCCGGCGCGCTCGGCCTGATGGCGGAGATGTACAACGCCGGCGCCGATCCGGTGGTCGTGCTGCAGGATCTTCTGGAGCTGACTCACTGGCTGACCCGGATCAAGGTGGTTCCGCAGGCGGCCGAGGGCCCGACGGTGCCGGAGACGGAGCGCGTGCGCGGCCGGGCGATGGCGGAAAAGCTGTCGATGGGTGTCCTGGCGCGGACCTGGCAGATGTTGCTCAAGGGACTGGGTGAGGCGCAGGCCGCGCCGGCGCCGCTGCAGGCGGCCGAGATGGTGCTGATCCGGCTGACCCACGCCGCCGAGCTGCCGACCCCGGCCGAGCTGGTCCAGCGGCTTCAAGATGCCGCGGCCGGAACTGGGACCGAGCCGGGGAACGGGCCCGGGCGCGGCAGCGGTCCGGCCAGGCACGGCGCGCGATCGGATGCGAGCGGCCGGCCGGACGCCGGTGCAGCCGTCGGCGCGACCATCGGCGGCGGCGAGTCCGGGCGCGGCGGGGCGCTGCCGGCCGATCCGCGGCCGCGCGCGGCGTTCGCCGTCGGGGATCCCGCCGGCGATCCTTTCGGCGGGCCGATTGCCGCGTCTCGCGAGCCGGAGGCCGAGACGGCGGCGGTCGCGGCGCCCGATCCGAAGAGCTTTGCGGAGGTGGTTGCGCTCTGCGCCGAGCGGCGCGAAGCGCTGCTCCATGCCCATCTCGTGAACAGCGTTCATCTGGTCCGCTTCGAGCCGGGTCGCATCGAGCTGCGGCCGACTGGGCGGGCCCCCGCGAATCTGGCCAACCGGCTCGGCGCCAGCCTTTCGGACTGGACCGGTCGGCGCTGGGTAGTCAGCGTTTCGAGCGAGCCCGGCGCGCCCACGCTGGCCGAGCAGGCGGCGGCCGCGGCCGAGCGGGAGCGCCAGGCGGTGCTTGCCCATCCGCTGGTCGAGGCGGTGATGCGGCGCTTCCCGGGCGCCACCGTCGAGGCGGTTCGCGACCTGATCCCCACGGTGGCCGGACCGATGGACGCAATCTCGCCGGATTGGGGTGAAGAGGGCGGCGATCCGGACGGCGACGGCGCCGACCCGGAGCCCAGCAACGGAGACGAAAGCCCATGAAGAACATCGGCCAGATCATGAAACAGGCCCAGCAGATGCAGGCCAAGATGGCGGAGATGCAGAGCGAGCTCGAGCGCGTGGAGATCACCGGCAGCTCGGGCGGCGGCATGGTCTCCGTCACCCTCACCGGCAAAGGCGACATGCGTGCCGTCAAGATCGACCCGAAGCTTGTCGACCCGGCCGAGGTCGAGGTGCTGGAGGACCTGATCGTCGCCGCCTTCGGCGACGCCAAGGCGAAGGTCGAGCAGCATGTCTCGAGCGAGATGGCGAAGCTGACCGGCGGCATGCAGCTGCCGCCGGGCCTGAAGCTCCCCTTCTGATTCCGCGGGCGGCATCGACGCCCGGGCTCGACCGAAGCCTGCGCAATCCCTATTTATCGCCTGCGTTCGCGGGGCTTGCGTCGGGACCGCGCCTCGGCGGTTCGGCGCGAGAAATCGCGGGCGCGCATCCCGCAAATGGCTATGCTTCGGGCCGAGTCGCGGAGTCTCGGACAAGGGACCTCAATTCGAGGGAGCGGTTTCTGCATGACGATCTCCGATATAGAGCGGCTGATCCAGTTGCTCGCGAAGCTGCCGGGACTCGGCCCGCGCTCGGCGCGGCGCGCGGCGCTCCATCTGATCCGGAAGCGCGAATCGCTGATGCTGCCGCTCGCGACCGCCCTGGGCGAGGCGGCGGCGAACATCCGCAACTGCTCGGCCTGCGGCAATCTTGACACCCTCGATCCCTGCGGCATCTGCCGCGATCCGCGCCGCGACGCCGCGATCATATGCGTTGTCGAGGACGTGGCCGATCTTTGGGCGCTCGAACGCACGGCCTCGTTCCGCGGGCGCTATCACGTGCTGGGGGGCACGCTCTCGGCCATCGACGGCGTCGGGCCGGAGCAGCTCAATATCGACGGCCTCGTGAAGCGCGCCGCCGATCCGGCGGTGCAGGAGGTCATCCTCGCCACCGGCGCCACCGTCGATGGCCAGACGACGGCTCATTACATCATGGACCGGCTGGCCGGCCTCGACGTCAAGGTGACGCGGCTCGCCCACGGCGTGCCGGTCGGCGGCGAGCTCGACTATCTCGACGACGGTACCCTCACCGCCGCCCTGCGGGCGCGCCGGCCGCTGTAGGACGCGCGCTGAGCCTGTGTCGTCCGGCCGCCGGGCGTCGACTCGTGCGGCGCTGCCCAATTTCCGCCCAAGAAATCGCCGAAGCTTTGATCCGCATTCGCAACGAGTCCGATGGAGAGACCGGATGATGAGGCAGAACGACGGTCGCCGTGCGCCGACCCGGCGCGGTCCGGCGAGATTGGCACCCTTCGCGGCCTTTGCGCTGGCCGGCCTGCTGGCGGCGGCCGCCGGGGCGCAGGAGCGGCCGGACGCTGCGGAACGGACCGTCACGCTTGAGGATCAGACCGGCATCGCGCTGACGATCTATAACGAGAATCTGGCGCTGGTCCGGGACCGGCGCCGGGTGGTGCTGGACAGCGGCCCCAGCCGCCTCGCCTTCCTCGGGCTCAGCCGGCAGATCCGGCCGGAGACGGCATTGCTCGGCGCCGAGGGCGGACTCACGGTGGTCGAGCAGACCTTCCGGCCCGGCCTGCTGGGCCCCGAGCGTCTGCTGGAGACCTATGTCGGCGAAACCGTGCGCCTCGTCCGCACCCATCCGGAGACGGGCGAGGAGCGTGTCGAGGAGGCGGTGTTGCTGAGCGCCGCCGGCCCGGTGCTCCGTGTCGGCGACCGGGTGGAGATCGACCCGCCCGGCCGCATTGTGCTCCCGGCGGTGCCAGAGGGGCTGCGCGCGCAGCCGAGCCTCGTGGCGCTGGTCGAAGGCGGCGGGGCCGGCGAAACGCCGGTCGAGCTCCGCTACCTCACCGGCGGGCTGAGCTGGCAGACGGACTACGTCGCGGAACTCGATCCGGATGAAGACCGGCTCAGCCTCAGGGGGTGGATCACGCTCGCCAACGGCAGCGGCGCTTCCTATCGGAACGCCCGCATTTCGCTGGTGGCCGGCGACGTGAACCAGGTGCAGCCCTATCTGATGCACGACGCGGCCCGGACAGTGACGATGGAGATGGCCGCGGCGCCCGCGCCAAAGCGCGAGGCGCTGTTCGACTATCACCTCTACCGCCTCGACCGGCCGGTCACGCTCGGCGAGAACGAGACCAAGCAGGTGGCGCTGCTGTCCGCCGAGAACGTTCCAGTCGAGAAGGAGTACCGCTTCGTCGGCCTCAACCAGATGTACGACCATCGCGCCGGCGAACCGAGGCGGGCGAGCGCCGTCGTCCGTTTGAGCTTCGAGAATGCGAAGGCGGCGGGGCTCGGCCTGCCGATGCCGCAGGGTATCGTCCGCGTCTATGGTGGCGACAGCGCCGGCGACTTCCTGTTCCTTGGCGAGGACAGAATCGACCACACGCCGGAGGGGGAGACCCTGCGGCTGGAACTCGGTCGCGCCTTCGACGTCACCGCGCGGTCGCGTCAGACGGCGTTCGAGCGACTCGGCGAGCAGGCCTTCGAGACCGCCTTTGCGGTCGAACTCAGGAACGCGAAGCCGCAACCCGTCAATGTGACCGTGGTCGAGCAGATCCCCGGCGAGTGGGAGATCGTCGAGGAGAGCCATCCGCACGAGCGCAGCAGCGCGCGGCAGGCGGAATGGAGGCTGGAGATCCCCGCTAACGGTAGGGTGGAGCTGACCTACCGGGCCCGCGTGCGGTATTGAACGTCCGATGCGAAGAGAGAGGCGGTGCGGCCCTGTGGCAAGCCAAACGAGCAGAAATAAACTAAAATCGAGTTATTAACTGTGTATCAGTTAAAGGTTTGGCGGGCGCCGGGTTCTACCCGCGCGCGCCGGCGACCGGCGCGGTGACCAGAGCGGCCGGGGTGGCTTCTTCGAGCTGAAGTTCCTCGATCCGCTCCGCCCGTTTGGTGACCTTGTCAGTCGAGGTCCGGATCTGCCGCAGGTCCTCGGCCGCCTGGTCGAAATGCCGCTGCAGCTTGCCGACGCGGTCGTCGAGGCGCGCCATGTCGGTCAGCAGCGCGCGGACCTCGTTCTGGATGATGTCCGCCTGTTCGCGCATGCGCACGTCCTTGAGCACGGCGCGCACGGTGGTGAGCGTCGCCATCAGCGTCGTCGGCGAGACGATCCAGACCCGGTGCCGGAAGGACTCCTCGACCACGTTCGGGAAATTGGCGTGCAGCTCGGCATAGACCGCCTCGCTCGGCAGGAACATCAGCGCCGATTCGGCGGTCTCGCCGGCCACGATGTAACGCTCGGCGATGGCCCGGAAATGGGTGCGGATAGCCGTCGCGAAGTCGCGGCGCGCCTGGATCAGCGCCGCCTCGTCCTTGGCTTCGCGCAGCGCCCGGTAGCTCTCGAGCGGGAACTTCGCGTCGAGCGCGATCGGCCCGGGCGGGTTCGGCAGCCGCAACAGGCAATCGACCCGGCGCCCGCCGTTCAGCGTCGCCTGGAACTCGAAGGCGGAGGGCGGCAGCACACTCCGGACAAGGTCCTGAAGCTGGATCTCGCCGAAGGCGCCGCGGGCCTGCTTGTTGGCAAGGATCTCCTGCAGCCCGACGACCTGAGACGACAGCTCGGTAATGTTCTTCTGGGCCGCGTCGATCACCGCCAACCGCTCCTTGAGGTCGGCCATCGACTGCTGCGCCTGCGTGGCCGATTCCTGAAGCCGGTCGCCCACCCGCTTGCCGAGTTCGGTCAACCGTTCTTCGAGCGTCTTGGCCAGTGCCCGCTCCTGTGCCTGCATCCGCTCGGCCAGCGCCGCCTGCGCCGCCGCCTGGCTCGCCGCCATCTGCTCGAGCCGACCGGCCAACTCCGCCACCGCGGTCGAGGCCGCGCTCTCGCGCGGGCGGCGCAGGGCCAAGGCGGCGCCCACGGCCGCGATGGCCACCAGGGCGGTCAGGATGAGAATCGTATCGAGGTCCATGATCGACGCGCGCGCTGCGCCCCCTTTGGTCGGCGGGCCGGCCGTTGGCCCGGGATTCCCCTGCCTGGGACTTCTCGGCCCGGAGCGTCGGCTTGACGGCGCCAAGCCCAGGCCATACCTAATGCATAGCGAAGCGCCGACAGACAACTTAATCCATGGCTATCCGTAAGATTCTGACCGCTCCCGATCCGCGCCTCAAGGTAAAATCCAAGCCGGTGGAGCGCGTCGACGACGAGGTCCGTCGATTGATGGACGACATGCTGGAAACGATGTACGCCGCGCCGGGCATCGGCCTCGCTGCGCCGCAGGTCGGCGTATCGAAGCGGGTCATCGTCATCGACGTCTCCGGCGAGGACGAACCGCCGCGTCCGCTGCGCATGGCAAATCCGGAGCTGCTCTGGGTCTCCGATGAGGAGGCGGTCTACAACGAAGGCTGCCTGTCCGTTCCGGACCATTACGCCGACGTGGTGCGCCCGGCGCGCTGCCGTGTGCGCTATCTCGATCACGAGAACGAGATCCGCGAGCTGGAGGCGGACGGGCTGCTCGCCACCTGCGTCCAGCACGAGATCGAGCATCTCGACGGCATTCTCTTCATCGACCATCTGTCGTCGCTGAAGCGCAACATGATCCTGCGCAAGCTCCTGAAGGCGCGCAAGGCCGAGGCTCCCGTGGGCGCATCCACCGGCATCGCCCGCGCCGGCTGAGCGCTGCCGAGGCCGGCCGATGCCCCGGCTCCGTCTGGCCTTCATGGGCAGCCCGGACTTCGCCGTCCCCAGCCTCAACGCTCTGATCGAGGCCGGCCACGAGATCGCCGCCGTCTACACCCAGCCGCCGCGTCCCGCCGGCCGCGGCCAGCGGCCGAAACCCTCGCCGGTCCAGGTCGCGGCGGAGGCCCACAACCTCCCGGTTCGCACTCCCGTTACCCTGAAGGACCCGGCTGAGCAGATGGCCTTTGCCGAGCTCGGGCTCGACGCCGCGGTCGTCGTCGCCTATGGCCTGATCCTGCCGCGCCCGGTGCTCGAGGCGCCGCGCCTCGGCTGCCTCAATGTCCATGCCTCGCTGCTGCCCCGCTGGCGCGGCGCGGCGCCGATCCAGCGGGCGATCCTGGCCGGCGACCGGGAGACCGGCGTCACCATCATGGTCATGGACGAGGGGCTCGACACGGGACCGACTCTCCTCGCCGAGCGCATTCCGATCGGGCCGGACGAGACGGCGGCGACGCTTCATGACCGGTTGGCCGCCCTCGGCGCGCGGCTGATCGTGGCCGCGCTCGACGGGCTCGCCACCGGGCGGCTCCATCCGGTGCCGCAGCCTGCGGAGGGCGTAACCTACGCGGCCAAGCTGACGCGCGCGGAAGGGCGGCTCGATTGGCGCCGGCCGGCATCCGTGCTGGAGCGGCAGGTGCGGGCGCTCGCGCCCTGGCCGGGGGCGTGGTTCGAGGCGGGCGGCGACCGGATCAAGGTGCTGGCGGCCGAACCGGCGCCGGGCGAGGGACCGCCCGGCCGGGTGCTGGACGATCGGCTGACCGTGGCCTGCGGCGAGGGCGCTTTGCGACTCACCCGCGTCCAGCGCGCCGGCAAGGCCCCGATGGGCGCAGCCGAGTTCCTCCGCGGCTTTCCCCTGCCGGCCGGAACCGACCTGCCGGCGGAAGGCGGGGCGGCGGCATGACTCGCTTCAAGCTGACCCTCGAATATGACGGCGGCGGCTTCGTCGGCTGGCAGCGCCAGGAGAACGGCCCCTCGGTGCAGCAGGCGGTCGAGGAGGCGGTGCGGGCCTTCTGCGGCGAAGCCGTGACGGTCCACGCCGCCGGCCGCACCGATGCCGGCGTCCATGCCCTGGGCCAGGTCGCCCATCTCGATATCGCCCGCGAGACCTCGGCCGACACCGTGCGCGACGCCCTCAACTTCCACCTCAAGCCCGCGCCCATCGCGGTGCTGCGGGCGGAGGCGGTGGGACCGGACTTCCACGCCCGCTTCTCGGCGACCGCGCGCGTCTATCTCTATCGCATCGTCAACCGCCGGGCACCGCTCACGCTCGATCGCGGGCGCGCCTGGCACGTGCTGCAGCCGCTCGACGCCGAGGCGATGCAGGCGGCCGCCCAGGTCCTCGTCGGCCGCCACGACTTCACAAGCTTCCGCGCCGTCCTGTGCCAGGCGAAGTCGCCGGTGAAGACGCTCGACGCGCTGGAGGTGACCCGCGACGGCGCGGAGCTGCGGATCGCGGCCCGCGCCCGGTCCTTCCTGCACCACCAGGTCCGCAACATCGTCGGCACGCTGAAGCTGGTGGGCGAAGGCAAATGGACCCGCGACGACGTCGCCCGGGCGCTCGCGGCGCGTGATCGCGCCGCCGCCGGTCCCACGGCGCCGGCCGAGGGCCTTTATCTCACCGAAGTGCGGTACTGAGCGGGGCAACCTTCCAGGGCCCAGGCCGTTCTCCGGACGAGATCCGCATCTTTCATTGTCGGGGCGGAAGGATCGAGATGGCCGCGCACGACCACAGCCACGCGCACGGCGCCGACGCGAGCGAGCGGCGGATCTTCTGGGCGATGCTGCTGACCGGCGGTTTCATGCTCGTCGAAGCGGTTGGCGGCGTCCTGTCGGGCTCGCTGACGCTCCTCGCCGATGCCGGGCACATGCTGACGGACGTCGGTGCCCTGGCCCTCGCCTATGGGGGCGTCCGGCTCGGCCGCCGCCCGGCCGACCCGCGGCGCTCATACGGCTATCGGCGCCTCGAAGTGCTTGCCGCCTTCGTCAATGGCGTGATGCTCCTGGCGCTCACCGTCTGGATCGCGATCGAAGCGGTCCGCCGCTTCTTGGAGCCGGTGGAGATCCTGAGCGGCCCCATGCTCGCCATAGCCGCGGCCGGCCTCCTGGTCAATGTGGGCGCGCTGTGGATTCTGCACGGCGGCGACCAAGAGAACATCAACATCCGCGGCGCGCTCGCGCATGTCGTCGGTGACCTCCTGGGCTCTCTCGCCGCCATCGTCGCCGCGGTCGTGATCCTGGCGACCGGCTGGACGCCGATCGACTCGATCCTGTCCCTGTTCGTGGCGTTCCTCATCGTGCGAAGCGGCCTGGCGGTGGTGCGCCGCTCCGGCCACATCCTCCTGGAAGGCGCGCCCGAAGGCATCGACGCCGAGGCGATCGAGCGGGATCTCGCCACCGTGCCGGGGGTGGAGGACGCCCACCACGTCCATGTCTGGTCGCTCACCTCGGGCCGGCTGCTCGCGACGCTCCATCTGCGCCTGGCCCCCGACGCGCGCCCCGGGGAGGTGCTGCCGGCCGTCAAGGCCCGCCTCCTGGACCGGTTCGGCATCGCGCACTCCACGGTGGAAATCGACCCGGAAGGCTGCATGGACGAGCGCGGGCAGGAGGTCCACGCCTCCCGGAACGACCGCGCGGACGCGGCGCGGCGGTAACCGGGCCTAGGTTACCATCCCGTCTGCCGTGGACCTGATCAGCAGGCTGATTGCAACGTCGAGCGCGACGACGCCGCTGGCGGCCAGTCCGCCGACGCGCAGCGCCGTCCGTGCGATGAACCAGTCGAAGATCAGGATCGCCAGCGTCACGAGCAGAAGAAGGACCGAGCCGAGGCCTCCCGGCAGGACGCGGCCGGTGGCCAGCAGCGTAACCGGCAGATAAACGCCGATGCGCAGGATCGTCGCCCAGTTGTAGGCGACGATGTAGCCGACATATTCGGCGTTCCGGTCGATCATCTGGCTGGCGTAGTAGGCGGCCAAGGGGAACGCCACCCAGCTCGTGACATAGGCGATCGCCTCGACGAGGAGCAGGCGCAGAAGCCCGGCCTCGACCGGAGTCTCCAGGAAGTGCAGCGCGGCGAGCAGCGCGTAGGCCGGCGCAACCACGACCGCGACCCGAAAGGAGCGCCAGAAGCCCTCCACGGACTTGTCGAAAAAGGCCATGCCCTGCGGATCGAAATGCGCCAGCTGCCAGACGCCGGTGAGCGCCAGCGCCGTCTCGCGCACGGTCAGCATGGATCCGCCGCAGCCCGCGCGGAGCGACCGAAATAGCCGTCGAGGACCGCCGTGTAGATGTCGGCCAGCGCCCGAAGATCGGCGACCGGGACGTGCTCGTCCGTCTTGTGCATGGTCTGCCCGGCAAGCCCGAACTCCGCGACCGGGCAGTAGTCCTTTATGAAGCGGGCGTCCGAGGTGCCACCGGTGGTGCTGAGCTCCGGCCGTCGGCCCAGCACCTGCTCCACGGCATCGGCGATCAGGTCCGAAAGCGGGCCCGGCGGCGTCAGGAAAGCCTCGCCGCTGACCGCGATCTCGAGGTCGTAGCGACCGCTCCCCTCCCCGAGCGCAGCATCGAAGCGGGCGCGCAGCCAGCGCTCGATGTCGGCGGCGCGATGGCGGTCGTTGAAGCGGATGTTGAACACGGCCTGCGCCCGTGCCGGGATGACGTTGCTCGCCGGGTTGCCGACGTCGATCGTTGCAACCTGAAGGGTCGAGGGCTGGAAATGCGCGCTGCCCTCGTCGAGCGGCTCCGAAATGATCGCGTTCAGCATGCGCACGAGCCGGTGCACCGGGTTGTCCGCCAGATGCGGGTACGCGGTGTGGCCCTGGACGCCGTGCACGGTGAGCCGCCCGTTCAGGCTGCCGCGGCGGCCGATCTTGATCATCTCGCCCAGCCGTGTCGGATTGGTCGGCTCGCCGACCAGGCAGGCGTCGAGCGTCTCGCCGCGGTCCTTCAGCCAGTCGAGGACGCGGCGCGTTCCGTTGACCGCCGGTCCCTCCTCGTCGCCGGTGATGAGAAGGCTGATCCGTCCGCCGAAATCGGGTCCGTGCGTCTTGAGGAAGCGCGCGGCCGCGGCGGCGAAGCAGGCAACGGCCCCCTTCATGTCAGCGGCGCCGCGGCCATACAGCATTCCGTCCACGATCTCGCCGCCGAAGGGGTCGACGCGCCAGGTCGCGGGCTCGCCCGTCGGCACCACGTCGGTGTGACCGGCGAAGCAGAAGTTCGGCCCGTCCTCGCGGCCGACCGCGGCGTAGAGGTTGTCGACGGGCGGGCTGCCGCCGCCCTCGAAGCGCAAGCGATGGCAGGTGAACCCGAGCGGCTCCAGCACCCGTTGCAGCAGGTCGAGGGCGCCGGCTTCCGCCGGGGTCACGCTCGGGCAGCGGATCAGCGCGCGTGCCAGCTCGACCGGATCGATATCGAATGCCGCCGCGCCCGTGGGGCCGTCTTCGGTCAATCCCGTTCCCGTCAATCCCGCAGCAGCTCGTTGATCGAGGTCCTGCTTCGCGTGCGCTCGTCGACGCGCTTCACGATCACCGCGCAGTAGAGACCGGGACCTGGCTCGCCGTTCGGCAGCGGCTTGCCGGGCAGCGTTCCCGGCACAACGACCGAATAGGCCGGGACGCGCCCGTAATGGACCTCGCCGGTCGCGCGATCGACGATCTTCGTCGAGGCGCCGAGATAGACGCCCATCGACAGCACCGCGCCTTCCTCGACGACGACGCCCTCGGCGACCTCTGCCCGCGCGCCGATGAAGCAGTTGTCCTCGATGATTACCGGCCCGGCCTGGATCGGCTCCAGCACGCCCCCGATGCCGGCTCCTCCGGAGATGTGGCAGTTCTTGCCGATCTGGGCGCAAGATCCGACGGTCGCCCAGGTGTCGATCATCGTGCCGCGATCGACATAGGCGCCGACATTGACGAAGCTCGGCATCAGCACGACGCCCGGCGCGATATAGGCCGAGCGGCGGACGACGCAGGTCGGCACCGCGCGGAAGCCGGCGGCGCGGAATGCCGCATCGTCCCAGCCGGCGAACTTCGACGGCACCTTGTCGAACCAGGCGGCTTCCGCCTCGCCGTCGCTGCCTTCCGGCGAGACCAGTCTGCCGAAGCGGCCGCCGCCGGGAATCGGCGCCATGTCATAGAGGCGGAAGGACAGCAGCACGGCCTTCTTCAGCCACTGGTGGGTGACCCAGAGGCCGTTGCGCTTCTCGGCAACCCGGAGGGCGCCGCGATCGAGGGCGTCGAGTGCCGTCTCGACGGCGTCCCGGACGGCGCCCCCGGTCGTCGGCGACAGGCCGTCGCGCTCGTCCCAGGCCGCGTCGATGGTGGCTTGCAGATCGTCGGTATTCATGGGCTGGTTCCGCTGATTCCCGGCGGCAGGGTTGGCGAAAGGTTCCCGAAGATGGTGCAGCGCGTACGGCCTGTCAACGCCGTCGCCTCGGCCGCTCGCGCTCTTTGCCCGCTTCCGGCGAATGGAAGTTCGGATAAATTGACCGGTGCCGAGTGCACCGGGCCGGAGGAGGGGAGATGAGCCAGGACCATGGAACGCCGGAACGAAGGGCGGTTGACCCGACCCGGGAACAGCTCGCCGGCCTGATCGCTGCCAGGATGGCGCAGGAGCTCGATCGTCTGTCGGCCGATTTCCGGAAACCGAACGGGATCAACGCCTGCGTCCTCGACGATCTGCTCCCGGAAGAGATCGCATTGCGGATATTCGAGGCGTTTCCGGCGCAGGGGCGGATGCGGTTCAACAACACGCTGCGCGAACGCAAGCACGTCGCCGCCCAAATGGACCGCTACGATCCCATCCTCGAAGAAGCCATCTATGCCTTTCAGGACGCGCGCGTCGTCGAGACGGTCGCCCGGATCACGGGGTTGCGGGCGCTCGAACCGGACGAGCATCTGTATGCCGGCGGAATCAGCGTCATGTCGCGGGGGCATTTCCTCAACCCGCATCTCGACAATTCCCACGACAAGGATCGCGAACGCTACCGCGTCCTCAACCTGCTCTACTACGTCACCCCCGACTGGAAACCGGAGAACGGCGGCAATCTCGAACTTTGGGACGATGGGCCCAAGGGGCGACCGCGCGAGATCGTCAGCCGGTTCAACCGCCTCGTGCTGATGATCACGAATCGGAACTCCTGGCACTCCGTTAATCGAGTCAAAAGCGACGGGCGGCGGTGCTGCGTGTCCAACTACTACTTTTCAAGGTATCCAGCCGACGATCGGAGTTACTTCCACGTGACGACATTCAGGGGAAGGCCGGAACAGCCGCTGCGCGACGCCGTTCTCCGAATCGACGGCCGCGTTCGGATGGCCATGCGGAAGCATTTCCCGGCTCTTCTCGGGGAAACCTCCCACCTCTACAAGAAGACGCCGCGCGATCGGCGGTAACGCCGTCGCGAACGAGGAAGGGAGCGCCGCCCCGGTCAGGCGCGGGCGCGGCGGTAATGACCGCGGCGGGGCTCAGCCGCGCCGGGTGGCCGCGGCGGCTTCCAGCCAGCCGACCAGATCGTCGGTGACGTAGTCGATGTGGTCGCCGTCGGCGCCGTCCTGCGCCCATTCCGCGTCGGTGCGGACCAGGACCGTGGTCATACCCAAAGCCGCTGCGGGCGCCAGGTTTCGGGGCAGGTCTTCGAACATCGCCGCCGCCCGCGGGTCGATGTCGTGGCGCGCCACCAGGTTGGCATAGCAGCTCGGGTCGGGCTTCGGCACGTAGTCCATGGCGATGATGTCGAAGATGCCGTGGAAGTGGTGGCCGACGCCGAGCCGCGCAATCACGTTCTCCGCATGGCGCACGGAGCCGTTGGTGAAGATCACCTTGCGCCCCGGCAACCGGCCGAGCGCGGCGTCGAGCGCCGGGCTCGGCTGCACCGGCGAGCAGTCGATGGCGTGGACGTATTCGAGGAACTCGGCAGGCGCCAGCCCGTGGCGGATCATCAGGCCGCGGAGCGTCGTGCCGTACTCGCGGAAGTACTGCTTCTGGATCCGGTGCGCCTCCGTCGCGTCGACGGAGAGGAACCTCTGGATGAAGGCGTTCATCCGGGCATCGACCTGGGCAAACAGGTTGCAGGACGCCGGATAGAGGGTGTTGTCGAGGTCGAAGATCCAGGCTTCGACGTGATCGAGCGCGCCTTCGGCCGGAAGCCCGGAAGCGACCGATCTGTCCGGACGTGGAGGCGCGGAACCTATGTCAGGCATGCCCAAAGAGTAGGGTCGCCGCCGACGCAAAACAACCCTTTCCGTCCCCTGCCCGGCCGCCGCGGCGCCCCCGGGAATGCGCCACCGGTCCCCTCGGCACCCGCCCGAGGGCCGGCGGACGCGTCCGCCCCCGGCCCCGCGGCTCCGGTCATCGCGCCCCGCGGAGGCCGCGAGCGGGTCATGTCAGGTGATGTTGGCCCGCAACGACTTGATCAGCCCGTCCATCCCTTCGCGCTGCACCACCGAGGTGAATTCGGACCGCCTGCTGATGACCATGCTCACGCCATCGACGACGACGTCGACCAGCTTCAGTCGGTCGCCGTCGCGCCGCACCCGCCAGCCGAAGCGCGTCGGCGCTTCGCCCGGTTGCTCGATGACCGTCTCGACCAGGGTGTCCCGGTCGCTCAGCGTCCGCACGTCGGTGATGGCGAAGTCGTCGATTCGTTTGTCCGCCAGGCGCCGGGCATAGGTCTGTACGACGAAGGTCGCGAAGGCTTCCTGGTAGGCCTGCTGCTGCTCGGGCGTGGCGGTATGCCAGAACCGGCCGAGAACCAGACGGCTGATCGTGTCGAAGTCGAAGGCCCGGCGAAGCAGATCCTCGAGCGCCGCCTGACGCTCGGCCACGGGATCGGAGCCGTCGAGAATGTCGACCGCTTCGTTGCCGAGCCGGTCGATGAACGCGCGTGGATCCTCCGCGGCCGAAGAGGGCGCGCCGCCGAGGCCGATCAGGATCAGGGCGGCTATCAAGATCGGTCCGAGCGCCGAGCTGCGTGATGCTGTGGACATGGCAAGCCCCGTGCGAGGGAGAGGGGGCGCCCGGCGCTGCTCCCGGGCTAAACTAGCCAACGTCCATGGCCGTCGGGATGTTCCCGCCGGACCTCCCTCCGCGGGCGCGGTCGGCGGGGCTTCTGCACCCCGGCGGCGGTCAGGTGCGGCGGATGATGGTGCCGACGCCGTGCGCGGTGAAGATCTCGAGCAGCAGTGCGTGGGGGACGCGCCCGTCCAGGATGACCGCGGCCTCGACGCCGTTCTCGACGGCGTCGAGGCAGGTCTCAATCTTGGGGATCATGCCTCCGTGAATCGTGCCGTCTTCGATGAGAACGCGCACCTGCTCGACCGACAGGGTCTCCATGAGCGCGCCGGACTTGTCGAGCACGCCGGCCACGTCGGTCAGCATGAGGAGGCGCGTGGCCTTGAGCGCGGCGGCGATGGCGCCCGCCGCCGTGTCGGCGTTGATGTTATAGGTCTCGCCGGAATCGCCGAATCCGATCGGCGCGATGACCGGGATGAGGCCGGCACCCTCGATGGCCTTGATCGCCTGCGCGTTGATGCGGTCGGGCAGGCCGACGAACCCCAAATCCACGGGCTCGCCCTGCTTGCTTACCTGCATCCGGCGCGCCCGGATCAGACCGGCGTCCTTGCCGGAGAGGCCGACGGCGCTGCCCCCGGCGGCGCCGATCGCCGAGACGATCTGCTTGTTGATCGTTCCGGCCAACACCATCTCGACGACCTCGACGGTCGCCGCGTCCGTCACCCGCAGGCCGTCGACGAACCGGCTCTTGATCTGCAGCCGCTCCAGCATCTGACCGATCTGCGGGCCGCCGCCATGCACGACGATCGGGTTGATGCCGACCTGCTTCAGCAGCACGATGTCTCGGGCGAACAGCTCGGCAAGCTCCGCGTCGATCATCGCGTGGCCGCCATACTTGATGACGAAGGTCTTTCCCGCGTAGCGCCGCATATAGGGCAGCGCCTCGGTCAGGGTGCGCGCCGTGCGCAGCCAATGCTTGGTTTCGGCGAAGTTCGTCTGTGCCATGGGCGGGGACTTTATCCGAATAGTGTGGGGCGTGCCAGCATCGCCCCGGTTCTTGTTGTCTCGGCGGCTCATCCGGGCCGTTACTCGGGCGTTGCCAGTGCGGCGAGGGCGGCGCGCAGCTCCGCGATGCCTTCGCCGGAATGGGCGCTGGTGGCGAGGATCTCCGGATGCGCGGCGGTGTGCCGGGCGATCTCTTCGGCCGTCGCGGCCCGGATCGCGGCCAGCGGACCGGGCTTCACCTTGTCGATTTTGGTGAGGACGATCTGGTAGGACTGCGCCGCGGCGTCGAGTAGTGCCATCGCGTTGCGGTCCGCCTCCTTAAGCCCGTGCCGGGCATCGACCAGAAGGCAGAGGCGGCGCAGATTCGGCCGGCCCTTGAGGTAGCTTTCGGTCAGTCCGGTCCAGTGCTTGATCAAACCCTTCGAGGCGCGCGCGAAGCCATAGCCGGGCAGGTCGACCAGCATGAGACGCCCGCCGAGATCGAAGAAGTTGATCTGCTGCGTGCGGCCCGGGGTGTGCGAGACTCGCGCCAGAGTCTTGCGCCCGGTCAGCGCGTTGACCAGGCTCGACTTGCCGACGTTCGAGCGGCCGGCGAACGCCACTTCCGGCAGACCGATCGGCGGCAGTGCCTCGATCCGCGCCGCGCCGGCGACGAAGCGGCAGTCCTGGGCGAAGAGGCGGCGCCCCGCCTCCAGCCACGCGGCACGTGCCTCTTCCCCGGTCTCCGCCGCTGTACCGTTGGCCGGATCGTTCGCGGAAGCGTTCAGGCCTTCACCCCCATGCGTCGCATGATCACCCATTGCTGTGCGATCGACAGAATGTTGTTCCAGGCCCAATAGATCACCAGTCCGGCCGGGAACTGCGCCAGCATGAAGGTGAAGATGACGGGCAGCAGCATGAACACCCGTGCCTGCACCGGGTCCGGCGGCGGCGGATTGAGCTTCTGCTGCAGGAACATGGTGATGCCCATGATGATCGGCCACACGCCGATGCTGATGATGGACAGCACGCCCAGCTCCGGCACGCTCCAGGGCAGCAGGCCGAACAGATTCAGGATGGAGGTCGGGTCGGGCGCCGACAGGTCCTGGATCCAGCCGAAGAACGGCGCGTGGCGCATCTCGATGGTCACGAACAGGACCTTGTAGAGGGCGAAGAAGACCGGGATCTGGATCAGGATCGGCAGGCAGCCCGCGGCCGGATTGACCCGCTCGCGCTTGTAGAGCGCCATCATCTCCTGATTGAGCTTCATCTTGTCGTCCTGGTATCGCTCGCGCAGCTTCGTCATCTCGGGGGCGAGCTTCTTCATCTTGCTCATCGCCCGATAGGACTTATTCGCGAGCGGGAAGAACAGGAGCTTGATGGCCACGGTGAGCAGCAGGATGGCCACGCCGAAATTGCCAACCAGCCGGTACAGGTAGTCCAGCGCGTAGAAGATCGGCTTCGTCAGGAAGTAGAACCAGCCAAAATCGACCGCCCGGTCGAACAGCGGAATCCCGAGCTCCTCGCTGTACTGGTCGAGGAGCCGGACCTCCTTGGCGCCGGCAAAGAGACGCCCCTCCGCTTCGATCGTGGCCCCCGGCGTGACGACGATTCCCTCGCCGCGGTAGTCCGTCTGATAGACGTCCGCACCGTTCCGCTGGGTATGGGCGAAGCGCGCCTCGATCTGGGCCTCCTGATCGGGCACGAGGGACACCAGCCAGTACTTGTCGGTGATCCCGAGCCAGCCGCCGCGGCTGTCCTGCGCGATGATGTTCTCCTCGCGCACGGTGTCATAGTCGATCTCCTTGAGCGCACCGTCGAGCGCGCCGATCAGTCCTTCATGCAGAATGAAGAAGCCCGACACAGGCGGCGTCCCGGTGCGCGACACGAGGCCGTAGGGGAACAGCGTCACCGGCTCGCTGCCCGCGTTCTCCACGGCGCGCGTGACCGTGAACATATAGTTCCGATCGACTTGGAACGTGATGGTGAAGCGCAGGCCCTGGCCGTTCTCCCAGTGCAGCGTGACGGGGGTGTCCGGGGTCAAGACCCGGTCGTCGGTCTGCCAGAGCGTTGTCGAGGTCGGCAGCTCCACCGCGTTCCCGGCGGCGACCCAGCCGAAGTCGGCATAGTAGGCGTCGGGGCCGCCGGCGGGCGAGAGCAGCACGATGTTCTCGCTGCCGGGCTCGACATCGACCCGGTAGTTCTTCAGAACCAGATCGTCGATCCGTCCACCGAGAAGCGAGATCGAGCCGCTCAGCCTGGGCGTCTCGATGCGCACGCGCGGCGCCGCGGCGATCGCTTCCTCGCGGGTCTTCGGTTCGGCCGCGGGCGCCGGCCCGGTGGTCGGTGCCGTCGGCGCAAGCGCATCGGCCGGCGGCTGCGCCTCGGATCGCTCTTGCTGGACCGCCTCGATGGCCTGCCGCTGCTGCTGCCGCGGAATTTCGTAGAAGTACTGGAAACCCAGGAGGATGATCATGGAGGCGATCACCGCGATAAGAAGGTTGCGCTGGTCCATGAGGGGGTCTCGTTCGCCTCGGGGTTTCTCTTGGAAAATCGACGAAGGCCGCGGCCGCTCAATGCGCCCGCGGCGCGGCACAGCGGCAGTCGGCGCGCCGGTAAGATTCGGGGACTGGATCATAACCGGCGCCGCCCCAGGGATGGCACCGCAGGAGCCGCCGCCCTGTCAGCCAGATGCCGGCGAGGACGCCGTGGCGGGCGATCGCCTCGCTCGCATATTCGGAGCAGCTGGGCAGGAAGCGGCAAGATGGCGTCAGCAGCGGCGAGATCAGCCACTGATAGGCGCGGATGCAGCCGATGCAGGCGGCGCGCGCGAATCTCATTTCTCTCTTCTCTCCGTGGCCGTGTCCGATGACTGGTCCCGTGCTCCGTCGGCGTCGCGATACGCGCCGAGGCGCTGCAAACCGGTCACGAGATCGGCGACGAGATCGTCGAAGGACCGGGTCAGGGTGCCGGCGCGGGCGATGACGACATAGTCAAAACCCCGCTTGGCGTGCCGCGGCATGACCTCGGCGACGGCCGCCCGCAGCCGCCGCCGCGCGCGATTGCGGGCGACGGCGTTCCCGACCTTTCGGCTGGCCGTGAAACCGACCCGAAGACCCACTCGGTCGCCGGGACCTGTGCTATCGCGTTCGGCCTTCGGCTGGTTCCGATCCTCCTTCGCCTTCGCCGCCTGGAGGATCAGACCGGGGGCTGCCCATTTGCGCCGCGCTGCAGCAACCCGGAGGAAGTCCGGGCGGCGTTTCAGCCGTCCGACCGCGGCCATGGGCCGCTTAGACGCAGAGGCGCTTGCGACCTTTGGCACGCCGCCGGGCCAAGACCCTCTTGCCGCCGACGGTTGCCATGCGCGCCCGAAAGCCATGACGACGCTTGCGGACGAGCACGCTGGGTTGAAACGTGCGCTTCACGATGGGCTCCGTTGATCCGATCCTTCAGAATTGCGGGAGGTGTATAAGGTCTGGGAGGGACCGAGTCAACGTATGATGCCGTTCTATCCGGCGAAAAGGCCGTGGTTCCTCAAGGCTTTCTGCGGAGTCGGCCGGCCGGATGGGCGAATCGTGCCGAATCCCGCCGGTGGCCTCAAGCGCTCTTCACCGGAAGGTGAGTGGCGAAGCCCGGCGGGCGATGTTACATACCGGGGCGGCCGATGGCCCGGCGACGAAGGATTGGCTGCCCGAGGGGCTCGTGGCGAAGGACCAGTGGATGGAGTCGTCGCGACGGTCGGCCGGCCGAGGCAGGCAAGGATTCGATAATGCACGGCAGCGGCGCCAAGCCCTCGAACGGCGCGTTCTCGGCCAGGCGCCTCGTGCCTGTCTTCGTCTTGCTCGCGCTGCTGGCCCTGTGCCTCGCCCTTGGCCTGGACGACTACCTGTCCTTCGAGACCGTGCGCGAGAATCGGCAAGCGCTCCTGGCGCTGGTGGAGCGGCACGCGATCCTGTCCGTGATTGCGTTCATGGCGGTCTATATCGGCGTCGTTGCGCTGTCCCTGCCGGGCGGCGCCGCGCTGACGATCACCGGCGGGTTCCTGTTCGGGCAGTATGCGGCGACCGTCTATGTCGTGGTCGCGGCCACGCTCGGCGCGACGATCGTCTTCGTCGTCGCCAGGACCGCCCTGGGCGACGCGCTTCGGGCCAAGGCCGGCCCCTGGCTCAAGCGAACGGAGGCCGGCTTCGCCAAGAACGCGTTGAGCTACATGCTCTTCCTGAGGCTCGTCCCGGCGTTCCCGTTTTTCGTCGTCAATCTGGTGCCGGCCTTCCTGGGTGTCCCTCTGCGGACCTATGTCGTCGGCACCCTCATCGGGATCGTGCCCGCCACCTTCGTCTACGCCACGGTCGGCGCTGGCCTCGGCAGCGTCTTCGCCTCCGGGGCCGAATTTTCGCCGCGTGGCGTCCTCACGCCCCAAGTGGTCACGGCGCTGGTCGGGCTGGCAATCCTGTCGCTGCTGCCGGTCTTCTACAAGAGAGGCGCCGGCGGCATCGCGACCGTACGGCGGCTATGGAAACGCTGACCGTCGATCTCTGCGTCATCGGCGCCGGCGCGGGCGGCCTGACCGTCGCCGCCGGCGCGAGCCAGCTCGGGGCGAAGACCGTCCTGATCGAGGCCGGCGAGATGGGCGGCGACTGCCTCAACTACGGCTGCGTGCCGTCGAAGGCCCTGCTGGCTGCCGCGCATGCGGCCAAGGCAATGCGGGACGGTGCCCGCTTCGGCCTGGCGAACGGACCGGCCGAAGCGGTCGATTTCCGCCGCGTGCACGACCACGTCCGCGGCGTCATCGAGGCCATCGCGCCACAGGATTCGGCGGAGCGGTTCGAGGGGCTGGGCGTTCGCGTGATCCGGGCGGCCGCGCGGTTCACCGGGCCGCGCGAGCTCCAGGCCGGCGAGATCCGCCTGCGTGCCCGCCGCTTCGTCATCGCGACCGGCTCGCGGCCGGCGGTCCCGCCGATCCCCGGCCTCGACCGCGTGCCCTACCACACCAACGAAACGATCTTCGGCCTCACCGACCTGCCGGAGCATCTGCTGGTCATCGGCGGCGGGCCGATCGGGTGCGAGCTGGCGCAGGCGTATCGGCGTCTCGGCGCCCGCGTCACGATCCTCGAAGCCGCCAACCTTCTGCCCAAGGACGATCCGGAGCCGGTCGATCTGCTGCGCCGGCGGCTTCGGTCTGAAGGCGTGGATCTCTATGAGCAGGCCAGGGTGACGGCGGTCGAGAACGCCGCCGGCGGCGGGATCGTCGCGCATGTCGAGCAGGGCGGCGACCGCAAGGCGATCGCGGGAAGCACCTTGCTCGTCGCCGCCGGCCGCCGGCCGACCGTCAAGGGACTGAACCTCGAGGCCGCGGGCGTCGCCTACACCGAGCGTGACGGCATCGCCGTCGATCACCGGCTGCGGACCACGAATCGGCGGATCTACGCCGTCGGCGACGTGACCGGTCGCCACCGGTTCACGCACATGGCCGCCTACGAGGCGGGAATCGTGATCCGCAACGCGCTCTTCCGCCTGCCGGCCAAGATCGACGACCGCGCCGTGCCCTGGGTGACCTTCACCGATCCCGAACTCGCCCATGTCGGCCTGACGGAGGCGCAGGCGCGCACGCGCGCGGGGCGAGGCGGCATCCGGGTTCTGCGCTGGCCCTTCGCCGAGAACGACCGTGCCCAGGCGGAGCGGGCGACCGACGGGTTCGTCAAGGCGGTGACGACGCCGCGCGGCCGCATCCTCGGGGCCACGATCGTCGGCGCCCGGGCGGGGGAACTCATCCATCTCTGGGCGCTGGCCATCGGCCAGGATCTGAAGATCGGCGCGATCGCCAACATGATCGCGCCCTATCCGACGCTGGGCGAGGCGAGCAAGCGCGCGGCCGGCAGCTTCTACATGCCGGCGCTATTCAGCGAGCGGACCCGACGGCTGGTCCGTTTCCTGGGCCTGTTCGGCTGAGAGGCGAGGCGACCCCTTCGGTCCGGCTGGCGGCAATGGTCGAGGCGGCGCCGAATTGGCGCCGGATCCGGCGCGTCAGGCATCCGGTTCCGCCGGCTCCGGCAGATCCTTCGCGGCGGTCGAGGGGACAAGCGTCAGCGATCGCTGGTCCGTCTGGAAACGCGCCATCGCGGCCTCGTACTCTTCGGCCAGGATCCGCCGATCCCTGTCCCGGCCGATCCGCGCCTCACCGTCCTCGCGGAGCGTGCGTGCCAGATTCAGAAGCCACTTGCGATCGGCGGCCTGTCGGGCGTGCCGCGCCACCAGCAGGACCGCATTGATGAGGTGGACGATGACCTGGACGTTGTCTCCCCCGGAGCGGGCGATCGGATCAAGGGCCCGCGCCGTCAATCCCACCAGCGTGATCGGGCGCACGACGACCCGCAGCCGCCCGCGGTCGTCGTAGCGGTATGGGGAGGGGAGCCTCCTCAGGGCGAGCCGACACAACGCGTGGCCAAGGCGATCCACGCAGGCAACCGCGGTGAATGGGTCGTTGAAGGCCCGCGAAAGCGCGCGCACGCCGACCTCAACCAGTTGCTGCACGGCAAAGCCGACGTCCTGGAGCGGTGTCCGCTGCGGGCCGAGCACCACGCTTTCGCAGAGGCGGGTCGCCGTGTCCTCGTCAACCCGATCGCGCGGCCAGGCCGAGATCAGCACGGTGCCTTCCATCACGAAATCGCCCGGATCGTGGTCGAGGCGCAGCAGAAGGTTCTTCTCCTCGGCGATCTCCATAAGGCTCGTTTCATCGACGTGGCGGATATAGCCCTCGCCTCGCGACGGGATGGGCCGGGCATCGCGAACGAAGTCTTTCGGCAGGTCGCGCCGTCCGGGCGATTGCTCGGGCAGGGGCTCGTGTCCGATCTCTTCCGGAAACAGGGTATCGATCGCCTCGCGGATCTCGTCCGCAAGCGCCTGAATGACGTTCTCGACGCGGATGGCGTTGGCGATGTGGTGAATGAAGTAGATGACGACGCCGATGTTGAGCAGGCCGAGCACGACCCCGCCGGTCGCCGCGTATTGGGGAACGAAGTTGTCCTCGCCGCCCAGCGCCCCCAGCACGACCAGGCAATAGAGGAAGGTCGCGACGAACGTGCCGAGCACGACCTGAGTGCCGGTGTCCACCATGAAGGTCCGCAGCAGGCGAGGGCCGAACTGGGTCGAGGCAAGCTGGAGGGCGACGATGGTGATGGAGAAGACGACGCCGGCGACGGTGATCATCGACGAAGCGATGGTCGACAGGATCGCCTGCGCCGCATCGGGCTGCAGATCGCCGAGCCAGAGCGGCGAGTCCGTGCCGAGGCGCATCAGATGGCGGTCGAGCCAAATGAGCCCGAATGCGGCCACCGCCGCGATGAAGACGATAACGGACGGGACGAGCCAATAGCCGCTCCGCGCCCGATCCCAGAAATCCAGAAAATTGCTGCGGGACAGAGACATGCCGGCCCTCGGAAGCGAGGCGTGGAGCCGGCTGCCGCCGCCCCGACGTCCGCCGTATCCACGGCGGCTCCCGGAACGCAGGCCCCGCAGCAACGAATAACCAGAGTGGTTGAAATCGGTTCCGTCGCGTAGGATTCGCTTCGCCTCGTCCGTGCCGTCGGGCGGGTCGAGACCGCGCGTCCGGTGTTGCCGGCCGACGGCCCGCGGCGCGGGATCATGCCGCCCTACGGGGTGGAGCCGGTGCCGACTTATGCTGGTAATGGAAGCGATATGGCGGGCTACAGACCGCACCTGCCGCCGCTGGCGCGGAGCCTGTCGGCGAAGCTCCTCGTGCTGACGATCTTCTTCGTCATGCTGAGCGAGGTGTTGATCTATGCGCCTTCGGCCGGACGCTTCCGTCTGACCTACCTGCAGGAGCGGCTGGCCGCCGGGCATCTGGCGATACTCGCGCTCGAGGCGACCCCCGACCATATGGTGAGCGAGGCGCTCGAGTCCGAGCTGATGCACCACTCCGGCGCCTACGCCATCGCCCTGCGGGGTCCTGACGGCACTGGGCCGACGTTGCGGCCGCACAATCCGATTCCGCCCGTCGACGCCGCCTTCGATCTGCGCGACGCGGGGTTCTTCCCGCTCATCGCCGAGGCCTTCGTGACGCTGGCGCAGCGGGAGAACCGCCTGCTGCGGGTCACCGGCCCGTCGCCGAAGAACCCGGCGGCGATCGTCGAGGTCGTCATCGACGAATGGCCGATGCGCGTGGCGCTGATCGACTACTCCTACCGCATCATGGGGCTGTCGATCGTCATCTCCCTCATCACCGCGACGCTCGTCTATCTCAGCCTGCAATGGCTGATGGTGCGGCCGATGCGCCGCATGACCGAAAGCATGGTGGCGTTCCGCGAGGATCCGGAGGACGCCTCGCGGGTCCCGCCGCCGAGCCGACGAGCGGACGAGATCGGCGTTGCTCAGCGCGAATTGGCGGAGATGCAGGCGGGCCTGCGCGCGGCGCTCCAGCAGAAGGCGCGGCTGGCCGCCCTGGGGGTCGCGGTGACCAAGATCAACCACGACCTCCGCAACATCCTGGCCACGGCGCGGCTGGTATCCGACCGGCTGGCGGACAGCGAGGACCCGGAGGTCCGGCGCACGACGCCGACCTTGATGGCGGCGATCGACCGCGCCGTCGACCTCTGCTCGCGCACGCTGGACTTCACCCGCGAAGGGCCGCCGCGGCTCGACCGGCGCCGCTTCCGCCTCGCCGAGCTGGTCGAGGAGGCGGGCGCCGTCGTCATGCCGGCGCGCTCCGGTGATGAGGCCGTCTGGCGAAACGCCGTCGCCGCAGCGCTGACGGTCGAGGCCGATCGCGACCAACTCTTCCGCGTCCTCGTCAATCTCGGCCAGAATGCCGTGCAGGCGGGCGCCACCCGCGTCGAAGTCTCCGCCCGACAGGCGGAGGGCCGTGTCGAGATCGAGCTTGCGGACAACGGCCCCGGCCTGCCGCCGCGCGCCCGCGAGCGGCTTTTCGAGCCCTTCGCCGGGTCGGCCCGCCCCGGCGGCATGGGCCTCGGCCTTGCCATCGCGCGCGAGCTGATGCGCGCCCATGGCGGCGACATCCGCCTGGTCCGGAGCACCGGCGCCGGCACGGTCTTCCGGCTCGAGCTGCCGCTCCCCTCCGCCGCGCGGTAGTCCGGCTCCTGCCGCCGGATCCCGGCTTGGCCTTTCCTCTTTACAGGGCGGGCCGCCCCGACCTATCTGGATCGCCGAGTGGCACTAGAAAGGGGATAGTTATGGAGGGAACGGGCAAGTGGGTCCTGAACGGGATTGTCGCGGTTCTGGGCGTGATCGGGCTGTTTGTTGCGGCCGGCACCAGCGAGTCCGTGGCCTATTACGGCGGGCTTGGCTTCTTCGCCTTCAGCGTGCTCTTCATCATGCTGCAGATCAAGCGAGCCTATCCCGACGGCGGCAACCGGTCGGACCTCGAGGAAGGTCATCAACACTGACGGCGGCGTTCGTCAGTCGATCTGGAGCAGCTGCGCCTTGAGATAGGCGCTCTCCGGCAGGGCCGGGTGCACCGGGTGGTCCGCCGCCGCGCCGGAGGCCAGCAGGATGCGCCCCTCCCGCCCGGCGTCGTGCAGGCCGCGGCGCACCTGCTCGGCGAAGAGCCCAGGCTCCATGTTGTGCGAGCAGGAGGCCAGGAACAGGAAGCCGCCGGGCCGGACCAGGCCGGCCGTGAGGCGCGCGAGCTTGCGGTAGGCGCGAGCCCCCTGGTTCAGGTCCTTGCGCGATTTGACGAAGGCCGGCGGATCGGCGATCACGACGTCGAACCGCGACCCTGCCTCACCAAGGTGCTGAAGCTCGTCGAACGCCTCGGCGCGTCGGAACCGGCATCTTTCGGCGACACCGTTCAACGCTGCCGACCGGGCGGCGAGGTCGAGGGCAGCTTGCGAGCGGTCGACGGCCGTCACCTCCGCCGCGCCGGCGACCGCCGCCTGGACGGCGAAGCCGCCGGTGTAGCTGTAGACGTCGAGGACCCGGGCGCCTTCCGCCAGCCGCGCCACGAAGGCTCTGTTTGCCCGCTGGTCGAAGAACCAGCCGGTCTTCTGGCCCTCGCGCAGGTCGGCCAGGAAGCGCACGCCGTTCTCCATCAGCTCGACGGGCCCGTCCAGGCTGCCCTTCGCGTAACGCGTGTAGGAGTCGAGGCCCTCGAGGGTCCGGGCCGCGCCCTCGTTGCGCAGCAGCACGACCTCCGGGTTCAGCACCTCGTCCAGGGCCGCCAGCAGATCCGGCAGCAGTCGTTCCATGCCGGCCGTGTTGATCTGCGCAACGACGGCGGGGCCGAAGCGGTCGATGATCGTGCCCGGCAGCCCGTCGGCTTCGGCATGGACGAGCCGATAGAACGGCGCCCCGAAGAGGTGCTCGCGCAGCGCCAGCGCCCGGGCGAGTCGCGCGGCGAGGAATCCGCGATCGATGACCGCCTCCGGGTCGCGCGACAGCAGCCGGGCGCTGATCAGCGGCTTCGGGTTGAACATGGCGGTCCCCAGCGCCCGGCCATCGTGGGTTTCGAGGCGGACGAGGCCGCCGGGCTCGAGCGCTTTTGCCGCCCGGTCCATCCGCACCTCGTTGGAATAGACCCAGGGGTGACCGCCGAGCACCCTACGGTGGGCGCCCGGCCGCAGGGCGACGACGGGGCGATCTCCGGGCGTCGGGATCGCCGCCGTGTCGTGGGACGCTGTGCCGTGGCTTGTCATGGGCGCGCGAGTTTAACGGCCCGCGCCGCCGCGGCAAGGGAAGAACGCAACGACGGCCCGGATTCGCCCGGCCGTTTTCGCCGACCGCGGCTCAATCGCCCACCGCCAGGCCTTCCCGCCGCGGGTCGGCGCCACCGACGAGGCCAGCCGGCGTCACCCGGATGGCATGCAGGCCGCTCGTCATCTCTTTGAGTTCCACGACATGGCCGCGCGCTTCCAGCGCCGGAACCAGGGAAACGAGCGGCGTCCCTGTTTCAAGCTCGGTCGGGCCGTTCCGGTTGGCGAAGTTGGGCAGGGCGACGGCCTCCTGCGCGCCCAGGTCCCAGTCGAGCGCCCCGACCAGCGCCTTCACCACATAGGCGATGATCGTCGAGCCGCCCGGCGACCCCACCACCATCGCCAATCGACGGCCCTCCCGGTCGAAGACCAGAGTCGGCGCCATGGAGCTGCGCGGGCGCTTGCCGGGCTCGACCCGGTTGGCGACCGGCCGGCCGTCATCGTTCGCGGGGCGGAAAGCGAAGTCGGTGAGCTGGTTGTTGAGCAGGAATCCGCGCACCATCAGCCGCGAACCGAAGGCGCTCTCGATGCTGCTGGTGAAGCTGACGGCGTTGCCCTCCGCGTCGACGACGCTGACATGGCTGGTGGAAGGCGGCTCGGGCTGTGCCGGGGGCGTCGCCAGGGCCGCCTGGTCCGCGGTCAGGCCGGGCGGCTGGCCCGGTCGGGCCTCGCCCATGGCCCGCGGCCCGATCAGCGCCGCCCGGTGCCGCAGATAGTCGGGCGACAGCAGTCCTTCGACGGGCACGGGAACGAAGTCGGCATCGGCGAGATAGCGGTTGCGGTCGGCGAAGGCGAGCCGGCTCGCCTCCGCGATCAGGTGAACGGCCTCGGCCGACAGGGGCTCCGTCTCGCCGAGCGGGAACGCCTCGAGCATGCCCAGGATCTGCAGGGTCGCGACGCCGCCCGAGGTCGGCGGCGGCATTCCGCAGACGAGCCAGACCCGGTAGGGCCGGCAGAGCGGCGCGCGGCGCTTCGCCTCGTAGCCGGCGAGGTCGGCCTCCGTCAGCCGCCCGGGGTTGCCGGGCGCCGAACGGACCGCGGCGACGATGTCGCGCGCGATCGATCCCTTGTAGAACGCGTCGGCCCCGCCGGCCGCGACCGCGCGCAGCGTCTCGGCCAGGGCCGGGTTGCGCAGGGTTGTCCCGACCGGCAGCGGGGCCCCGTCCTCCGTATAGAAATAACCCGCCGTTCCCGGGAAGGTCCGCAGATACTCATCCTCGGCGATGAGGGCTTGCAGGCGCGGCGAGACCGGGAAGCCGCGCTCGGCCAGCCGGATGGCCGGCTCGAACAGCCGCCGCCAGGGCAGGCGGCCGTGGTCGCGGTGGGCGAGCTCCAGCATTCGCAGCGCGCCCGGAACGCCCACCGAAAGGCCGCCGACGACGGCGTCGTAGAACGCCATCGGCGTTCCGTCCTCGGTCAGGAACATGTCGGCGGTCGCCGCGGCCGGTGCGGTCTCGCGCCCGTCATAGGCCATCAGGTCGCCGGTCCCGGCGTCGAAGTACAGCAGGAACCCGCCGCCGCCGATGCCGGAAGACTGCGGTTCGACCAGGTTGAGCACCATCTGAGCGGCGATCGCCGCGTCGATTGCATTGCCGCCGGCCCGCAGCATCTCGAGCCCGGCGGCGGAGGCCTGGGGGTGGGCGGCCACCACCATCTGCCGCTCCGCCGTCACCGCCGCACGCGATCCGACCCCGCCGCCGGCGGCTTCCGGCGCCGCGCGCGCCGCCTCCGCGGCCAGGGCGACCGACGCGTCCGGCCCGGCCCGCTCCGCCGACCGATCGTCCGGTGTGCTGCAGGCTGCGGCAAGGAGGAGCGGGATCAGCAGCGCCGGCAGCAGCGGGCGCAGAAACGGCCATCGGATCATCGGCGGGGCCTTCATCCGGAATCTCCCATACGGAACGTCCATGAACGAGCCAGGCCAGTATATCGGCCGGGCGCCTCGCCGCGATCCCCGGCCGTGACTCCCGGGTCGCCTCGCCCGGGAAAGGTTATTGTGCGCTGCACCATTTCGGTCCTAGAATTGCCCCAGCCTTGGCTCCTCAGGAGCGCGGCTTGTCTCGTCATGCCACCCGCGGGTGGCGGCAACGGAGGCCGGCGCCGGATCGGAGGGTCGCCGCCGGTCGGCTGATTGGGGAGAACAGGCTTGAGCATTGAAACGCGTATTGGCCGAATCACGGTACCGGAGATCCGCGCGCGCAAGGGCGGTGAGCCGATCGTCTGCCTCACCGCCTATTCCGCGTCGGTCGCGCAGCGGCTCGACCCGCATGTCGACCTGCTGCTGGTCGGCGATTCGCTGGGCATGGTCCTCTACGGCTTCGAAAGCACGCTGTCGGTGACCGTGGACATGATGATCGCCCATGGCGCGGCGGTGCGGCGCGGCAGTCGGCGCGCCTGCCTGGTCGTCGACATGCCCTTCGGCAGCTATCAGGAATCGCCGGCGGCGGCGTTCCGCACGGCGGCGCGGCTGATGACCGAAACCGGCTGCTCCGCCGTGAAGTTGGAGGGCGGCCGCGAGATGGCGGAGACGATTGCCTTCCTCACCGCGCGCGGCATTCCGGTGATGGGCCATGTCGGGCTGGTGCCCCAGTCGGTGCACAGCCTCGGGGGCTTTCGGGCCCGCGGGCGCGAGGAGGCGCAGGCGGAGGCGATCCTCGCCGACGCGCGTGCCGTGGCGGAGGCGGGCGCCTTCTCAATCGTGCTGGAAGGCATGGTCGAGCCGCTGGCGCGGTCGATTACCGAAGCCGTCGACGTCCCGACGATCGGCATCGGCGCGTCGCCGGCCTGCGACGGGCAGGTCCTGGTGACCGACGATCTGGTCGGGCTGTTCGGCGATTTCACGCCCAAGTTCGTCAAGCGCTACGCCGAACTCGGCGATGCGATCGGCGAGGCGGCGGCGGCCTATGCGGCCGATGTCCGCGCGCGCCGCTTCCCGGGGCCCGAACACTGCTTCGGCACGCGGGCGAGAGCATAGGATGACCTCCCGTTCGGCCGGTGCCGCGGTTGCGGCGGGGGCGAAGATCCCGGTCGTCCGCACCGTGGCCGATCTCCGCGGTGTCGTTGCGGGCTGGCGCGCCGCCGGGGCCACGGTTGGGCTGGTTCCGACGATGGGTGCCCTGCACGAAGGGCACATGGCCCTCGTGCGCCGCGCGCAGGCCGAATGCGCGCGCACGATCGTCACGCTGTTCGTCAACCCCACCCAGTTCGCCGCCGGCGAGGACTTCGAGCGCTATCCGCGCGACGAGGCGGAGGACCGCGCCAAGCTGGCCGCCGTCGGTGCCGACCTCCTGTTCGCGCCGGAGGTGGGCGGGATGTATCCGGAGGGCTTCGCCACCACCGTCACGGTGGCGCGCCTGACCGAGCATCTCTGCGGCCCGTTCCGGCCGGGCCACTTCGCCGGGGTGGCGACGGTGGTCACCAAGCTGCTGCTGCAATCGCTTCCCGACGCAGCTTATTTCGGCGAGAAGGACTATCAGCAGCTGCTCGTGATCCGGCGTCTTGCACGCGATCTCGACATTCCCGTGCGCATCGAAGGGGTACCGACCGTGCGCGACGCGGACGGCCTCGCGCTCTCCTCGCGCAACCAGTATCTCTCGGCCCGCGAGCGGGCGATCGCCGTTGCCCTGCCGAACGCCCTGCGGGAGGCCGTTGCCCGCCTCGCCGATCCATCGCGGCCGGCGGCGGCGGAGACGGCACGCGTCTGCGACGCCCTCCTGCAGGCGGGCTTCGCCAAAGTCGATTATGTCGAGGTCTGCGACGCCGAGACGCTGGAGCCGTTGGAGCGTGTGACCCGGCCGGCGCGGGTGCTGGCCGCCGCCTGGCTGGGGGCGACCCGACTCATCGACAACATGCCGGTCGAGCCGACGGCCGGCGGCGCGGCGTGAGTGGCCGCTCTCCCCCTTGGCGGGAGGGGCCGCGCGCGTGCTTTGGTCCCGGGGTTACCCCGGCTGCTGCATCCGGACGATCGGCTGGATGAACTGGGGCTCAATGTCCCAGGGAAACAGGATCCAGGTGTCCTGGCTGACCTCGGTGACGAAGGTATCGACCAGAGGCCGGCCGGCCGGCTTGGCGTAGACGGTGGCGAAATGGGCGCGCGGCAGCATCTCGCGCACGACCTTCGCCGTTTTTCCCGTATCCACCAGATCGTCGATGATCAGCCAGCCTTCGCCGTCGCCCTCGATCCCCTTCAGCACTTTCAGCTCGCCCTGCTTGCGATCGTCGTAGCTGGCGATGCACAGCGTGTCGATGAGCCGCAGGTCGAGCTCGCGCGCGACGACGGCCGCCGGGACCAGCCCGCCGCGGGTGATGGCGATGATGCCCTTCCAGGGTCCGTTCTCGACCAGTCGCCAGGCCAGCGCCTTGGCGGTGCGATGCAGCTCTTCCCAGGAAACCGGAAAGGTCTTGGCGGCTGAACTCGGCCCAACGATCACGCTCGCGTTCCTCTTCGGTGGCGGTGCGCGACATGTAGCGCACCCGGCGGCCGACGGCAACGCCGATCCCCGCGGCGCGCGTTCCAAGAACGGCCTCCAGGCGCGTCTCAGGGACCGCTTTCCGAATCCCCTTCCCGACGGCTTCGCACCTGTGCCAACATCTTTGCGGGATCGGGCGGAGGCGCGACAATGGCCGACACCGGCGAACTCAGGGGCGCGTTGACGTCACCGCTGCTGAGGCAGGTGTTGGCCTATTGGGAAGGCAAGCGCGGCCGCCGCGAGATGCCCGCTCGCCGGGACATCGACGTGGTGGAGATCCCGCGCCTGCTGCCCCACATCATCCTCATCGACGTCCTGCGGGATCCGCTGGACTTCCGATACAGGCTTATCGGGTCGAGCGTCCGCGAGATCCTCCGCCGGGACTACACCGGGAAGCTCTTCTCGGAGATCCCCGGCAAGGGCAGGAACAGCATCATCTGGGGCAACTGCGAACGGGTCGTGGCCACAAGGCGGCCCTTCTCTCGCACGCCGCCCTATGTCGGCCCGAAACGGGACGTTCAGCCCCACGAGAACCTGTTGCTGCCGCTCTCGGAGAACGGCGTCACCGTCGACATGATCCTTTACGCCATCGACTGCGTCCGAAAGAGCCACCTCGACCTGCCGTTCGGATAGCCACCGGAAAGGCGCGAACCGGCGCCGCCAGGGGCGCCGGTTCGACGGGTATTCGTTAGGGGTTGAGGTCGCGTGTAGAGGCTTGACGGCGATAGAGGTGAATCTTGTCGCTTCGCGCCGGCCTTTGGCCCGTTGCGGCCTAAGCGGTACGATGGGCGGTGGGCCGGCGACTGTCAAGACCAGGAGGAATCCGCTCACGAGTCCTCTCAAGACCGGCGGATTTCTCCGCGCCGACGCGGTGCGCGGCGGCCTCTCTCACGACCCTTGCCATCGGCGGCGGCATTGTGTAGGTTCCGCGGCCTGACCGCGAGGGGCCCCTCGCGGTGCGCGCCCGTAGCTCAACTGGATAGAGCATCTGACTACGGATCAGAAGGTTGGGAGTTCGAATCTTCCCGGGCGCGCCAGTTTTCTTCCGTCCAAGCCCACCGGTCTTCCGAAGCCGGCGCGACCGTATCCGGCCCCGCTGTCTCCTTGGCTGCTCCGGTTCCATCGGGGCGAAAGGCGTCAACGCGGCAGGGCGACGGCCAGGAGATAGTCGCGCACCCATTCGAGCTTGCCCCGGTCGAACTGACTCTGGATGAGAACAAGCCGGCCCTGGTCCCCTTCGATGACGAGCCGGGCATGAAAGCTCGGGTTGCCCGTCCGGCTGGCGCGGCCGGTGTAGCCGTCGACGCGGACTTGCTCCACCGAGTCGCGCGGCAGAGACTGCGCCGGCGCCCCGGCGTCCGGCACCTGCGGCGCGCCCATGGCCCGCAGGATCCGGTCCGTGATCGCCGTAGCGGCAAACGCTTCGGACGCCGGTTCGGGTCGGTCGATCCAGATCCGGTCGGTGCCGACATTGATCGTGGGCACGTCGTTCGCGGTCGTGCCGTGCACGAGCCGTTCCGCCCCCCGGATCACCAGCACGAACAGCCCGGCCATGCTGGCCACGACCAAGCCCATGAGCGGATCGATCAGGAAGACGAGCCCGCCGAAGACGAGGGGGAGGGCGTACCAGAAAGCCTTGACGGCGGTGCGTTCGGTGCGGCCCTGCCCGATGGCGATGCGGATCGCCTCCGGAGTCTTCGTAACAACCACGCCGGAGGGTGGCGGGCCGGGATCGGCCGGCGGCGCGGTCGCCCGCGCCACCGGACGGTCCAGCGCCTCGACGGGCTGCGCCGTCTCGCCTGGGCTGTCCGGCGACAGGGCCGGAAGGTTCAGCCGGCGGGCGAAGGCCTCCTGGATGTCGCGTGGCGGCACGCCCCGCTCGCGGACGAACAGGGGAACCGTCCGCTGCGGGTCGGGATGCGCCAGTTCGACGATGTGGTAGGTCTTCGTCGTGACGGTCTTGCCGACGGTGTTCTCGCGCAGCTGGCGTTCACGCATCAGGACGCCGCGGTAATTTGCGATCGGCTCGCTCCACTCCCGGCGCCCGGAAAACAAGGTCCTTGTCTTCACCAGGACCTGCGAGCCCGTGATCAGCAGCGACTTCTCGAAGCCGCTCTGAAGGATGCCGTAGACGAGGTTGATCAGGGCGAAGCCGCCGAAGCCGCAGGCGACGAAAACCAGGAATCCGTCCGCGCGGGCCAGATAGGCGGCGACGCCGGACACCGCAAGGACAAAGAGTCCTACGCCGATCCGCAGCTTGACCTGGGCGGGATCGGGCCTGTACTCCAAGCCGAGTGTCGGTGAGAAGGGGTCGAGTGCCGGCCTCATGCCGAGCCAATCGCCCGGATCGAACAGCGCGCGCAGCATGGCCCCCTCCCCGAAGCGGCTTCCCCCAAAATACTTATCATGTACATGAAGTCCGAAGTATTGCAACGTTTCGAACCCGCACTTGCACTCATCCGGCAGGCGATCCAGAATTCCAGGGATGTATTCGGCTTTCTGGTTGGTTTCGTTTACTGATCTTGTTTCATGAAGCTTGGTCATTGATGGAGGGGGCGTGAAGCGAGTCGATTTCTTGCGAAACACGGCGATGCGGTTGTTACTTTCTCTTGTCGCCGCTTGGGCCTTCGTCGCGCCGGGGGCGGCGCTGGCGGGTTGTGCCGGTTCGGAGGCTCTCGATCGCTGCGTGATCGGCGGGTGGCGGTCGTCCGGGAACGGCGCCGCCGAGTGGATGAAGCGCAACATGCCCCCGGGCATGGTCATGCTGCAGAACACGGGCGGCGGAACGATCGTCTTCGAGGCGGACGGGACCTACCGGTCGGTCTTCTCGGCGTCCCAGGCCACGGAGAGAAGCAGTCACACCGAAGGGCGAATGGAGGGCACGACGAGCGGCCGCTGGTCGGTTTCGGACGGCTTCTTGAATATGTGCACGGACGCTCAGGATGTTGCGGCTCAGATCCAGATCACGGCGCCCGATGGCGCGCAGAGTGCGGTGGCGTTTCCCGTGCCCGCGGCAACGCGGCCGGTAAGCCAGGCCTACCGCTGCGCCGGCGATCAACTGGAAACGCAGATGACGTTTCCAGGCATTGCGGACCCCATGACGACGCGGTACTCCCGGATCGATCCCGCGGCGCTTGCCGGCGAGTGATGTCCGGCCCGCAGCCATGGCCGCTGGGTTCAGCGTCGCGACCCGGATCTCATCCGATAGGGGGTGATCGCGCTCGCGCCGAGCTCCCGTCCGGCGCGCGGCGGAGCCTCGGGTCCGAGCGGTGACCTTTACGGCCTCGCTTCGAGGATCAGCCTGAACGGCGTTTCGGCGGCGCGCCAGAAGTGATCGGATCCGCCGGACACGGCGACCTCGCGCAGCCGCCGCTCTCCGGCCCGCGCATCCAGCGCTACATCGAGGCGCTGCCGACAGACCAATCGGGTTGGCTGGCTGCCCTTCGGGACCTTTACGTTTCGCGGGCGATGGCGCTCATGCACGCGGGCCTTCAAGCGCGTGATCGGTACGCCGCCGGCCACCTGGCGGCGTCAGCGGCTGTAGGGCGCACCGCGCGTTCGCGGCCCCCGGTCGGTTGCCGCGGGCCGGCGCCAGCCGGGTCGGCCGTCGCCGCCCGGGCGGGCGGCGCGGCGGGCGGCTGGCGGGCCGAAGATGATCGTGGCGGGTGCCGCCCGAAGTTCGGCGCCGGGGGAGTCGTGGTCGAGCCGCGACAGCTTCGCGTACGCGATCTCGATAAGGCGCGGCAGGTCTTCCGTGCGAACGCGATGGCGGCGGAGAAACCGGACAACGAGCGCCGTCACCCGCTCAAGGCGGTCGCTCCGATGCGCGTCGTCCCGGCTGCCCGACCGGGTCAGGCGTTCGGGCCGCAACGCGATCTCGGTTCGATGTGGCCGAGCCGCGCGAGGCGACCCGTCGCAAAGCCTGCCATGGATGGCTCTCCCCCTGATCGGGCGCGTGGAATCGAGCAAGCCTCCTCCGGGCAGGCTAAACAACCGGTTAAC
>Ga0310822_100087_pt1 | contig 152478 bp, 146 predicted proteins | sample P4_ome_2_FD_201313 | JGI IMG/M metagenome (GOLD analysis project Ga0310822, IMG submission 201313) | Sorghum-adapted microbial communities from Joint BioEnergy Institute, Emeryville, California, United States - P4_Day56_Rep2 | ecosystem: Engineered > Bioreactor > SSF (Solid state fermentation)...
GACCGCCTTCTGGCGCGAGGGCGACCGGCTCTATTGGCACGGATCCTCGGCGAGCCGCATGCTGCGTACGCTTTCGGCCGGCGTGCCGGCCTGCCTCACGGTCGCGCATCTCGACGGCTTCGTCCTCGCGCGCTCGGGCTTCCATCACTCGCTCAACTACCGCTCCGTCATGGCCTTCGGCCTCGCCCGGATGGTCGAGAACCCGGCCGAGAAGGCGGCGGCCCTGGACGCCTTCATCGACCGCCTCTACCCGGGTCGGCGGGCGGAGCTGCGGCCGAACAGCGGCCGGGAGATGAAGGCGACCACGGTCCTTTCGATGGCTATCGAAGAGGCCTCGGCCAAGATACGCACCGGTCCGCCCGTCGACGACGAGGAGGACTACGACCTGCCATGCTGGGCCGGTGTGATCCCGGTCCGCACGGTCGTCGGGGAGCCGATCGCCGACCCGCGGCTCCGGCCGGGCATCGCCTGGCCCGAAGGGCTGACCCCTTACGCCGCTGAGGCCGAGCTCGGCGTGATCCTGCAGAAGCTCGCGGGCGCCACCGGTCCGGGAAAGAGCCACGGATAGCGGCAACGATCCGCCCGGTCGCCGCCGCTTGTAAGGCAATCCCATGTCCCGGTAATCTCCGCCCCTCACAACGGAGGGCTTCGGACGCGCATGGATTCGGCCACGCAGTTCAACACGATCGAGGAGGCGATCCGGGCGATCGCCGCGGGCGAGATGGTCGTCGTGGTCGACGACGACGACCGCGAGAACGAAGGCGACCTGATCATGGCGGCGTGCAAGGCAACCCCGGAAAGCGTCGCCTTCATGATCCGCCACACGAGCGGCATCCTTTGCGTGCCGCTGCTGCCCGAACGCGCCCGCAGCCTGCGGCTGGACCCGATGGTCCACGCCAACGACGCGCCTCTGGGCACCGCCTTCACCGTCTCTGTCGATTATCGCCAGGGGCTGACGACCGGGATTTCGGCGGAGGAGCGGACCAACACCATCCGTGCGCTCGCCAACGACAACGCGGCGGCGGCGGATTTCGTGCGTCCCGGCCACATCTTCCCGCTGGTGGCGCGGGAAGGCGGCGTCCTCGTCCGCTCCGGCCATACGGAGGCGGCGACCGACCTCGCCCGGCTCGCAGACTTGCCGCCGGTCGGGCTGCTGGCCGAGCTGGTGAACGACGACGGCACGGTGAAGCGCCTGCCGGAGCTCATGGCGTTCGCGCGGGAGCACGGCTTGAAGATCATATCGATCGCCGACCTCATTGCCCACCGGCAGCAGCGGGAGCGTCTCGTCGAGCGGGTGGGGACCTTCGATGTCGAGACCGAGATCGGCCCGGCCCACGCGGTCGCCTACGCCACGCCGTTCGACGACCTGCAGCACGTGGCCCTTGTCTTCGGCGACATCGGCGACGGGCAGGGGGTGCCGGTGCGCATCCATCGCGAGCAGGTCATCGACGATGTGTTCGGAGGACGCGGCGGGCGCGAGACGAACCTCATCGCCAAGGCACTCCGCCGCATCCAGGCGGATGGCAGGGGCGTCCTGATCTATCTGCGCGAAGGCACGCCCGGCGTTCCCGTCGTCGGCCTTCAGCAGCAGGCCGCCGCCGAGCCCGCACCGGCCGAAGGGAGCGAGGCCATCCGCAAACGGCAGTGGCGCGAGGTCGGCGTCGGAGCACAGATCCTCCGGGACCTTGGGATCCGCTCGATCAAGCTGCTGGCGACGCAGCAGCGCCAATATGTCGGCCTCTCGGGATTCGGAATCGCGATCGCCGGCACGGACATCATCGACGCGACCTGACTACGGGCCGCGGCGCCCGGTCGCCGCCCCCCCCCCGTCCCGTCAGAAATCGACGCAGCGGCCGTTCCGTTCCCAATCGCCGTAGCGCGTCGGTTCGGGCCCGGAAGGGCCGCCGATCTCCTTCGGGCGGGGGGGCGTCTTCTGCCCCGGCCGATCGGCCGGCACCCGGTCGGCGGGCGCAGCCCCCGGCTTCGTCTTCGGGTCGTCGGACATGGCACCAATATGGGCGATAGAGGCCTGCTTTGCCAAGGTTTCAAGCCTTGAAGATCGGTGCGCCTGGACCATCTAGGGAGGCGATTCAAAGCCGTATTTCTGAAGACAAGACCATGAACTACGTCCGCACCGCGCTCCTGCTCGCCGCCATGACCGGGCTGTTCCTCGCCGTCGGCTATATGATCGGCGGGCAGGGTGGCATGGTGATCGCCCTGGGTCTGGCGATCGCCATGAACGCCTTCGCCTACTGGAACTCGGACAAGGTCGTCCTGCGCATGTACAATGCGCAGGAGGTCGACGCCCGCACGGCGCCGGAGCTCTATGGCCTCGTGCAAGAGCTGGCGCGGAAGGCGAACCTGCCGATGCCGCGCGTCTATCTGGTCCAGAGCGACCAGCCGAACGCCTTCGCCACCGGACGCAACCCCGAGAACGCGGCGGTGGCGGCAACGACCGGCCTTCTGCGTCGCCTGAGCCGCGAAGAGGTCGCGGGCGTGCTGGCGCATGAGCTCGCGCACATCAAGAACCGCGACACGCTGACCATGACGATCACGGCGACGCTGGCCGGCGCGATCGGCATGCTGGCGAACTTCGCCTTCTTCTTCGGCGGGAACCGCGACAACCCGCTGGGCGCCGTCGGTGTCCTTCTGGCGGCGATCGTCGCGCCCATCGCGGCGATGCTGGTGCAGATGGGCATCAGCCGGACGCGCGAATACGAGGCGGATCGCGGCGGCGCCGAAATCAGCGGCCAGCCGCTCTGGCTCGCTTCGGCCCTGGAGAAGATCGACCGCAGCGCGCGGGTCATCGACAACCATCGGGCCGAGGCCAATCCGGCGACCGCGCATCTGTTCATCATCAATCCGCTGCATGCCCATTCCTACGACAGCCTGTTCTCGACCCATCCCAGCACGGCCAACCGCATACGCCGGCTGCGCGAGATGGCCACGGAGATGAGGGGCGCCGCCGCGGCGGTGCCCGTCCGCCGGGGCCCGTGGGGCTGAGGCCGAAGCCGATATCGGGCCCGGTGCCGGCCACGGGCCGCGCAGAAACAGGCTGAACCGGCGGCGGTCTTGCGCCATAAAGCGGCATGACTGCACCCCATTCCGACGCACCCTCCGCGGACGCCCGCACGGAACCGAAGCCGCGGGCCGTCGCCCTCGACCTGCTCCAGGCCGTGCTGCACCGCCGGCGGCCGTTCGACGAGGCGCTGGCCGACCATCCGGATTTACCTCGGCTCGCGCCGCGCGACCGCGGTTTCGTCCGGCTACTGACGGCAACGACGCTGCGCCGGCTCGGCCAGATCGACCGCGTCCTCGACCGCTGCCTCGAACGCCCTCTACCGCGGCGCGCCGGCGCCACCCGGGACCTTCTGCGCCTCGGCGCCTGCCAGCTTCTGTTCCTGCGCACCGCCCCGCACGCGGCGGTGGACAGCGCCGTGACGCTGGCCGCCGCACGCGGCGGCGAGGCCGGCTTCAAGGGACTGATCAACGCGGTCCTGCGGCGGATCGGCCGCGAGGGCGACGCGATCCTGGCCGAGGTCGGAGACGGCCGGGCCAATACGCCGGACTGGCTGTGGCAATCCTGGAGCGCGGCCTATGGCGAAGAGACGGCAGCCGCCATCGCCGCCGCGCATCTCGAGGAGCCGCCGCTCGACATCACCGTGAAGGCCGATCCCGATCAGTGGGCGGAGCGGCTCGGTGCCGTGCTGCTGCCGACGGGAAGCCTGCGGCGGCCGGCGGCCGCCGGGCCCATCGAGGAACTGCCGGGCTTCGCCGAGGGCGCGTGGTGGGTTCAGGACGCCGCCGCCGCTCTGCCGGCGCGCTTCCTCGGCCCGGTCGCCGGTCGGCGGGTGATCGATCTTTGCGCCGCGCCCGGGGGCAAGACGGCGCAGCTCGCCGCCGCCGGGGCGCGGGTCGTCGCCGTCGACCGCTCGGCGAAGCGGCTCGAGCGGCTGGCCGAGAACCTCGCACGGCTCGATCTCGACGGGGTGGAGATGGTGGCGGCGGACGCCGCCCTCTGGCGGCCGGCCGAGCCGGCCGATGCGGTCCTTCTCGACGCGCCCTGCACCGCCACCGGCACGATCCGGCGGCACCCGGACGTGCCCTGGCTGAAGGGACCGAAGGATCTGGAGAAGCTCGTGCCGCTGCAGGACCGTCTGCTCACCGCCGCCGTCGCCATGACGGCGCCGGGCGGCACGCTCGTCTACTGCGTCTGCTCGCTGCAGCCCGAGGAGGGGCCGGAGCGGATCGCCGCGCTGCTGGCCTCCGGCGCACCGGTCGAGCGCATGCCGATCGCGCCCGACGAGGTCGGCGGTCTTGTCGAGCTGCTGACGCCGCAAGGGGAGCTCCGCAGCCTGCCCTGCCACCTTGCCGACCGCGGCGGCCTCGCCGGCTTCTACGCGGCGCGGCTGCGGCGGCGATGAGGCGCCGATCGTGGAGGCCGCGCGGAGCGGCCGCCGCGATCACGAACGGCCGGCCTCGCGCGGTGACCCGGTCCCGCTAGATCAGCGGACGAAGGGCCTCGTCCACCGCCGCTCGCCACGCGCCGGCCGACACCTCCGTGAGGGGAAAGCGGCCGACCGACGCGCTGGAAATGACGACGTCCGGCTCCAGGCCGCGCAGCAGCTCAAGGCTTCTCCGCAGATCAGGCCTGCTGCTCATCCCAGGCAGGAATCCGTTCTCCCAGGTCTCGCCGTTCCGGTAAATCGTATCGCCGGTGAAGAGATAGGTCCGTCCAAACGACGACTTGACGAGGAAGCACGTGCTGCCAGGGGTGTGGCCGGGCGTCGGTATGACCTCGATGCCGCCCGGGTGCACCTCTCTTGTCTCGAATGTCAGATCGACCGGCGCGGCTTCGCTCACGGCCGGTTCCTCAAGCCGGTGGCAGCACAGCTTGGAGCCGAACACCTGCTTGATACGGAACAAAGCGGGCCCCGCCTCATCCCTGTGGCTCAAATACTGGTGCGTGATCCCGCCCAGCGCCTGGATGCGCCGGTACTCGTCCGAAAGCCCGGAGCCGTAGAACAGGACGTTGCCCTCGTTCCGCAGGAAGAGATAGGCGTGCGTCGAGACGTGGGGCGCCCCGGGAATCGGATGTTCCGGACTGGTCTGCCACAGATCGGGATATATCTGCTTCATGATGCACTCCTGGCTGCCTGTACGGGCTGAGGAGCGCAAGGGCTACGACCTCAACTTAACTTGAGGTCAAGCCGGAAATGACGGGGACGAAAGGAATGGCGAACGCGATCGGCGTGATGGCTCCCTCGACGATCAGGCACCGTTTGCCGCCTTCGCGCCGACCTCTGCGGAGGCTGCGATGAAGGCCTTTCTCACCCTTTTCAGAAACGCACCGACCTGTTAGGAAAGCGCGATGCAGCAACCTGTTCGGATCGCGCCGTCGATCCTGGCGGCCGATTTTGCCCGCCTTGGCGATGAGCTGAGGGCCGTCACGGCAGCGGGCGCCGACGCCATCCACATCGACGTGATGGACGGACACTTCGTTCCGAACATCACGATTGGGCCGGCGGTGGTGAAGGCGCTGAGGCCGCACAGCCCCCTGCCCTTCGACGTGCATCTGATGATCGCGCCGGCGGATCCCTATATCGCGGAGTTCGCCGCCGCCGGTGCGGACATCATCACCGTGCATCCGGAATCGGGCCCGCACCTGCACCGCACGGTCCAGCTCATCAAGGGCTTGGGCAAGCGCGCCGGCGTCTCGCTCAACCCGGCGACGCCGATTGCCGCCATCGAACACGTCCTGGAGGACGTCGACCTCGTTCTCGTGATGAGCGTCAACCCGGGCTTTGGCGGCCAGACGTTCATCCCGAGCCAGCTCGAGAAGATCCGGGCCCTGCGCCGGCGGATCGACGCGATCGTGGCGGCACGGCCGGGGCGACGCATCGACCTCGAGGTCGACGGCGGGATCAACGCCGAAACGGCGCCGGCAGCGATCGCGGCCGGGGCCAACCTGCTGGTCGCCGGCACCGCCACCTTCGCGGGCGGCGCCGCGGCCTATGCCGAGAACATCCGCCGCCTGCGCGGCGAAGGCCAGAACGGAAGCATCAGCGAAAGCCCCAGCAGAGCCCGATGAGCGACAGGCGTCCGATGCACGCCCCCAGCGGTCCGCGCCAACGTTCGCCTGCGTTGCAGGCGCTCCTCGCCGCGCCGCCGGGCCTGACCGTCCGGCGGGCGCTCTACCGCCTGAAGACGCCGCTGTACCGCAACCCGCTCTATCGCTTCACCCTGCCCGCGCGATCGACCGGTTCGGTGACCAGCACCGGACCGGATCCCTGGCCCGGTAGCGCGGCACGCGGCAGCGCCCTCATCCAGGGGGTCTTCACCTTTGCCGGCCAGACGATCCAGGACCCGCGGCCGCTCTGGTATCCGCCCGGGGCGTCGCCCCACTGGCTCGCCGAACTGCACGGTTTCGCCTGGCTGCGCGACCTTCGGGCGGCCGGCGGCGACAACGGCCGCCGCACCGCACGCGAGCTCGTCGGCCGGTGGATCGAGGAGAATGGCCGTCGCTGGACCCCGCTCGCCTGGCGGCCCGACATCATCGGGCGGCGGCTTGCCTCCTGGATCGCCCAGCACGACTTTTACGGGCCAAGCGCCGACACCGCCTTCCGGAGCCGGCTTCTCGTGAGCGCCGGGCAGCAAGCCGCGCATCTCGCGCGGGTACTGCCGGCGGACCTCACAGGCAGCGCGCTCCTCACCGCCATCAAGGGGCTCATCTATGCCGGCCTGGCACTGCCGCGAGGCGAACCCTGGCTCACCCGCGGGCGCGAAATGCTGGAGCGCGAGCTGCCGCGGCAGATCCTCGCCGATGGCGGGCACATCGAGCGCAGTCCGTCGCTTCATCTGATGGTCCTGCGCCACCTGATCGACCTTCGCGCCGCCTTCGCGACCGCCGGGCGGCCGCAGCCGATCGGACTGCAGACGGCGATCGAGGGGTTGTCGGCGATGCTGCGGCTGTTCCAGCACGGCGATGGTGGGCTGCCGCTTTTCAACGACAGCAACGAGGAAGAGGGCTGGCAGGTGGAGATGGCGCTGTCGCGCGCCAACGCCAAGACGGAGGAGCGAACCCAGGCGCCGCAGAGCGGATTCCAGCGCGTAACGGCAAACCGCACGGTCCTTCTGGTCGACAGCGGGGCCCCGGCGCCGCCCGGCTTCGACCTCCATGCCCATGCCGGGACGCTGAGCTTCGAGATGAGCGTCGGCCGCGACCGGCTGATCGTCAATTGCGGCGCGCATCCGGGGGACCCCGCGTGGCGCCGGGCACAGCGCAGCACGGCGGCCCATTCGACCCTGGTGATCGACGACACGAATTCGAGCACCGTGCTGCCGGGAGGCGGGCTCGCCCGGCGCCCGCGGACCGTCACCTGCCGGCGCGAGGAATCGGACGGCAATGTCTGGCTCGATATGAGCCACGACGGCTACGCGCCGGTCTTCGGCCTGATCCATCGCCGGCGGCTGTTCCTCTCTGCGGCCGGCGATGACCTGCGCGGCGAGGATCGCCTCGTCGCCCGGGAGGGAACAAACGCCAGGTCCAGGGGCGGGATCGACGCCCGCCCCGTCGCCGTTCGCTTCCACCTCCACCCGCAGGTCCAGGTCTCGCTCGCCCAGAACGGCCAGACGGCCCTTCTGCGCCTGCCGAGCGGCACGGGCTGGCGGATGCGCACGGCGGATCACGAGCTCAGCCTCGCCGAAAGCGTCTATCTCGGGCAGCGCGGCGAGATCCGCCGCAGCCAGCAGCTCGTCATCGCCGCCACCTCGGCCCAGGACTCCATCAAATGGGCGCTGACGCGCGAAGGGCGTTGAGGCGGCCCCGGCGCGCCGGCCTTCGGCCGCCCGCCGCCTCTGCTGTCGAGATGCCGTGCCGCCGATGGCCGATCAGAGCTGCCAGCGCTGCAGCCCGGTTGGCAGCGCGACTTCCCGCCACATCCCCTTGATATCGGCGACGATCCCGCCGGGCCTGAGCAACGCCGCGAAGGTTTCGGGGCCGAAGGCGCGATAGGCGTCGTGCGCGACAGCGCCGACGACGCAGTCGTAAGCGCCGTCCGGATCCCCGGGCCCGGGCAGGGTCGCCCGAAGCTTCAGGTCATAGAGGGCGGCGGCCTCTTCCGGATCGGCCAAGCAGTCGTGCACCGCGACCTCGTGCCCGCGCTCCATGAGCCCATGAATCAGGTCGACCACCTTCGAGTTGCGCAGATCGCGCAGGTTCTCCTTGAAGGTGACACCGAGCACCAGCGTGCGCGCCGGGCGCATCCTTTGCGGGCCGAACGCCGCGACATGGGCGGCGATGCGTTCGGCCAGGTGATCGCCCATGCCGTCATTGATCCGCCGGCCGGCGAGAATGATCTCGGGGTCGTGGCCGAGCGCCTGGGCGCAATGGGCGAGGTAGAACGGATCGACGCCGATGCAGTGCCCGCCGACGAGCCCGGGCCGGAAGTCGAGAAAGTTCCACTTGGTCCGCGCCGCCTCGAGCACGTCGTACACGGAGAGGCCGAGGCGGCCGAAGATCATCGCGATCTCGTTGATGAAGGCGATGTTGATGTCGCGCTGGGCGTTCTCGATCACCTTCGCGGCCTCCGCCGTGCGGATGTCGCGTGCCACGAAGACGCCGGCCTTGGTGATCCGGCCGTAGAACGCCACGAGCCGTTCCACGACGTCGGGAGTCTGGGCGGCCACCACCTTCGTGATGCGGTCGATCGTGTGCTCCTCATCGCCCGGATTGGTCCGTTCGGGCGAGTAGCCGAGAAAGAAGTCGCGACCGGCGCGAAGACCCGAGACGGCCTCGATCGCCGGGCCGCAGATCTCTTCGGTGACACCCGGGTAGACGGTGCTTTCAAACACGACGATCGGCGGGATCGCGGGCGTCGGCGCGCGCGCGAGCGCTTCGCCGACGGTCCGGCAGGCGGCCCGCAAGGGTCCCAGATCGGGCTGCTTCGCGATGTCGACCGGCGTCGGCGCGGTGACGATGAAGATCTCCGCGCCGATCAGGATCTCAGGGTCGTCGGAAACTTCGAGCCCGCAGGATCTGAGCGTGGGCTCGTCGACTTGGCCGGTGCGATCATGCCCCGCGCGAAGCGCGGCGATCCGGCGCGAGTCGATATCGTAGCCCACGACCGGGCCGGCGCCGGACCGGGCGGCCGCAACGGCCAACGGCAATCCGACATAGCCGAGTCCGATCACCGCAACCGCGGCTGCGCGCGCGCTCGACGCGGGAGAGGCGGCGGACTGGCGGGCGGGCGCATTCATCGGACGGACCTCGACGGCAATCTCGGCGCCTTTTCCCTCAGCCGCGGGATGAAGTCAACGACGGCAACGCGATCGCCTTTGATCGTCAGCGGACTCGCGACGGACTCCGTTACCGCAGGCGAGACGGAGGAAAGCGTTCCGCCTGGTCTCTTCAAAGTGGTATCCGGAAAGCGGTAGCCGTGATGCGATTGTGGCACGCTCGCCGGACGCAGGCTATAACCCGCCTATGGGTTGGATGGGGCTTGCCGTCACTTTCTTCGTCGTGTTCGCGGCAACCGGCATCGCCACCGGGGTGGTGCTGAAGGTGCTGCGCCGCCGCGCGATCCTCGACCTTCCCAATCATCGCAGCAGCCATACGATTCCGACGCCGCGCGGCGGCGGAATCGCGGTCATGGCCGTGCTGCTGCCCGCCTGGGCGACAATCGCGCTGGCAGACGGCGCGTCGCCCCCGGGTCTTCTCGCCGTGCTGGCGGGTGCGCTGGTCCTCGCAGCCGTGTCCTGGATCGACGACCTGCGGACGCTCGGTTGGCCGATACGCCTCGCGGTGCAGCTGGCGGCGGTGGCGCTCGGCCTCGCCGCCATGGCCGAGGACGGTCTCTTTTTCCAGGGCTATCTGCCGTTCTGGCTCGACCGCCTGGCCGCGGCCTTCCTTTGGCTCTGGTTCATCAACCTCTTCAACTTCATGGACGGCATAGACGGCATGGCCGGAACGGAAGCGGCCTGCCTCGGCGGCGGGCTGGCACTGATCGCGCTGGCCACCGGCTGGCCTGGGTTGACGGCACCGCTCGGCCTTGCCGTCGTGGCCGCGGCGCTCGGCTTCCTGGTCTGGAACTGGCCGCCGGCGAAGGTGTTCCTTGGCGACGTCGGCAGCGTGCCGCTGGGTTATCTTCTGGGTTGGCTGCTGCTCGACGCGGCGGTGGCGGGCGCCTGGGCAGCGGCGCTCATCCTGCCGGCCTACTATCTCGCCGATGCCACGATCACGCTTCTCCGCCGGCTGTCGCGCGGCGAGCCGATCTTCGAGCCGCACGCGCAGCACTTCTATCAGCAGGCCGTTCGCGGCGGCTCCAGCCACGCCGAAGTGGTGCGGGCCGTGCTGTTCGCCAACCTGGTGCTGATCGCCCTGGCGCTTGGCGCGACGCGCGGCGCGGTCCTGGCCGCGCTGGTGGGCGCCGCCGCGACCGTGGCGGTTCTGCTGCGCTATCTGATGCGGGAGCTGCTGTTGCGTTACCTGCTGAGGGATATGCTATCGTTGCGCGCGGCGAAAGAAGCCCGAATGAATCTGAAGTTCCGACTCTCTGCGCATCCTGAGATCGCGTTCTTCCACGACGTGGCGATGGCCGCGGTGTCCTTCGTCCTGTCGCTCTATCTCCGGCTCGGCGGCGAGACGCTGGCCTATGCCGAAACCTTCCTGCCGATCGGGACGATGCTGTTCACCGGCGTTGCCGCGGTCGTGTTCCGGACGATGGGGCTCTACCGCGGCGTCTGGCGTTACGCCTCGATGGACGATCTGCTCGCGATCGCGCGGGCGGTGACGCTGATCATCCTGATCTTCCTGCCGCTGATGTTCCTGGTGACGCGGCTCGAGGCGCTGCCGCGCTCGGTGCTGGTGATCAACTGGTTCGTCCTGATGATCCTGCTGGGCGCGCCGCGCCTCGTCTATCGCGTCATCAAGGACGGCAGCCTGCGGCACGTGCTGGAGCGCGGTAACCCCTTCCGGGTGCCGGTGCTTCTGGTCGGCGCCGGTAACGCCGCCGATGCCTTCATCCGCGAGCTGGCACGCGACAAGGCCGCGCCTTTCGAGGTGGTCGGCATCCTCGACGACAAGCCCGAGCGCATCGGCCGGCGCATTCGCGGCGTCACCGTCAACGGCAGCATCGATTCCGCCCAGGCGGTGATCGACGGGCTGCGGCGCAGCGGGCGCATGCCGCAGCGCTTCGTCGTCACCAGGGCCGGATCGGTCGGACCGCACAAGCTGCGGCACCTGCTCGCCGTTGCCGAGGCGAACGGCATGACGCTGGCGCGCCTGCCGCGGATCACCGAACTGAAGCAGGGCGACGGCGAAGCGGAGACGCCGCTGACGATGAAGCCGATCGCCGTGGAGGACCTGCTGGGCCGGCCGCGCACCGTGCTGGACCGGACGCCGATGCAGCAACTCGTCGCCGGGCGGCGCGTCCTGGTGACCGGGGCCGGCGGATCGATCGGCAGCGAGCTTGTGCGCCAGATCGCCGATTTCGGCCCGTCTCATCTCGCGCTGCTCGACCATGCGGAGTTCCTGCTCTACGAGATCGACCGCGAGGTCCGCGAACGCTGGCCCGCGCTGAGCAGCAGTGCGATCCTCGCAGACATCCGCGACCGGGGACGCATCGACCGCGTCATGGCCGCCGAGCGGCCCGATCTGGTCTTCCATGCCGCGGCGCTGAAGCACGTGCCGATGGCCGAGCTCAACCCGGCGGAGGCGACGCTCACCAACGTCATCGGTACCCGCAACCTCGCCGAGGCGTGCCGCGCCGCCGGCGCCAAGGCGATGGTGCTGATCTCGACCGACAAGGCGGTCAACCCGACGAGCGTCCTCGGCGCCACCAAGCGCCTGGCCGAGAGCTATTGCCAGGCGCTCGACATCGCCGGGCGATCGCCGGACGGACGACATGGCGAAGGAGCGCCGGGCGGCGGCACGCGTTACATCACCGTCCGGTTCGGCAACGTTCTGGGCTCCGCCGGGTCGGTCGTCCCGCTGTTCCAGCGGCAGCTCGCCGAGGGCGGTCCGTTGACCGTCACGCACCCCGACATGACGCGGTACTTCATGACGATCCGCGAGGCGGTCGAGCTGGTGCTGCAGGCCTCGGCGCTCGGCAGTGGCCTCGGCGGCGGCGCGCCGGAAAGCGGCAAGATCTTCGTCCTCGACATGGGCGAGCCGGTGAAAGTCCTGGATCTCGCGCGGCAGATGATCCGCTTGGCCGGCAAGCGGCCGGAGATCGATGTCGAGATCCGCTTCACCGGCGTGAGGCCGGGCGAGAAGCTGACCGAGGAGCTGTTCCATTCCGGCGAAACGCTGGAGTCGACACCCCTGCCCGGCATTCTGCTCGCCGGCCCGCGCACCGCCGATTGGAAGCTATTGCGCAGCGCGCTCGACGAGCTTGCGGAGGCGGCGGCGGCCGGCCGGACCGAGCAGGTGCTCGCGCTGCTGCAGCGCCTCGTGCCGGAATACGAGGCTTCAGAGGTACAGCCCCTTTCGGCCGCCGCCGCGTCGTGAAGACGCGCCCCGCGACAGAACCCTTTCCCAGGAAGGAGAACGCATATCGATGACGGACGATGCGATGCATCCGATCGCCCGGGCCTTGATCTCGGTTTCGGACAAGACCGGGCTGGTGCCCTTCGCCCGCTTTCTCGCCGAGAGCGGCGTCGAGATTCTGTCGACCGGGGGCTCGGCGCGCGCGCTGACGGAGGCCGGCCTGCCCGTCACCGAAGTCTCCGCCCACACCGGCTTTCCCGAGATTCTGGACGGTCGGGTGAAGACGCTGCATCCGGCGATCCACGGCGGGATCCTGGCCCGCAGGGACCGCGCCGAACACCGCGACGCGCTGAGCGCGCACGGCATCGCGGCGATCGACCTCGTCGTCGTCAACCTCTACCCCTTCGAGGCGACGGTCGCCGCCGGGGCAGACCGCGAGGACTGCATCGAGAACATCGACATCGGCGGGCCCGCGCTCATCCGTGCGGCGGCGAAGAACCACGCCTTCGTCGCCGTCGTCACCGACCCCGCCGACTACGAAGCGGTGATGACGGAGATGCGGAGCCGGGACGGCGCGACGACGCTGGCGCTACGCCGCCGGCTGGCCGCCGCCGCCTTTGCGCGGACCGCCGCCTACGACGCCGCGATCGCCCGCTGGTTCGCCGATCAGGCGGGCGAAGTCTTCCCCGAGCGGCTGGTCCTGCCGGCCCTGCGGCGACAGCGGCTGCGCTACGGCGAGAACCCGCACCAGGAGGCCGCCTTCTACGCCGTCGAAGGGCCGGAGGCCGGACGTCGGCCCGGCGTCGCCACGGCCGTCCAGCTTCAGGGCAAGGAGCTCAGCTTCAACAACCTGAACGACACCGACGCTGCGTTCGAGCTGGTGGCAGAGTTCGCGCGGCCGGCGGTCGCGATCATCAAGCACGCGAACCCCTGCGGCGTGGCCGAGGCCGAGACCCTGGCCGAGGCCTATGCCCGGGCGCTGGCATGCGACCCGGTTAGCGCCTATGGCGGCATCATCGCCGTCAACCGGCCTCTGGACGGGCCCACCGCGACGGCGATCGCCGAGCTCTTCGCGGAGGTGGTGATCGCGCCGGCGGTGAGCGAGGCGGCGCGCGCGGCGCTTGCCGGCAAGAAGAACCTGCGCCTGCTTGAGGCGGGCGGCCTGCCCGACCCGGCGGCGCCGGGCCTCGACCTGCGCTCGCTTGCCGGCGGCTATCTGCTGCAGGGCCGCGACAACGGCCGGGTCGATGCGTCGACCCTGAAGGTCGTGACAAAACGCGCACCGAGCGAGCGCGAGCTCGCGGATCTCGTCTTCGCCTTCACCGTCGCCAAGCACGTCAAGTCGAACGCCATCGTCTACGCCCGCGACGGCGCCACGGTCGGCATTGGTGCCGGGCAGATGAGCCGCGTCGACTCGGCCCGCATCGCCGCCTGGAAGGCGCAGGCCGCGGCCGAGGCCACGGGGCAGAGCGAAAGCCGCGCGAAGGGCTCCGTCGTCGCCTCCGACGCCTTCTTCCCCTTTGCCGACGGGCTCATCACGGCGGCCGAGGCCGGCGCCACGGCCGTGATCCAGCCGGGTGGCTCCCTGCGCGACGAAGAGGTGATCGCCGCCGCCGATGCCCGCGGCCTTGCCATGGTCTTCACCGGCATCCGGCACTTCCGGCACTAGGGAACGCGTCCTTGGACATGCGGATCAGGGCTTACGAGAAACGGGACTATGACCGCGTGCTGGAGATCTGCGTCTCCGCCTTTGCGCCCATTCACCGCGGTTTCGAAGAGGCGTTGGGCAGCAAGATCTTCGACCGCCGCTACCACGACTGGAAAGAGAAGTACGCCGAATATCTCGGCGGGATCTCGACCTCCGATCCGGCGGTGAAGGTCTATGTCGTCGAAGATGCCGGCACCGTGGTCGCGTTCGTGTTCACGATCCTGGACCGCGAAAGGAAGATCGGGGAGATCGGGCTGAACGCCGTCGATCCCGACCGCCAGGGAAAAGGCATCGGCAAAATGATGTACGCGTTCGCGCTGGAGGACCTGAAGGCGCGCGGCGCCGAGATCGCCTATGTGGGGACCGGCGGTGATTCCGCGCACGCTCCCGCTCGCGCCGCGTACGAGGCCGTCGGCTTCGACAGGGCGATCCCCGCGCTGCACTATTTCAGAACGCTGTAGCGGCGGACGGTGACGACCGGCATCGCCGGCCGGATCCGGACGGCGCGGCGCAGTTCGCCCGGTATGGGCATCGGCCGGTCACCGATCGGAGAGCGCGAGCCGCAGCCCCAACGCGCCGAAGGCCCCCGCGAAGCCGCACCGGAGCCAGAGCAGTACGCGGGGGCTGGAGATGACGTATCGCCGAGTCGCCGAGGCGAACGCGCCGTAACCCACGAAAACGACGAAGGTCAGCAGCATGAAGGTGCCGGCCAGCCCCAGCATGGAGGACGTCACATCGGGCGCGTTTGCCGGCACGAACTGCGGCAGGAACGCGAGGAAGAAGAGCGACAGTTTCGGATTGAGGAGATTCAGCAGAACGCCGTTGGCGACAATCCTGGCCGGGGAAGTCGAGGCGCTGGGCGCGGAAACCTGCAAGGCTCCGCCGTCCCGCCAAACGCCCCAGGCCATGTAGAACAGATAGGCGACGCCGAGATACTTGACGATCTGGAACGCCAGGGCGCTCGCGTGCAGGAGAGCGGCGAGCCCGACGATGCTCGCGGCGATGTGCGGAACGATGCCGAGGGTGCAGCCCAAAGCCGCCCAGACGCTCGCGCGCCAGCCCCGGCCGAGCCCGAAGGCGAGCGTGTAGAGGACGCCCGTGCCCGGTAGAAGAATGACGATCAGCGACGTCAGAAGATAGTCCGGGGTCATACGCAACCCTCCGAAGCCACGAGCCAGGATCCGACGAATAAGAACAGAGTTCGGCGGGGCTTCCAAGAGGCGGCGCGGGTCGGACTCGGAGGCGGAACGGGGCGTCACCGCCCCGCCCCTGCCCGCTCATCCTCCGGGCACGCCCGGTCCGCGTCCTTGCGGCCGCAAACCGGCCTCAACGGTCATAGGTGGTGAGCTTGGCGTCCGCCTCGGCGACGAAGATGACGAGCAGGCGCGCGGGCTCGGTCCGGCTCGGGTTCTCGGTGAGGGTGTGAACCGTGCCGGGCGGCTCGACAAAACTCTCTCCGGCACGAAAGAGCTTCGCAGGCCCGTCGTTAAGCCGCGAGCGGACTTCGCCGGACAGCACATAGGCGAAGACGAATCCGGCGTGGCGGTGGCTGGGCGATACGGCGCCCGGCGCCAGTTCAACGGTGAGTGCCGTCAGCTTCTTGCCCGGAACGTTGGGCAGCGCCTCCGTCGCCAATGTCGCGTGGCTTACGCCGCTGGAGGCCGATTCATCCTCAGCCGCAGCGGAACCGCCCGTCAGGACCAAGGTCCCGGCGAGGAGCAGGCCGATCGCCGCAGCAAAGAGACGATTCGCGAATGCAAGTCTCATCGCATGATCCCTTCCGGTGTTGGTTTTACTGGTACCGGCCCTCGACCGGCTGCAAGCCGGTCAGCGCGCCCGTCGCGAGTCAACCGGATGAACGGCCTGGAAGCCGACGCAGATCCGGTTCCAGACGTTGATCAGCCCCACCGCAACGGTGAGCTTCACGAGTTCCTCCTCCGTGAAGTGCCGGCGGGCCTCCTCATACAGCCTGTCTGGGACATGCCTCTCGTCGGAGAGCCGCGTCAGCGCTTCCGTCCAGGCGAGGGCGGCGCGTTCGCGGTCGCTGTAGAGCGGCGATTCCCGCCAGGCGTCGAGCAGGTAAAGCCGCTCTTCGCTTTCGCCCGCGGCCCGCGCATCCCGGGTGTGCATGTGGATGCAGTAGGCGCAGCCATTGATCTGTGACGCGCGCGTCTTGACCAGCTCGAGCAGCGAGAGCTCGAGACCGCATTCGTGCACGTAGCTGTTGAGCGCCCGCACGGCGGCAATGGCGTCGGGGGCGGCGCTGTAGAAGTCGAGTCTGGGCTTCATCCTGTCTTGTCTCCTGCGATCCGGTTCGAGCCTCATGGGCTCTGCAGAGAAGACGGACGGACGGCCCGTTTGTGACAGGCGCGGACTCTCCCCTTCAGGACGCCAGGCTCGGCCGTTCGCCCTGGGCGGGAGCGAGGCCGATGAGACCACCCAGCTTGTCCGGGTTGAGGACGCGGAACACCGCCAGGATCCGCCGGCCATCGGTCTCGATCGCCGTGGCCGAGAACGGGCGACCGTCGACATAGGTGGCGATGCCGAGCTGGCCGTTGATCGGCACCACCTCGTGGGCGATCCGGCCGGAGATCTTCCGCATGACGCCAAGCGTGCCGCGGGTGACCTTGTCGGCGCCGCGGATGACGTTGAGCGCCGCCACCACTTTGCCGCCGCCGTCGGTGACGAGCGTCGCGTCTTCGGCGAAGAGCGCCACGAGCTTCGCTTCGTCGCGCGTGTTGAGGGCGTCGAGATAGCGGCGCAGCAGGCGTTGGTGGGCGGCTTCGCTCACCTCGAAGCGCGGCTTGTCGCGGCGGACCCGCACGCGGGCACGGTGGACGATCTGCCGGCAGGCCGCCTCGCTCTTGCCGAGTGCGCGGGCGATATCGGGATAGTCGCAGTCGAACACGTCGCGTAGAAGGAAGGCGGCGCGCTCCTCAGGCGCCAGCCGCTCGAGGACGATGAGGAACGCCATCGAAAGATCGGAGGCGAGTTCGACGCGGCGGTCCGGCGCGTCCACCTGCCCGCCGACCAGCGGTTCCGGCAGCCAGGGACCGATATAGGCTTCGCGCTCCGCCGCGGCCGCGCGCAACCGATCGAGACACAGGCGCGTCACCACGGTGACGAGCCAGGCTTCGGGAGAGCGGATCTCTGACATATCGGCGCCGTGCCAGCGCAGAAACGCCTCCTGCACGGCGTCCTCCGCGTCGCCCACGGAGCCGAGCATCCGATAGGCAAGGCCCTGCAGGCGCGGGCGCAGACGCTGAAAAACTTGCGCGTGATCGATCATTCTGCCGGTCCTTCGCCACATCCGAATCCATAGACGGCCGGGTGCAGCGATTGTGACAGGCGCACCGGAAAATTCGAGCCGCAAGGCTAATGGCGCGGTTCCTTCACGAACAGCAGGACCAGCAGCCCGATCATGAAGAAGGGCAGGATGGTCGCCATGCCGGCGCGCTGGCTCGCGAAGGCGTAGGTGGCCCAGCCGAGAACCGCCGGGCCGAGAAAGGAGGTCGCCCGCCCGGCAAAGGCATAGAGGCCGAAGAACTCCGTGCGCAGGTCGGGTGGGGCGAGCCGCGCCATGAGCGATCGGCTTGCCGCCTGCGTCGGTCCCAGGAAGACGCCGATGCCGAGCGCCAGCGCATAGAACGCCGGCTTGCCCTCGACGAACAGCACGGCACCGCCGAGCACCGTCAGCGCCACAAGGGAAATAACGACCGTCGGCTTGGCGCCGATCCAGTCATCGACCCAGGCAAACCCCGCGGCGCCGAGGCCGGCGGTCACGTTGAGCAGGATGCCGAAGATCAGAACTTCTTCGAACGTCATGCCGAAGGTGCCGACGGCGTAGATGCCGCCGAAGGCGAACAGCGTATTCAGCCCGTCGATGTAGATCATCTTGGCGAGCAGAAAGGTTGCGACGTTGCGGTATCGCGGGATCTGCCGCAAGGTACGGGCGAAGACAGCGAGGCCGCCCCGCACCGCAGCGCGGAGCGGCACGGCGCTGCGTGGCCGATCCGGCGTCAGCAGGAACAGCGGCAGGGCGAAGACCGTGAACCACAGCGCCACCAGCAGGGACACGGCGCGGACATGCTCGGCCGCTTCCTTGTCGAGGCCGAAGGGCGGCTGCTCCGGCTGAACGAGGAGCAGAAGGCTCGCCATCAGGCAGGCGAGCCCGCCGGCGTAGCCAAGGCCCCACCCCCAGCCGGACAGACGTCCCAGACGGTCGTTCGGCACAAGATCCGGCAGCATCGCGTTGTAGAAGACGGAGGCCAGCTCGAAGGCGAAACTGGCGAGCCCGGCCACGACGAGCGCGAACACGACGTCGGCCGGATCGGGCCGGACGAACCAGAGCGCCGCCGTGCCCAGGACGCATAAAGCGCTGAACGCCGCCAGCCAGGGCTTGCGGCGCCCGCCCTGATCGGCGATGGCGCCCAGCGGCGGGCTGGCCAGTGCGACCGAGATCCCGAGGATGCTCAGCATCTGGCCCCAGAGCGCCGTGCCGGTCACCGTATCGGAGGCGACGTAGCCGGTGAAGTAGGCGCTGAAGACGAAGGTGGTGATGACCGTGGGAAAGGCGGAGTTCGCCCAGTCGTACAGGCACCAGGCGGCAAGGGCCGCGGTGCCGGCCTGAGCCTCGACCGCCGTCCCGGGTCGTCGATCGATCGCCACACCCGCTGCCTCCTGCCCGCGCATTGCCCTGCCCTCCCAGCCCGCTTAGCATTCAAGAGGCACCGAACGGAAGAGATCCCGAGGAGGACACCCCCGTGTTGACCGTGACGACGCCTTCGGTCGAAGGCAAGGTAATCACCGCCCATTACGGAATCGTGAGCGGCGACGCGATCGTCGGCGCCAATCTCTTCCGCGATTTCTTCGCCCGGGTTCGCGACGTGGTCGGCGGCCGGGCCGGCGGCTATGAGCGGGCGCTACGCGACGCCAAGCGGACCGCGCTCGAGGAGATGGCCGCGGAGGCCGAGCGACTCGGCGCCAATGCCATCGTCGGCGTGGATCTCGACTATGAGACCGTCGGCGAAAGCATGCTGATGGTGAGTGCCACCGGCACCGCCGTCCGCATCGCGTGATTAGCCGCTGACCAGGCTCCGCAGCTGGCGGTTGGCGACCGCCAGCATCGGAAGGTCGATGACGCCGGCCTGGCGGATGTCGGCGAAGAGTGCTTCCATCCGGTGGACGGCGGCGCCGCGCTGATCGACCCAGGCGTCGATCGCCCCATTGCCAGCCGGGGCGCCGTTGCCGGATTCGATCACCCGCAGCGTCAGGTCCTTCTGGTGGCCATAGAGATCCTCGACGATGGCGGCGACGGCCATCCGTTGCCAGTGGTTGTCGCTCGCCCCGACGCTGGCCGCCGCGTCGCGCAGCCAGTCGAATCCGAAACGGTCGCCGACGACGAAATAGGTCCGCGCGACGTCGGGCACGGAGGTCTTGGCCTCCTGGGCGATGCGGACGATGTCGAGACCCGGCGCCAGCAGATGGAGGCTGGCGACGCGGCGGGCCAGGTCTTCGGGTACGCCATCCCCGGCATATTCGGCCATGCGCTGTGCGATCGTCTCGCGCTCGGTCTCTGTCGCGACCTCGCCGAGGCAGCCCGCCAACTCGGCGATGCCGGCGCCGCAGGCCTCGATGTTCGCCGCGATGTCGAGCGGCTGCATCCCGGTGCGCAGGAACCACAGGGTGCCGCGCTCGGCCACCCGGTTGATCTCGACCAGCATGGCGATCTGCGCGCTCGCCGGGGCGCGGGTGTCGAGCGCCTGGATCTCCGACCAGAGGCGCCGCAGGCCGAAGACCCCGCGGGTGATGGCGTAGGCACGGGCGATGTCAGAGGCCGGCATCCCGGTCTTTTCCTTCATCGCGTGGACGAAGGTAGGACCGACGCGGTTCACCAAGCTGTTCGTCACGGCCGTCGCGATGATCTCCCGCCGCAGGCGGTGCCCGGTAATGGCCTCGGCGAAGTTCTCGCGCAACGGCTTGGGAAAGTACTGCATCAGATCATCGACGAGCTGCGGGTCGTCGGGCAGGTCCGACGGCAGCAGCTCCTCGTAGAGCGCGATCTTGGCATAGGCGAGCAGCACCGCCAGCTCCGGGCGGGTCAGCCCCTGGCGGGCGGAGAGACGTTCGGCCAGGTCCTCGTCGTTCGGGAGAAACTCAAGCGCCCGGTTGAGCTTGCCGGCGCGTTCCAGCGCCCGCATGAACCGGCCCTGCTGATCGAGCAGCAACCAGTCCTGCGCCTTGATCACGCTGATCGCCTGACCCTGCAAGTAGTTGTTGCGCAGGACCAGGGACGCGACCTCCTCGGTCATCGCCTCCAGCAGCCGGTCGCGCTGCTTGCGCGTCATGTCGCCCGCCGACATCACCTCGTTGAGCGCGATCTTGATGTTGACCTCGTGGTCCGAGCAATCGACGCCGCCGGAGTTGTCGATCGCGTCCGTGTTGATGCGCCCGCCGCGAAGCGCGTATTCGATGCGGCCGCGCTGCGTGAAGCCGAGATTGGCGCCTTCGCCCACGACCTTGCAGCGAAGCTCGGCACCGTCGACACGAAGCGGGTCGTTCGCGCGGTCGCCCACCTCGGCGTGGCTTTCGGTGCTCGCCTTGACGTAGGTGCCGATGCCGCCCATCCAGAGGAGATCGACCGGGGCGCGCAGCATGGCGCGGATCAGCTCGGCCGGCGTCAGGCTGGCGCGGTCGGTCTCGATTCCGAAGCACCGCCGCATCTCCGGCGTCAGCGGAATCGCCTTCGCCTTGCGGTCGAACACGCCGCCGCCGGGCGAGATCAGCTTCGCGTCGTAATCGGTCCAGGCGGAACGCGGAAGATCAAAGAGGCGCTTGCGTTCCTGCCAGCTCGCCTCCGGGTCCGGATCGGGGTCGACGAAGATGTGCAGGTGGTTGAAAGCGCCCACGAGCCGGATGTGCCGCGACAGCAGCATACCGTTGCCGAAGACGTCGCCGGACATGTCGCCGACGCCCACGACGGTGAAGTCCTGCGTCTGGATGTCCGTGCCGAGCTCGCGGAAGTGCCGCTTCACCGATTCCCAGGCGCCGCGGGCGGTGATGCCCATCTTCTTGTGATCGTACCCCGCCGAGCCGCCGGAGGCGAAGGCGTCACCCAGCCAGAATCCATATTCTTCAGCGACGCCGTTGGCGATGTCGGAGAAGCCGGCGGTTCCCTTGTCGGCGGCGACCACGAGATAGGGATCGTCGTCGTCGTGGCGCACGAGGTCGGCCGGCGGCACGACCTGGCCGCCGACGAGGTTGTCCGTGAGGTCGAGGAGGCCGCGCATCATCGTCTGGTAGCAGGTCACCACCTCCGCCATCAGCGCCTCGCGCCCGCCCGGACTGCCGGCGACGGTCGGCGGGCGCTTGACGACGAAGCCGCCCTTCGAGCCCACCGGCACGATGACCGCGTTCTTCACCAGCTGCGCCTTCATCAGGCCCAGAACCTCGGTGCGGAAGTCCTCGCGCCGGTCGGACCAGCGGATGCCGCCACGCGCCACCTTGCCGCCGCGCAGGTGAACCGCCTCGACGCGCGGGCTGTAGACGAAGATCTCGACCATCGGCCGAGGCAGCGGAAGCTCGTCGATCGCCTGGGAATCGAGCTTCAGCGCCAGATAGGGCTTGGGTTGCCCGTCGGCCGTCTTCTGGAAGAAATTGGTGCGCAGAGTCGATTGGATCAGGTTGAGGAACCGCCGCAGGATACGGTCCTCGTCGAGGCTGGAGACCGCGTCGAGGCCCTTCTCGATCTCGGCGGTGACGGCGGCAGCGCGCTGCTCGACGTCTTTGCGGTCGGCAGGATCGTGCAGGATCTTGAAAAGCTGAACCAGCAGCTTGGCGATCTCTGCGTTGTTGGCCATCGTCTCTTCCATATAGGCGAGACTGAAGGGGATGCCCGCCTGGCGCAGGAAGCGGCTGTAGGCGCGAATCACCGTCACGTCGCGCCAGTCGAACCCGGCGCAAAGGACCAGCCGGTTGAAACCGTCGTCCTCCATCTCGCCCGACCAGACGCGGGCATAGGCCTCGTGGAACTTGTCCTTGACCGCGCCGACGTCGATCTCGGCACCGCCCGGTGCCGTCATGATGAAGTCGTGGATCCAGAATGGCCGTTCCTGACCGCCGGGATGCACCGCGTAGGGCAGCTCGGTGACGATCTTGAGCCCCATATTCTCGAGCATCGGCAGCATGTCGGAGAGCGGGATCAACTCGCCGGCGTTGTAAAGCTTGAGCCTCAGCTCATTGGCTGGCGCCTCGACCGGCCGATAGAGATTCATCGTCATGGCGCCGGTGGCCTGCGCCTCTTCCAGGCGGTCGATGTCGAACACGGCCTGGTGCGCGCTGAACTCTTCCTGATAACTGACGGGAAAGGCCTCGCCGTAGCGCCGCAGCGCCATCAGCCCGCGCTCCTCGCCCTTCGCCTCGATAAGGGCGTCCCGCAGATGATCGGCCCAGGATCGGCCCGCCTCGACGAGCTGACGCTCGATATCGGCCGGATCGACATCCGGGATGGCGCCGGGTGTCGTCTTGACGATGAGGTGCAGCCGCACCTGCGCGTCGTCACCCATATGGGTGAAGAAATCGACCATGCGGCCGTTGTAGGCCCGCGCCAGAATGTCCTGGATGCGCAGACGAAGGTCGGTGTTGTAACGGTCGCGCGGCAGGTAGACGAGGCAGGAGACGAACCGCTCGAACGGGTCGCGGCGGGTGAACAGAGCGATCCTTTGCCGTTCCTGCAGATGCAGAATGCCGAGCGCGATCTCGAGCAGTTCGTCCTCGGAGATCTGGAACAGCTCGTCGCGCGGATAGGTCTCGAGGATGTGCAACAGCGCCTTGCCGTCATGGCTCGACGGCGCGAAGCCGGCCCGTTCCACGACGTTCGCAACCTTGCGACGAAGCAGCGGAATGTCGCGCGGGCTGCGGCTGTAGGCGGTGGAGGTCAAGAGGCCGACAAAGAGGCGTTCGCCGGCAATGCGACCCGACTCGTCGAACTTCTTGACGCCGATGATGTCCATATGCACGGGCCGGTGAACCGTGGCGCGCCGGTTCGATTTCGTGACCATCAGCAGGCGCGACTGGCGCACGAAATGCCGGACCTCCGGCGGCAGCTTGTCGAAGTTCCGCAGACCGTCGAAGATCGAGATGCGGTCATCGCGCAGAATGCCGAGCCCGCTTCCTTCGCGGATTGCCAGGGTCGCCCCTTCGCCTTCGCCCAAGAAGTCGTATTCGCGGTAGCCGAGGAAGGTGAAGTGATCGGCGTCGAGCCACCGGAGAAAGGCGGTCGCCTCTTCGATTTCCTGTTCGGGCAGCGGCGGGGGAGTGGTCGCCAGCGTCTCGAGGGTCTCGGCCACCCGGCCGCGCATGGCCGACCAATCCTCGACGGCGGCGCGCACGTCCGCCAGAACGTCCTCCAGCCCCTGTCGGATTTCCGCCAGCCGGTCCGCGGAGGTCTGCTCGCTGATCCAGACCTGCATGAAGGACTCGCTGGCGACGACCCTGCCGGGCCCGGCCGCGGCGTCCGCGTCTCCGGCGAGACCGAGGAGCTGGCCCGACTCATCGCGCTCGGTCCGGACGATCGGGTGAATGACGAGGTAGACGGTGAGCTCCCGGCGGTTCAGCGCCGCGGTGACCGAATCGACCAGGAACGGCATGTCGTCGTTGACGATTTCGACGACCGTATGTGGGCTGTGCCAGCCATGTTCGTCGAGCCGCGGGTTGTAGACGCGCACCTTGGCGCTTCCGCGTTGCCGCCGGGCGCCGAAGGTCCAGAGCGAGACGGCCGCGCCGAACAGATCGTCGGGGCTGTGCCCGACCAGATCGTCCGGCGGTACGTTTGCGTAGAACTGGCGGATGAACCGTTCGATCACGGCGGCGCGGGCCCGCTCCAGGCGGCTGCTTGCTTCCTCCAGAACGCGGTCTATCAGCTCGGACTTCAGTTTTTCAGCCTTCAGCGGCATGTCGTTCCCTCTTTGACCCGGCGGCAGCTCCGCCCCGTCACCCGGCCCAAGGCTATCCCATCCCAGGTGTAAAACAAGATAGGTCAACCATGACGGGATAAAGCGGACATTAACGGCGACCGTGATAAGCCGGCCCGGGAAGCCGATGGTGCCGATGCGGGTCGGGGCACCCGACGGCGGCCATGCCGGAGGCGTGGACGGTATGATGAACGAGGTTCGCGGCGAGTTGTTCCTGCGCCGCCTGCCGCCGGAGATCCGCGACGGGCTGCGCCCGGACCAGAAAGCCGCCATCCGCGCCGCCGCCGGCCGCACCGAATCCGAATCTCACCGGATCGACATCCGGTTCACCCTGCCGACGCCCTGGGGGCCTTACTACGTTGCATTGTTCGCCGGACCCGAAAGGCGGAGCGCGGCCCGCCGGCAGCGGGACCGCGAAGGACGCCCGCTGATCGTCGCCGGCGCGGCGCTTTCGCGCCGAGCCTGGACCGCATTCCTGTGCCTCCTGCTGCTTGCGGGGCTGCTCGTCTACGGCGCCGTCGTCGAATTTTGAACGGCGGGCTCGCCGCCTGATACAGCGACGGCGCCTCCAGCGGAGGCGCCGCCGTCATATGAGCGGGCAAGGCGATCTCAGGCCGTGTTCGCCCGCCGCGACAACAGGCCCAGGCCGGCCAGGCCAATGCCGAACAACGCCAGCGTGCCGGGTTCAGGAACCGGTGTTCTCGTGATGCCGGTCACCGTGAATTGGCTTGCGGCGGAATTGCCCGGTACCGCGCTCAAAATGCCGAGAAGCCGCTGACCATCGGAAAAGTCGACGATCGCCACGACCCCGATGAGGTCGCTGCCGATCACCGTTTGAGGGTTGGGCCCGGTTACGCGATCGATGTCGATGTCCCACGAGAAGAACTCGCCGGGATCGAAGTCCGTGAAGGAGATGTCAAGCAACGAGCTTCCGTCGGGCACCACCACCGGTCCGATCAATCCGGTCGTCGCCTCCGTCCCGCCGGACGGCGTGAACGGCACGCCCAAAGTATCGTTCGGCACCCCGCCGTTCACGGTGTCGAAGACGAGTTCCGTCGTCCCGAGATCCAGTTGAAAGCGGGTGACGCGTTCCCCCCCAGTGGAGGAATTGGTGATCGTGAACGGTTGAGCGAACGTGTTGCCGTCGATGATGAAGGTCATGATGGGCGTCGCCCCGGCCTCTCCGGCGACGAGCGTCATAGCGAGGCCGCATCCGATGGAAAGCCATCGTATCGATTGAAACATCGGCTATACCTCCCAATTGTCGAACATTTCTATTTTGAAACGATTACCATATACAATATCCGCGCCAAAAATACGACAAATATAATTATCAAACACTTATAAGATACTGTCTCGGGCGGGCGCTGCGAGGCGATCCTCCGGGCCATGAAGGGCAACGAGGACGACACCAACACGGCCTACGACCGCGCCGATCGGCACGGCGGCAAGACGCCGGCCGTCGCCGAGCTCCTGTCGCAGAACCTCGAAGACGAGCGCCGGCACCCCGCCCGGATCGAGGAGGCGCTCGCCCGGATGGAGGCGGGCCTAACGGCGACGAAGGATCAGCCGTAGACCAGGCGCGGCAGCCACAGGATGATCTCCGGGAAGATGATGCAGAGCGCCAGCGCGAACGTCTGGATCAGCAGGAACGGAATGGCCGACCAGAAGATCGTGGCCATGGAGACCTCCGGCGGCGCGACGCTCTTGAGGTAGAACAGGGCGTAGCCGAAAGGCGGGCTCAGGAACGACATCTGCATGTTCACCATGTAGACCACGCCGAACCACAGCGGCACCTCCTCCGGCGCCACCCCAGGCAGACCGAAGAGCCCATTCCATTCGAGGCTCATCATGATCGGCACGAAGATCGGCACCGCCAGCAGAAGGATGCCGACCCAGTCCAGGAACATGCCGAGCACGACCAGGATCAGCATCATGATCGTCAGCACCCCGTAGGGGCCGAAGCCGGTGCCCACGAGCATGTTGGTGACGAACTCGCGCCCGCCCTCGACGATGTAGAGACCGACGAAGATGCTGGCGCCGAAGACGATCCAGAGCACCATGGATGTCGCCTTCAGGGTGGTGATCGCGGCCTCGCGGACGGCAGTCCAGGTCAGGCGCCGATGCAGCGCCGCCACCACCAGCGCGCCGAAGGTGCCGATTCCGGCGGCCTCGACCGGGGTGGCGATGCCGGTGAAGATGACACCCAGCACGAGCACGACAAGGACGATGGCGGGAAGCATGCCGCCCACCAGCTGCAGCTTCGCGCGCAGGCTGATCCGCTCCTCCCGCGGCAGGGCCGGCCCCGCCTCCGGATTGATGTAGCAGCGCGCCGTCACGTAGAGGATGTAGAGGCCGGAGAGCAGAAGGCCCGGGATGAAGGAGCCCATGAACAACTGGCCGACCGATTGCTGCGCGATGACGGCGAACAGGATCGCGAGGATGGACGGCGGGATCAGGATTCCGAGCGTGCCGCCGGCGAGGATCGACCCGCATGCGAGTTTCTGGTCGTAGTTGCGCTTCAGCATGGCCGGCAGGGCGATCATGCCCATCGTCACCTCTGTCGCGCCGATCACCCCGACCATGGCGGCGAGAATGGTGGCGGCGACGATCGCCGCCGAGGCGAGCCCCCCCCTGAGGCCGCCGAGGATCTTGTAGATGACGTCGAACAGGTCCTCGATCACCCCGGCCCGTTCCAGCATCGATGCCATGAAGATGAACATCGGGATGGCGGAGAGGTCGTAGCTGGTCATGAAGGGGAAGATGCGCGACGGCACGATGTTCAGCATCTGCGCGTCGCCGAACAGGAAGAGAAACACGCAGGCCAGCCCACCGGTGACGAAGGCCAGCGGCAGCCCCGCCATCAGCAGGACCAACAGCGACCCGAACATGATGACGGTGAGCCATTCGATCCCGACTTCCAGACCCATTGCCTACGCCCCCATCCGCCTGAGCAGGGTGATGTCCTTGATCAGCTTCGAAATGCCCTGCAGGAAGATCAGCAAGGCCCCGAGCGGGATCGCGATCTTCACCGGCCAGTACTGAATCGCCCATTCCGTGAAGGACAGCTCCCACACGCGAATGGAATCCATCATGAAGATCCATCCGGTGACAAACAGGGTGCCCGTGAAGATGAAGAAGAAGATCGAGGTGATGATGTCTGTGATCACCTTCCCGCGGTCCGAGAGGTGCAGGTAGAGGACGTCCACCCGGACATGCGCATCCTCCCGATACGCGAAGGCGCCGGAGATCAGGTACTGCATGCCGAACATGAGGAACATGCCCTCATGGACCCAGTTCGTCGGCGAGTTGAAGATGTAACGGGCGATCACCTCGTAGTAGTAGGCAAACACCGCGATGATCGACCAATAGGCGACGAACTCGCCTGTCCACCCGCTGACCGAATCGATCACCGCGGTCACGCGCGTGCGCACCGCACGGGCAGGATCCTCACCCGTTCCGGCCTGCGGGATCTCCGCTGTCGTCCCGGCGGCCTCGGCCGGCGGCAGCGGACCCTCCAGCTCGGCCCGCCGACGGACGAGACCCGGCAACAGGACGGCGTCGATGACCAGCAGGCCCGCGATGACGGCGGCGATGACCCCGACGAAGGTCCGCCAGCTCTCCATGCTCGCCGTCGCCGCGGCGAACTGCTCGCTGGCGGCGGCGAAGTCCTGCTCGGCCTTGGCTAGCCTCTCGCTTGCCTCTTCGTCGCCTTGCTCGACATCGGCGCGATACCGCTTCACCTGGTACTCGGCGACCGTCACGGCCGTGCGCGTATCGGAAGCGATGATCCGGGCATCGCGCACATGGATGTTGCCGTAGACGATGGCGAGGAAGAGGGGGATGTAGACCGCGCCGAGCCAGTTCTTCGCATAGAACCGGTGGAGGCCGACGAATCCGCCGGTGAGCCAGAAGAGATAGGCCAGCGGGAGCGATACGGCGGGTCGGGGCTTGGCCCGGCTGGTCCGCCGGACGATCACCATGCCGATGAGCGGTACCAGGAGCAGCGCCGTCCAGTACAGCCAGTGCGGCAGCACGAAATTCAAGCTAGGCATCGAAACTCGCTTCCGGAAAGCCGAAGGCCGTTGCGCGAATCGCGCCTCGGGGGCGCCCGACGGCGCCCCCGGGCCCCGCATGCATCGCGTTCGGCAATGGCACGACTACAGGTTGAGCGTCTGGCCCTTGACCTGGTCGCGTGTCACGTAGCCGAGGCTGCCGGACATCATGTAGTCGAGCTGGATCTGGAAGATCCGGGCCGCGTCCTTGTCCTTGTTCGCCCAGGCGAACCAGCGCGGTACGGCGAGCTCCGTAAACTTCTCCACGTCTTCTTGCGACAGGCGGGTGATGATCGTCCCCGCCTCCTCGAACTTCTTCCACGCTTCCAGGTCCGCCTTCTGGATCTGGGCGTGATGCATGTCGGAGTAGACGTGGACCTCCATTTCGACGAATTGCTTCATCTGCGGCGACAAGGCGTTCCAGGCGTCCATACCGACCGTCAGGTCCATCAGGTCGACCGGCTGGTAGATCGACATGAAGCCCGCCGGACCGGTCGAGATGAAGTTGGTGACCTCGGCGAAGCCGAGCGCCCAATTGACCGCTGGGCCCGTGTAATCGGCAACGTCGATGGTCCCCTTCTCGAGGGCCGGGAAAATCTCCGAGCCCGGCAGCAGGGTCGTCCGCGCGCCCGCTGCCTGGAAGACCTCGGCGACCATGCCGCCCGGCAGTCGCATCTTGCGTCCGCGGAAGTCCTCGATCGAGTTGATCGGCACTTTGGAGTGGATGATGTTGGCGCCGTGATGAATCGGGCCGACATAATACATCCGCTCCCTCGCGTAGAGCTCGCGCGCGATTTCGAGGCCGCCCAGGCTGTAGTAGAAGACGTCCCACTCATGCGGGTTGCGCATCCCGAGCGGATAGGAGGTCAGGAAGACCGCGGCCGGCATGCGACCCGCCCAGTAGATCGTGAACGGGTTCATCGCCTGCAGCACGCCGTTCTTCACGGCGTCGAAGAGCTGGAAGTCGCCGACCACCGCCCCCGCGCCATAGGGCTCGAAGGCGAGCTCGCCGCCGGTCTTCTCGACGATGCTCTTGCACCAGTTCTCGAAGATCGACAGCCCGACGCCGCCCGGCCAGGAGGTCTGGATCTTCCAGGTGGTCGTCTGGCCCTTGGCGGTGCCGATATAGGGCGCGCCGACTTCGCCGGCGACGCCGAGAACGGCGGCGGTCCCGCCTGCGGCCGCCGCGCCCTTGAGCAGCCCGCGGCGCGTGAAGGCCCGCGCAGCCCGCGCGGTTTGAATCGCGGTTTCGGATTTACCCATTGCATTTCCTCCCAAGCTTGCCGCACCGGGTTGTCCCGGCAGGCCGGTCCATGTCGCGACTGCCCGCGAACGGATCCTATTTTTTGAACTGTCACAGAATCGAACGAATCGACCCTGCAACGGCGCAGTCGAATACGCCAGACGCTTTCCGCGTTATTGAGGTCATGCTATCGGCTGCGGGGATCGATAGCAATACGCCATTGCTCGAAATCGGGTGCGGTGCCGTCGGATCTTTGGATTCCGGACGGGTTTCATTGTCGGAGCACGGCGGCCACGAGGCGGCGCAGGTTTGGCAGGTCGTCCGCGCCGAACGGAACGGCCCGGCAAAGCTGCATGGCGAGGAGGCCCATGCGAAGCGTCCGGGCGGTGGCGACGGCGCTGCCGCCGAGCCGCGCCGCGACCGCCTCGGTGAGCGCACCGCCAAGCTGCTGCGCGAGCATCGCGCCGGCCACGTCGGTCGCTGCGACGAGGGCCGCGTTCGCAAGGAGGTGGCGGACGAGGAACCAGGTCCCCAGCGGCCCGGTCCGGTAGCCGTAGATCTCGGCGATCTCGCGCAGCATGCGGAGGCTGCGCCAGACGACCACCGCCGTGTCGGCGAGCGCCGTCGGGACGACCGCAGTGAGAACGCCGACGTCGCGCGCCGCCCGGCCGACGGCGCGGTAGGCCTCGCGATCGACCACGCTCAGCACGTCGCGGGCGAAGAGCGCGAGGCGCTGCGGCGCCTCGTGCGTGTCCTGCACCTCCTGCCGGTAGCGCTGCAGGGCCGGGGCCAGCGACGGCCGGCGGGCAAGCGCGGCGGAGACCTCGGCAATGAGCCGTTCGGTCTCGGCGGTGGCGTCCGCGTCGCTCCCCCTGGTTTGCAGGCGCGCGCGTGCCCGGTCGACGCTTTCCAGCCGGCGCAGCGCCCGGATCTCGAGGGCCGCCCAGGCGAGGGCGCTCGCGACGACAAAGGCGATCAGCCCGGCGAATCCGGCGCCGAGCGCCCAATGCTGCTCGAAGCGGGCCTGCAGGTACTGAACCGTCTCGAAGCCGAGCAGCGTCAGCAGAAGCACCGCCAGTGCCGCGAAGAACCAGCGCGCCGGGCGCGCCCGGCGCCTGGCCAGGGGCGGCGCTTCAAGGATCGGGTCGGGACCCGCCGCCCGGTCCGTCTCCGGCTGGTGTTCGTCGGCGACGAATTCGGTGGCGGAGGGATCGACCCATCGGACCCGGGTCATCGGAACCTGTGAACCTCCGCAGAGATCCGCCGCCCTTTGCCCGAATGCCGCCCGGCGGCCGCATCGGGGCATCGTATCGGCGGAGAAAGGCCGGCCCATCCACCGGCTTAGGACAAGATGGCCATCATCGCCTGTCGTGCAAGCGCAAGAACGATTCGATGCCAACGGGCATGAGCCGTCGAGCGGGGCCGGCTGGCCGATGGCGCGCCGTCGAAACGCGCGATCGGCGGAACACGCCGATGAGGCCGGTGTTCACCGGCTGCAGGTGCGCGCCGATATGGAGACCGCCATGCGCGCAACCGCTTTCGTGCTCATTGCCCATCTGGTCCCCGCGGCGTCGGCTTCACGGCGGCCGTCCGGAGGTAGAGGCAAGGGGATTGCGGATGTGCCTGTTCGCCGTTGGCCTCGCCGCACGCGGGATCGCGATCTCTGAGCGCGTCGGGTTCACGCAAGCGCCGGTGTGATTGGCGCGGCTTCGCCGCCGCGCCAGGGAATGGTGATTGCGCAGCGCAGCCCCTCGGACCCGTAGTGAAGTTCGGCAGCGCCCTCCAGCTCGTAGGACGCGGTGTGCCGGATCAGCTTCATGCCGAACCCTTCCGTCCGCGGCGCGACGGCGGGCGGGCCGCCGCGTTCGGCCCAGTCCAGCCGCAGCCGCGGCCCATCCTCCGTGCGCGCGAGTTCCCAAGTGATCCCAACCCGACCGCTCGGCAGAGACAGCGCGCCATGCTTGGCTGCGTTTGTCGCCAGCTCGTGCAGCACGAGGCCGAGGGCGAGTGCCTGTTTCGGTGCGAGGCCCAGCTCCGGCCCGGAGAGAATCACGTCTCCGTTGCCCACGCCGTGCGCCTCAAGGGTTTTCCCGATGAGCCGGCTCAGATCGGCCGAACGCCAGCCGCTCTCGGTCAGCAGGCCGTGCGTCGCGGCGAGCGCCCGCAGGCGTCCGCCGAACGCATTGGCGAAGTCCTCCAGCGAGGCCGACCGGCGCATGGTCTGTCCGGCAATCGCCTGAACCACGGCAAGCGTGTTCTTGACCCGGTGGCTAAGCTCGGCCACGAGGAGCCGCTGGTGCTGCTCGTCCTGCTTCTGCTCGGTGACGTCGCGGCACGCGCCGGTCAGGTAGAGCGGCCGGCCGTCGCCGTCGTAGAATGCGCGTGCCTTGTCCGAGATCCAGCGCACGGCACCGTCCGGACGGACGATCCGGAACTCCTTGATGAGGTTCGCCCGCTCGCGGATGGCGCGATCCACCTCGGCGCAAAGCGCGTCGCGATCCGCCGGGTGCACGAAGTCGAGGAAGTCCGCTATGCCGCGGATCGGCTGCTCCGGCGGAAGGCCGAACAGGCGCTTCAGGCTCTCGTCCCATTCGAGGACATCGTCCTGGATCGTCCACCGGAAGGTGCCGGTTTCCGACGCAAGCAACGCCGTGGCCAGTCGCTCCTGGCTGTCCCGCAGCGCCGCCTCGGTGTGGGTGCGTTCGATGAGGTCGGCGGCCTGCCGCGCCAGCACGTCCATCAGCCGCAAATCGCGGTCCGTCGGCCGGTGCGGATCGCGCCAATGCGTTGAGATCATGCCCAGCAGGTGCCCGGAGCGGGAGAGCAGCGGCGTGGATTGCACCGCCCGGATGCCCGACCGGCGGTATGCGTCGAGGTCGGGCGTGCCCGCGATGGAATCGCACATCTCGACATCCGCGACGACCACGCGCCGGCCGGTGCGGAGAGCTTCCCCGCAGGAACTGCGCGAACCAACCGTCACCCACTCCCAGCACGCCGCGGAGTCCGGGTGAAATCCCTTCCAGGCCAGGAGCCGAAGAGCGCCCCGGCTATGGTCGAGCATCTGCATGCTCGCCATATCGGAGTGCATCAGGTCGATCGCAGCGTCGAGAATGCGATGGTACAGGGCATCAATGTCGCCCTCCTGAATGAGAAGGGTGCTGATGTCCTGCAGCCGCCGGGCGGCGTTCAGCTCCGTCGCCAGACGCGCCTCGCTCTCGCGCAGAGCCTGCTCGGCCCGCAGCTGTTCGTCGATGTCGCGAACATAGACGGACAGGCCCGCCTCGTCCGGGTAGATGGTCGCTTCGATCCACCGACCGGTGGCCGCGGATTGCGCCCGGTAGGAGACCGGCCGGTTCTCGCGCAGGGCGCGGAGATGCGCGGAATATCCGTCGCCGTTGGCGGCCTGCGGAAAGATCTCCAGCACGTTGCGACCGATCAGCTCTTCCCGGCACTTGCCGGTCATCCGCTCCACCTGCGGATTTGCGTAGACGAAGCGCAGATCGCGGTCGAGGGCGTAGACCCCATCGCTGATCCGCTCGAGAATCCGTGCGAAGCGATCCGATTGCGGTCCGTGTCCGTCGGTCCCGGTGCACGGGGCGCTTTCTTCGATGTCCTGTGGCGTTCTCACGAATCGTTCCGGGTGCTTGGCGGCACGCGAGCCAGCAGTCTCACGATCGTAAAGGCGAGGCATGAGACCGGCAACGGATTAGCGCGGCCAACTCTTCGCCAATTCCTGTCTTAAGCGCCTGTCCCTGGGCTTCGGTTCCTTCGCCGCCGGCCGGGCGCGGGCGATCGTCGCGCATGGCGGTCCCGGCCGCGTCGTTGCCGCCACAGGTCGGAGACCCGAAGCCGACGTTACGGCGCCGCCCGTGCCGGTCCGGTCGCCGGCTGCCGATCCCAGGGGATGACGATCTCGCACCGCAGGCCCGCGGTCTCGAAGGCGAGCGTCGCGGTCCCGCCGAGTTCATAGGCCACGCTCTCTCCGATCAGCTTGGTGCCGAAGCCCCGCGTCACCGATGTCGTCACCGGCGGGCCGTTCCGCTCGATCCACACCAGACGCAGGTATCGGCGATCGAGCAATCCCTCCAGAGCCCACCGGACCGACACGCGCCCGCCCGCCGTCGACAGCGCACCGTACTTTGCCGCGTTCGTCGCCAGCTCGTGCAGCACGAGCCCGAGGGTGAGGATCTCCTTCGGCGGGAGCTCCAGGCCCGGTCCCTCGATCTCGAACCTCCGCGGCCCGACCGCATGCGCGCCCACGGCCTGTTGCAGGACCACCCGCAGGTCCGTCGGGTGCCAGCCCGTCCGGGTCAGGAGGCCGTGGGTGGACGCCAGCGCCCGCAGCCGGCCACCGAACGACTCCGCGAAGCTCTCCGGCGAGCTCGCGCGGCGCAGCGTCTGAGAGGCGATCGCCTGCACCACCGCAAGCGTGTTCTTGACCCGGTGGCTGAGCTCCGCCGTGAGCAGGGTCTGCTGCGCCTCGGCCCGCTTGCGCGCGGTGACGTCCAGCGTGACCGCAAGCAGGCCTTGAGGCCGTCCGCGTCGCGCACCGTACTGATGCTGTTGTTGACCCAGACGACGGTCCCGTCCGGACGGAGGTAGCGCTTCTCGATGACGAAGGGCTCGCCCGTCTCGATCGTTCGGCAGAGCAGCGCCAGATTCCGCGGCAGGTCCTCCGGGTGCGTGAGGTCCTGCACGCGCAGGCCAAGCAGCGCTTCGCGGGACCGCCCGAGGATGGCGCAGTAGCGGTCGTTGGCGAGCACGATCCGGCCGTCGAGGTCCGTCTGGACCAGCCCGGCGGCGGCCTGGCGGAAGATGGCGGCGAATCGCTCTTCGCTCGCCCGCAGCGCCGACTCGACCCGCTTGCGCGCCGTGACGTCCTCCGCGACATAGCAGAAGCGGGTGCGGCCGGAGGGGCCGAGGCCGATCGCCGCGACGGAGACCGAAAGCCAGCAGCGGCCGTCGGGTCCGGCGTGTTCGTATTCGAAGCGGACCGGCTCGCCTCGGGCCTCGCAGGCCCGGTAATGGTTCATCCATTCGCGGATCGCCGCCGGCGGCGCGCCCATGGCGCTTGCGCGCTGCCCGGCCGTGCTGCCCGCCGGCCGGTGGAAGAAGCGGCAGGTGGCGGGATTGTCGTAGATGTGCAGGATGTCGTCCCCGACGAGCTCGACGACGCCCATCGGCACGGGGGCGTTGGCGTAGAAGCTCCGGAGCGTGGCCTCCCGGTCGCGCAGCATGAGCTCCGCCTGCTGGCGGTCGGTGACGTCGCGCAAGTAAACGCTCAGGCCCGTCTCGCCGGGATAGACCGTGCTCTCGATCCAGCGGCCCGCCACGGCGTCCCCCGTCTCGTAGAAAACGGGCCGGGCCTCGTCAACGGCGCGAAGGTGCTCACGGTACACCGCCGTATCACGCAGACGGGGAAAGGCCTCCCAGATGGTCCGGCCGATCAGACGGTCGCGGCGCGTGCCGGTCAGCGCTTCAAAGCGGGCATTGACGTAGGTGAATCGCCAGTCGCGATCGAGCGCGTAGAAGCCGTCGCTGATCCGTTCGAGAATTTGCGCGCTCTCATCCGCCAAGCGCGATGGTGCCGCAAGCTCGCCCGCCTCGGCAGGCCTTAGGGCATCGGTCACGGCCAGGCCCCTTCTTGTGGGCGCTCGGTTCGCCCTCTTTGACCCTTTTTGAATCGTATCGGCGTGGCCGGCCGCGAGCAACGATCCGACGACGCCCGCGGGGAACCGGCCTGCGTCACGCGTCGGCGAACTCGGCCACGCAGCCGCGAGTCCCGAACCGCGGCCTCGGGGAGGGCCGGCCGCTCACGCCATACGCAGCCGCTTTCCGATGCCGCTCATCGGAACTTGTCTCCGATCAGGAACTCCAGGGCTTCGTCGAGGCCTATATGGGGAATCCCGGCGACCGGCGCGGCCGAAATCGGTGGCGGCCGGAAGTTCGGGAACTCCGCCGGCGCCTCGTCCCAATGCCCGGGCGGCGGCGGGGTCGGCGGCACCGCGCCGGGATGGAGGAGCCGCGGCTCGTCCTCGCCGACGGGCACGCCGCGGACCATGCCGACCTCGCGGTCGCCGATCCGGCCGCGCCCCACCTCCGTGCAGCGCACGGAGGCAAGCGCGCGCACGGCGACGGCGCCGCCGGCAAAGCGCATCTCCAGGCTGGGCGCCGCCATCATCTCCGCCAGCAGGCTGCGCAGGTTCCCGTACTGGTCGGGCGTGACGTGGTCGGCCTTGGTCGCCGCGAACAGGACCCGGTCGATGCGCGCGCCGAGGAGCGGCGCGAGCCAGCCCGCCACGCCCCAGCCCGACCGGCCGAAGCGGAAGCTCGCGAGGATGGCGGTGAGCGCGGCGCGCGCGTCCTCGAAGGCCTCGCGCCCCGCGTCGAGCGCGCGCAGCACGTCGACGAGCACCACCTGCCGGTCGAAGGTCCGGAAGTGCCGGCGATAGAAGCTGCGGACGATTTCCGTCCGGTAGGCCTCGAAGCGAGTCTCCATCAGCGCGCGCAGGCTGCCGCGCCGAGGCTTCGAATCAACCGGCACGTCGAGCGGGCAGAACCACAGGATCGGCGCGCCCTCATACTCCCCCGGCAACACGAAGCGGCCGGGCTGGACGAGGCTCAGGCCGTGGCGCGGCTCCCGACAGCGGCGGAGGAACGCGGCGTAGCGCTCCGCCGCCTCGCGCGCCGCCGATTCCTCCGCCGGTCCGTCCGGTGCCAGGGTGGAGAGGAAGCCGAGCCAGTCGGCCGCGAGGCTCCGCCGCGGCTCGCGCCGGCAGAGAGCGAGCATCGCGGCCGACCATTGGGCGAAGCTCTGCCCGAGCATCGGCAGGTCGATCAGCCATTCGCCCGGGTAGTCGATGAGGTCGAGGTTGAGCGTCGCAAGCCGGCCAAGCCTGCCCGCCACCAGCCCTTCCGGCCGATAGCGGATCGCGACGCGGATCTGGCTGATGTCCTTCGTCCCCTCGGGCCAGGTCGGCGGCGTGCCGGCCATGGCTTCGATCGCCTCGGCGTAGGGAAAGAGCTTTCGCGCGAGGGTCGGGCTCGAGGCGATCCGCGCCGCGACCAGCGCGCCCCGCCCCGCCACGCCCAGCAGCGGCAGCCGCGCCGGCGCGTGCGCCGCGCTCAGCAGGTTGTGGATCACCGAGGTGATGAAAACGGTCTTGCCGGCGCCGCTCAGCCCGGTGACGGCGAGCCGGACGGTCCGGTCGAGCAAGGGATTCGCCACGCGCTCTCGATCTCCTTTCGCCGCACGATCGATCAGCGGATGTGCGGCACACTATGGGCGCAGGACCGCGCCTGTCCATGGTCGGCGTTGCCAAGGCGCCGCAGGCGGGAAAGACTGGCCCCGCGACCGCCGGCCCCGGGAGCCATGCCATGAACGGATTCGTCGCGATCGTCCTGATCTGCCTCTCCACCGTGCCGAGGGACTCCTGCAACGAGGAAACCGCCGCCGACGTCATGTCGATCCGGGTGGACTCGGAGCTCGGCTGCACGACCGGGTGGGAGGAGAGGATCGCGGCGTCGCCGCTCTTCGATGAGATCGGTTCGACCGCCTATGTGAAGACGCTCTGCCGCAGGCAGGCGACGATGCAGGAGCGGAACGGGCCGTGAGGGTCCGACAGGACCGCCGCCCCTCGGCGGGGTACCGGGCGTATCCCGGGGTGGCGGGCGTATCACTGGAGCCCCTGCCCCCTTTGTGCGGGCGCTCGGGACCTGCTGGCGGGGCATTTCCTTGGCGCGGGCGGCGCGCCGCCGGCCGCATCGATTCCTGTCGAGGGGAACCGGAGCCGGCGAGGGGATTCGGACCCTCGGCCCCGGCCTCGGCAACCTGATCCAGCCGTCTTCGCCGCAGCAGGCCTGTCGACGTCGCAACCCGAACAACGATGCGGAGCAAGCTAGGCGGCGTCCGCCCGTCCGCCTTCCCGTGCCCGTTCGTCGACAGTGCCCGACGCCAATCGGGCGCGGAGAGCGTCGCGCTTCGGCGGCACCTGGAACAGGCGGCGGTACTCCCGCGTGAACTGCGACACGCTTTCGTACCCCACCTCGAAGGCGGTGCTGCTTGCCGAAGAGCCTTCGTCCAGCATGAGGCGGCGCGCCTCGATGAGGCGAAGCCGCTTCTGGTACTGGCCCGGCGTCAGCGACGTCATCTGCTTGAAATGCTTGTGGAAGGCCGTGAGGCTCATCGCCGCCGCCGCCGCCAGGCGCTCGACGGGCACGCGCGATCGATACTCCTCCCTGAGGATGGCGATGGCCGCGGCGAGACGGCTCGCATGGCCGTCCGGAGCGGCAAGCGCCCGCAGGGCCGCGCCGTGCTGTCCCGACAGAAGCCAGTAATGCAGCTCCCGCATGATCCCGGGGCGCAGGAGCGGTATGGCATCACGCCGGTCCAGCAAGCGCATCAGCCGCGCCGCGCAATCCAGGATCGCCGCTTCGGTGTCTTCGGCGAACAAGGTGCGCGTCTCGGACGGGCGTTGCGGGCGCACGCCGCCCAGCTGCGCCGCGACTTCGCGCAGGACCGTCATCTCGAGTTCGACGGCGATCGCCAGATAAGGCTCGCTCCGGCTCGCCTGCACGATGCGCCCGACGACCGGCATGTCCGCGCCCACGATCACGGACTGGCCGGCGGAGAAGACCCGCTCCTCCTTCCCCACGGTCATGCGCTTGGCTCCCTGCAGGACCAGGCAAACCAGCGGCCGGTAAACCGAATGCAGGTTGCCGCGCGGCGACTCGACGCACATCATCCGCAGGCCCGGCACCGGCGTCAGCGCCAGGCCATCGCGGTTTGCATGGCGGCCGGCATAAGCCCGAACGGCCTGTTTGAGCGAGTCCATGCGATCTCTCCTGCAACCCGGTCCGAGCCTAGCATGGAGGCGGACCGATAGCACGGGTCCTGCAGGATCAGGCAAGTTTTGCGCAGCCTTTGGCAAGCCCCCGCCCTGGCAGATCGGTATGAATCCTGCCGACGGAAACGCGTCGCTCGACAACGAAAGGATCACGCCATGCCTGGACAAACCGAAATCCCGAGACGGGCCGAAATCCCGAGACGGGCCGTTTTGACGGCCGCGGCGGCGACCACCGCGGCACTCGCGGCGGGCGCCGTCGGCGCCCAGACGTCGGGCCAGGCGCCGCCGGCGCACGGCAAGGTCGCGCTGGTGACCGGCTCTTCCCGGGGCATCGGCGCCGCGACGGCCAAGCGCCTCGCCCGTGACGGCTATGCCGTCACCGTCAATTGCGAGAAGAACCGCGATCTCGCGGCCGGTGTCGTCCACGAGATCGAGGCCGCCGGCGGACGCGCCATCTGGGTGCAGGCGGATGTCAGCGATTCAGGCGCGGTGCGGCGCCTGTTCGACGAAACCGAGCGCGCATTCGGCGGCGTCGACGTCGTCGTGAGCAATGCGGGCATCATGCGGCTTGCACCGTTCGCCGACATGACCGACGCCGATTTCGGCCGGATGATCGACGTCAATCAGAAAGGCAGCTTTTACGTTCTGCGCGAGGCCGTGCGGCGCGTGCGCGATGGCGGCCGGATCATCACGCTCTCGTCCAGCATCACGCTGCTGCGCAGCCCGACCTACGGGGCCTACGCCGCCACCAAGGGGGCGCAGGAGCTTTTCGCGAATGTCCTCGCCAAGGAGCTCGAAGGCCGCATGATCTCCGTGGTTGCGATCGCGCCGGGCGTCGTGAACACCACCCTGTCCACCGACGGCAAGACGCCGGAGCAGATCGCCGGCTTCGCCGAGCGCACGCCGCACAAGCGCATCGGCGAACCCACCGACATCGCCGACGTCATCGCCGCGCTCTGCAGCGCGGACGGCGCCTGGATCAACGGGCAAACGGTGTTCGCAAACGGCGGCATCGTCTGACCCCGAGCAGCCGGAAGAGAAGGAGCACGGAACCATGAAAACGACGGGAAACACGATTCTCATCACGGGCGGCGGGTCCGGCATCGGCCGTGAGCTGGCGCTGCGTTTCAACGCGCTCGGCAACACCGTCATCGTCGCCGGGCGCCGCAAGGATGCGCTGGAGGAAACGATCGCCGGCCGGAACCGCATGCACGCGATCGCCCTCGATGTCGAAGACCCGGACGCAATCACGGCCTTTGCCAGACGCGTGGTCGCCGATCACCCGGCGCTCAACGTCCTGATCAACAACGCCGGCATCATGCGCCGCGAGGATCTGACCAGGACCCGCGACCTGCGCGATGCGGAGCAGACGATCGTCGCCAATCTGCTTGGGCCGATCCGGCTCACCAACGCGCTGATCGATCATCTCGCGGGCCGGCCGAACGCCGCGATCGTCAACGTATCGTCCGGCCTGGCCTTCGTGCCGCTCAGTGGCACGCCGACCTACAGCGCCACCAAGGCGGCGATCCATTCCTACACGGTCTCGCTGCGCGAGCAGCTCAAAGGCAAGGTCGAGATCATCGAGCTCGCGCCGCCCGCGGTCCAAACCGAGCTTACGCCCGGCCAGTCGACGCGCGAGGGCTATATGCCGCTCGGACAATTCATCGACGAGGTGATGGCGCTGTTCCGCCAGGAACCGACGCCCAAGGAGATCCTGGTGGAGCGGGTGAACTTCCTGCGCTGGGCGGAGCGAGACGGCCGCTTCGATCAAGCGGTCGAGATGCTCAGCGCCCGCTGAGCGGCGGCGTGCTTCGGCGCCTCGTCGCCGAAACACGCCGACCACCGCCTCACCGAGCTTCCGTTCCGTATCGACGATGGTCTCCGAAGCCGGCGGCGTTTACCTTCAACCGACGGCCGGACGCAGGGTCGCGTCGCACTGGAGCAGATCGACGCCCTGTTCGAAGAGTTCCTGTGCTGGCACAACACCCAGGCCACCCCGGAGTGCCCCGTCGGCGCCCATACCGGCGGGACATTTCCTTTGACGCGGGTGGCTCTCTGGACTGGCCTCCGAGGTCTGCCTACGCATTTCCATCGCGTGCCAGCGCTGAATAGCAATCAGCGACGTTGAGGCGCGGCAGGGACTATCCGGCGAGCGTGATTTGGGTGAATCGGAAAATCTGGACGAGCCCGAGCAAGCTACCAGCGGCGAGCACGAGGAGACTCCCGCCTAAAAGCACAGCGCGGGTTAGCGAGATAAAGGGAAGGCGCGGCTCGCCGGTATCTTCGGGGTCCCATTCGACCACCATCAAGGATCGGTGTGAGCCAACCTGTCGCCACCAGCACCAGTCGACTGCGTGCAAGGCCGCAGCCAAGACCAAGCCAAAGAGAAACGTACAGAGAGCGACGAACACCGGAACAGGTAGCAGGGCCTTTTGAGCGACAAAGGTGCCGGTGAGGGCGAGGCTGGCGAGCGCTCCGCCGCCGTTGCCACCCATTGCCAAGCGGCGGAGCGCTAGCTCGGCCCGCTCAATTTCGGGGCGTACAGTCCGGTATGCGGCCTCCATGTCGAGAGAGATCTGAACGTGTTCGGGCAGTTCCATCTATGGTTCCGCGCTTTCGGACCTAGCGACACCGTAAGATGACAGGACTACTCCGCCGCCACCGCAGCGACTGGGTACTCGTCGAAGGTCCGGCCATGAAGTTGCCGACCCGTCCGCTTTTTCTGTGGTCCGCCCCACTGTTTGAAAAAGAAAGCCGCGCCGTGCCGTCGGCAGGCGCTCAGAATGTCGTCTACCCATGCCGGGTCCATCGGACGGGCTCCGGGACCACTCTCGCCACCAACGATAGCCCAATGAATGCCGCTTAGGTCCGGAACACCGACCGAGCCGAGGAGCGGCTCGAAGGAGATGAAACGGACCGCCGCGCCAGTCTTGCGCAGCAGGTCGACGCGGCTGAGATAGTCGCTGTTTTCGACGCTCGTGCCGAGCCAGACATTCGGCAGGGTCGGCAGCTTGGCCGAAAGCTCCTGCATTCGCTCCGGCCGCTTCGTCAAAATCTGGAAGGTGTGCCATGGCGTGGCAGCCATCACGTCCCACACCTTGCGAATCGCGTCCTCGGGCAAGGCCTCGTGGAACAAGTCCGACATGGAATTGACGAACACTCGACGCGGGCGCCGCCATGACAGCGGAACCAACAGCGCTGCTGGATCCAGTCGCACTCGGCCCGTCCACTTTGCTCGCCCGCCCGACTGGCGCGTCGTCCCGCGATACTTTTGAACGCCCATCACCTCAAGGCGCGCCGCCATGCGCATCGCGTAGCAATTGGTGCAGCCCGGCGACACAATCGAGCATCCGGCAGTTGGATTCCAAGTCGCATCCGTCCATTCGATGCTGCTCTCGGCCATGCCTATTTCCGTGGCTGTTCCCACAGCTTGATCGTGTGTTCCGCAATCCGCTTTGCTGCGTCAATTGCCCTTTGGCTGGGATTGGCGATTGCGAAACATAATGAGTACATATGAGAGTTTCTCCGGTTCTTCAGCCGGACGCAATCTTTCGCCGCAGCGGCGAAAAGCTCGTCCAGCCGCTCCATGAAGAACCGTTCCACCGCCAGCGAACCGGCTGCGCGTGTCGTTTCTGGAGGATCATCCGGATCATCGAAGAGGCCGCGAACTTCGTTCGGGCGGTAGAACGCCTCCTCCCAATCCTCGGTGCCGAGGCAGGCGGTGATCCGTGCGCGCCAACCGGGTGGGATGTGGTCAGGCCGCCTCATCAACATCCGATTGATCCAGCCGGCAGGAAATAGGTACCAGACATCGATCGCTTGGGTGGCGGCAACCGCGCGGAGGGTTTCCCATTCGACTTGGCAACCAAACGGATCGAGAAACAGGACCCCGCGCTCCCGCAAGCTGTCGAAGCCCTGACAGAGGCGCAGGAGCGCCGCGTTGGCGTCATCCTCGTGGACTTCGATTTTCTGCCCAGCATGGCTCGGCTGAAGGCTTCGCAACTCTGCTACCTTAGCCGGATCCATCTCTATCAGGTCGAGGCGGTCGAACGGGGGTACGATCTCAAGCGCCTTCCTGACGGACCCGTCGAGGACCTCTCCCTGTTCCTCGAGGGCATCCAGATCAAGGCCCAAGTCGAATACCCCCTCCATGTCGGGAGAAGGAGCACCGCGCAGGGCGCATTTCCCGGTCCCGGAAAAAGCGTCGATGTAGCGCGTGCGCCATTGCGTCTGGTTCTTCATCACTCGCGCCCAGCCCTGCAGATAGCTCTCGACGCAACCGAGCTTCTGAATGGTCCATGGCCCCCCGAAGGCCTGTTTCACAGTGTCCCGCATGAGTCCCCCTTGGTGGCCCCCTAGTTGGAGATGGCCCGGCAATTGTAGAAGTCTCCGTCTACACAACCACCAGCGCAACAGCGGAATCGCTCTGCGTCAATGAGAAAAGCTAATCGGATGAACGGAGCCGAATAGAGACGACAGGGCAGCATCAGCGGCGAACGAATTTTCGCCCCATGCTCACCCGGAAAAGCCAAGGACCAGTACCTTGCGGTCTGGCCCTTCGTAACGGCTTGACTTTACTTGGCTAAACTGGAGCGGGCGAAGGGATTCGAACCCTCGACCCCAACCTTGGCAAGGTTGTGCTCTACCCCTGAGCTACGCCCGCGTCTTGGTGGGTATCGGCCCGGGGCGTTGGTCCCGGGCGGCCGGGCGATAATACGCAAGGCCCCGGCTTTTGCAAGCGCAGTTGAAATGGGGATGCGCGATCGGTCCGTCCAGCCGCGTTCGCGCGCCCCCCGACGATCGCGTCGCGGGATCGTTTCGAGGCTTGAGCCGGGCTCGGGCCTTTGGCTATGGTGCGCGTCATGTCCAGCGACGCCGACACCACCGCCCGCGAGGCCGCGGCCGCGACGCGGGAGCCGCCCGCCACGCCGGAAGACCTGTTCGCGCGGCTCGACGCGCTCGGCATCCGCACGCGCACGGTCGAGCATCCGCCGGTCTTCACCGTGGAGGAGGCGAAGGCGCTGCGCGGCACCCTTCCGGGCGGGCACATCAAGAACCTGTTCCTGCGCAACAAGAAGGGCGCGATGTGGCTGGTCGTCGCGGAGGAGGACCGCCCCATCGACCTCAAGGCGCTGGGCGAGCGGCTCGGCGCGGGGCGGCTGTCCTTCGGCAGCCCGGAGCGGCTGATGACCCATCTCGGCGTCGTTCCGGGAGCGGTCACGCCCTTTGCCGTCATCAACGACCGGGAGGGCCTGGTGCAGGTGGTGCTCGACAAGGCGCTGCTTTCGCACGACCCGCTCAACTGCCACCCGCTGACCAACGACAAGACGACCGCGATCGCGCCGGGCGACCTGCTGACCTTCCTCAGATCCTGCGGGCACGAGCCGCAGATCTTCGACTTCGACGCGCCCGCCGCCGGCTGAAAGACGCCTGCGCGGCGCCCCGGCGACCGGACGCGGGCTTGCCAGCGCGGGATCCGAACGCCATTTATTCCGGATCGGGTTTATTTCGAAGCGAAAGACAGCAATATGGATCAAGTCATTGGCATGACGCCACCGGGCGCCGGCGCGGCGAGCGGCGAGAATCTGATTAAGGACAGCAACACCGAACAGTTCATGGCCGACGTCATCGAGACGTCGATGCAGACGCCGGTGATCGTCGACTTCTGGGCGCCCTGGTGCGGACCCTGCAAGCAGCTGGGCCCGGTGCTGGAAAAGGCGGTGCGCGCGGCCAAGGGCGCCGTTCGCCTGGTCAAGATCAACATCGATCAGAACCAGGAGCTGGCGGCGCAGATGCGCATCCAGTCGATCCCCGCGGTCTACGCCTTCTATCAGGGGCGGCCGGTGGACGGGTTCGTCGGCGCCCTGCCGGAGAGCCAGATCAAGAGCTTCGTCTCCCGCCTGGTGCGGGCAACCGGCGGCGCGGCGGCGGGACCGTCGCCCGTCGAGCAGGCGCTGGAGCAGGCGAAGTCGGCGCTGGCCTCGGGCGACACCGGCACGGCGAGCGCGCTGTTCGGCCAGGTCCTGGCGCACGAGCCGCAGAACGCCGCGGCGGCGGCCGGGCTCGCCCGCTGCTACATCTCGGCCGGCGAGATCGCACGGGCCAAGGAGGTGCTGGACCGCGTCCCCGCGGAGCAGGCGAACGATGCCGAGGTGCAGGCGGCCCGGTCCGCGCTGGAGCTTGCGGAGCAGGCCTCGGCCAGCTCGGGCGCGTTGCCCGACCTGCGGCAGCGCGTGGCGCAGAACCCCAACGACCACCAGGCGCGCTACGACCTCGCCATGGCCCTCTACGCCCAGGGCGACCGGGAGACGGCGGTGGACGAGCTCTTGGAGATCGTCCGGCGCGACCGCGGCTGGAACGATGAAGCGGCGCGCAAGCAGCTTCTCAAGCTGTTCGAGGCGTTCGGGCCGACCGATCCGCTCACGCTGTCGGCGCGGCGCCGGCTTTCCTCCATTCTGTTCTCATGAGACGCGGACCGTTCGATCCAAGCTTCGACGAGCTGCCAGGCGTCGTGCCGATCTTCCCGCTGAGCGGGGTCCTGCTGCTGCCGGGCGGGAAGCTGCCCCTCAACATCTTCGAGCCGCGCTACCTCGCGATGACGCGCGACGCGCTCGCCGGCGACCGGATCATCGGCATGATCCAGCCGGCCCCCTACCGCGAGGCGGCGCCGGATGCCGCGGACAGCCCGTGGCCGCCGGTCTATCCCACCGGCTGCGCGGGCCGCATCACCTCCTTCGCCGAAACGGACGACGGCCGCTATCTGATCACCCTCACCGGCCTGTGCCGGTTCAATCTGGCCGAGGAACTGGCACTCCACCCCGACGGCTACCGGCGCGTGGTGCCGGACTTCGCGCCCTATCGGCAGGACCTCGAGGCCGAGGCGGACGCGCCCATCGACCGGCCGCGTCTGTGCAAGGCGCTCAGGGCCTATTTCGGCCTCCAGGGCATCTCGGTCGATTGGGAGGCGATCGAGAAAACGGGCGACGAGAAGCTCGTCACCTCGCTCGCCATGATCTGCCCGTTCGAGCCGAGCGAGAAGCAGGCGCTGCTGGAGTCGGCGAACCTGACCGAGCGCTGCCATCGGATGACAGCGCTCATGGAGATGGCGGTGCTGAACGGTGCCGCCGAGGACACACCCCGCCACTGACCGCATTCGTTCCTTCGAAAAGGCCTCAGCCCATGAGCGATCCGAAAAGCACCGTCGACCCCAAGCTTCTGGAGATCCTGGTTTGCCCCCTCACCAAGGGGCCGCTGATCTACGACGCCGAGGCACAGGAACTGATCAGCCGGCAGGCCGGTCTGGCCTATCCCATCCGCGACGGCATCCCGATCATGCTGGTCGATGAGGCGCGGAGCCTGGATGACGACGAGCCGGGTCCGCGTCCGGCGCGCTGACCCCGAACCGTGGAAGGGAGTTCGACCCCCGATGACGGAGTTCGAGACGCCGCATTGGCCGACCGAGATCCGCCTGAAGCAGGCGGAGAAGGCCCTGGAGATCGATTTCGACAACGGCGTCACCTTCCGCTATCCGGCCGAGCTGCTGCGGGTCGAAAGCCCGTCGGCCGAGGTCCAGGGCCACGGGCCCGGCCAGAAGCAGATCGTCGCCGGCCGCGCCCATGTCGGCATCCTCGGCGTCGAGCCGGTCGGCAACTACGCAATCCGCATCCGCTTCGACGACCTCCACGACACCGGGATCTATTCCTGGCCCTACCTCTACAGGCTGGGCGAGAAGCAGGCGGAGATCTGGGACGCCTATCTGAAGGCCCTGGAGGAGCGCGGCCTGTCGCGCGAACCCAAACGCCGCGGCTGATCCGCGGCGCTACAGCCGCTCGCCGCGGATGAGGCGCGGCAACGCGGGGCCGACGGTGCCCATGGCGTGACGCATCAGCATCCGCTTCAGCGGCGGCAGCCGATCGACAGCGGCGAGCCCGAGATCGCGGGCCAGGCGAAGCGGCGGGAAGTCGTTGGAGAAGAGCCGGTTCAGGCCGTCGGTCACCGCAATGAGCACGAGGTTGTCGAACCGGCGCCGGCGCTCATAGCCCGCGAGCACGTCGGCCGCGCCGATGTCGAGGCCCAGCCGATGCGCATCGACCAGCACTTCGGCGAGGGCGGCGACGTCGCGCAGGCCGAGATTCAGCCCCTGCCCCGCGATCGGATGGATGGCATGCGCCGCGTCGCCGACGAGCGCCAGCCGCCGGTCGACGTAGCGCTCCGCATGCAGGAGCCGGAGCGGATAGGCCCAGCGGCCGCCGACCGGCGTCAGCCGGCCGAGGGAATCGCCGAAGCGGTGCTGGATCTCGGCCGCGAACTCCTCCTCCGGCAGCGCCATCATCGTGGGCGCGAGCGCGGCCCGCTCGGTCCAGACGATGGAGGAGCGGTGGCGGCCCTCCGCGTCCATGACCATCGGCAGCATGGCAAAGGGCCCGGAGGGCAGGAAGTGCTCATGCGCGACGCCGTGATGCGGCCTCTCATGCGCGACGGTGCAGACGATGCCGGTCTGCGGATAGGCCCAGTCCGTCACGCGGATGCCGGCGAGGCCGCGGACCGCTGAGTCGCGGCCGTCGGCGGCGATGACGAGCCGGGCGGCGACCGCTCGCAGGCCGGCCGGGTTCGGCTCGAGCGCGACGCGAACGCCGCCGGCCTCGCGCGTCATCCCCGCCGGCCGGGCCGGCGCCAGATGCGTGACCCCCGGCAGCTCGGCGAGCCGGCCGAGGAGCGCCCGGCGGGTCACCCGGTTCTCCACGATATAGCCGAAAGGCGGTGCATCCGCCGCGCCGCCATCGCCGAATGGCCCGGCGAGGTCGCGGTGGTCATAATGAAGGAAAAGCCCCGAAGTGCGGCCGCGGGCGTCTCCGTCGGAGACGCGGATGTCGAGGATCGGCTGCGCCTCGGCGGCCATGGCGTCCCAGACCCCGATGCCGGCGAGGACCCGTTGCGAGCCGAAGGCGATCGCCGAGCTGCGGCCGTCATGGGCCTCGGCCGTCCGCGTCGCTACGGGTTGCGCATCGACGAGCACGACCGTGATGCCGGCGCCGGCGAGCGCGGCGGCCAGCGTCATGCCCACCATGCCGCCGCCGACGATGACCGCGTCGGCGGTCAGCACCTCCGTCGATGGCTGCCATGTCGTCAGGGGTTCCATGGCGCCAGCATCCTTGCTGCCCGACGCCTTGTCCAGCCCCGAAACAATGCACAATAAATGATCAGTTATTCTGATATGCACAAATATTGTGCACATCTGAAGCCGCCGCTCGAACCTGACCCTGATCCGTTGCCCTGATTTCCGGCAAGTTCGCGCCTCACCGAGAGCGGCACGCTTCTTGAACCAGCCCCGGCGGAGAGGACGCAACTCACGAGGAGGCTCGGCGCATGAAGCTCGTCCTGGCGATCGTCAAGCCCTTCAAGCTCGACGAGGTCCGCGACGCCCTGGTCGCCATCGGCATTCAGGGGCTGACGATCAGCGAAGCGAAGGGCTTCGGCCGCCAGCGCGGCCAGACCGAGATCTACCGCGGCACCGAGTACCGCGTCCATTTCCTGCCGAAGATCATGCTGCATGTCGCGGTTCCGGACGATCTGGTCGACCGCGTGGTCGAGACGATCCAGGCCACGGCCGCCACCGGGCGGATCGGCGACGGGAAGATCTTCGTGCTCGAACTCACCAATGCGGTGCGCATCCGCACCGGCGAAACCAACGAAGCCGCTTTGTAGGAGGAGCCTCGATGTCGCTTGCGCGAAGAATCTGGATTTCGGTGGCCTCGGCCGGAGCCGTCGTCCTGACGACGATACCGGCCCGCGCCCAGGTCGGGGAGGAGACGGTGTTCGTGCTGAACTCCTTCTCCTTCCTGGTGCATGGCTTTCTCGTGATGTTCATGGCCGCCGGGTTCGCCATGCTCGAATCGGGGCTCGTGCGCATGAAGAACACGGCCACCATCTGCCTGAAGAACATCGCGCTCTATTCCGTCGCCGGCTTCGTGTTCCTGCTGACCGGCTACAACCTGATGTATGCCGGGGTCGACGGCGGGGTGATCGGCTCCTTCGGTCTCTGGGGCGCGGACGACGGCGCCGCCCTGGCCGGCGACTTCTCCGGCGGCTACGCCGCCGCGTCGGACTGGTTCTTCCAGATGGTGTTCGTGGCCACCACCGCCTCGATCGTCTCCGGCGCGCTTGCCGAGCGCATCAGGCTCTGGCCGTTCCTGATCTTCACGGCGGTGCTCGCCGGCATCCTTTACCCGATCACCGGCGCTTGGCATTGGGGCGGCGGCTGGCTGGCCGAGCTCGGCTTCGTCGATTTCGCCGGGTCGACCGTGGTCCACTCCGTCGGCGGCTGGGCGGCTCTCACCGGCGCCATCATTCTTGGCGCCCGCTTGGGCAAGTACGGGCCGGGCGGGCGCATCAACCCGATGCCCGGCGCCAACCTGCCGCTGGCGACGCTCGGCACCTTCATCCTCTGGCTCGGCTGGTTCGGGTTCAACGGGGGCTCGCAGCTTGCCTTGGGCTCCGCCGCAGACGCGATCGCCATCGCCACGATCTACGTCAACACGAACATGGCGGCCGTGGGCGGAGTCCTGGCAGCCACGGCGCTCACGCAGATCCTGCACAAGAAGGTGGATCTGACGATGGCGCTCAACGGCGCCATCGGCGGGCTGGTTTCGATCACAGCCGGCCCCGACACGCCGACGCCGCTCGTCGCCACGGCGATCGGCGCGGTGGGCGGCGTGCTCGTGGTGCTCGCGGTGCCGATGTTCGACCGCCTGCGAATCGACGACGTGGTCGGCGCGATCTCCGTCCATCTCGTCTGCGGCGTCTGGGGAACGCTCGCCGTGCCGCTCACCAACCCGGACGCCAGCTTCGTCACGCAGCTTGCGGGGGTGATCGCGATCGGCGCGTTCACGGCGGTCGCCACCGGCGTCGTCTGGCTTGCGCTCCGGCAGTCCATCGGAATCCGCTGCAGTGAGGAGGCGGAACTGGTCGGCCTCGATCAGACGGAGCTCGGGCTGGAAGCCTATCCGGAGTTCGGCCGCGGGTCGCAAACCGTCTAGAGCGGTTTGTTTCCTCCCTTACCGCTCACACTGGCCGGAAGGCGCCCTGCCTTTCGGGCCCTTTTTCTCTCGAACCATCGGGGCGACACGGCCGGGACGCAAGAGCGACTCGGCCGGTCCGCATTGGCGGCCGCCTCGGCCGGCAGCCGTTCTCCTATGCAATCATTGCGTATGCCGTCGTCCCCGGCTCCTTCGCCATTGGCGGGTTGCCGAGCCCGGTGCGAGTCACCCGGATCTGCGTCGTTCTGATCAGTCAGCGGTTTGTGCGTCGTACGATGTTCCGTAGCCGAAACGATCGAGAGTGGCTTGGTCTGACGGGCGGCTGCGGCGGCCGGCGGCATCTCGCACCACGACCAGGTTCGAACGCCGGTCTTGTCGCCCGGACGGCGCCTCGCCATCCGGGCTTTCATCAATTCTTAACCGTTCCTAACTGTCCTGCCCCGGGCCGGGAGCGGGTCGGCCGCCGCCTCGCGCCCCGACGCTTGTACGACGGCGGCAGGATCGATAGAACCATGCCCATGCTTTGGACCGATCGCGCCGAATGGCCGGGCAAAGGCCGGGTTCCGGCGGTATAGAGCGGATGTCGACCGACCGGCTCGAGCCGCTGCTCCGCTTCCATCCCTTCACCCGGCTGAACACCTTGCTCCAGGATCTCGCCCCGGGCGGGCCCGGCGAGCCGCTGCTGTTCTCGGTCGGCGAGCCGCGGCACGCGCCGCCGCCGATCCTGCGCGACGAGCTGGACCGCCATGCCGCCCTGTGGTCGCGCTATCCGCAGGCGGTCGGAACACCGGATTTCCGCGCGGCGGTCCATGAGTGGCTGACGCGGCGATACGCGCTGCCGCCGGGCATGATCGACCCGGACCGCCATCTGCTGCCGGCCGCCGGCTCGCGCGAAGCCCTGTTCATGGCTGCCTTGTCGGCGGTGCAGGAATGGCACGGGCAGGGACCGCGGCCGGCGGTGCTGATACCGAACCCGTTCTACCACGTCTATGCCGGCGCCGCCGCGGTCGCCGGGGCCGAGCCCGTGTTCCTGCCGGCGACCGCGGAGACCGGCTTTCTGCCGGACCTGGAGGCGCTCGACCGCGCGCTTCTGGATCGTACCGCGCTCGCCTATGTCTGCTCGCCGGCCAATCCGCAGGGCGCCGTGGCGGATCTCGGCTATCTGCGCCGCTGGATCGAGCTGGCGCGCCGGCACGGCTTCGTCGTCGCCTTCGACGAGTGCTACGCCGAGATCTACACCGAGGCCCCGCCGCCGGGCGCGCTGCAGGCCTGCGCCGCCCTCGGTGGGGACCTCACCGGCGTGCTGGCCGTCCACTCGCTCTCGAAGCGCTCGGGCGCGGCGGGCCTGCGCTCCGGCTTCGTCGCCGGCGACGCGCGGCTGATCCGGCGGCAGGCCCAGCTCGTCAACTTCGGCGGCGTGGCGCCGCCGCTGCCGGTGCTCGCGGCCTCGGCCGCGCTGTGGCGCGACGAAACGCATGTCGAGGCGGTGCGCGCCCTCTACCGGGAGAACTTCGCAGTGGCAGCGGAAATCCTCGACGGCCGCTTCGGCTTTGCGGCGCCGCCGGCCGGCGGCTTCTTCCTCTGGCTCGACGTGGGCGACGGCGAGGCGGCGGCCCGGCGGCTTTGGGCGGAGGCAGGGGTTCGCGTCCTGCCGGGCGCCTACATGGCGCGGGCCGACGCGACCGGCCGCAGCCCGGGCGACCGTTACATCCGCGTCGCGCTGGTCTATGATCCGGCAACGACGGCCGAGGGGCTCCGGCGCCTGGTCGCGACGCTGGACGGCGGCCGCGTCGGTGCGACGGCCGAGGCCGGCGGGGGCGCCGGCAAAACGGCAGCGTTCAGGGACGAAAGATGAGCGATTCCAGTGGCATCTTCGGCCGGGTCGGCTTCCTGCCGGCCGCGGCGAAGGCGTTCATCCGGCGACGCCTGATCGAGCTGGCGGGCTGCGTGCTGATCGCCGCGGCGCTGGCTTTCCTCGTGGCCCTGGCCAGCTTCGATCCGGGCGATCCGTCGTTCAACAAGGCGGTGGACGGCCCGATCCGAAACCTGGCGGGGCGGCCCGGCGCCTACGCGGCCGATCTGACGCTGCAGAGCGTGGGGCTGGCCGGGCTCGTCCTGGCCGCCGGTCTCCTCGCCTGGGGTTGGCGCCTGGTCCGCCAGCATCGGTTCGAGCGCGGCTGGCTGCGGTTGGCGCTGATGCCGGCCGCCATTCTCACCGCCGCCATCGCGCTCACGCCCCTGCCGGTGCCCGACGGCTGGCCCGCCGCCGCCGGCCTGGGCGGGACGGCCGGGGCGCTGCTGCTTTATGGACCGCGGGGCGACGCGGGGCTGCGCGCGCTGGTCGGACTCGGCGGCGAACCGATCGGCCTGGCCGCCGCCGCCGTCGCCTTGCTTCTGATGTTTTTCACCCTCGGGATTCCGTGGCTGGAATACCTCGCCTTCGGCCGCGGGGCGGCCGCAATGGTCGAGGGCGCGGGCCGGGGCCTGGTGCGGCTTTGCGCCCGGCTGACGCGCGGCCGGTCTTGGGGCGACGGAGAGGCGGAGTCCTGGCGCTGGCCCAGGCTGCGGTGGCGGTCGAAACGGCGCGCCGGGGAGCGCTACGAGCCACAGCTGGAGGGGCCGGGCCAGGCGGCGCCGATCGACATTCCGCCGCCGCCGCCCAGGAGCGCCCGGGCAGCCACGGAGGACGAAGGCGGCCGGCCGGCGCCGAAGGCCCGTGTCGAGATCCGCAAGCCGAAGGCGAAGGCGAGCCGGCGTGCCGCCAGCAACCAGGCGACGCTGGACCTGATCCCCAGCGACGACTACACGCTGCCGCCGCTCGACCTGCTGGAGGCGCCGCCGTCGCGTGCGGCGCAGCAGCGGGTCAACGAGGAATCGCTGGAGAAGAACGCGCGACTCCTCGAATCCGTGCTGGAGGACTTCGGGGTCAAGGGCCAGATCGTCAAGGTCCGTCCGGGTCCGGTGGTGACCCTTTACGAGCTGGAGCCCGCGCCGGGCACCAAGACGAGCCGGGTGGTCGGCCTCGCGGACGACGTCGCCCGGTCGATGAGCGCGGTGTCGGTGCGGGTCGCCGTCGTGCCGGGCCGCAGCGTCATCGGCATCGAGCTGCCGAACCGGCAGCGCGAAACCGTCTATCTTCGCGAGCTTCTGGCCGACCCCGCCTATGAGCGCACGGCGGCGAAGCTGGCGCTCGTCCTCGGCAAGGACATCGGCGGGACACCGGTCGTCGTCGACCTCGCCCGCATGCCGCATCTGCTGATCGCCGGTACGACCGGTTCGGGCAAGTCGGTCGCGATCAACACCATGATCCTGTCGCTGATCTATCGGCTGCCGCCCGACCGGTGCAAGTTCATCATGATCGACCCGAAGATGCTGGAGCTGTCGGTCTATGACGGCATCCCGCATCTCCTGACGCCGGTGGTGACCGACCCGCGGAAGGCGATCGTCGCGCTGAAGTGGACGGTGCGCGAGATGGAAGAGCGCTACCGCAAGATGTCGAAGCTCGGCGTCCGCAACATCGAGGGCTACAACGCGCGGATGGTGCAGGCGCGCGAATCCGGCGAGGTGCTGACGCGGCGGGTGCAGACCGGCTTCGATCCGGAGACCGGCAGCCCCATCTACGAGGAGGAGCCGTTCGACCTCGAGCCGCTGCCCTTCATCGTGGTCGTCGTCGACGAGATGGCCGACCTCATGCTCGTCGCCGGGAAGGACATCGAGGCGGCGATCCAGCGGCTGGCGCAAATGGCCCGGGCCGCCGGCATCCACCTCATCATGGCGACGCAACGGCCGTCGGTCGACGTCATCACCGGCACCATCAAGGCCAACTTCCCGACGCGGGTGAGCTTCCACGTCACCTCGAAGATCGACAGCCGCACCATCCTGGGGGAGACGGGGGCGGAGCAGCTCCTCGGCCAGGGCGATATGCTCTACATGGCGCAGGGCGGCCGCATCACCCGCGTGCACGGCCCCTTCGTCGGCGACGGCGAGGTCGAATCGGTGGTGCAGTTCCTCAAGCGGCAGGGCGAACCTACTTATATCGAGGACGTGACCCGCGACGAGGACGGCGGCGAGCCGGATCTGGGCCTGGGCGGCGGCGGAAGCGGAGATGCGCTCTACGACCAGGCGGTGGCCCTGGTCTGCCGCGAGCGGAAGGCGTCGACCAGCTTCGTCCAGCGACACCTGCAGATCGGCTACAACCGCGCGGCGCGGCTGATCGAACGGATGGAGAAGGAAGGCGTCGTCAGCCCCGCCAACCACGTCGGCAAGCGCGAGGTCCTGGCCCGCAACATCGACGCGATCGAGTGAGAGGACACATGCCGAAGGAGAGAACCGGAACAGGACCGAATCGCCGGCGGGTGCTCGCCGGCTTCGCGGGCGGCGCCGGCGCTTTGTTGCTTGGATCGGCACTGGGCCCCGTTGGGTTCGGCGCCGCGCCCCGGCCCGCCGCCGCGGCATTGACCGGAACGGACCACGCCGACATCCAGCGCGTCGAGCGATACCTCAACGACGTCGACACGCTGAAGGCGCGCTTTCGGCAGATCGCCGAAGACGGCGGGATCGCGCAGGGAACGATCTACCTCCGCCGGCCCGGCCGGATGCGGGTCGAGTACGATCCGCCCGTGCCGGTGTTGCTGGTCGCCGACGGCATGCTCGTCAGCTACTACGATTCCGAGCTCGATCAGCTGACGCAGGTGCCGCTGCGCTCGACACCGGCCTGGTTTCTGCTGCGCGACCCGATCGATCTCGGCGGCGACATCACCGTGACGGAGGTCGAGCGCGCGCCGGGGGCGCTGCGCGTCAGCATGTACCAGACCGACGAGCCGGATGCCGGATCGGTCGAGCTGGTCTTCGCCGAAGATCCGCTGCAGCTTCGGCAGTGGACGATCACCGACGCGCAGGGCAAGGAGGTGCTGATCCGCCTCGAAAGCGTGAGTTATGGCGCGTCGATGGCCAACGAGCTGTTCGCCACGCCGCGGACGCGCCGGCAGCAGGGCACCCGGTAACGGCGGCGGCAGCCGGTCGATCTAGCGGACGGCCATCGGGCGCATCGGCCCGCGGCGCGCGAAGGGCCGCACCAGCAGGCGCGCGAAGGAAAGCTCGCGCTGCCCCTCGACGCCGATCGCCATGTCCGGGCGGCGAACCGTCCGGCTTCTCGAACCGAACAGCCGGTCCCAGAAACTGAACAGCGTGCCGTAGTTCGAGTCGGTGTCCGATCGGACGGCGTGATGATGCACCCAGTGGATCGAGGGGGTGATCACGAGCATCGCCAGGCGGCGTTCCAGCGCCGGCGCCAGCCGCAGGTTCGAGTGGTGGAAGACGGTGGCGAGGAGCAGCAGCGTCTCGAACAGGAGCACCGACGCCAGCGGAAATCCGATCAGGAGGATCACGCCGGCACGCGCCGCGGCCGACAGCAGCACCTCGCCGAAGTGGAACCGCAGCGCGGTCGTCGTGTCGAGGAACCGGTCGAGATGGTGGACCTGGTGAAACCGCCAGAGGATCGGCAGTTCGTGATTTGCCCGGTGCCACCAATAGATCAGGAAGTCGAGGAGGGCCACGTCCGCCGCCAGGCCGAGCCAGCCGCCCCACCAGGCCGGCCGAAGGCCGAGGCCGTTGGCGGCCGCCCAGGCCGTGACCGGCAGGACGATCAGCGGCGACAGGACGAGATTGATCGCCCAGAAGGCGGCGTTCCGGCCGAGACGGCGAAGCCCGCCGGCCGGCTCCTGCGGCCGGTCGACGGGCGGGGGCGCCGCGGGGAGGAGCCGCTCCCCCAGGAACAGAAGCAGCAGCCAGACGGCGACGACGAAGCCTTTGTAGGTCAGCAGGAGCTCGATCGACGGCGATTGCATATCAGGAATATGGCGGGGCATCGGCCGGCCGCCAATGGCCGGGTCCTCGGCCCGCCCGCTTGGCCCTTGCCGCTCCCGCTGGGAATCGCCACATTCGGGAAGGTCTTCGGGGGAGCGAAGGGCATCATGCAGATCGATGGAGCCGCACCGGTGATCGGCATTCCCGCCTGCGTCAAGGAGGTTGACGGGTTGCCGTTTCATGCCGTTGGCGAAAAGTACATCACGGCTGTCGCGTTCGCAGCGGGCGGTCTGCCGCTTCTGATCCCTGCGCTGGGCCAAAGCTACGACATTCCGGCCCTCGTCGAACGGCTTGACGGGCTGTTCGTCACCGGCAGCCTGTCGAACGTGGCGGCGCATCTTTACAACGGGCCGCCCGACCGGCCGGAAAGCCCGCAGGACCCGGCACGGGACGCGACCACGCTGCCGCTCATCCGCGCGGCGTTGGCCGCCGGCCTGCCGCTGTTCGCGGTCTGCCGCGGGCTTCAGGAGCTGAACGTGGCGCTCGGCGGCACGCTGGATCAGCAGATCCACCTCGCCGAGGGGCGGCTGGACCACCGCGCCCCCGAGGGCGTCCCCGTCGAGGAGAAGTACGGGCCGCGGCATCCGGTGTCGCTGACGCCCGACGGCATGATCGCCCGGCTGGTCGGCCGGACCGAGATCGAGGTCAATTCGCTGCACTGGCAGGGCATCGACCGGCTTGGTGAGGGCTTGGTCGTCGAAGCGGTGGCGCCCGATGGCGTGATCGAGGCGGTGCGGGTCGACGAGGCCAAGAGCTTCGCCTTGGCCGTCCAGTGGCACCCCGAGTTCAGGGTGCTGGAGAACCCGGTTTCGCGGGCATTGTTCGCCGCCTTCGGCGCCGCCGCGCGGGCCCGGGCCGAATCCCGGCGATCGCGGAGCGCCGCCGACGGTTCGGGCCGTGGCTTCGCCGCGTGACGGGGCGGAGCCGCGGGAGAATCGCCCGGAAATCGGCGGGAAAGCCCGCCTCGTAAGGCCGTTCCGCTGGGCCCAAAAAATTTTCGCGGAGACAGTTGAAAAGGACTTAACAGGGCACCAATCTTATGTTTGACAGTGGTCGTAGCCGCAATGGTTACGATCGTCTGGGGTGGCCTCCCCTACCACCACCAGGCTCCGAGAGGAACTGAGAACGCCCGGTCCCCCCCTGGCCGGGCGTTCGCTTTTGGACAAATCAAATTCGAACGAAATGCCCCCTTCCGGGGTGCGGCCGCGCCGTGCATCGGCTATAAGGGCCGCAATCGGTCGGACAGGCGCAGCGGTCCCCTGTCCCGTTTCGATGGGAGGCGGGCGGCCCGCGCCGCATTGGTTGGGGGGACACCTTCATGACCCGAGATCGCCGGTCGCGGCCCGTCGCCGCGACCCCGCCTGCGACTGCGCCGCATCGACGGGGCGGGGTGCCGCAATGAGCCTGCGCGTCGCTACCTGGAACGTGAATTCGATCCGGCTGCGGCTCGACAATGTCGCGCGGCTGGTCAACCGCTGGTCGCCCGACGTCCTGTGCCTGCAGGAGACCAAGGTGCGGGACGAGGAGTTCCCGCTGGAGCCGCTGGCCGCCCTTGGCTACCGCCACGCCCTGATCCATGGCATGAAGGGCTACAACGGGGTGGCCATCCTGTCGCGCCTGCCCTTCGAGGGGCAGGAAACCATGGGCTGGTGCGAACGGGCGGACTGCCGCCACGCGATCGTGCGACTTCGCGGGGGCATCGAGCTGCACAACTTCTACGTTCCGGCCGGCGGCGACATTCCGGATCCGGAACAGAATCCGAAATTCGAGCACAAGCTTCGTTTCCTGGACGAAATGACCGCTTGGTTCCCGGCCAACCGTACCCCGCGGGACAAGCTGCTGCTCCTCGGCGACCTCAACGTGGCGCCGCTGGAGACCGACGTATGGTCGCACAAGCAGCTCCTCAACGTCGTCAGTCACACGCCGGTGGAGACGACGCGGATGGCCGACCTCCAGACGACGCTGGGCTGGGTCGATGCCGTCCGGCATTTCATTCCGCCGGAGAAACGACTGTACAGCTGGTGGAGCTACCGGGCACGGGACTGGGCGGCTTCCGACCGCGGCCGTCGCCTCGACCATGTCTGGGTCACGCCGGCGCTCGCGCCGGCACTGCGGTCGGCCGAGGTGATTCGGGAGGCCCGCGGCTGGGACGCGCCGTCCGATCACGTGCCGGTCGTTGTGGACCTGGAATAAAATCGGTCCTCAATCGGGCTCTCGCCGATAGAGATGATAGCGCCCGGCGTGGACGCGCCGGGGAAGGGGCAGTGCCGTCAGCGCCGACGTTTCCGGCATCGGCTGGTCGCTCGCCAGCAAGCCGCCCGGCCGCAGAATCCGCACCAGATAGGGGGCCAAGCCGGCGACCAGGGTCCGGTTCGCCGCGGCGTCGCCGCTGCCGATGTCGGCGTGGATCAGGGCGGCGCACCGCCCGAACCGATCCGCCGCCAGCGGGATCGTCTCGCGGAGATCGCCGATCAGAAGACAGTCGTCCGGAGGAACGCTGTCGGGATGGGCCGCGATCTGACGGTCGAAGACGAAGATGGTGCGGCCGGGCAGCCGCTCGCGCAGATGGTCGTAGGTCCGCCCGTTGCCGAGGCCGAGTTCCAGGACCGGCCCCTCCAGGTCGCGGATCAGCATGGCCGCGCGATCGAGGCAGGCGCGCTGCGCCTGCAGCCGTCGGATGAAGCTATCGAGCCGGCTCATGCCGGAACGGCACCGGCCGAGGCGACCGCCCCGTCAGGAGTCCGCATCGGCAGGCGTCTCGCGGAGCCGCATGTTGGTGTGCTCCAGCCGCTGGGCGAGAACCCGCATGATCTCCACCGCCATCGCCGGGAAATCGGAGATCATCTGCAGGAAGAGTTCCTTGGTGATCTTCAAGGTTGTCAGGCGTGCCACGGCCCGGACCGTCGCCGTACGCGGCACGTCGCAGATGATCCCGATCTCGCCGACGAAGTCGTTGACGCCGAGGGTCGCCACCGTGATCGGCCCCCGCGGCGTGTCGATGATGACCTCGGCGGCTCCTTCGATGATGATGTAGGCGGCGTCGGCGACGTCGCCCTGGCGGAACAGCTCCTGACCCGCCTCGAAGGTGATTCGCTCGCTGGCGAAGGCGAGCAGCTTCAGCTTCGCCGGATCGACCTTGGCGAACATCGGGATTCGGCGGAGCAGTTCGACTTCTTCGTTGAGGCTCACGGGCTTCCTCTCCTTCTTTCGGCGGCGACCCGTCTCGATCGGCTCGTCACCGCGTCGCGACGATCAAGTGGTCGGCCGCTTTTCCATCGCCGCCTTTCTGTTCGACGAGCCGGCCCTCGCGGACGACGAGAACGCGGTCGAACGCCTCTGCCAGATCGTCCCGGTGCAGCACCCAGAACACGCCACGACCCCGCCGGGCGGCAAGGATCTTTTCCAAGAGCCGCGCCTGGGCGCCGCCGTCGAGCACCGCCGTCGCCTCGTTGACGATCAGCAGATCCGGCCGCTTGATCAGCGCCCGACCGAGCCCGAGCTTCTGCCGCTGCGCGGGAGCCAGCCGCTTGCCGCCGTTCCCGACCTCAAAGTCAAGGCCGATCCGCAGGATGGCGGGCCGCAAACCGTGCGCGTCCACGACCTCGGCGATCAGGGCACCGATGCGCGACCCCGCCTGGGCTTGGCCGTAGACGACGCGGCCGAACAGGATGTTGTCCTGGAGAGAGGCGGCGGCGTTGTAGCGGGCTTCGTTATAGAACTCGACCGCGCCCCGCAGCGCATCCGGAAAATGGTCGGCAAAGGCGCGGCGGGTCGCGAGGATCCGTTGCTCCATCGCCGCGTCGATCAGAGCGAGGCGGTGACGGGCTTCGATATAGGGAAAGGACAGCCCGATCAGCTTCGCCCTGTCTTCGTCCGTCAGGCGGTCGAGGCCGCCGCTGGCGATGCGCCCCAACAGGGCCCGGAACTCCGGCAGGTCCTCGGCGCCGATGAAGCTGAACTGCTCGAAGAAGGGATGGCCGGGCGGCAGGTCGGCGAACAGCTCGACCATCGTTTCGGCGATCCGCCGCCCCATCTCGAGGAGCTCGCCGGTCAGCCCGACCCGCTCGAGGGTCTGTCGGACATAGGCGTTCTGGGCGATCCGCTCCGGGGCGAAGTGGTCGCCGACCGGCGTTCCGAAGAGGATGTTCTCGGCCACCGACATGTTCCGGTTGTAGCGTCGGCGATCGAAGGGCTCGAACAGCCCGGCCGAGGACGGGTCCGTCAGCCGGGCGCGCAGATCGCGCCGGGCGGCGATGATCTTTGCCGCCAGCTCCGGCGCCCGCTCCGGCTGGATGGTTCCGCGCAAACCGAACTGGTAGACGTCTTCGTCAAGCTCGACCAGCCGCAGGATCTCGATCAGCCGCTCGTCGAGCTCCTCCGGCGTCGCGGCCCCGGCGGCCCGGTAGTCGGTCCAGTCGGCGGCGATGTCCAGCTCCGTGTTGCCGGCCCGTCGCGCCTCCGCGATTTCGGCCCGCCGCCGCCGCGCCGCCTCCTCGTCATACGCGGCGGGAACCAACGGCCGATGTTTGAGCCCGTAAAGGAGATTGCCGCGCACGCCGCCCGGGAAGAAGTACGGATCCTGCCCGACATAGGACATGCGGCGTCCGGTCACCGCTTCGGGGATGGTCGCGAGGTCGCGCCCACCGATCGAGACCACGCCGCCAGACGGTTCGATCAGCCGGGCGAGGACGAGCGCCAGTATGTCCTTACCCTGGCCTTCAGGGCCGATGACGGCGACGTGCTCGTTCAGGTCGAAAGCGAAGCTGACGCCCTCCAGCAACCGCCCAACGCCTTCCTCCGCCACCGTCAGATTGGTGACGACAACCCGGCCGGCGAGGGGCTCTTCCGCCGCGTTGGGGTCTTGCAGCGCCGCCGGCAGCAGACGCGGCGGACTGAACTGCTGGATCACCTGCTCGTACTTGATCTGCACGTCCTGGCGCTGCTGGTCCCAGTCGATTATCTCCTTGACCGGCCCCGGCAGGTCCTTGTAGGCGGCGATCACGGCGACGAGTCCACCGATGTCGAGCCGGCCGGTGATCGCGAAGTAGCCGCCCACCAGATAGAAAAGGAACGGTGTGATCTGCGCCAGCAGGTTGTTGAGGAACTTGATGGCGAACTTCCATTGGTAAAGGTCGAAGCGGATCTGGAAGATCCGCCCGAGCCGCCCGGCGATGTCGGCGCGTTCCAGGTTCGACGTGTCGTGGACGTGGATCTCAGCGGCACCGTCGACGACCTCGGCGATGCGGCCGGCGAGCTCGCGAGCGGTGAGCTGCCGCTCTCTCGCGAGGCGCAGGACCCGGATCCGCAGCCGCGGGATGATGACCGCCTGCAGCAGCAGGATGGTGATCGTGATCAGGCCGAGCCAGACGCTCTGCACCAGGATGAAAACCAGCGCCGTCAGGGCCTGCCCGCCGAGGAAGGCCGGCTGCACGAAGGCGTCGCCGATGAAACCGCCGAGCGGCTCTACTTCGTCCTTGATCATCGTCGCGATTTCGGCCGGCTTCGCCCGGCGGAGATAGGTCGGCGGCGAGCGCAGGACGCGGTCGAACAGCTCGTAGCGCAGGCGCCGCAGCACGCGCTCGCCCATGCGGCCCTTGCGGGTGTTGATGACGAACTTGAAGCCGCCGTTGATGATCACGAGCAGCAGGAAGGTCAGGCTGAGCGCGACCAGATAGGGAATCCGCTCCAGATCGATCCCCTCGAACAGCGTGATCCGCTCCTGGCCGCCCAGACCGGACAGGAACGCAGGCATCACGAAGCCGATCTCGAGAAACCGGGCGGTGTCGCCCGGACCGGCGAAACCCTGGCCCTGGATCGCCTCGTTGACGATCCGCTTCGGCAGCTCCAGCGACAGGAAATAGAAGACCTGTGCGACGACGACGATCAGCAGGATGTTGACCTGCTCGCTGCGGCTGTGCCGGAGGATATATCGGAACAGACTGGAATCCATTGGCGGCCCAGTACCCGAATCGCGCGGGCCCCGGCAAGGCGGCCGATGCGCAAACGCCCGCGCGAATGGGCGCGTCCGCAGCGGCTTGGCGCGGGGACCCGGTCACCATAGCCCAGTTCCGCGCCCGGTAAAACGACACCGGAGCGTCAACGGTGTCACCGAAACTTCGCTTTTGCGTGATCCGAGTGCTGTGGCATAGTCGGCAATCTGCCAATCGACAGCCGCCGGCCAGGGACGGCACCCTGACATGACCGAGATCCGAAAACCGGGTCGTGTTCTCATCTACAGTCACGACACCTTCGGCCTTGGCCATCTGCGCCGATGTCGAACCATAGCGCACGCCCTGGTTGAACGCGACAAGGACCTGTCGGTCCTGATCTTGACGGGCTCGCCGATCATCGGCAGCTTCGATTTCCGGGCACGGGTCGATTTCGTCCGGGTCCCGGGCGTGATCAAGCTCCGCAACGGCGGCTACACGCCGTTGAGCCTCCACATCGACATCGAGGAAACGCTGGCAATGCGGGCCTCGATCATCCGCCACACCGCCGCGATCTTCGACCCCGACCTGTTCATCGTCGACAAGGAGCCGCTCGGCCTGCGCGGCGAGGTCCACGAGACGCTGCTCATGCTGAAAGAGCGGGGAACGCCGCTCATCCTGGGCTTGCGTGACGTGATGGATGAGCCGAGCCTGCTCGCGCCCGAGTGGGAGCGGAAGAACGTCCTGCCGGCCTTGCGCGACCTGTTCGACGAGATCTGGGTCTACGGCCTGCCGCAGATTTGCGATCCGCTCGCCGGCATCGACCTGCCGCGGTCGGTACGGCAAAAGATGGCCTTCACCGGCTACCTGCCGCGCAGCCTGCCGGAGGGCGCCGCGCCAGGGGTGGTCTTGCAGAAGATCGACGATCCCTTCCTGCTGGTCACCACGGGCGGCGGCGGCGACGGCGAAGGGGTGATCGATTGGGTCCTGCGCGCCTATGAGGTCGATCGAGCCCTGCCGCTTCCGGCACTGCTGGTGCTCGGCCCCTTCATGGAGTCGCATCGGCAGGCCGAATTCCTGGCGCGCGCGGCGCAACTGCCGAATGTCGAGGCCATCACCTTCGACGCGCATCTCGAAACCCTGATGGCGCGCGCCGCCGGCGTGGTGGCGATGGGCGGCTACAACACCTTCTGCGAGATTCTGTCCTTCGACAAGCGGGCCCTCATCGTCCCCCGGAGCACGCCGCGGATGGAGCAGCTTATCCGCGCCGCCCGGGCCGACGAATTGGGCCTCGTGCGGATGCTGCCGGAAGACGGCCGGCGTGACGGGCGGGTGATGGCCGCCGCCCTGCGCCAGCTGCCGCGGCAGAACCGACCGTCCGAAGTCATGATCCCCGGCCTGCTCGACGGCCAGATCAATCTCGGGCGGCTCGCCGATCGATGGCTGCTCCACCGCCGACAGCCGGCCCTGGGGCTGGCGAGACGCAGGGTCGCCGTATCGTCTTGACCGACACCGTTCTCTTCGTCCTCAAGGGCTACCCCCGCCTGTCGGAGACCTTCATCGCTCAGGAGATCCGGGCGCTCGAGGCGCGCGGCCTCGACATCCGGATCGTCTCGCTGCGCCACCCGACCGACAAGGCGGTCCACCCGGTTCATCGGGAAATCCGCGCCCCCGTCTCCTACCTGCCCGAATATCTTTATCAGGAGCCGATCCGGGTCCTGCGGGCCTGGTGGCGACAGCGTCGTCGGCCCGGCTATCGTGCGGCGCGCGCGGCCTGGTTCAAGGATCTTTGGCGCGACCGGACGGCGAACCGCGTGCGTCGCTTCGGCCAGGCGCTCGTTCTGGCCGACGAGCTGCCGCCCGGCGCCACGCGGCTGCACGCCCATTTTCTGCACACCCCGGCCTCGGTCGCGCGCTACGCCGGCCTCCTTACCGGCCTGCCCTGGAGCTGCTCGGCGCACGCCAAGGACATCTGGACCACGCCGGATTGGGAAAAGCGCGAAAAGCTGGCCTCCGCGGACTGGGTGGTGACCTGCACGGCCGCCGGCCACGCCGACCTGGTGCGGCTGGCGCCGGACGAGGCGCGGGTGACGCTCGTCTATCACGGGCTGGACCTCGCCCGGTTCGCCGCCGTTCCGTCGCAGCCGGAAGGGGTCGGGAGCCGGGCGGCGCCGGACGGCCGCGACGCGGCCGATCCGGTGGTTCTTCTCTCGGTCGGCAGGGCGGTCCCGAAGAAAGGCTACGACGACCTGCTCGAAGCGCTGGCGCGCCTTCCCGCGACGCTGTCCTGGCGGCTCGTCCACATCGGGGGTGGGCCGCTGCTTCCGTCCCTGCGGCGGCGTGCCACCGCGCTTGGGCTCGCCGACCGGATCGACTGGCTCGGCCCGCAGCCGCAGGACACGGTCCTGCGGCACTACCGCCGGGCGGATCTGTTCGTGCTGGCGAGCCGGATCGCCGCCGACGGCGACCGCGACGGGTTGCCGAACGTGCTGATGGAGGCGCAGAGCCAGGGCCTCGCCGTGGTCTCGACCCGGGTCTCCGGCGTTCCGGAACTGGTCGTGGACGGCACCACCGGGGTCCTCGTCCCGCCGGGTGATGCGGCCGCGCTGGCCGAGGCGCTCGCCGGGCTGATCGCCGATCCGGCCCGGCGCGCCGCGCTCGGCGAGGCGGGACGCGCCCGGGTCCGAAAGGACTTCGACATGACCCGCGGGATCGACCGGCTGGCCCGCCGTTTCGGGCTTGTCGAAGGGGTCGTTTCGGACGAGGAACGATCATGCGCATAGCCTTCTACGCGCCGCTCAAGCCGCCGACGCACCCCAACCCTTCGGGCGACCGACGGATGGCCCGGCTGCTCATGAAGGCCCTGGCGCGGGCCGGTCACGAAGTCGAGCTCGCGGCCACGTTGCGGAGCCGGAACGATAGCGACGATCCAGCCCGCCAGGCGGCGATCGCCCGGCAGGGTCGTGAGATCGCGGAAGGCCTGATCCGCGCCTATCGGGCGCGGCCGGTCAGCGAGCGGCCGGAAGCCTGGTTCACCTATCACCTGTATTACAAGGCCCCGGACTGGCTGGGACCGCGGGTGGCCGATGCGCTGGACATTCCCTATGTCGTGGCGGAGGCCTCGCACGCCCCGAAGCGTGCGACCGGGCCATGGGCCATGGGCCATGCCGCCGCCGCCGCCGCCATCCGGCGCGCCGACGCGATCCTCCTCCTCAACCCGTCCGATGCGCCCGGCCTCAGCCCGGCCCTCGTCGAGCCGGAGCGGCTCGTGCCGCTGAGGCCGTTCATCGAACCGGCCGGCTTCGCGGCGGCGCGGGCCCGCCGCGACGTCGTGCGGGCGGCGTTTGCGGACGCGCTCCGGCTCGATCGCGAGCAGCCCTGGCTGCTGACCGTGGCGCGGATGCGCCCCGGCGACAAGCTGGCGTCCTATCGGCTGCTGGCGGACGCGCTGCGGCGGATCCCAGAGGAACCGTGGCATTTGCTGATCATCGGCGACGGCCCGGCGCAAGCAGCGGTGCAGGCGGACTTCCAGGGCTTTTCGAAGGACCGGATCCGCTTTCTCGGTCCGCGCCGGCCGGAAGATCTGCCCGACCTGTATGCGACCGCCGATCTCTACCTCTGGCCGGCGGTCAACGAGGCCTATGGGATGGCACTCCTGGAAGCCCAGGCGGCGGGCCTGCCCGTGGTGGCCGGTGCCTTCGGCGGCGTGCCCGCAGTGGTCGGCGACGGCATCACCGGGCTCTTGACCCGGCCGGGCGACCCGCAAGCCTTCGCCACGGCCGTTCGCGCCCTGCTCGCGGACCCGGAGCGGCGGCGGGCCATGGGGGCGGCCGCGGCCGCCAGGATCGCGGCGGAGCACGACCTCGATGCCGCCGCGGGCATCCTGGACGGGGCCGTCCGGCAAGCCTGCGCCCGCCATTGTGACGCCGGAGCGGTCCGACGAAGGACCGCGTCATGACCCTGCTCGCCGTGATCCGCCACGGCGCCACGGCCTGGACCGAAGCGCGGCGCCTTCAGGGCCGGACCGATCTCGGCCTTAGCCCGGCCGGCAAGGCGGCCCTGCGCGGTTGGCGCCTGCCGGCGGCGGTCGTCGGGTTCGCCTGGTTCTCCAGCCCGCTTCGCCGCTGCCGCGAAACGGCGTCGCTGCTGCATAAGCAGAATTGTTCCGGCATGGAAACGAACGGCGACCTGGTCGGTAAGCCGCCGATTCGGATCGAGCCGCGATTGATCGAGATGAGCTTCGGTGCCTGGGAAGGCCGGACCCTGGCCGATCTGCGGGCCGAGCTCGGCCCGGCCATGGCGGAGCGGGAGGCACGCGGCCTCGACTTCCGGGCGCCGGGCGGCGAAAGCCCGCGCGAGGTGCAGGACCGGCTCCGGCCCTGGCTCGCGGAGCGCGCGGCCTCCGGCGCCGACAGCCTGGCGGTCACGCACCGCGGCGTCATCCGCGCGCTCTATGCGCTCGCTACCGGCTGGCCGATGGTGGGCAAGCCGCCGGTGCGGCTGCGCGACCCGGCGCTGCACCTGTTCGAGCTGGAACCGGGCGGCTCGGTCGCCGTGCGGGCGCTGAACCTGCCGGTCGCGGCGGCCGACCGGGCCGACGCGGCACCATGGGTCCTGGCTTCGGGGGCGGCCGCCCCATGAGCGGGCGCCGCGTCTTCTTCTATGTCCAGCATCTTCTGGGCATCGGCCACCTGCGCCGGGCGGCGACGATCGCCCGCGCGCTGCGAAAGGAGGGGTTGTCGGTCGCCTTCCTGTCCGGCGGCCCCCCGGTCGCCGGGCTCGATCTCGGCGGCGCCGAGCTGGTGCAGCTGCCGCCCGCGCTGACCGCCGACGCGGCGTTCTCCGGTCTCGTCGATGCCGACGGGCGTCCGGTGGACGCGGCCTGGCGGGAGCGGCGGCGTGCCGCGCTTCTGGAAGCGTTCGACCGGATCGAACCCGAGGTGGTGCTGATCGAGCTGTTTCCGTTCGGCCGGCGCGCCTTCCGGTTCGAGCTGCTGCCGCTGCTCGAGGCGGCGGCGAAGCGGCGGCCGCGGCGCCCCGCCTGCGTCTCTTCGGTGCGCGACATCCTGGTCGCCAAGAACGATCCCGGGCGCCTCGCGGAAACCGTCTCGGTGACGCGGCGGTACTTCGACCGCGTCCTCGTGCATGGCGACCCGCGGCTGGTTCGTTTTGACGCCACCTTCGCGGCGGCGACGGACATCGCCGACCTCTTGCATTACACGGGCTATGTCGTGGACGGCGAACGGCCCACGGAACGGCCCGGGGAGCGCGGCAAGGACGGCGAGGGCGAGGTGCTGGTCTCCGCCGGCGGGGGCGCGGTGGGAGAGGCGCTGCTGCGGACCGCGCTGGCGGCGCGGCCGCTCACCTCGCTCAAGGCGGCTCCCTGGCGCTTCGTCACCGGAACCAACATGCCGGAAGCCGCCGCTGCGGCGCTTGCCGCCGCCGCCCCCGCCGGGGTGGTCGTCGAGCGGTTCCGCGAGGACTTCCCGAACCTGTTGCGGAACTGCCGCTTGTCGATCTCGCAGGGCGGGTACAATACGGTCCTCGAGCTGCTTTGCGCGGGGGCGCGCGCCGTCATCGTGCCCTTCGCGCGCGGCGGCGAGACCGAGCAGACGCTGCGCGCACAACTTCTGGCAGAGCGAGGTCTGTGCACCGTGGTCGACGAGTCCGGATTGACGCCCGAAAAGCTGGCCGCCGCCATCGAAGCGGCCTTGGCGGCCGGGCCGGCACGGATCGGCGACATCGACGTCGCGGGCGCCGCGGCGACCGCCCGCGCCGTCGCCGCGCTGGCGACGGCGGCGGCGGACGGAACCTTGCCGCCGCTGCCCCGGAGGTGAGGGCGATGGCCGGCTGGTCGGATCTCGACCGGGAGCTGGCGGCCTGGGGCGAAGCCGGGCGGGTGGCGACCTTCTGGTGGCGCGACGACGACGCCGCGGCGCCGAGTCCCGCGCTCGATCGGCTGCTGCGGCTCGCTGCGGCGGCGGACGTGCCCGTGGCGCTCGCGGTCATTCCGGCGGAGACCGGCCCGGCCCTGGCCGCCGCCCTTCGCGGTCGGCCGGGCGTGAGCGTGCTGCAGCATGGCTACGCCCATCGGAACCACGCCCCGCCGGACGCCAAGAAGGCCGAGCTGGGCGCGCATCGTCCGCCCGCCGAGATCGGCGCCGAGCTGGTTCGGGGCCGAAACAAGCTGCGCGGGCTGTTCGGGCCATCGTTCCGCCCGGTGCTGGTGCCGCCCTGGAACCGGATCGACCCGGCGCTCGCCGCCGACTTGCCCCGCCTCGAATTCGCCGGATTGTCGACCTATGGTGGAATGGCAAAACCGTTTTCCGCGCCTGGATTGACCGTCATCGACACCCATATCGATATCATCGACTGGAAAGGCGGTCGCCGGTTCATCGGGACGGCGGCCGCGCTGGACCTTGCGTTGCGCCATCTGGCGGCGCGCCGCCGTGGCGTGGCCGCCCGCGACGAGCCGACCGGCCTTCTGAGCCACCACCGCGTCCACGATCGTGACGCCTGGGCCTTCATCGAAGCCTTTGCCGAGCGGCTGGCGGCGCATCCGGCGGCGCGCTGGTGCGACGCCACGGCGTCGATCGCGCCGCGAAACAATCCGACGACCGACGACCGACTGCGGACCTTATGAGTACACACCGCTACGCCCCGCGCGACCTGATTCCGGACTACGCCCGCGGGCTGACCGGCGCCGCCGTCAGCGGCGGCGCCCTGACGCTGGTGCCGTCGACCTCGGTCACGGCCCTTGTGCTCGCCGCATTGACGGCGCTGTTCATGCTGTTCACGATACGGACGGCGCTGCGGCAAAGGACTCGCGTGGAGGTGACGGACCGGTCCATATCGAGCCGGCCGGGCCCGAAGGACCCGCTGACCTGGAACGAGATCGACGGGATCCGGCTTCGGTACTACTCCACCCGCCGTGCCCGGGACCGGGGTTGGATGACGCTGAAGCTGATGTCGCGAAGACGCAGCATCGTGGTGGATTCGAACCTGGAAGGTTTCGAGGCCATCCTGGCGCGCGCCGCCGAAGCGGCGAGCCGCAACCGTCTCGATCTGAGCGACACCACGCGCGCCAACTTCGCGGCGCTCGGATTTCCCGTGGAGGACGCGCCGGGCGACGCCGTCAGCGACCTCGGGGCCGACACCAGGGGCGACGACAGCCCGCGCTCGCTGCGGCCCGGAGCGGGCGCCAAGGAGCGCTTCGATGGACGGTAGAAGCCGGTGAAGGACCTGCTGAGCGTTCGTGACCTGGCCGTCGCCTTCCACCTCGACGAGGGGGTGATCGAGGCGGTGCGCGGCGTGTCGTTCCGCGTGCCGGTCGGCGGCACCGTTGCGCTGGTGGGCGAATCCGGCTCTGGCAAGTCCGTAATCAGCCAAGCGATCATGGGCATCCTGCCGCGCCTCGCGCGGATCCAGAGGGGCCAGATCCTGTTCGCGGACCCGGCGGCGGACGGGCGCATCACGGACATCGCGGCCCTGCCGCCGGACGGCGCGGCCATGCGCGCGATCCGCGGGGGCCGCATCTCGATCATATTCCAGGAGCCGATGACGTCGCTGTCGCCGGTCCACACCATCGGCGACCAGATCGGGGAGGCGCTCCATCTGCATCGCCGGACGAGTGCGGCCGAGGGGCGCGAGCTGGTGGTCGAGATGCTGCGGCTCGTCGGCTTTCCCGAACCGGCCAGGGCGGTGAACGTCTATCCGTTTGAGCTTTCGGGCGGGCTGCGTCAGCGGGCGATGATCGCGATGGCGCTGATCTGCCGTCCGGCGCTGCTGATCGCGGACGAGCCCACCACCGCCCTCGACGTGACGATCCAGGCGCAGATCCTGAAGCTGGTGCGGGACCTGCAGGCCGAGCTGAACATGGCCGTGCTGATGATCACCCACGATCTCGGCGTGGTGGCCAACATGGCCGAGGAGGTAATCGTCCTCTACCGCGGAAAGGTGGTGGAGAGCGGCCCGCTGGACGCGATCTTCCACGAGCCGAGGCACCCCTATCTTCTGGCGCTTCTGCGCGCGGTGCCGCGGTTCGACATGGCGCCGGGCGAACGGCTGGTGCCGATCCGAGAGATCCAGGGACAAAGCGGCCAGCTCCTCGTCGCGAAGGAGCCCTGGCCGCAGGGCGCCGACGCGGCCGGGCCGCTGCTGTCGGTCCGCAACGTGACCAAGCGCTACGGCATTCGCAAGAGCGGCTTGTTCGGCGGCCGGCCGGAAGCGGGACTGCTTGCGGTCGATGACGTCAGTTTCGACATTCGCCGGGGCGAATGCCTGGGCCTGGTCGGCGAAAGCGGCTGCGGCAAGACGACGCTGAGCAAGATCATCATGCGCGCCCTCAAGCCCGACAGCGGCGAGATCCGCTTCAACGACCGCGGCCAGATTCTCGACGTGCTGCGGGCCAAGTCGGACGAGCTGATGCGCTTTCGCCGCAAGGTCCAGTTCATCTTCCAGGACCCGTTCGGTTCCCTCAATCCGCGCATGACGGTCTTCGATATCGTCGCCGAGCCGCTGGTGATCCACGGCATCGGCAACGCCGCTTGGCGCGCCGAGATGGTGAGGGAGCTGATCGAACTGGTCGGCCTCGACGTCCGCGCGCTGAGGCGCTACCCGCACAGCTTCTCGGGCGGGCAGAGGCAGCGGATCGGCATCGCCCGGGCGCTCGCGCTCAAGCCGGATCTGCTGATCTGCGACGAGCCTGTTTCGGCGCTCGACGTCTCGATCCAAGCGCAGATCCTCAACCTGCTCAAGGACCTCCAGGACAAGCTGGGACTCACCTATCTCTTCATCTCGCACAACCTCGCGGTCGTCGATTACATCGCCGACCGCATCGCCGTGATGTGCGCCGGCCGCCTGGTCGAGGTGGCGCCCCGGGCGCTTCTGTTCCGTGACCCGGTGCACCCCTATACGCGGGCGCTGCTCGCCGCCGTGCCGGAGCCGAACCCGGAGCGCCGTCTCGACTTCGACCGGCTGATGGCGGACAAGGCGTCGAACCCGGCGGCGTGGCCCGCGCCTTTCACCATCAACGGTGCCGAGCGACCGAAGCTGGTCCATCTCGGGGACGGGCACTATGTGCGTGTGTGCGCCGACGGCGCCGCCGCGCTGGAGCTCGCGTCGTGACCGGTGGCCTGCGCCGCCCGGGCGTCGCGTCCTGGGCCGTCGGATTGCTGATTTTCGGCCTGCTTGTCTCGAGCTCGGTTCCCGGTCCCGTCCTTGCGCAGATGGTCGCGCCCGTCGCGCCCGCGGTTCCGACCCGGTACATCGAGCCGCCCGTTCTGGCCGAGCGCGTGGCCAAGGGCGAGCTGCCGCCGGTCGAGGAGCGGCTGCCGAAGACGCCGGCGGTGGCGCGCATGGACCAGCCCGGCATGACGCCCGGCCGCCACGGCGGCACCCTCACCATGCTGATGGCGTCAACCCGCGACACCCGGCAGATGGTGGTCTATGGCTACGCCCGGCTGGTCGGCTACGACCGGGACTTTCACCTTGTCCCCGACATTCTGGAAGACGTCGAGGTGAAGGAAGGGCGGATCTTCACCTTCCGTCTGCGGCCGGGCCACAGATGGTCCGACGGCGCACCCTTCACGACGGAAGATTTCCGCTATTATTGGGAGGACGTCGCCAACAACGAGGCCCTGTCGCCAACCGGGCCGCCGAAGGTCATGATGGTCGACGGCGAGCCGCCCAAGGTCGAGATCCTCGACGAGACGACGATCCGCTACAGCTGGTCGAAGCCGAACGCTGACTTCCTGCCGGCCCTCGCCGGCGCCCTGCCGCTCTATATCTACCGGCCGAGCCATTACCTGAAGCAGTTTCACGCCGACTACGCCGACCCCGAGACGCTGGCGGCAAAGGTGGCGGAGTCCGGCCAGCGCAACTGGGCGGCGCTGCACAACCGGCTCGACAACCTCGACAAGAACGACAACCCCGACCTGCCGACACTGCAGCCCTGGAAACTGACGACCAAGCCGCCGTCGCAGCGCTTCGTCTTCGCCCGCAACCCGTACTACCACCGGGTCGACCCGCAGGGGCGGCAGCTTCCCTACATCGACAGGGTCGTCTTCCACATCGCCGACAGCGGCATCATCCCGGCGAAGACGGGGGCCGGGGAGTCGGACCTGCAGGCGCGGTATCTGCGCTTCGACAACTACACCTTCCTCAAGGAGGGGGAGGAGCGCGGGAACTATACGGTACGGCTGTGGCGGAGCGGCACCGGTTCCGAGTTCACCCTTTATCCCAACCTCAATGTCGAGGACCGGCAATGGCGGGCGTTGCTGCGCGACGTACGGTTCCGCCGCGCGCTGTCGCTCGCGATCAATCGGCGCGAGATCAATCAGGTGATCTTCTATGGCCTTGCGACGGAGGGCGGCAACACGGTTTTGGAGGAGAGCCCCCTCTACCGCCGCGAGTACCGGACCGCCTGGGCCGCATTCGACCTCGATCAGGCGAACGCCCTGCTCGACGAGATCGGCCTCACGGAGCGCGACGACGACGGAATCCGGCTGATGCCCGACGGGCGGCCGCTCGACATCATCGTCGAGACGGCAGGGCAGGTGCCCGCCGAGGCGGACATCCTGGAGCTGATCCGCGACAGCTGGCAGGAGATCGGCATCCGGCTTTACACCAAGCCGCTTCAGCGCGAGGTGTTCCGGAACCGCATCTTCGCCGGCGAAACCGTGATGTCGGTCTGGAGCGGCCTGGAGAACGGGCTCCCGACGCCGGACATGGTGCCATGGGAGCTGGCGCCGACGCGGCAGGAGCAGCTGCAATGGCCGCAATGGGGCCAGTATGTCGAAACCGGCGGCGCGGCCGGCGAGCCGATCGACATGCCCGGGCCGCGCAGGTTGAAGCGGCTCCTGGAAGACTGGCGCGGAGCAGAGGGACGGACCGAGCGCGCCGCCATCTGGGACCGGATGCTGCGCATCAACGCGGAGCAGGTGTTCACGATCGGCACGGTCGCGGGCGTGCCGCAGCCGGTGGTGGTCAGCAACCGGCTGCGCAACCTGCCCGAGGAAGCGGTCTGGGCCTGGGACCCGGGGGCGCATTTCGGCGTATACCGGGCGGACACCTTCTGGCTGTCCGAGGCGGATGCGACGGCCGCGGAGGCGGCGGCGCGATGAGCGCGGCGGCGGCGATGCCGCGGTCCGTCGCGGAGCCCGGGTGATAGAGGAGGGACCGCGATGTTCGGCTATGTGGTCCACCGGCTGTTCATCATGATCCCCACGCTGTTCGTGATCAGCGTCCTCACCTTCCTGATCATCCAGGCGCCGCCGGGCGACTACCTGTCGACCTATATCGCCGAGCTGCAGAGCCAGGGCGAGGCGGTCGATCCGGCGAAGATCGCCTATCTGCGCCAGCAATACGGCCTCGACCGGCCGTTCCACGAGCAGTACATCCGCTGGATCGCGGCCCTGCTGCAGGGCGACATGGGCTATTCCTTCGAGCACGGGATGCCGGTCAACCAGGTGGTCGGCGACCGCCTGCTGCTCACGGTCATCGTCTCCGCCGCCACCATCCTGTTCATCTGGGTGGTGTCCTTCCCGATTGGCATCTACTCGGCGACGCATCAGTACAGCCTCGGCGATTACGGCCTGACCTTCCTCGGCTATCTCGGGCTGGCGACGCCCAATTTCCTGCTGGCGCTGGTGTTGCTCTACTTCGCCAACGTCTATTTCGGCATCTCGATCGGCGGGTTGATGGACCCGGTCTACATCGACGCGCCCTGGAGCTGGGCGAAGATCCGGTCCGTGCTTGAGCATCTGTGGATCCCGGTCATCGTCATCGGCACGTCCGGGACGGCGGGCATGATCCGGCGACTGCGCGCCAACCTGCTCGACGAGCTGCAGAAGCAATACGTCGTCACCGGCCGGGCAAAGGGCCTGCCGCCGGGGCGGCTGCTGATCAAGTACCCGCTGCGGATGGCGCTCAACCCGTTCGTGGCCGACATCGGCGCGCTGCTGCCGGAGGTCGTCTCGGGCGCGGTGATCGTTTCGGTGGTTCTGTCGCTGCCGACGACCGGCCCGATGCTGCTCGACGCACTGCGCAGCCAGGACATGTACCTCGCCGGCTCGTTCCTCATGTTCCTGGCGCTGCTGACGGTCGTCGGGCTGTTCCTGTCGGACCTCGCGCTGGCGGCGCTCGACCCGCGCATCCGGCTCGGCGGGACGGCGGCGCGATGACGACGGCGAACGACGGAACCGCCAGCGGGACCGCCGTCGCGCGCCCGGGGCGGGAGCCCATCCCGCACGAGGTTTCGGACGAGCCTTTCGACCCGGCGGCGGTCGAGGAGCTCACGCCCGAGCAGGAACGCTACTACATGGCGTCGCAGTGGCGGATCATGTGGTGGCGTTTCCGGCGCCACCGGGTGGCCGTCGTCTCGGCGGTCGTCCTGCTGGCGATGTACGCCTCGATCCTGGTCAGCGAGGTGCTGGCGCCCTACGACCTGCACACCCGCAACATCGAGTTCATCTTCGCGCCGCCGCAGAGGGTCCATCTGTTCCACGAGGGCGAGTTCATCGGCCCGTTCGTCTACGGCTACCGCTATCGGCTCAACATGGAGAACCTGAAGCGGGAGTACACGGAGAACCCGGAAGCCATCCAGCCGATCCGCTTCTTCTGCTCCGGCGACTCCTACAAGTTCTGGGGCCTGTTCGAAGCCGATTTCCACCTGGTCTGCCCGGCGCCGGGCGGCACGCTCTTCCTGCTCGGGACCGACCGGCTCGGCCGCGACATGTTCTCGCGGATCCTCTACGGCGCGCGGATCTCGCTCACCATCGGCCTTCTGGGGGTGGCGGTGACCTTCGTCCTCGGGGTCGCGATCGGGGGGGTGGCGGGCTATTACGGCGGCTGGGTCGACAGCCTGAGCCAGCGCGTCATCGAGATCTTCCGGTCGGTCCCGAACGTGCCGCTGTGGCTCGCCCTGTCGGCGATCCTGCCGGTGACCTGGAGCCCGCTGCTGATCTATTTCGGCATCACGATCATCCTGGGGCTGCTCGACTGGACGGGGCTGGCGCGGGCCGTGCGCTCGAAGCTGCTGGCGCTGCGCGAGGAGGACTATTGCGTGGCGGCGCAGCTCATGGGCGCGCGGCCGCGGCGGATCATCTTCCGGCACCTGCTGCCGGGCTTCACCAGCCATCTCATCGCCTCGGTGACGCTGGCGGTGCCGAGCATGATCCTCGGCGAGACGGCGCTGAGCTTCCTCGGCCTCGGCCTGCGCCCGCCGATCACGAGCTGGGGGGTCCTGCTGAGCGAGGCGCAGAACATCAACGTCGTCGCCCTGTATCCCTGGCTGATGCTGCCCGTGCTGCCGGTGCTGATCACGGTGCTCGCCTTCAACTTCGTCGGCGACGGGCTGCGCGACGCCGCCGACCCGTACAGGTAGGCCGGGTGATGGGCCGGGGGAAAGCCGGTCGCGATCCTCAGCCCGTCAGCACCACGAGGTCGAGCGGCTCACCGAGGCCATCGACGGCCTGGGCGGGGAGGCGCCGCGGCGGAACGGGCGGCGCGTAACCCTGCGCACGCGCGAGGTCGTAAGCAGAAGCGGTGGCGAGCGCCCGGACGCCGAGGCGCTTGTTGTGCTTCTCGAGCTTGGCGGCGAGGTTCACGGCGGCGCCGATCACCGTGTATTCGAGCCGCGAGGAATCGCCGACGGCGCCGAAGACGACGCGCCCCGTCGAGAGCGCGCCGTTGACCGCCGGCGCGGGCCGGCCGGCGGACGCGCGCTCCGCGGTCCAGCGGTCGGCCTCTTCCATGAGCGCGTCCATCGCCCGCAGGGCGTCGGCGGCGTAGGTGGCGCTCGGCGCCGCGGCGCCGAAGGTCGCCATGATGCCGTCGCCGAGAAACTTGTCGACGCTGCCGCCGTGCCGTTGGATGGCCGGGAGCATGCGCGCCTGATAATCGCCGAGGGTCTCCATCACTGCGTCCGGCGGCAGCGTCTCCGCCAGCTTCGTGAAGCCGCGCAGGTCGAGGTTGAGGATCGCGGCGTCGTGCGCCTCGCCGGCGCCGGCGCCGATCGGACGGTCGGCGGCCGCGATCCTGCGCGCGACCTCCGGCGCGAAGAAGCGGGACAGCTCGCGCGCCGCCAAGCCTTCCGCCACCGAGCGGACGAGGAGGAGACGGCCGCGGCGGATCGCCACCGCGAGGATCGCGGTCACCACCAGGATGGAGAGGATCTTGTCGAACTCCGCGCCGAGCAGCACGGCGTTGTCGGTGAGGTATTCGACGTAGTTCCGGGTGATCATCGTGTCGGTCGGGTCGATGGTGACGACGTAGACCACCAGGGCAAGCCAGCCCGCCGAGGCGACGAGGCCGGCGGTGAGCACGAACCGCGCTTCGAACCGCAGCGCCCGCAGCGCGATGAAGATGAAGACGTAGAGCAGGGTGGGGGCCTTCAGGTAGAAGGAGGCGGGCTGCTCGTACTGCAGGTGGAAGCTCCAGATCAGGCCGAACAGCAGGCCCATGTCGATGGCGATCGACAGGACCAGGAACCAGCCCGGAAGGCTGATCCGGTGGGCGAGGACCAGGCGCAGCCCGGTGAACAGGAAGTAGAGGCCGAGCACCCAGGGCACCGGCCGGAACGTATCGTGCGCGCCATCGGTCTTGGGCGAGACGGCGTACAGGACGGCGAAGGTCGCCAGCACCGCGAGCTGAATCCAGCCGATCAGGCGTTCGGTCTGGTCCTCCTGGGCGCGGATCGCCGCATGCACCCGGGCCGGCAGCATCTCGACCGCGGTCATCCGCTTGAAGCGCAAGACGTCCTCGCTTCGTTGGCCGGTCCAGTCTGGCCAGTATAAACGGCGCCGCGCCGGACACCGTTCATTTTCCGGTGATCGGCGCGTGAGGGCTCAGGGCGTGAGCGTCAGGCCTTCGCGGGCGACAACTGTGCCCGGGCGCGCCCGTTCCATCTCCGCGGCGATGCGGTCCATGAACGCGTCATCATGGCCGGGATCGTGGTGGAAGACGACGAGCCGGCCGACCCCCGCCGCCTCGGCGAGGCGCACGCCTTCCTGCCAGGTCGAGTGGCCCCAGGTGACGAAGTGCGGGAACTCCTCGTCGGTGTAGGTCCCGTCATAGATCACGAGATCCGCGCCGCGGATGAGCGCCAGGACGTTCTCGTCCGGCTTGCCGACGACGTGCTCGGTATCGGTAACGTAGCAGACCGACTTGCCCCGATATTCGATGCGGTAGCCGGTCGCCCCGTTCGGATGGTTGAGGGGGGCGGTGCGAATCGCGATTCCGGAATGCGGGTGCAGGGTCTCGCCGGCCGTGAAGTCGCAATATACCTTTTCGGCAGCGAAACGGTCGATCGGTATGGGGAAGAAGGGCGCCACCATCATGTCGCGGAGAATCTGCGCCAAGCCCGCCCCGGGTCGCAGATGGCCCGCCCACAGGCGGAAGCGGTTGGCCTTGGCGAAGAACGGCTTGAAGAAGGGCAGGCCGGAGACATGGTCGAAATGGGTGTGGCTGAAGAAGATGTCGGCCTCCAGCGGCTTGTGACCGGCCAGATGATGGCCGAGCGGCCGCAGGCCGGTGCCGCCGTCGAGGATCAGCAGCCGGTCGCCGCACCGGACCTCGACACAGGAGGTGTTGCCGCCGTATTGGACGTAATCCGGACCCGGACAGGGAATGCTGCCGCGCACCCCCCAGAAGCGCACGGAGAAGTCACCGAGTTCAGACACCATCCGCTCCGTCGTTCCCTCGTTCCCCGGAACCGGTAGGATACAGGCGGCGGTAGCCGAACGAAACCGGAGTTTCCCGGCCGGGCCCGGGGACGCGCCAAGGCCTTGATCCGGCAGCTGAAACGAAAGGGGGACCGCCATCGAAACGAAGATCCGCCGAGGCGATCGGCCGGCATCGCCGGCGCCGGCCGGCCGCGAAGGCACGGACTGGGCGATGGTCGCCTTCGGCGTCGGGCTGGGCGCGCTGGTGGCGTTCCACCAGTTCAAGCTGCCGCCCGTGCTGCCGGCCCTGTTGCAAAGCTACGATTACGACCGGGCGCTTGCCGGCGGGTTCATGTCGATCTACGCGGTCGCCGGCCTTCTGCTGTCGCTGCCGCTCGGCCGGCTGATCGACCGCCGCGGTGCGGGGCGCTTCATCTGCCTTGCCTTTGCCCTGCTGGTCGCGGCGAGCGCCCTGGCCGTGGCGGCGCCGGAGAGCGGTCTGGTCATGCTGGGCGCCCGTGGCCTGGAAGGCGTCGCCTTCGCCGTCTGCGCGATCATCGGACCGGCCTTGGCCAATCTGAGCGCCAGCCCGCGGCAGCTTCCGCTGGTCGCGGCGCTGACCGCCACCTGGGTCCCGATCGGCCAGCTTGCCGCCACGCTGTTCGCGCCGGTGGCGCTGGCGGTCGGCCGATGGTGGTGGCTGTGGGCGGCCGGGCTTCTCGCCACGCTCGCCATGGCGTGGTGGACGCGGGCGCTGGAGCGGGCGGGCCGGCTGACGCCATCCGGCATCGGGGCGGGCGGAGGGCCGGAGGACCGGGCGCGCCGAACGGCGCCGCCGCCCTGGTCGCGGCCGCAGCGGACGGCCCTGATCCTGGCCGCGGCGACCTTCATGCTGTGGTCGGCGCAGTACTTCGCCTACATGACCTGGCTGCCGCAATACCTCGTTGAGGTCCACGGCCTGTCGGAGATCGGGGCGATCGCGGGCTATACCCTGCCGGTGGCGGTGCTGCTGGCCGTGAACCTGCTCACCGGCCTGGCGCTGCGGGCCGGCGTGCCGATCGGGCCGCTGCTGGCGGCGGCGATGGCCTCGCAGGCGGCGGTATGGTGGCTGGTGCCGGTCACGACCGGCCCGGTCGCCGGCATTGCGTCGCTGATCGTCTACGGCGTCGGCGCGGGAATCGTGCCGGTCTGCCTGTTCGGCCTGCCGGGGGCGATCCTGGGCGGGAGCCGCGCCGGGCCGCGGGCCTTCGCCGTGCTGATGACCGGGCGCAACATGGGCGTCCTGGTCGGGCCCGTGCTGCTGGCCGCGGCCTATGAGCCCACCGGGTCCTGGGCCGCGGCGGTGCCCATCTTCGGCGCGGCGACGACCGCTGCGGCGGCCGTGGCGCTGTATTTCGCGGCGCGACGCGGGACCGCGCCGCGCCCTCACTGACCGAAGTCGAACAGGTGGCGGTGCTGCGGCGGCTCGGCGCGCAGGTACTGGTCCGGCGCCTTGACGCGGGCGCCGAAATGGGCCGCCGCGTGCCACGGCCACCGGGGATCGAAGAGGATCCCGCGCGCGAGCGCGATGAGGTCGGCGTCGCCGGTGCCGATGATCGCCTCCGCCTGCTCGAAGCCGGTGATCTGGCCGACGGCGACGACCGGCATCCGGGTCGCCGCCTTGACCCTGCGGGCGAGCGGCACCTGGTAGCTTGGGCCGACCGGGATTTTCTGCTGCGGCGAGAGGCCGCCGCTCGACACGTGGATGGCGGAGCAGCCGCGGGCCTCGAGCGCCCGGGCGAAGGCGACCGTCTGCTCGATGTCCCAGCCGCCTTCGACCCAGTCGGTGCCCGACACCCGGACCGAGACCGGGCGACCGGCGGGGAAGGCCGCGCGCACCGCGTCATACACCTCGAGCGGGAAGCGCATCCGGTTTTCCAGGCTGCCGCCGTACTCGTCCTCGCGCCGGTTCGACAGTGGGGAGAGAAACTCGTGGAGGAGATAGCCGTGGGCGGCGTGGATCTGGACGGCGTCGAGCCCCAGGCGGGCGGCCCGCGCGGCGGCCGCGGCGAAGGCGTCGCGCACCCGCGCGAGCCCGGCGCGGTCGAGCGCGACCGGCGGGTTCTGGCCGTCCTGGAACGGCACCGCCGAGGGCGCGACCGTCTGCCAGCCGTTCTCCCGGTCGGGCGGGATCTGCCCGCCGCCCTTCCAGGGCAGGTCGGTCGAGGCCTTGCGACCGGCATGGGCGAGCTGCACCGCGATCGGCATGTCGGACCAGCGCCGGATGCCGTCCAGAACGCGGGCCATCGCCGCCTCGGTCTCGTCCGACCAGAGACCGACATCGGCGTAGGAGATCCGGCCCTCGGGCAGGACGGCGGTGGCCTCGATCGTCAGCAGGGCGGCGCCGGACAGCGCCAGATGGCCCAGATGGATGAGATGCCAGTCCGTCATGCAGCCATCGACCGCCGAGTACTGGCACATCGGCGCGATCACGATCCGGTTGACGAGTTCCAGATCGCCAATCCGCAGCGGGGTGAAAAGGCGGGCGTTGCTCATTGATGATCGGTCCTCCGCAGGGCAGCGTCCGCTACGCTATACCCGGCAAGCGAACCGGAAACCAGACCGATCCTTCCGCGCGGCCAGTGCGCGAAGGACGGAAGAGCCGCGGCTACGGCACCAGACGGTAGCCGCCAGGTTCGGTCACCAGGATGGTGGCGGCCGAGGGGTCGCGCTCGATCTTCTGGCGCAGGCGATAGACATGCGTCTCGAGCGTGTGGGTGGTGACGCCGGCGTTGTAGCCCCAGACCTCGCCCAGCAGGGTGTCGCGGCCGACCGCCCGGTCGCCGGCGCGGTAGAGGAACTTGAGGATCGCCGTCTCCTTCTCGGTCAGGCGGATCTTGCGGTTGGTTGACGGATCGACCAGGAGCTTCGTGCTCGGCCGGAAGCTGTAGGGACCGATGGTGAAGGTCGCGTCCTCGCTCTGCTCGTATTGGCGGAGCTGGGCGCGCAGCCGGGCGAGCAGCACGTTCAGGCGGAACGGCTTGGCGACGTAGTCGGTGGCGCCGGCGTCGAGGCCGAGGATCGTGTCGGCATCGGTGGTGGCGGCGGTCAGCATGATGATCGGCGCGGCGACGCCGTTGCGACGCATCAGGCGGCAGACCTCGCGCCCGTCCATGTCCGGCAGGCCGACGTCGAGAAGGATGGCGTCGAAATGCTCCCGCTTCACGCGGTCGAGCGCTTCGGCGCCCGTTGCCGCCTCCACGGTGGCGAATTCCTCGTAGAGCCGGAGCTGCTCGGCCAGGGATTGGCGCAACGCGTCGTCGTCGTCGATGACGAGGATCTTCTTGCCGGTCGCCACGATGCGGTCTCTGCCTGCCAGATCCGGGCCGCCGGGGGTCACCCTTCGACCATTGGCCAAAGCGGCGCGGGGCCGCAGAGTCAGGGAGATAGCACCGGTCCGATGACCGTGCAAGCGCGGGCTGGGACGGGCCGCCGGGGCGGCAAGGCGGCTTCGGCGCGGCGGGGCGGCGTGGCGATCCGCGCGGATCGGCGGCCCGCGCATGGGTTGCCTGCCCATCGGTCGCTTGACCGGGCGGCCCCGGCCGGGCCTAATGCGGCGGCGCGAAGGGCGCAACGACATGGTCCCCGGCGGAAGGGCCCATGGACGGCCGCTTCGCCCGTTCCTATTTGGTGTCCGACGATGTCTGAGCCCCTGCCGAACGAAGCGCCGGAGCCGGCCCGGGACGCGGCCGGAATTCTCGTCGCCGTGGACCGCGCCACGGCGGAGCTGCGCCGTGGCGGGCTCGTCCTGATTCACGACCGGCCCGAAGACCGCCGCGGATGCGGCCCGGCGGCGCTGGTCCAGGCGGCGGAGGCCGCCACCGAGGCGAGCCTCGCGCGGCTGCGGGCGACGGCCGGGGCCGAGGCGCAGCTGGCGCTGACGGCACAGCGGGCGGCGGTGCTGGGCCTCCGCCGGGAGGCGGGGACGGACGGCGTCGTCCTTCTGCCGCTCGGCGCGGCGGCCGAGGCGGGGCTGCTGCGGCGCCTGGCCGATCCGACCGCGCCGGCCCCGGCGGCGGACCGGGTCGAGGAGGAGCCCGCCGCCCGGCCGGCCCCGGACGGCATCGCCGGCGCGGCGGTCGAGCTCACGAAGCTGGCGCGGCTGCTTCCGGCGGCGGTCGTCTGCCGTATCGGGCCTTCGGCGGTCGGCTCATCGGGATTTGGCGATTGGCGCGGCTGGGCGGCGGCGCGCGACCTGCTGGCCGTGGCGGCGGCGGACATCGCGGCGTACCGCACCGTGGCAGCGCGCAGCCTGCGGCCGGTCGGCGAGGCGCGCGTGCCCCTGGCCGACGCGGAGAAGACGCGGATCGTCGCGTTCCGCCCGAGCGATGGCGGGATCGAGCACCTTGCCATCATCATCGGCGACCCGTCGCCCGACGAGCCGGTGCTGACGCGCCTTCATTCGGAATGCTTCACCGGCGACCTGCTGGGCAGCCTGCGCTGCGACTGCGGCGACCAGCTTCGCGGGGCGATCGCCGAGATCGCCCGCCACGGCAGCGGCCTGCTGCTCTACCTGGCGCAGGAGGGGCGGGGGATCGGCCTCGTCAACAAGCTGCGCGCCTACCGGCTGCAGGACGGCGGCGCCGATACGCTGGAGGCGAACCTGCAGCTCGGCTTCGACGCCGACGAGCGGGTCTATCTGCCGGCGGCGGAGATGTTGCGCCGTCTGGGGTTCCAGCGGGTCCGGCTGATGACGAACAACCCGGAGAAGGTGGCCGCGCTGGCGCGCTGCGGCATCGCGGTCGTCGAGCGGGTGCCGCATGTCTTTCCCGCCAACGGTCACAACGACCACTACCTCCGCACCAAGGCCACCAAGTTCGGGCATATGTTCTGAGGAGGAAAAACACCACAGAGAAATCTTAATGCGGCTCTTGGATTGGCTTGGCGGCGATTGTCTCTTGTCATGCCCGGGCTTGACCCGGGCATCCAGGAATTGACGGTGCCGGTTCCTGGATTGCCGGGTCAAGCCCGGCAATGACACGAGGCGGCAACGGCGGCAAGGCAATCCAAGGTCCGCTTTCTTCTCTGTGCCTTTGTGGTTTCATAAGGGACGATGGAGCTTCGGGTTACGCAGGACGGGCCGCATACGGGTGTCGCGGTCTGGGGTGGGCGGTCGTTTCGCTGCGCCTTGGGCGCGGCGGGCATCCGCGCCGACAAGCGCGAAGGCGACGGCGCGACGCCCAGCGGGAGCTTCGCGCTGCGGCGCGTGTTGTACCGGCCGGACCGCCTGGCCCGGCCGGAGACGAGGCTGCCCGTCATGCCGATCGCGCCGGAGGACGGCTGGTGCGACGATCCGGCCGACCCGTTCTACAACCGGCCGGTGAAGCTGCCCTATGCGGGGCGGCACGAGAGGCTGTGGCGGGACGACCACCTTTATGACCTCGTGGTGGTGCTGGGCCACAACGACGACCCGGTGGTGCCGGGGCGGGGCAGCGCCGTGTTCCTGCACCTGGCGCGGCCGGACTACGGCCCGACCGAGGGCTGCGTGGCGCTGGCGCGCGACGACCTGCTGACGGTCCTGGCCGAGGCCGGGCCGGGCGACCGCATCAGCGTGGCCGCGCCGGCGGAGCAGCCGGCAGACGATTTCGGGTCACCACGGAGGCACGGAGACAGAGAGGGGTCTTGAGCCCTTCTCCGTGCCTCCGTGGTTTGTCGGTCCGACCCCGGCCGGGATCGCGGCGCTCTCAGGGCCGGGGGCGTTCGCCGAAGATGGCGGTGCCGATCCGGACATGGGTGGCGCCGAGGCGCACCGCCGTTTCGTAATCGCCGCTCATCCCCATGCTGACGTCCGGCAAGCCGTGGCGGCGGGCCATTTCCGCCAGCAGGGCGAAATGGGGCGCGGGCTCCTCGTCCACGGGCGGGATGCACATGAGCCCGCGTATCGGCAGGCCGAGCTCGTCCCGGCAGAGCGCGATGAAGTCGTCGGCCTCCGCCGGCGGGACGCCGGCCTTCTGCGGCTCCTCGCCGGTGTTCACCTGGATGTAGCAGACCGGGCGGCGGCCCGACCGCTCCATCTCCGCCGCAAGGGCGCGGGCGAGCTTCGGCCGGTCCACGGATTCGATGACGTCGAACAGGGCGACCGCGTCGCGGACCTTGTTCGTCTGCAGCGGGCCGAGGAGGTGGAGCTCGATGCCCGGCCAGCGCGCGCGGAGCGCGGGCCATTTCGCCCGCGCCTCCTGCACGCGGTTCTCGCCGAAGACGCGGTGGCCGGCCTCGAGCGCGAGGGCGATCCGCTCCGGCGGGTGGGTCTTGGAAACGGCAACGAGGGTGACGGAGTCGGGCGCGCGGCCGACGGCCCGTGCCGCGGCGGCGATGCGCGCGCGCACGGCCTGGAGGCGTTCGGCGACGCCGGCGACGGTTTCGGAATCGGGCTGGGTCATGCGGCGAGTCTCGACCGGAACGGCCGGGTTGGCAAGGGGCGAGGATCGCGCCGGATGAGCGGAGAAAAGAGAAAAAAGAAGGGAGGGCGGCGAACCGCCCTCCCCGCTCCGAGAGTCCGAGAACGTGTGGTCTTAGAAGTTGATGCCGAAACCGATGCCGGCCTCGATGCCGTCGTAGTCGTTTCCGCCATCGCTGTCGTACTTGTTGTAGCCGACCAGCGCATCCACCGTCACCCCCGGGCCAAGCGCATAGGCCGCGGTGAACTGGATGATGTCGTAGGTGTCCTCGGTGTCCGGCCCTTGCACGTTGTCGTACTCGCCGCGGGTCCAGCCGAGGCCGACCGTCCAGGCCTCGAAGCCGTAGGTCGCGCCGGCACCGTAGACGACGCTGTCGCCATCGCAGACGGCATTGTTGCGGATTTCGGTCGCGCCGCCGATGGTCCAGCCGGCGAAGCCGACCTGGGCGTAGGCGTTGTAGAACTTCGGATCGTCGGCACCCGGGCAGCCGGTGGGATCGGCTTCGAACTTGCCGAAGGCCGCGCCGCCGCCGGCCGCGACGCTGAAGCCGTTGAGCTCCGTGGCGTAGGTCCCCGCGAGCGACCAGATGTTCTCGATGCCACCGCGCAGGTTACCCGGAGTGTCGTCCGGAGCCGTGCCGAAGACGCCGAGGGTGTTGCGGCGGTCCTCGGTGTTCTCCGGCGCGAAGGAGGCCGCGAGCTGGAACCCGCCGAAGCTCGGCGTGAAGTAGATGAGCTTCGTCGAGTTGTCGGACAGGCCGTAGCAGGTGCCGTTGGTGGCGCCATAGCCGACGACGCCGGCGTTCGAGAAGTTGAGGAAGGGGCTGTCCGCGCCGAACGCGCCCGAAGCCGTCGGCACCAGGTAGCAGAGCTGGGCGTAGGCGTCGTCGTCGTCACCGAAGCGGATCTCGCCGAAGCCGCCGCTGAAATAGGCGAAGACCTCGTCGATCTGGTCGTCGGACTGCTGGCCCTCGATCTCGACCCGGGCGCCGACGGTCAGGCCGTTGTCGAGCGTGGCCTCGCCGCGGACATGGACCTCGAGGTCCTGCTTGAAGGCGTAGTCGCGGACATTATCGTCGGCATCGTCGAAATCCTCGTCGATGTTGCCGCCGGCGGCGCCGAAGTAATAGCCGCCGAGACCGAGCTGGACCCCTTGCTGGGCCGCCGCCGGTCCAGCCATCAGCCCGGCCGCGACCAGAGCGGTCGTTCCGAGAAGAATGTGCTTCATAATGTGCGTTCCCTATTACAGTAACCTGACCGGCGGTTTGACCCACGACCGGCCACCCCATCGACCGCGCCCGGTTTCGCCACAGCAGTGAGCAAGAAAAGCTTAATCTTTCCTGCGATCACCGTTGCGTCTTAACCAAAAGGACGCGGTACGAGGCGTATCCTATTGAGACTCTTTAGCCGGTCAAGGCGCGTACAGGCGCGTTTGTGACTTTCGCACAATACTGTGGCAACGATGCCACAGTGACGGCCGCGTCCTCGGGGGCGGTAACGGTTCGTCAACCGATGGTCCGGAGGGGCTACTCCGTTGTCATTGCCGGGCTTGACCCGGCAATCCAGGAGCGGGCGTCACCATGGATGCCCGGATCAAGTCCGGGCATGACAATCCGAGACGGTCCAGCCCGGCATGTTGCTCTCCGGCTGCGGATGCTCGAGTCCGAACCGGGCGGCAATGGGCTTGATCCGGGACTCCATTCCCGTTCCGCTAGGAGCACGGCGACATACCACGTCTCCATGTTGGCCAGCCGGAGAAGCGGCACTTTTTGTATATCGGCGTGACCAACGATCTTGTCCGCCGGGTCTATGAGCACAAGCACAAGCTGGTCGACGGCTTCAGCAAGAAATACGGCGTCGACAAGCTGGTTTGGTTCGACACCACACCCTATACGCGCCGCGATCCAGCGCGAGAAGACGATGAAGCACTGGAGCCGAGCCTGGAAGGTCGCTCTGATCGCGAAGGATGATCCGGAGTGGATCGACCTGTACGATCGCATCTCCTCCTGACGCGGCTTGGATGCCCGGATCAGGTCCGGGCATGAAACGGGGCGGCCGTTGCCGAACGCAGCCGGAACCCGCGTCTACCGGCCGCCGGGCGGGGGCCAGTAGCCGAAGCGGGCCATCTGCGCGCGGTGGGCGGCGGCGAGCGCCTCCACCTGCTCCGGGGTCAGGCGCTTGCGCCCCTCGCCCGCCTTGCCCGCGCGGAAGAACCGCTCCGACTTCAGGCTGCGCTCCTTGAAGCCGTGCCGCTTCTCCTGCTCCTGCAGGACGCGGAAGGAGCTGTGGCGGATCGCCCGCTCCAGCCGCCGCCGGTCCGGCGGCAGCCGCAGGAAGGCGACGATGCCGCCGAAGGTCTTGAGCGGTGCGGCCAGCATGTCCTCGTAGCGGACGACGTGGAGCCCCGGGCTGGGCCGCGCCGTCCAGCTTTCGACGTTCAGCGACCAGGAGCCGTGCAGCTCGTAGACGAAATGGGGCTCGTTGCTGGCGCTTTGCGTGTCGGGCGCGTTCATCCGGGCGATCGCCTCGTCGAGGGTGAGGCCGTAATGCGCGGCGTAGGAGACGACGACGTCGAGCGGGTTGCGGACCACGTAGATGGCGCCGGCGGTGTGCTCCATCGTGATCATCGGCGTGCCGCGGTCCTCCACCAGGGCGTTGTGCGTCTTGACGAACACCGAGTCCGGGAAGGCCCGGGTCATCCGCTCGTGCACCTTCGGCCGCAGCGCCGCCACCTCTTCCTTCGTCCATTCGGTGACGGGCCGCGGGTCGAACGCTTGGTACCAGTGCGCGTGGGAATCGACGAGCGTGAAGTCCGTGAGCCGGTTGATGTCGTAGGGCTCGTCCGGGTTGCGCATGTAGTTGTGCAAGAAGGTGCGCAGCCAGGTGTTGCCCGACCGCGGGTAGGACGCCAGCCAGATGATCTTTCCCATGTCGTCCCGTTCCGCCTCAGCCCGTCCGTCGCCGTCGTCGCGGCCGGAGTGATAGCACAAAACGCCGCGGACGGCGCCATTGCGCGGGCCGGGCGGAGCCGCTAGCGTCGGGCCTTGCGCATCCTGGGCCGCGCCCATCGCGGAAAGGACGGAGGAGATGGAGAAACGGCCGGTGAGCCTGGCGGCCGGCGACCGGGCGCCGAACTTCGTGCTGCCCAACCCGGAGGGCAAGTTCCTGATGCTGTACGAGCGGGTGAAGGGCAACCCGTTCGTGCTGTTCTTCTGCCGCCCCGGGGACGAGGCTGGGCGCGCCGCGCTGGCCGGCTTCGCCGCGCGGCGGGCGGCGTTCGCCGAGGCGGGCATCGACCTGTTCGTGGTGGTCGATGGCAGCCTCGCCGAGGCGGCCGCCCTGCCCTGCCCCTTCCCCATCTTCGCCGATCCCAAGGGCGCGATCACCGCGGGCTATCGCGACGCCGCCGGGCTGCCGCGCGGCGGCACGGCCTGCTTCCTGCTCGACGGCAACCAGCGGGTGATCGACCTTCGGGCCGGAGGCGGCCTGGGGGACGGCCGGGGCGACGGCACAGGATTCGGCGAGGGCGAAGAGTCGGAGCTGGCCGACTGGGCGTTGCGGCGGTTTCGCAAGCGGCGGCCGACGGAGCGGCTGCGGATTTCCGCGGTGGCGCCGGTGCTGGTGGTGCCGGAGGTGCTCGATCCCGAAGCCTGCGCGGCGCTGATCCGCCGGTGGGAGACGGAGGGCCACCAGGAAGGCGCCGTCGATTCGATGTCCGACGGCGTCGAGATGCAGCGCATCTACCACGCCATGAAGAAGCGGCGCGACCACCCGATCCACGACCGCGGGCTGCTGCAGGAGCTGGTGGCGCTGATCGGCCGCCGGATCGCGCCGGAGCTCGACAAGGCGTTCGGCTTCAAGGGCTTCCGCTTCGACCGGTTCATCGTGACCTGCTATGCCGCCGACCGGGGCGACCACTTCGCCCGGCACCGCGACAACCTCAGCCCCAGCACGGCGAACCGCCGCTTCGCCCTGACGGTGAACCTGAACGACGGCTATGAAGGCGGCGAGCTGCACTTCCCGGAATACGGGCCCCACCTCTACCGGCCGGAGGCGGGCGGCGCCATCCTGTTCTCCTGCTCGCTGCTGCACGAGGTCCTGCCGGTGACGCGCGGCCGGCGCTTCACCCTGCTCTCCTTCCTGCGCGATCCGGCGGCACCGAAGGACCGGTGACCACGGAGGCACCGGGAGAAAACCCTCTGCCCCAAGGCGAGAGGGCGTCTCGATCCGCTTTCCTCCGCGCCACCGCGCCTCGGTGGTTCCGGGAGCGGAACGACCGGGCGCCCGGCGGCCGCGGGCCTATTTGCCGCCGGGCAGGGGCCAATAGCCGAAGCGTTCCATCTGCTCGCGGTGGACGGAGGTGAGCGCCTCGACCTGCTCCGGGGTCAGGCGCTTGCGCCACTGCCCGGCGCGGCCTTCGCGGAAGAACATCTCCGTATGGGTGCTGCGCTCGATGAAGCCGTGCCGCTTCTCCTGCTCGCGCAGGACCTTGAAGGAGCTGAGGCGGATCGCCTTCTGCAGCCGCTCGCGCGAGGGTTTCAGGCCGAGGAAGGTCGCGATCCCGCCGAAGGTCTTGACCGGCGCCTCCAGCATGTCCTCGTAGCGGACGATGTGCAGCGCCGGGCTGGGCCGTGCCGTCCAGCTCATCACATGCTCGGACCAGGAGCCGTGCCGCTCGTAGACGTGGATGTCGTCGTTGATCGACTGCAGCCCCGGCGTGTTGAGCGCCTTGATCGATTCGTCGATGGTGAGGCCGTAATGGTGGCTGTGGGAGATCACCACGTCGAGCGGGTTGCGGATCACGTAGATGGCACCGGCGGTGTACTCCATCGTGATCATCGGCGTGCCGTGGTCCTCGACCAGGGCGTTGTGCGTCTTGACGAACACCGAGTCCGGGAAGGCCCGGGTCATCCGCTCGTGCACCTTCGGCCGCAGCGCCGCCACCTCCTCCTTCGTGATCTCCGGCCCGGGCCGCGGGTCGAAGAGCTGGAACCAGCGGAGCTGGTTGTCGGACAGCGTAAAGTCGGTGAGCCGGTTGAGGTCGTAGGGTCCGGACGGGTTGCGCAGCAGGTTGTGGAGGAACGCCCGCAACCAGGTGTTGCCGGATTTCGGGTAGGAAGCGAGCCAGATGATCTTTCCCATGCGGTCCTGGTCCTGCTCTTGAGTTCGGGGCGACGCGCCGCCCATTGGCCGGCGGACGGGGTGGAAACCGGCGCGCGGCCGGGCCGAGGAGGTTCCGCCCTCCCTCCCCTTCCGGCGGGCGAGCGGTCCGCGTTGCGATCTCCGCGGCTGGTTTACATACGGTAAGCAGGGACCGCAGCCAAGAGCAAAGCGGCCGCGTCCGGGCCGACCGGCCTGTTTGCCCGGCCCCGGCGCGGCCTTGACCTGCTTCGGCGGGTCTGCTTTAAGTCGCCGAATTCCTTTGGACTTCCTGGAGTGGGACGCGGCGATGGTTGGGTCTGCCTGGCGGAAGGGGCTTGCCGTATTGCTCCTGCTCGCCCTTGCCGGCTGCGCCTATGGCGAGGCCAAATACCCGAAGAACCGCCAGAAGGGCCAGGCGAAGCCGAGCTGGGAGGAGCCGCAGACGATCTTCGGCGAAGGCGGGCTCGTCTTCGGCGGTGGCGGCGGCGGCGATGACCGGCAGGAAGCCACGTCCGGCATCGGGGTGAACAGCTTCTTGTGGCGGGCCTCGCTCGACACCATCTCGTTCATGCCCCTGGTTTCGGCCGATCCCTTCGGCGGCGTCATCATCACCGACTGGTACTCCCCGCCGGAGGCGCCGGACGAGCGATTCAAGGTGAACCTGTTCATCCTCGGCCGCGCGCTGCGCGCCGACGGCATCCGCGCGAGCGTGTTCCGCCAGCGGCTGGAGAACGGCACCGGATGGATCGACGCGCCGCTGGACGAGGACACCGCCACCAAGCTGGAGAACGCCATTCTCATGCGCGCGCGGGAGCTTCGGCTGGCGCAGCAGGCGAGCCGATAGCCGGGCCGCGCGTCCGCGGAGGACCGGGGTCGCCGTTGTCGGGTTCCGCCCCGATGGTCCGGCGCCAATGAGCTGGCCCCCAACGAGCGGGTCTGGGTAATGTCGCGATACAATTTCAAAGAAACCGAGCGGAAATGGCAGCGGATCTGGGAAGAGAGCCGCTGCTTCGAGGTGTCGGCCGATCCGGATCGGCCGAAATATTACGTCCTCGAAATGTTTCCCTATCCGTCCGGGCGGATCCATATGGGGCACGTCCGCAACTACACACTGGGCGATGTCGTGGCGCGGTACAAGCGCGCCCAGGGGTTCAACGTCCTCCATCCGATGGGCTGGGATGCCTTCGGCCTTCCGGCGGAGAACGCGGCGATCGCCCAGGGCGTCCATCCGGCGACCTGGACCTATGAGAACATCGCCGTGATGCGCGACCAGCTGAAGTCCATGGGCCTGTCGCTGGACTGGTCGCGCGAGATCGCGACCTGCCATCCGGAGTACTACCGGCACGAGCAGCGGATGTTCCTGGAGTTTCTCGAGGCCGGACTGGTCTATCGCAAGGAATCCTGGGTCAACTGGGACCCGGTGGACCAGACGGTGCTGGCCAACGAGCAGGTGATCGACGGACGCGGCTGGCGCTCCGGCGCGCCGGTGGAGAAGCGGCAGCTCGCCCAGTGGTTCTTCAAGATCACCGATTACGCCGACGAGCTTCTCGAGGCGCTCGACAGGCTGGAGCGCTGGCCGGCCAAGGTCCGCCTGATGCAGGAGAAATGGATCGGGCGGTCTGAGGGCGCGCGCGTCTTCTTCGGGCTCAAGGGCCGGGACGAGAGCCTGGAGGTGTTCACGACGCGTCCCGATACCCTGTACGGCGCGTCCTTCTGCGCCCTCTCGCCGGACCACCCGCTGACCTTGGAGCTGGCCGCCGGGAATTCGGAGCTCGCCGCCTTCGTCGCCGAATGCCGGCGGCTCGGCACCAGCGAGGCGGCGCTCGAAAGCGCCGAGAAGAAGGGCTTCGACACGGGGCTGAAGGCGCTTCACCCCTTCGACCCGTCCTGGGAGCTGCCGGTCTATGTGGCGAATTTCGTGCTCATGGAGTACGGCGCCGGCGCGATCTTCGGCTGCCCGGCGCACGACCAGCGCGACCTCGACTTCGCCCGGAAATACGGCCTGCCGGTCCGCACCGTGGTGGCGCCCAAGGGAATGAAAGCCAAGGGCCAGGACCCGGCCTCGTTCACGGTCGGCGACGAGGCCTATGTGGACGACGGGATCATCGTCAATTCGGACTTCCTGAACGGCCTCGACGTGGCGGCGGCGAAGCGCGCGGCGATCGAGCGCCTCGAGAAGACGGGCCGGGGCAAGGGAACGGTGGCCTATCGGCTGCGCGACTGGGGCGTATCGCGCCAGCGCTACTGGGGCTGCCCGATTCCGGTGATCCACTGCGCGGATTGCGGCATCGTTCCGGTGCCCGTCGCCGACCTGCCGGTGCTGCTGCCGGAGGATGTGAGCTTCGACAAGCCGGGCAACCCGCTGGAGCACCACCCGACCTGGAAACATGTGGACTGCCCGCGCTGCGGCCGTGCGGCGCGGCGCGAGACCGACACCTTCGACACCTTCGTCGAATCGTCCTGGTACTTCGCCCGATTCTGCTCGCCGCGGGCGGAGACGCCGACGGACCGGACGCAGGTCGATTACTGGCTTCCGGTGGACCAGTATATCGGCGGGATCGAGCACGCGGTGCTGCACCTTCTCTATTCCCGCTTCTTCACCCGGGCGATGAAGCGCACCGGCCACGTCGCGGTCGACGAGCCCTTCGCCGGGTTGTTCACCCAGGGCATGGTCTGCCACGAGACCTACCGCGCGCCCTCGGGCGAGTGGCTGTTCCCGAGTGAGGTGGTCAAGGGGCCGGACGGCCGGCTCGTGACCGCCAAGGGCGGAGAGCCGGTGACGGTCGGCCGCTCGGAGAAGATGAGCAAGTCGCGCAAGAACGTCGTCGATCCGACCCACATCATCGAGACCTACGGGGCGGACACGGCGCGCTGGTTCATGCTGTCGGACAGCCCGCCGGACCGCGATCTCGAATGGACGGAGGCGGGGGTGGAGGGCGCCTGGCGCTTCACCCAGCGGCTGTGGCGCCTGGTCAGCGGCGCGGTCCCCGCGCTGGCACCCGTCGGGACACCCAAGCCAGAGGCCTTCGACGAGCAGGCGACGGCGCTGCGACGGATCACGCACAAGACGATCCTGGGCGTCACCGAGGACATCGAGAAGTTCCATTTCAACCGGGCGGTGGCGCGGCTCTACGAGTTCGTCAATGCGCTGTCGGCGGCCGTTCCCGCAGAGAACGGGGCCGACCGGGCCGCGGCCGGGTCGGCCGATGGCGGGCGCGGTTGGGCCCTGCGCGAGGCCTTCGAGGCGCTGGCCCGCCTGGTCGGGCCGATGATGCCGCATCTGGCGGAGGAGATCTGGCAGACGCTGGGTCACGACACGCTGCTGGCGAACGCGCCCTGGCCCGAGGCCGAGCCGGCGCTCACGGTCGAGGCGAGCGTCACGATCGCCGTGCAGGTGAACGGCAAGCTGCGCTCGACCATCAAGCTGCCGCGCGACAGCGCGGCCGAAGCCGCGGAGGCGGCGGCGCTCGCCGATCCGGCGGTGCAGCGGGCGCTCGACGGCAAGCGCCCGCGCAAGGTGATCGTGGTGCCGAACCGGATCGTCAATGTCGTGGTCTGAGGGGTCGCTGCGGCGGATGGCATCGGCGGCGTTCCGCCTCGGGGCCGTCGTCCCTGCCCTCCTCTTCCTCCTCTCCGCCTGCGGGTTTCAGCCGCTTTACGCGGAGCGCGGGCCCGAGGAGCCCGGCGTGAGTCAGGAGCTTGCCTCGATCCGGGTCCTGCCGATCTCCAACCGCAGCGGCCAGCAGCTTTACAACCTGCTCGTCGAGCGCCTGACGCCCTATGGGCGGCCGGGGGATCCGGAATACCTGCTCACCGTCCGGCTCGCGACCACGACCGAGCGGCTGGCGTTCCGGACGGACGAAACGGCGACGCGCGCCAACCTGAACCTGCGGGCCCGTTACCAGCTCCGGCGGGCGAGCGACGGCGCGGTCGTGTTCTCCGGGATGAGCCGCAGCACGAGCAGCTACGACATCCTCGAGAACCCGTTCGCCACGACCGTTTCGGAGGACGACGCCTTCGACCGCGCGGCGCGCGAGCTCAGCGAGGAGATCCGCACCCGCCTGGCGGTGTTCCTGTCGAGCACCGTCGCCGACACGCCGTAATGAGGCTTGCCGGCCGGCAGATCGAAACCTTCCTGGCTCGGCCCGATCCCGCGGTCGGCGCGGTTCTGCTGTACGGGCCGGACGCCGGCCTCGTGCGGGAGCGCGCGGACCGGCTCGCGGCCGACCTGGCCGGCGACGCCGCGGACCCGTTCCGGATCTCCGAGCTGACCGCGGCATCGCTGCGCGACGATCCGGCACGGCTGGCGGACGAAGCCGCGGCCCTGACCTTCGGCGGCGGCCGGCGCGTGGTGCGGGTGCGCGATGCCGGCGACACGGCAACCGGCCCGTTCCGCGCCTTCCTGGAGGGACCGCCGGCGCCGGCCATGGTGGTGGTCGAGGCCGGCGACCTTCCACCGAAGTCGAGCCTGCGGAAACTGTTCGAGGCGGCGGATCGGGCGGTCGCCCTGCCCTGCTACCGCGACGAGGGCGCGGATCTCGGCCGTCTCATCGAGGACCAGCTCCGGTCGCAGGGGCTTACGGTGGCGCCGGAGGCACTGGCCTATCTCGTCGGCCATCTCGGCAACGACCGGGCCGTCACGCGGGCAGAACTGGAGAAGCTCGCGCTCTTCATGGGTGCGGGCGGCGGGCGCGTCGAGATCGACGACGCCGTCGCCTGCATCGGCGACAACTCGGCGCGGTCGCTCGACGACCTAGTGTTCGCGGTCGCCGACGGCGACCTGCAAGGGCTCGACCGGACCTTCCCCATCTGCCTGGCGTTGCCGCAGAGCACGCCCGTCCGGCTCCTTCGAGCGGCCGCCGGGCACTTTCTGCGGATTCATTTCGTTCGCGCAAAGACCCAGGCAGGCGCTTCGCGAGAGGCCGTTGTGCGAGGGTTGAAGCCGCCGGTGTTCTACAAACTCGTCGGCCGGTTCAACGACCAGCTCGACCGCTGGACAGAACCGGCCCTGGCCCAGGCCTTGAACCGGCTGACGGAGGCGGAGCGGGCCTGCAAACGGACCGGAGCGCCGGCCGAGGCGCTCGCCCACCGCGCCCTGATGCAGGTGGCCCAGCAGGCGCGGTTCGGCCGCCGGGGAGCCGGGATCTAACCGGCGACGGGCGTCGCCCCGCCGACCGCGTTCTGGCCCGGATGGCTCAGCCGGTGCAGCACGTCGTCGAGCTGCTCCAGCGTGCCGTAGTGAATCGTCAGCGCCCCGCCCTGCCCCAGGATCTTGATGGTGACGCGAAGGCCCAGGAGGCTCGAGAGATCGCGTTCGAGGGCGGCCGTGTCGGGATCGTTCTCGGTGACCGTTTTCGCCGCGGACCGCCCGGCCGGCGCCGGGGCCTCCGACTGTTGTTTCTTGGCGTGGACGAGCTGCTCGGTCTGTCGAACGCTTAGGCCCTTGGCCCGAACCTCCTCCGCCAACGCGACAGGATCGGCGGCGCCAAGCAGGGCGCGCGCATGGCCGGCGCTGAGCTCGCCGGATTCGACCATCTTCTTGACCGGTTCGGGCAGATTGAGCAGCCGCAGGCTGTTCGCAATGTGGCTGCGGCTCTTGCCCACCCGGCGAGCGAGATCCTCCTGCGTGTTCTGGAACTCGTCGATCAGCCGCCGATAGCCTTCCGCCTCCTCGAGCGGCGAGAGGTCCTGGCGCTGCACGTTCTCGACGAGGGCGAGTTCCAGCGCCTCGCTGTCGCTCAGCTCCTTGATGATGATCGGCACCTCGTGGAGCTGCGCCAGCTGGGCCGCGCGCCAGCGGCGTTCGCCGGCGACGATCTCGAAGGCGTTCGGCATGCTGGGATGGCGGCGGACGACCAGCGGCTGCAGGATGCCGTTCTGCCGGATCGAATCGGCCAGGGCCTTGAGCTGTTCCTCGTCGAAATGATGGCGCGGCTGGACCGGTCCCGGATGAACCATCTGAATCGGCACCATCTTCGAGAGACGGACACGGTCGAGCGAGGCGTAATCTTCGCTCTCGGCGCCGAGGAGCGCCGAAAGCCCACGGCCGAGATTGCGGCGGACGCCCTCTTCGCTCACCCCATCATCTCCCGATCGCGCCACGCGCCACGCCCGCCTGTTCGCGGCGCAGCACCTCGCTGGCCAGATGGATATAAGCCTGCGATCCGGCGCATCGGATGTCGTAGAGGAGCACCGGCTTGCCGTGGGACGGCGCCTCCGAGACGCGGACGTTGCGCGGAATCACCGTGTCGTAGACCTTGCTGCCGAAATAGCCCCGGACGTCGGCCGCGACCAGATCGCACAGATTGCTGCGCTTATCGAACATGGTCAGCACGACGCCCTGGATTTCCAAGGATGGATTGAAGGCGCGCTTGACGCGTTCGATGGTCTTGACGAGCTGGCTCAGGCCCTCGAGGGCGTAGAACTCGCATTGCAGGGGCACCAGCACCGCGTCGGCGGCGACCAGCGCGTTGAGCGTGAGCAGGTTGAGCGAGGGCGGGCAGTCGATCAGGATGAAGTCGTAGTCCTGGACCACGGCGGCGACGGCGTCGCGCAGACGGTATTCGCGCCGCGTCGCATGGACCAGCTCGATCTCGACCCCGGAAAGATCCTGGGAGGCCGGCACGATGAACATGCCGGGGACGGCCGTGGGCCGGACGGCATCGCCGAGCGGCGCCTCGCCGGACAGCACCTCGTAGGAAGTCAGCGACCGGATCGGGCGATGGAGGCCAAGGCCGGTGCTGGCATTGCCTTGCGGATCGATATCGATGATCAGGACCCGCTTCTCGCAGGCGGCGAGCGCCGTCGCGAGGTTGATGGCGGTCGTGGTCTTGCCGACGCCGCCCTTCTGGTTGGCCGTGGCAAGAATCTTGGCCCGTTTCGGGCTCTCATGACGTGGCAGAGGAGCCTGATTCACGGCGGATATGTCCCAATTGCAGGATGACCCCTGAGGATTCGGCGACGCTCGGCCGCCGCTCGACGGTCATACTCCATGTTTTGGCGGCCTCGGTCAATTCCTCATTAACCGTACGACCTTTCAGAAACAGGCAGATGGTTCCCTCACCCAGGAAGGGTTCGGCATAGGCCAACAGCCGGTCGAGCCGTGCACAGGCGCGCGCGGTGATGACATCCACCGGCCAGGGCTCCAGGTCTTCGATCCGGCAGGAATGGATGGTGACATTGCCCGGGATCATTCCGGTGATTCGTCCGGCTTCCCGGAGAAAGGCGCATTTCCGCGAATCCGACTCCACCAGATGAACCTCGGGCACGCCCAGTATCGCGAGGACGAGGCCGGGAAAGCCGGCGCCGCTGCCGAGGTCGAGCAGCGTCCGGGCACCGGGCGGGATAAGCGGATAGAGCTGCGCGGAATCGAGCATGTGACGGCGCCACAGATCCGGCAGCGTATCCGGCCCGACAAGATTGATCGCCCGCTGCCACTTTCGCAGGAGCTCGGCGTAGCGCTCGAGCCGCGCGAGTGTTTCACGTGAAACATTGGTCTGTTGCCGGAACGCCTCCGGGGTGAGCGGCGGTAGCGCGGTCACGCGGACAACCGCCCGCCACGCCGCACATGGCGGAGAAGCGCCGTCAGGGCCGCGGGCGTCACGCCGGAGATCCGGGCGGCCGCGCCGAGCGTCGCCGGCCGGGCAGCGTCCAGCTTCTGGCGCACCTCGGCCGACAGTCCGCCGATCGTACCGTAGTCGAGGTCGGGCGGCAGGCGCAGCGCCTCGTCCCTGCGGAAAGCAAGGATATCGGCCTCCTGCCGCTTCAGATAGCCGGCATACTGCGCCTCGATCTCGAGCTGCTCCACCACATCGGCCCGCAGACCGCGGAGCGCCGGCCAGATGGGCGCCAGCACCGCGAGGTCGATGCCCGGATAAGCCAGCAGCTCGGCCACGCTGCGACGCACCCCATCCTGCGAGATCTTCAGCCCGTGGCGCCGCAGCTCCGCCGGCGTCGCGCCGAGCGTCCGCAGCAGCCCTCGCCCGGCCTCCAGCGCCTCCATCTTCTTCCGGAAGGCCCGGGCCCGCGCCGCGCCGACACAGCCGATGGCCTCCCCCTTCGCCGTCAACCGCTGGTCGGCGTTGTCGGCGCGAAGGAGAAGGCGATACTCCGCCCGCGAGGTGAACATCCGGTAGGGTTCGTTCGTGCCCCGGGTCACCAGGTCGTCGATCATCACCCCGATATAGGCGTCCGCCCGGTCGAGCAGGAACGGCTCGGCGCCCGTGACGCGCCGTGCGGCGTTCAGCCCGGCCATGAGCCCCTGCGCCGCTGCCTCTTCATAGCCGGTGGTGCCGTTGATCTGCCCTGCGAAGAACAGCCGCGGGATGCGGCGCGTCTCCAGGGACGGCAGCAGTTCCCGGGGATCGACGAAATCGTACTCGATCGCGTAGCCGGGCCGGATCATCGCCGCCCGCTCCAGGCCCGGGATCGTCTTGAGGAGCGCGCGCTGCACCTCCTCGGGCAGAGAGGTCGAGATCCCGTTCGGGTAGACGGTCGAATCGTCGAGTCCTTCCGGCTCGAGGAAGATCTGGTGCCGGTTGCGATCGGCGAAGCGAACAACCTTGTCCTCGATCGAGGGGCAGTAGCGCGGTCCGACGCTCTCGATCTGCCCGGAATAGATCGGCGAGCGATGCAGATTGGCGTTGATGATCGCGTGCGTCGCCGGCGTCGTCTCGGTGATGTGGCAGAATACTTGCGGCGTCGTGATCCGCTCCGTCATGTAGGAGAGCGGCGGCGGCGGATCGTCGCCCGGCTGGAGGTCCAATCCGGCCCAATCGATCGTCCGGCCATCGAGCCGCGGCGGCGTCCCCGTCTTGAGGCGGCCCAGCCGAAAGCCGAAGCGCGCAAGCGTCTCGGCGAGGGCCCGGGAAGGCGCCTCCCCCACCCGGCCGGCAGCGATTTGCCGCTCGCCGATATGGATCACCCCGCGCAGAAAGGTTCCGGTCGTCACGATGACGGCCCCGGCGGCGATGGTCTCCCCCGCCTCGGTCACGACGCCCGCGGCCGCGCCCGATCGGTCGATCAGGATGTCGGCGACTGCGCCGGCCCGAATAATAAGGCCTGGCTGCTCGGCCAGGAGATCCTGGACCGCCTGGCGGTACAGCGCCCGGTCCGCCTGGGCGCGCGGGCCGCGCACGGCGGGCCCCTTGCTCCGGTTGAGGACGCGGAACTGGATCCCGGCGTGATCGATCGCCCGCGCCATGATGCCGTCGAGCGCGTCGATCTCGCGAACGAGATGACCTTTCGCCAGGCCGCCGATCGCCGGGTTGCAGGACATCTCGCCGATCTTGGCCGGATCGTGGGTCAGCAGGAGGGTTCGCGCACCGAGCCGCGCTGCGGCGCTCGCCGCCTCCGTCCCGGCATGGCCACCGCCCACCACGATGACGTCGAACTCGGTCATTGCGTTATTGACCCAATATCGGCTTTGAGAGGCCTCTCGGCCGCCTGGCACCGGGTCCCGCCCCGGGCACGACCACAGAAGAAACGTGGCTCCCGTATAGTCCGTTGGCCGGCTCAAGTCAAAAATTGAGACCGCTCCGAGCCCCAATGTTTCACGTGAAACATTGGGCTGGCGCCCATTGACCCGACCGTTCTCCGCCTACTTTCCGATGCAGAACTCGCGAAAGATTCGGTCGAGAACCTCCTCGACATCGACGCGTCCGGTGATCCGCCCCAGCGCCGTCGCCGCCAGCCGCAGGTCTTCCGCTGCAAGTTCCGGAAGTTCGGCCGTTCCGGCCCGCCTCAGCGCATCCCGGCAGTCCTCCAGGGCCCGGCGATGGCGCACCCGTGTCAGGGGTGGCGTACCGCCCTCTCCGATCCGCTCCGCGACCGCCCCTGTTACAGTTTCCAGAAAGGCCGCGATCCCTTCGCCCGTCAGCGCCGAAAGGCGCAGGGCCGGCCGGCCGCCGATCCGCACCCCCTCTTCTACCGGTCGCAGGTCGATCTTGTTGAGGACCGGGATGCTGTCCCCATCCAGGAGCTTGACCGTCTCCGCGTCGAGCTCTGGCCAGCGCTGCGCGTCGAAGAGGGCGATCTTCAGATCGGCGGCGGCAGCTCGGTCCAATGCCCGCCGCACACCCTCGGCCTCGATCTCGTCCCGGGCGGCGCGCAGCCCGGCCGTATCGGCGACGATCACCGGATAGCCGCCCAAGTCCAGATGGACCTCGATGACGTCGCGCGTCGTCCCCGCCGTCGCCGAAACGATCGCGGCGTCCCGACGCGCCAGCCGGTTGAGCAGGCTCGACTTGCCGGCATTCGGTGCCCCGATCAGGGCGATCGACACGCCCTCCCGCAGCCGCTCGCCCCGTCGGTTGTCCGCCAGATGCTGCTCGATCTCCTCGCACACTCCAGAGATCCGCTCGGCCACGCGCTCCTGCAGCTCGGCCGGCAGATCCTCGTCGGGAAAGTCGATCGCCGCCTCGGCCTCGGCAAGCGCCGCGATCAGCCGCTCCCTCCAGCCGTCATAAAGCCGCCCGAGCTCGCCCTGCATCTGGCGCAGGGCCTGACGGCGCTGCGCCTCCGTCTCCGCCCCGACAAGATCCGCCAGGCCCTCGGCCGCCGTGAGGTCGAGCTTGCCGTTCTCGAACGCCCGACGCGTAAATTCCCCCGGCTCGGCCGGCCGCAATCCCGGGCAATCGCCGAGCGCATCGACCGTCGCCGCGATGACCGCAGGGCCGCCATGGAGATGGAGCTCTGCCACATCCTCGCCGGTGAAGCTCGCCGGGCCCGGAAACCACAGCACCAGCCCCTCATCCAGCACGGCGCCGCTTCCGTTGACGAGGCGCCGAAGCACCGCACGGCGCGGCGCCGGCGGCTCGCGACCGGTGAGCCGGCGCACCGCCGCGCCCGCCTCCGGGCCGGAGACGCGAATCACCGCAACGCCCGACCGACCGGGCGCCGAGGCCAGCGCGAAGATCGTCTCTCTCGTCATTGCAGTTGTGGTTCCGGAAATCGGGACCGTCCGGGCCGGACGCCCCGGTTATGCCGTCTCGGAGCGGGGCCGGTCCGCAGGCTCTTTGTCCTCAGGCCGCAGCATCAGCCGCTCGACCCGCCCGCCTTCGATCAGATGCGTCTGCAGAATCTCGTCGATATCCGCCGGGGTCGCGTAGCTGTACCACACGCCTTCCGGATAGATGACCATGGTCGGTCCGAGCTCGCAGCGGTCGAGGCAGCCGGCCGTGTTGATCCGCACGTCCGATAAGCCGAGTTCCTTGGCCCGTGCCTTCATATAGTTGCGCAGCCGGATCGCCCCCTTTTCCTTGCAGCAGCCGCGCGGATGTCCCGCCGGCCGCTCGTTCGTGCAGCAGAAGACGTGCCTGCGGTAGTAAAGCGGCGGGTCTGCCCGCCCCTGCCCATTGCCGTTCCGGTGCTCTCCGCCCTGATGAATCGTCGTCACGCGCCCTCGTCCTTCTTTCCGCCTTTGCCCTCTCCCCGAGCCCCGAACTGCCGCCAGAACGCCTTCTGAAGCTGCTCCCAGCCCTGGAGGCCGGCCGGCATCCAGGTCTTGAACAGCGTCTCCGGATCCATCGCCCGCAGATTCGCTGTCATCCGGTCCTGAATCTCCTTCATCAGCGCGTCCTGCATCGGCCGAACGTCCGGCAGCCCGAAGAATGCCCGCGCCTCTTCCGGCGTGCATTCGATGTCGATCTTAACCTTCATGGGACGAATCCCCTTAGCGGCCCTGTTGCCATCGGGCGGCGAGTCATAGATAGGATGGTGTCAAGAGTGTGGTGCCCGCCTCGTCATTCCGCAAGGATGTTGGTCCCGTCAGGGGTTGCCGGTCCTTTTGGGATGGCCCCGCCGGCTCGCCGACCGGTCGGCTCTGTGCTCGATCGGTCGTCGCCGAAGAAGGACCCGGACATGACTCGCAACCGTCTCGACCAGGAAACCAGCCCCTATCTGCTGCAGCACAAGGGCAACCCGGTGCATTGGCAGCCCTGGGACGACGAGGCCCTCGCCCTGGCCCGCCGGGAGAACAAGCCGATCCTGCTGTCGGTCGGCTACGCCGCATGCCACTGGTGCCACGTGATGGCGCATGAAAGCTTCGAGGATCCGGAGACGGCCGCCCTGATGAACGCCCATTTCGTCAACATCAAGGTGGACCGCGAGGAACGGCCGGACCTCGACGGCATCTACCAGACGGCACTGGCGCTGCTCGGCCAACAGGGCGGCTGGCCGCTCACCATGTTCCTGACGCCCGAGGGCGAGCCGTTCTGGGGGGGTACCTATTTCCCGCCGGTCGCGCATTACGGCCGTCCCGCCTTCCGCGACGTCCTGAAGGGCATCGCCGAGGTCTACCGCTCGGAACCCGACAAGGTCACGCAGAACGTCACCGCCCTGCGCGACGCCTTGACGAAACTGGCCCAACCCGCCCCCGGTCCCGGCATAAGCCTCGAGGTCACGACGCAGATCGCCGATCGGCTGGTCCGCGAGGTGGACACCGCCCATGGCGGTCTCGGCGGGGCGCCGAAATTTCCGCAGGTGCCTATTTTCGAGCTCTTCTGGCGGGCCTGGAAACGCACCGGCGACGCGCGCTACCGCGACGCGGTCACCGTCACCCTGACCCATATGGCGCAGGGTGGGATCTACGACCACCTCGGCGGCGGCTTCGCCCGCTATGCCGTCGATGCGACTTGGCTCGTGCCGCATTTCGAGAAGATGCTCTACGACAACGCGGAGCTCGTCGACCTGCTCACTCTGGTCTGGCAGGAAACGCGAGATCCCCTATACGAGGTGCGCGTCCGAGAGACGATCGGCTGGGTCCTTCGCGAAATGCGGGCCCCGCCGGGCCAGGACAGCAGGCAGGCTTTCGCCAGCAGCCTCGATGCGGACAGCGAGGGCGAGGAGGGCAAGTTCTACGTCTGGACCGAGGCGGAGGTCGATCGCGTGCTGGGCGACGACGCCCCGCTCTTCAAGGCGACGTATGGCGTCCGCCCCGGCGGCAACTGGGAGGGCAAGACCATCCTCAACCGCCTCGGCCGGCCGGCGCTCGGAGACGCGGCGTTCGAAGCCAAGATGGAGGCCTGCCGCGCCCGCCTTTTCGCCGCCCGCGAAACGCGCGTCCGGCCCGGGTGGGACGACAAGATCCTCGCCGACTGGAATGGTCTGATGATCGCGGCCCTCGCCAACGCCGCCATCGCCTTCCGCGAGCCCGCCTGGCTCACGGCCGCCCGCGAGGCCTTTGCCTTCATTCGCGACAGGATGAGCATCAGGGGTCAGGATCGTTTGCTCCACAGCTGGCGCAATGGCCAAGCAAAGCACGCCGCCACCCTCGACGACTATGCGCATCTCTGCCGCGCCGCCCTCGCCCTCCACGAGGCGACCGGTGCGGGCACCTATCTCGCGCAGGCGCGCCGTTGGGTCGAGACGCTCGACCGCCACTACTGGGACGGCGCCAATGGCGGCTACTTCTTCACCGCCGACGACGCCGGCGACTTGATCGTCCGGACCAAGAACGCGGCCGACAGCGCCATTCCTTCCGGGAACGGAACGATGGTCGGGGTCCTTGCCCGGCTTCATCACCTCACCGGAGAGACCGCCTATCGCGACCGGGCCGACGCCCTCGTCGCCGCTTTCGCAGGCGAGATCGGTCGCAATGTCTTTCCTCTTGCGACCCTGCTCAACAACAACGAGCTTCTGCAGAACGCACTCCAGGTCGTCATCGTCGGCCGCCGCGGCGAAGACGACACCGAGGCGCTCCTCCAGGCACTCGCCGGCTGCTCGCTGCCGAACCGCGTCCTCACCGTGCTGCCGCCCGGCGAAAGCCTTCCGCCGAATCATCCCGCCGCCGGAAAACCGCAGATCGACGGCCGAGCGACCGCCTATGTCTGCCGCGGCCCGACCTGCTCCCTTCCCATCGCCGAGCCCGGCGGGCTCGGGCAAGCCTTGGCGCTGGGGTGATGGAGACGGCGCGACTCACCGTCGAGAGCCCTCTCGGGCCGCTGACCCTCGACGAGCGGAACGGCGCAATCGTCGCCCTTGACTGGGGCGCCGCCGCGCCCGCTTCGGAAACCCCTCTCCTCGCCGCGGCCGCCCGGCAACTCAAAGCCTATTTCGACGGCCGGCTGACGCGGTTCGACCTGCCGCTCGCGCCATCCGGCAGCCGCTTTCAGCAGGCGGTCTGGGACGCGATGTGCCGCATCCCCTACGGGACCACGCGCAGTTACGCCGAGATCGCCCGCGCGCTCGGCTCCGTCCCGCGCGCGGTCGGCGCGGCCTGCGGGCAGAATCCGATCCCGATCCTGATCCCCTGTCACCGGATCGTCGCCGCGGCAAACCGCCTCGGCGGCTATAGCGGCGCGGGCGGTCTGGAGACCAAGTGGTTCCTGCTGGGTCTTGAAGGCGTCCTCCTCCGCCTCGAACCGCCCTGACCGACTCCGGGCCCGTCCAAAGAATGTCATCAGCGCGATCGATGACAAGCCAATCGCTTCCCGCTACTGTAATCCTTTAAAATCCGTAAAGGATTGGCACGAAATTGGGGGCTGTGATGCCAGATATTTTGATCGAGGGCCCAGACGGCAGCTTTTCGGCCTATCTCGCCAAACCCACGGGCGTGGGACCGGGCGAGTCGGCGCCGGCAGTCCTGGTCATCCAGGAGATTTTCGGGGTCAATGCCGTTATGCGCGGGATCTGTGACGACCTCGCGGCCGAAGGCTACATCGCGCTCTGTCCGGATTTGTTCTGGCGGCAGCAGCCCGGCGTTCAACTCACCGACAAGACCGATGCCGAGTGGCAGAGAGCCTTCGAGCTCATGCAGGGATTCAATCAGTCGAAGGGTGTCGACGACCTGATCACCAGCCTCGATCACCTCCGCGGAATCCCGGGCTGTTCCGGCAAGGCCGGCACGGTCGGGTACTGCCTCGGCGGCAAGCTCGCCTATCTGATGGCGACCCGCTCGAATGCCGATTGCAACGTCAGCTATTACGGCGTCGATATCGACTCGGTCCTCGGCGAGGCATCGGCCATCACGAAGCCGCTTCTCCTGCACATCGCCGAAGAAGACCAGTTCGTGTCCAAGGAGGCCCAGGCCAAGATCAAGGAGACGCTGGGACGGAACAGCAACGTCACGATCTACAGTTATCCCGGCGTCAACCACGCCTTCGCCCGGGTTGGCGGGGCCCATTGGAACGAAGAGGCGGCGCGACTCGCCAACGAGCGCACGGCGAGCTTCCTGCGCAGGCATCTGGCCTGAACCTCTCGGCCAGGACGAGAGTTCGCCGATGCCTCACGCCATTCGCTTTCACGAAGCCGGCGGCCCGGAGGTTCTGCGCTGGGAGGAGGTGGAGGTCGGCGCGCCGGCGTCGGGCCAGGTTCGCCTTCGCCAGACCGCCGTCGGGCTGAACTTCATCGATATCTACCACCGGACCGGTCTCTACCCGGTACCGGGGTTTCCGTCCGGCATCGGGCTGGAGGCCGCCGGCGTGGTCGAAGCCGTGGGCCCCGATGTCGCGGAACTGCGGCCGGGCGACCGCGTCGCCTATGCCTCGCCGCCGATCGGCGCCTATGCCGAGGTCCGTCTCATGCCGGCCGATCGCCTCGTGAAGCTGCCGGACGACATCGACGACCGGACCGCGGCGGCGATGATGCTGCAGGGCATGACCGCGCAGTACCTCCTTCGGCGGACGCATCGCGTCGCGCCCGGCGAGACGATCCTCGTTCACGCCGCCGCCGGCGGTGTCGGACTGATCCTCTGCCAGTGGGCGAAGCACCTCGGCGCCACGGTGATCGGGACGGTCGGTTCGGAAGAGAAGGCGGCAGTCGCCCGCGCCCATGGCTGCGATCACCCCATCCTCTATCGCACCGAGAACGTCGTCGACCGCGTGCGCGAGATCACCGGCGGCGTCGGCGTGCCGGTCGTCTATGACGGGGTTGGGAAGGACACGTTCGCGTCGTCCCTCGACTGCTTGGCGCCCTTGGGCCTGATGGTGACCTTCGGCAACTCGTCCGGCCCCGTGCCGCCGGTCGACGTCTCCGTCCTGTCGGCCAAGGGCTCGCTCTTCCTCACCCGGCCGACGCTCTTCACCTACACGGCCAAGCGGGCGGATCTCCTCGCCTCCGCAACGGACCTCTTCGACGTCGTCCGTCGCGGCGCCGTCCGCATTGCGGTCAACCAGACCTATCCCCTGCGCGAAGCCGCGCAGGCGCACCGGGACCTCGAGGCGCGCCGAACCACGGGATCGACGGTCCTGCTCCCGTGACCCCGCTCTTCCAATGACTCCGGACCGCCCGCTCCTCGACCGCACCGTCTTCTGGGCTCCCTGGAGCGGGCCGGGTCTCGAACATCTGCGCCTGCGCGCGGCTGACGACGTGGGCTATGTGGCGAACGGCACCGTCCTCGGCCTCGAAGACGGCGTGCCGTTTCGCCTTCAATACGAGATCAAGATCGACGGGGACTGGCGGGTCCGGCAGACGATCCTGGACCTGCACCACAGCGGCGGCAGCCGCGTCCTTACGCTGCGGACGGACGGACGCGGCCACTGGCGGTCCGATGACGGCGGGTCATTGACCGGGCTCGACGGGTGCTTCGACATCGACATCTCGGCCACGCCCTTCACGAACACCCTGCCAGTCCGGCGGCTCGACCTCCGCCCCGGACAGCGGGCCGACCTCCGGATGGTCTATGTCCTCGTCCCGTCCCTCGGCGTCCGTGCTGTGGATCAGCGCTACACCTGCCGCGACCGGGACGAGCGCGGCTGGACGGTCATCTTCGAGGATCGTGGTCTGTTCACCGGCTTCACGGCCGAGCTGCCCATCGATCCCGATGGGCTGGTGATCGATTATCCGGACCTGTTCCGCCGCATCGAACCGCCATCGTAACGAACCTCGGGCAGATCCTCGACGCGGGCAGAGACCGGCCGGCCGAGATCCCGAATCAGCGCAACCTCGCGGTCCGCACCCGGCGAGCGGCCGATCTGGAGCGCCATGGCGGAGAACCCCCGCCGCAGCCCGGTTCATCGCCGCAAGATTCGCGGCGTGTAGCGCGGCGCTGTCCGCCGAATACGGCCCCGCGACAGAGCGACCAACCGGCCGCCATCCGCATGCCCCGGAGACCGTGCCATTGCTCCTTCGTGGTCTTGCGCGCCCGCGCGGTTCGCGTTCGGGCGTGGCAGAGAGAAAGAATGGCCCGCCGCCGATTGTGCAGCGGCATTTGCACGCGCCAAGAGATGAAAAAGTAATCCGAAAGGAAAATCCGTCGATTACTGATTCATCGCACTGAAGAAGTCGGCGTTCGTCTTCGACTGCTTCAGCTTGTCCAGCAGGAACTCCATCGCGTCGACAACGCCCATCGGCATGAGCACGCGGCGAAGCACCCACATCTTCTGGAGCGTGGCCTTGTCGACCAGCAGCTCCTCCTTCCGGGTGCCGGACCGGGTGATGTCGATGGACGGGAAGGTGCGCTTGTCCGACAGCTTCCGGTCGAGGATGATCTCGGAGTTGCCGGTTCCCTTGAACTCCTCGAAGATCACCTCGTCCATGCGGCTGCCGGTGTCGATCAGCGCCGTGGCGATGATGGTGAGCGAGCCGCCTTCCTCGATGTTGCGGGCCGCACCGAAGAAGCGCTTGGGCCGTTGCAGCGCGTTGGCATCGACGCCGCCGGTCAGCACCTTGCCCGAGGACGGGACCACGGTGTTGTAGGCGCGTGCCAGACGGGTGATCGAATCGAGCAGGATCACGACGTCGCGCTTGTGCTCGACCAGTCGCTTGGCCTTCTCGATCACCATCTCGGCCACCTGGACGTGGCGCGCCGCCGGCTCGTCAAAGGTGGAACTCACCACCTCGCCCTTCACCGAGCGCGCCATGTCCGTGACCTCCTCCGGCCGCTCGTCGATCAGCAGCACAATGAGGTAGACCTCGGGATGGTTCGCCGCCACCGCATGGGCGATGTTCTGCAGCATCACCGTCTTGCCGGTCCGCGGCGGCGCAACGATGAGCGCACGCTGCCCCTTGCCGAGCGGCGCGATCAGGTCGATGACTCGGGTCGTCAAGTCCTTGTTCGTCGGGTCATCGAGCTCAAGCTTCAGGCGTTCGTTCGGATAGAGCGGCGTCAGGTTGTCGAAGTTGATCCGGTGGCGGACCTTCTCCGGAGCGTCGAAATTGATGGTGTTGACCTTGAGGAGAGCGAAGTAGCGCTCGCCTTCCTTGGGCGCGCGGATCTGTCCTTCGACCGTATCGCCGGTGCGCAGCCCGAAGCGCCGGACCTGGCTCGGGCTCACATAAATGTCGTCGGGACCTGGAAGGTAGTTGGCCTCCGGCGACCGGAGGAAACCAAATCCGTCCTGTAGGATTTCGAGGACGCCATCGCCGAAGATCGGAACGTCATTTTCCGCGAGCTGCTTGAGAATTGCGAACATCATGTCCTGCTTGCGCAGGTTGCTCGCATTTTCGATCTGCAGCTCCTCGGCATAGGCGAGAAGCTCGGCGGGCGTTTTACGCTTGAGTTCTTGAAGGTTCATGGTTCGCGCAATGAATGCTGATAAAGCGGGAGGCGTTTGCAAAACGATGCCAGGCGGCTTGGTCAGACACCTGGCGCGCCCATGCAAAAAGCTAACAGCCGAACGGCTAAATGGGTTTGTTGTCTGGAAAAGGCGCCGCGAGAAACCCCTTGACGGGCCCTCGAAACGCTTACCGAAAGCCAGCCTCCAAGTCAACAAAGATTGGATGGCCGGTCGTGATTTCAAGAGCCGGCGTCAAGGCCCTGGGCGATCGCCTGCGCCATCCGCCGCAGGTTCAGAACGGCTTCACCACGGCCAGAATCACGATGGCGATCATGATCACGGTCGGCACCTCGTTCATCGCCCGGTAGAACTGGGCGCCATGCCGGTTGGCTCCAACCTCGAACGCCTTGCGCCAGCGACCCAATGCATGATGGTACACGGTCAGCAGCAGCACCAGCGCGAGCTTTGCATGAATCCAACCGTCCGTTGACCAGTCGACAACCCCCGGCGTCAGCAGCAACAGGATGCCGAACAGGTACACCGCGATCATGGCCGGGTTCATGATCGCACGCAGCAACCGGCGCTCCATCACCTTGAAGGTCTCTGCCTTGTCGGAGCCCGGCGCGGCATCGCAGTGATAGACGAACAGCCGCGGCAGGTAGAGCAACCCCGCCATCCAGGCGATCACGCTGATGATATGAAACGCCCGAATCCACGGATAGAGCGGCAGCAGCGCTTCCATCCCGTCCCCGCTCCCCTCAGGCCGCCGCCCGGTTCGGGCAACAGGCCCGGTCCGGGGCACAGCGTCGCGGACCCGACTGCGAGCGCACGGGCCGCCCCTCCTTGGCAAGCGCTGCCCGCACCTGGTTCGCCAACCCCATGATGAAGTCCGACTCCGTGCCGACGGTCGGTACTCTGACGTAGCGGGCGATGCCCACCTCTTTCGCCAGATCCCGATATTCGATGTCGAGCTCCACCAGCGTCTCGGAATGCTCCGAGACGAAGGCGATCGGCACCACCACGACCGCCGATACGCGTTCCGCACCGGCCCGCCGCAACTCGGATTCGGTCGCCGGCCCGATCCATTCGAGCGGCCCGACACGGCTTTGGTAGCAGACGATCCAATCCCCCGCTTCCAGGCCGAGCCGCTGCGCCACCGCGGCGGCCGTCTCTTCGACCTGCTGCGGATAGGGATCGCCGCGCGCCACCACCCGCTTCGGCAGACCGTGCGCGGAAAACAGGACCCGCGGAACCCGACCCCCACTGCCGATGACTGCCTCCTCGATCCCGCGGCGCGTCAGCTCCGTCAGGGCCGAAAGGAATCCTTCTTCGGTCGGATAGCAGCAGACCAAGCTCGTCGGCGCGTCGAGGCCGACCGCCGCCGCCGCCTGCCGCCACACCCGGTTTGACGACGCGGTCGTCGTCGAAGAGAACTGCGGGTAGAGCGGCAACAGCACCACCCTGTCGGGCCCAAACGCCCTGACCTCGGCGGCCACCTCAGGGCTCATCGGATGCCAGTAGCGCATGCAGGGCCAGACCCGAACCTCGCCCAGATCTGCCAGCGCCTCCTCGAGCGCTGCGGCCTGCGCCCGGGTGTTCGCCAGCAGCGGCGAACCGCCGCCCAGACGCGCATAGATCTCGCGCGCCACCGGCGCCCGTCGCTTCGACACCAGCCGTGCAACCAGCCAGCGCGCCGGCGTCGGCAATCCGACGATCGACGGATCGTAGAACAGGTTGAAGAGAAAGGGCTCGACGGATTCGGGTCGGTCCGGCCCGCCGAGATTGAACAGAACGACCGCGATCTTCGGCATGAAGGGACTATGGCGTCCCGCGCTCAGCTTTTCCAGCCTTGGATCAGGGAGGCCAGCTCCGCCACATGCTCCGGCGGCGTCTGCGGCAGGACGCCGTGGCCGAGATTGAAGACGAACGGTCCGCCGCGCCCGAACGTGCCGAGGATCCGTTCGGCCTCCTGCCGCAGCGCCGGCCCGCCGACCGCCAGCGCGACCGGATCGAGGTTGCCCTGCGGCACGCAACGCGGCTGGACCGCTTCGGCCGCCCAACCGACCGGCACGGTTGTATCCAGCGACAGCCCGTCCGCGCCGCATTCGGCGGCGTAGTCTGCGTAGAGAACGCCCGCGCCACGGGGAAACAGGATCACCGGCGTGCGCGGCGAGGCCGCTTTCACGCGGCGCACGACCTCCCGCGTCGGCTCCAGGCCCCAGCGGCGCAGCGCCGGCTCCGGCAGCACGCCGATCCAGCTGTCGAAGATCTGTACCGCCTCGGCGCCCGCCTCGATCTGCCGGACCAGGTAGGACGCCGTCGCGTCCACGAGAAGATCGATGAGCCGTCCGAAGGACTCGGGATTGCTGTAGGCCCATCCCTTCACTGCGGCGAAGTCGCGGCTCGATCCGCCTTCGACCATATAGGCCGCGAGCGTCCAGGGCGCCCCGGCGAATCCGATCAGCGTCGTTTCAGCGGGCAGCGCCTCGGCAAGCCGCCGCACCGTCTCGTAGACCGGCGCCAGCCGGTCGTGAAACTCCGTCATCGACAGCCGGCCGAGCTCGGCCGCCGAGCCGATAGGCTCGAGCACGGGGCCGCAGCCTTCCTCGAAGGCAACCGCCTGCCCCAGCGCATGCGGCACGACGAGAATGTCGGAAAACAGGATCGCCCCGTCCATCCCGAAGCGACGGATCGGCTGCAGCGTCACCTCGACAGCGAGTTCCGGCGTGAAGCAGAGGTCGAGGAATCCGTCGACCGAAGCGCGAACCTCGCGATACTCCGGCAGATAACGGCCCGCCTGGCGCATCAGCCAGAAGGGCGGCCGTGCGCAAGGCTCGCGCCGCAAGGCACGAAGCAGGGGCTTGGCGTCATGGTCGTTGGTCAAGGCGCACCCATCGAAGATCCGTCAGCCCCTTCTTACTATAGTTTTTGAAAAAAGATTGAGGCGATTGATGAACGCTGTGGGAATCGGGGATTCAGGATTCACCCGCGCCGATCCACCGGTTGCCCGACTCCGGTGAAAGAGTGACGCGCCGTCTGTCGAAAAGAGCCGGAACGACGGCGATAAGCGATTGCCATTCCTGATTCTCCCGGCCGTACGAAAAATCGTGGACAGCGTGGACAATCCTGATGACTTCGCGGCCAATCCCCGTTATCCCCGATGGGATTCCGCGAAGTCGCCGTAAGGCACAATCCGCCCGTGACGGCGGAGCCGATCGGGGATCGAAAAACGTACCCCTTGGCGCGGACCGGGGTTATCCCCGAGAGTCATCGAATTCACGAATCGGGTCGCATGAATTCAAGGTCAGGGACGATGCCGTGAGGAGCTTTCACCTGCATCTCGTGTCGGACGCCACCGGCGAAACGATCAACAGCGTCGCGCGCGCCTGCCTCGTGCAGTTCGAGGGTGTGGAACCGATCGAGCACACCTGGACGCTGATCCGGACCTCGGGGCAGATGGACAAGGTGCTGGCCGGCATCGAGGCGACGCCGGGGCTCGTCCTGTTCACGATGGTCAACGATCGGTTGCGTTCGGCCTTGCAGGAAGGCTGCCGGCGCATCCAGGTCCCGTGCATTCCGGTGCTCGATCCGGTGATCGGCGCACTCGCCAACTATCTCGGTCTGCAAAGCCGCGGGCTGCCCGGACGCCAGCACGAGCTCGACGCCGAGTACTTCAGCCGGATCGACGCCATGAACTTCGCCCTCACCCATGACGATGGGCAGTCGAGCTGGGACTATGACGATGCCGACGTCATCCTCGTCGGCGTGTCGCGGACCTCGAAGACGCCGACCTGCGTCTATCTCGCCAATCGCGGCATCAAGGCGGCGAACGTGCCCGTGGTGCCGGGCTGCCCGCTGCCGCCGGAACTCCTCTCAGCGACGCGGCCGCTGATCGTCGGCCTGACGAAGGATCCCAGCCGTCTCATCCAGGTCCGGCGGCATCGCCTTCGCCTCCTTTCGCAAGCAGATGAAACGGATTACGTCGACCCCGACGTCGTCAAGCAGGAATTGGCCATGGCGCGGCGACTCTGCGCCAAGCACGGCTGGCCCGTCATCGACGTGACCCGCCGCTCCATCGAGGAAACCGCCGCGGCGATCATCCAGCTTCTGTCGCGGCATCGTGGCGGACCGGCGACCATCACCGCCGGGTGACGATCCAATGTCCGCGGTGATTCCCGGCATCGATGCGACGGCGGAACGGCCGCTCCTTGTGCTGGCCTCGGCAAGTGCGACGCGGGCACGGCTGCTCACGGCCGCCGGCGTGCCGGTGGAAACACGACCCGCGGCGGTCGATGAGGCGGAGGTCAAGAACTCGCTGCGCGCCGCTGCGGCGACGGCCGCGGCGGTGGCGGAAACCCTTGCCGAGCTCAAGGCCCAGAAGGTCTCCCGGCAGCGGCCGGGTGCTCTCGTCCTCGGCGCCGACCAGGTGCTGGACTGCGACGGGCGATGGTTCGACAAGCCGGCGGACATCAACCAGGCCCGCGCCCAGTTGCGCGCGCTGCGCGGCCGGCGCCACCTCCTGATCAGCGCCGCGGTCGCCGTGCAGGACGGGGTGCGGATCTGGCATCACACCGACCGGGCGGCGCTGACGATGCGGCCGTTCAGCGATGAATTCCTCGAATCCTATCTCGCCGCAGCCGGCTCGGACGTCTGCGGATCCGTCGGCGCCTATCGCCTCGAGGGCCTGGGCGCACAGCTCTTCGCGCGGGTCGAAGGCGACTTCTTCACGATCCTCGGCCTGCCGCTGCTGCCGCTGCTCGGCTTTCTGCGCGACCGCGGAGCGCTGCCGTCATGATCGACCTGCCGGACCCGGTGCCGCTGTCCGGCCAGGCGAAGCTGGCCGGCGTCCTCGGATGGCCGGTATCGCACTCACGCTCGCCGCGGCTGCACGGTTTCTGGCTCCGGCAATACCGGATCGACGGTGCCTATGTTCCGCTTGCCGTACGGCCCGAGAGCTTCGTCGAGGCGGTGCGGGCGCTGCCCCTGCTCGGGTTCCGCGGGGCCAATGTGACGGTCCCGCACAAGGAGGCGGCACTCGCGGCAATGGACCGGGTGGAGGACTTGGCCCGGCGGATCGGCGCGGTGAACACGATCGTGATCGACGCTGACGGCCGCCTCGAAGGCCGCAACACCGACGGCTTCGGCTTCCTGGAGAGCCTTCGCGCACAGCAACCCGGCTGGCAGGCCGCGGCCGGCCCCGCCGTCCTCCTCGGCGCGGGCGGTGCGGCCCGGGCGGTTGCGGTCGCCCTGATCGATGCCGGCGCGCCGGAGATCCGTCTCGTCAATCGGACGGTCAGCCGGGCGGAGCGTCTGGCGCGGGACGTCGGCGGACCTGTCCGGGTCTTCGCCTGGGATGACCTGGCCGCTGCGCTCGCCGGGGCGGCCCTTCTCGTCAACACCACGACGCTCGGCATGGCGGGCCAACCGCCGTTGGAGCTGGACCTCGACCCGCTGCCGCCGGAGGCCGTGGTGAACGACATCGTCTACGCCCCGCTCGAAACGGCACTCCTTGCCAGGGCCCGGGCCCGCGGCAACCCGGTTGTCGACGGGCTCGGCATGCTCCTGCACCAAGCGCGGCCGGGCTTTGCGGCCTGGTACGGAGTCGAGCCGGAGGTCACGCCCGACCTGCGGGCCTTCGTGCTGGCGGAGGTGTAGGGTCCCCGGCGCCATGGTGATCCTCGGTCTGACCGGTTCGATCGGCATGGGCAAGACAACGGCGGCCAACATGCTTCGCCGCCTCGGTGTCCCCGTGCACGACGCGGACGCGACGGTGCATCGGCTAATGGACCGTGGGGGCGCGGCCGTGCCGCTGGTGGAAGCCGCGTTTCCCGGCGTCGTGCGGGACGGCGCCGTCGATCGCGCCGCCCTCGGCCGGCGGGTGTTCGACGACCCGGAGGCCTTAAGACGCCTCGAAGCGATCCTGCATCCGCTGGTCCGCCGCACCGAGCGCCGCTTCCTCGCGCGCTCGGCCGCCGCCCGCGTGCCGATCGTGGTGCTGGACATCCCGCTGCTGTTCGAGACCGGCGCCGAGCGGCGCTGCGACGCGACCATTGTCGTGACGGCCCCGCGCTTCGTTCAACGGGCGCGCGTGCTCCGGCGGCCCGGCATGACGGCGGCCCGCCTCGCCGCCATCGAGGCCCGGCAGATGCCCGATGCCGAAAAACGGCGCCGGGCCGATTTCATCGTCCGCACCGGGCGCGACCGGCGCGCCACCTTGCGCGCCCTGACCCGGATCGTCAGACTGATGCGCCGCGGCGGCCGCAAGAGGTGCGCCGCCCTGGACTGTTGCGGCGAGGACGTGGCCTATCATGCGTGAAATCATTCTCGATACTGAAACGACCGGCCTCGACCCGGCCGCGGGCGACCGCATCGTCGAAATCGCCTGCCTGGAGCTGGTGAACCATCTGCCGACGGGCCGGACGTTCCAGCGCTATCTCAACCCGGAGCGCGAGGTCTCGGCGGCGGCCCTGGAGGTGCATGGGCTCTCCGACGCCTTCCTGGCGAAACAGCCGCGCTTCGCCGACATCGTCGACGAGTTGCTGGCCTTTATCGGGGATGCGACGCTGGTCATCCACAACGCCGAGTTCGATGTCGGATTCCTCAACGCCGAACTCGCGCGTTGCGGCCGCCCGCCGCTGCAGGGAAAGGTGATCGACACGCTGCAGATGGCGCGCCAGAAGTTCCCCGGCGCCCAGGCCAGCCTCGACGCGTTGTGCCGCCGCTTCTCGATCGACAACTCGGCGCGCAGCAAGCACGGGGCGCTGCTCGATTCCGAGCTGCTTGCCGAGGTCTATCTGGAGCTGGTCGGCGGACGGCAGGTCGGGCTCGACCTCGTCCTCCAGTCTTCCGCCCCTGCCGGCTCCAGGGCGCCGTTGGCCGAACGGATCGCCCGGCCGCCCCGCCCGCACGCGCCGAGCCCGGAGGAGCTGGCGGCCCACGCCGCCCTCGTCGCCAAGCTCAAGGACCCGATCTGGACGGCCTGATCGCATTCGGCCGAACGACGCCTGGCGCGGCCGGCCCGGGGAGTTCCCCCGCCGCCGGCCCTTCGGCTCAGGCCGAGGCCGGCGCTTGCTGCTGCTGCGCTGCGGCCCGCTGCCGGTGGTCCCGGTACAGCGCGGCGAAATCGATGGGGTTGATCAACAGCGGGCCGAAACCGCCATCGCGGGTCGCGTTGGCGACGATCTGCCGCGCAAAGGGAAAAAGCAGGCGCGGCCCTTCGATCATGACCAGGGGCTCGACCGCCTCGGCCGGAACCGCGCCGATCCGGATGAGTCCCGCATACTCCATCTCCAGCAGATAGGCGAGCCGCTCCTTCTGCCGCGCCTCGACGCGCAGCCGGAGAACGATTTCAAAATCGGAGCCGCCCTTCGGGGTCGCGCGAAGGTCGACCTGGACCGAGCCCTGCGGCGCACCGTCGCCTGTCGCGACGAGGGCTTCCGGGGCGTTCGGGTTCTCGAACGACAAGTCCTTGAGGTATTGGGCGATGACGGTGATCGGCATCGTCCGCGCCCCGGTCGGTGCAGCGGCCGCGGTGTCGTTCGCTGTATCGGACATCCGTTGTTCCTCGAAAAAGGCAAAACGCAAATCGCGACGGTGGCCATGGGTGCCGGCCGTCGAAGGCTGCAGAAAGTGTCTGTGGCTAGCACGGATCGAGAGGCGGCTCAATCCCGCTCGGGATTGCGGGCTCAGGACGCCGGGGCGGCTCAGCAGACCGGATCGGCGCGCCCCGTCACCGGATCGAAGCGCACCATCTGGCAGTTCGTCACCTCATGCCCGGTGAGGGCGCGAATGAATCCCCAATGAGTCACGACGGCAACCTGCGGCCAGTCCGGCACCGTCGCCATGGCCTCGCGGAACCGGGCGCATCGGTCGAACAGCTCGGCCTCGCTCTCCTCGGCGGCCCGCCACCACCGCTCCTCCAGATGATCGAAGCGGTAATGCGGCCAGCTCCGGGCCAGATCGGTGCGGGGGGTGCCGACATCGCAGACGAAAACGGCGCGCTCGCGCACCAGCGGCTCGATCGTAACCGGCAGGCCACACCGGTCCGCAATGATGGATGCCGTTTCGAGGGCCCGGCGGTACGGGCTCGCGACGAGCCGCTTCACCGGGAACTCGCGGAGCGTCTCGGCCGCCGCGACCGCCTGTCGCCAGCCCTCGGGTGTGAGCTTCGGATCGCGGATGCCCGGATCGATGCGGGTCACGTTGAAGGCGGCGTTGAATTCCGACTGCCCGTGGCGGACGAGGATCATCGGTGGTTGTCTCCGTCCGGGCCTAGCCGATCGTCCGATCGTCGATCGGGCCGGTGGTCGTCTTGCGGCGGCACTTCTTCGAAATCTCCTTCGATGATCGGACCCGGTCGGTTCGACGGCCGATCGCCCGGACCGCCGCCGGGGCTTCGGGCTCTGCCAGCGACCCAGACATGGGTGTGGCTTTGCCCGGAGATGCGCGACCAAATGAAGCGACGCAGAAGGTTCCGTACCAGCGGCAGCAGCAACAGCAGCGCGACGATATCGGTCAGAAATCCCGGAATCATCAGCAGGATGCCGGCGGCCAGACGGCAGGCCCCGTCAAAGAGCTCGACCTCCGGCGCTTCTCCCCGCCGCAGCGCGTCGCGCACCCGGACGAGCGTCATCACGCCCTGGACCCGCAGGACCAGGAGGCCGGCCAGGATCGACAGGAAGACGAGGGCCACCGTCCGCCAGACCCCGATGGCGTCGCCGACCAGGATGAAGACGGCGATCTCCCCCAGCGACAGGACGATGAGCGGCAGCAGGATCGCGATGGCCATGCTTGCTCTTTGTCCGGGAAATCCCTATCTGTGTTTCAAATGGGCGGGTCGGCAAGCGGCATTCAGGGGCGGGCCGACGGCCGTGTCTAGGGTGGTTTAGCGTACTACCCCCAAGGGGTCCAGCCCAAGGGGGCCGCTGGGCCCTTCCTGACGGATCGACCACCGGACCTGGAACATGGGCGAGGGCTTTCAATTTCTTGACATCATTTTCTTCGCGATGATCGCCGTGTTCCTGGTGGTGCGCCTGCGCAGCGTGCTGGGCCGCCGCACGGGACATGAACGGCAGCGCGACATCTTCACCGGCCGAGGCTCTGCCGAGGAGGCGCAGAAGGACAAGGTCGTTCCGCTTCCTGAGCGTAGTCGGCCCGCACCGGCCGAAAACATGGGGTCGCCCGTGGCCGGCGGATCCGCCGCCTCTCCAGTGCAGCAGGGCATCGCCCAGATCCAGGCCGTCGACAGCAGCTTCGATCCCGATAGCTTCCTGAAGGGGGCGCGGACGGCGTTCGAGATGATCGTCGTTTCCTATGCCGCCGGCGACACCGATACGCTGCGGCCGCTGCTCAGCGACGAGGTCTTCGAGAACTTCAGCAGCGCCATCAAACAGAGAGCCGACGCGAACGAAACCCTGGAGACCACTCTGGTGGGCATCACCAAGGCCGAGATCGTCGAGGCGGAGCTCCAGGGCCGCATGGCCTATGTGACCGTGAAGTTCGTCTCTGAGCAGATCAACGTGACTCGCGACGCCAAGGGCAAGCCGGTCGACGGCGATCCGACGCATGTCGCCGTCGTGACCGACATCTGGACCTTCGCCCGCAATCCGCGGTCGCGCGACCCGAACTGGACCCTCGTCGCCACGAGCAGCCCGAACTAGACGGCCGATGCGGCCCGTCCATCGTGCCGCGATCGTTGCGGCGGTTCTTGTCCTCAGCGCCTGCACCCGGGAAGAGACGCAGGAGCCGCCTGCCCCGGCGGAGCCGGTCGCGATCCTGTCCGAGGTCACCTTTGCCGAGCTGCCGGGCTGGACCGCGGACCGGACGAGCGAGGCCATCCCCGCATTCCGCCGTTCCTGCGAGCGCCTGATGTCGCAGCCGGACGACCGGCCCGTCGGTCCCGACGGGCTTGGCGGGACGGTGGCCGATTGGCGTGCGCCCTGCACCGCCGCGGAAGAACTGCCGGCCGGCGATGACACGGCCGCCCGCCGGTTCTTCGAAACCGCCTTCACGCCCTTCGCCGTCGCGGCCAGCGAGGGGCCGAACGGACTGTTCACGGGCTATTACGAGATGGAGATCCACGCCGCGCGGCAACCGGACCTCCGTTTCGATGTGCCGCTCTACCGCCGGCCGGACGACCTGGTCACGGTCGCTCTTCGCGACTTCCGCGCCGACCTGCCGGCAGAGGTTCTGGTTGGCCGCGTCGTCGACGGGCGGCTGCGGCCCTATCCGACCCGCGCGGAGATCGACAGCGGTGCACTGGCGGGGCGGGGCCTCGAGCTGCTGTGGCTCGAAAGTCCCGTCGATGCCTTCTTCCTGCACATCCAGGGGTCCGCCCGAGTCCGTCTTGCCGAGGGCGGAACCACCCGCATCGGCTACGCCGCCAGCAATGGCCATGCCTTCTTCGGGATTGCCCGTACGCTCATCGATAGCGGCGCGATCGACCGCGAGAATGCTTCGATGCAGTCGGTCCGCGACTGGCTGCGCGCCCATCCCGAGGAGGCGCGGAAGCTGATGCATCAGAACGCGCGCTACATCTTCTTCCGCGAGATCGAGGAAGAGGTGGGCCCGATCGGCGCGATGGGCGCGCCCCTGACGCCGCTGCGCAGCCTCGCCATCGATCCGAACTTCCTGCCCCTGGGCGCACCCATCTGGCTCGACACCGTTTGGCCGCCGGGCCAATCGGACGCGGCCGGACAGAGGGCCGGCGAGCCGATGCGCCGCCTCATGGTGGCGCAGGATACCGGCGGCGCCATCAAGGGCCCCGTCCGCGGCGACATCTTCTGGGGCACCGGGGAGGCGGCACTCGCGCGCGCCGGCGGCATGAAGCAGACCGGCCGCTACTTTCTGCTCCTTCCGCGCGCCGTCGCCGAGCGCCGGGCGCGGACGAGCTGACGCCGCAACCGCCCGGGCGGTACCGGAATGGTCCTCTATCTCGATGCCGTCCGCCCGGGCCCGGATCTCGGACGCGAGGAGGGCTTTCCCTTCTCGCTCCCGATCATCCGCAACCTGACGGAGCTGTCCTTCACCACGCCGGTGACAATCTTCGTCGGCGAGAACGGGTCGGGAAAATCGACGTTGCTGGAAACGATCGCGGCCGGTGTTTCCGCCGTCGCGGTCGGCAGCGCCGAGATCGCCCGGGATCCGACGCTCGCCCCGGCGCGCGCCCTCGCCCGTTCTCTGGTCTTCGTTCGGCGCCGCTATCCGAAGCGCAAGCTCTTCTTTCGGGCGGAAGACGCCTTCGGTTTCGCCAAACGGGTGATCGGCGACCTCCGCGCCCTTGAGGCCGAGGAGGAAGAGCTGCGCGCCGAGTTCGAAGACGGCTCCTACGCTCAGCGCCTCGCAACCGGCGTGGCGCGCGGGCAGCGGGCGGCGCTGGTGGCCCGCTATGGCGCGAACCCCGACGGCGCCTCGCACGGGGAGAGCTTCCTCCGCCTGATGGAGACGCGCCTACGCGCCAGGGGCCTCTACCTGCTGGACGAGCCGGAGACGCCCTTGTCGCCGCTGCGGATCCTCGCGCTCATGGCGATGATGAAACGGCTGGTCACGCGGGAGCGCTGCCAGTTCATCATCGCCACCCACTCGCCCATCCTCATGGCCTTTCCCGGCGCTCGCCTCCTTCTGTTCGATGGCGGAACGATTGCCGAGATGCGCTATGAAGAGCTCGAGCACGTCGCGATCACCCGCGCCTTCCTCGCCAACCCCCAACGCTTTCTCGACGAACTTTGAACCGCGCTGCCGACCGTCTCTGCGGCAATCCGGCGCCCGACCCGGCGTTGCGGTCGCACGCCTTAGCTCGCGGGTGTGAGCCGCAGCAGGTCGCCGTTTTCGTCATCGACGATCACGAGGATCGCGCCGTCCGGTGCCTGGATCACGTCGCGAATCCGCCGCCCCATGTCGATCCGCTCTTCCAGCGCCACGCGCTCGCCGTCCAGGACGAGGCGGACCAGCGCCTGAGACGAAAGGCCGCCGAGGAGCAGGCTGCCCTGCCATGCCGGGAAGAGAGATCCGTCATAGAAGGTCGCGCCCGACGGCGAGACCACAGGCGTCCAACTCCGGATCGGTGCGCGGAACTCTTTGCGCGTCGGATGATCCGGGATTGACGAGCCGTCATAGTTGTCGCCGTTGCTGACGAGCGGCCAGCCGTAGTTCTGCCCCGGCTCAATGAGGTTGATCTCGTCGCCGCCGAGCGGCCCCATCTCGAAGGTCCAGAACCGGCCCGATGCGGGATCGATCGCGGCCGCCAGGATGTTGCGATGGCCGTAGCTCCAGATGTCGCCGCGCGCGTTCTCTTCCCCGACGAACGGATTGTTCTCGGGGATTGATCCGTCCGGATTGATGCGCACGGTCTTGCCGAGATTCGACGCGAGGCTCTGGGCCGGATCGAAGCGCATCCGGTCGCCGGAGGTGATGAACAGCATCCCGTCGGGCGCGAAGACGAGCCGGTGTCCGAAATGGCCTCGTCCCAGCGTCTTCGGTTCCTGGCGCCAGATGACCTCGACCTCGGTCAACCGGTTGCCGTTCAGCCGGCCGCGCGCGACGGCACCGCCGCGGAGGATGTCGTCCGACAGGTCAAGCGCCGCGCCGAACCGCACGTCGCCGGTTTCGGCAATGCTCGCCGGCTGTTGCTCGGCGGCCTCCGTGTAAGAAAGATAGACGAAGCCGTTCTGCTCAAAATCAGGATCGATCGCGACGTCCAGAAGGCCGCCCTGCTCGAACGGCGTGCCGCGGTAGACCACCTCCGGTACGCCTTCGACCGGATCGGACAGCTCGCCGTTCTCCCAGATCCGCAGGCGCCCCGGCTTCTCGGTGATCAGCAGCCGCCCATCCGGCAGCAACGCCATACCCCAGGGAAACTCCAGCGTCGCGAGCCGCTCTACGTTGATGTCGCCGACGCTGATCGATGTCACCTGAGCGGACGCGGCGTTCTCCGTCTGGCCGCGGGCCGGAGGAACGAGCGCAAACACGAATGCGGCGGTGGCCGCCAAGCCAATGAACGATGGACGCATATCGAGGTCTCCTTCGGGCTAGCTCCCGCGCGTGAAGCCGTTTTCGAGCCCGCTCGAGAAACACCCGCGCACCGCGCCTCGCTCTCCCTTCCTCACGGGCGACGGATTGGGCGTCAAGCCATCGAGCGGATCGGTGCTCGCGGAAAGGAAACCCGCGAGAGCCCGATGGTTCCCGTCGCCGTCGCGGCTTGGTTTCGCTATCGCCGATGGAGTCCTGCGCTTGCTTTCCGGGAGTCCGGCCCTCATTCTTCGGGTGAGCTTCGTGCCGGAAGGAATTGTCCAGAAGAGATCCGAATGACCGATCGGCCGGTCCGTGTCGCGCTTTTCGTCACTTGCCTCGTCGACCTGTTTCGCCCCACGGTCGGTTTCGCGGCGGTGCGGTTGCTGGAGCAGGCCGGCTGCCGGGTCGAGGTGCCGGCGGTGCAGACCTGCTGCGGCCAACCCGCCTACAACTCCGGCGATCGCGCCGACGCCCGCGCCATCGCTGCGCGGGTGATCGAAGCGTTCGAGCCGTTCGATTACGTCGTCGCGCCGAGCGGGTCCTGCGCCGGGATGATCCGTTTGCATTATCCGGCGCTGTTCGCCGGCGACGCGACCATGGAGGCCCGTGCCCGGACGCTGGCCGAGCGCGTCTACGAGCTGACCGCCTTTCTGGTCGATGTGCGCGGGATGACGCGGGTTTCGGCGCGCTACGACGGCGTCGTCACCTATCACGATTCCTGCTCGGGCCTGCGCGAGCTTGGGGTGAAGGCGCAGCCGCGCCGGCTCCTCGCCGGCGTCGAGGGGCTCCGCCTCGTCGAGCTGCCCGGGGCGGAGATCTGCTGCGGCTTCGGTGGCACCTTCTGCGTCAAGTATCCGGAGATCTCGAACAGGATGGTCGGCGAGAAGACGGCCGACATCGCCGCCACCGGCGCGGACACGCTGCTCGCCGGCGACCTCGGTTGCCTGATGAACATGGCCGGCAAGCTGCAGCGCGAAGGCCGCGCCATTCGGGTTCGCCACGTGGCGGAGATCCTCGCCGACATGGCCTCGGGTCCGGCGATCGGCGAGCCGGCCGAGCGGGATTAGGCTGGGAGCCGCCCATGCAGGTCACCAGCCGCCGGTTCAAGGAGAACGCGCACCGGGCCCTTGCCGACCCGGTGTTGCAAACGGCGCTCGGCAACTTCGAAGGCAGCTTCGTCGAGCGGCGCGCGCGGGCCGCCGGGCGCCTGCCGGAGTTCGAGGCGCTGCGCGATGCCGCCCGCGACATCAAGGACCACGTGCTGGCCAACCTCGACTTCTACCTCGAGCGTTTCGAGACCAAGGTGGTCGAGGCCGGCGGGCGGGTCCATTGGTGCGCCGACGGCGCCGCCGCCCGCGCCGCGGTGCTGGAGATCTGCCGCTCCGTCGGCGCCCGCACGGTCACCAAGGGCAAGTCGATGATCGGCGAGGAGATCGCGCTCAACGAGCACCTCACCGCGCACGGGATCGAGCCCGTCGAGACCGACCTCGGCGAGTACATCATCCAGCTCCGCCGCGAGCCGCCGAGCCATCTGATCGCCCCGGCGATCCACGTCACCAAGGCGCAGATCGCCGAGAGCTTCCGCGCGGCGCATGACGGCCTCGATCCGCACCGTCCGCTCGAGGAGCCGTCGGCGCTTCTCGCCGAGGCGCGAGGGCGGCTGCGCGACCGATTCCTGGCCGCGGATGTCGGGATCACCGGCGCCAATTTCCTGATTGCGGAGACCGGCTCGACCGTCATCGTGACCAACGAAGGCAACGGCGACCTGACCCAGACGCTGCCGCGCGTTCACATCGTGCTGGCGAGCCTCGAGAAGGTCGTCCCCACCCTGGAGGACGCGAGCACCATCCTTCGCGTCCTCGCGCGCTCCGCGACGGGCCAGGAATTCTCCGTTTACACGACCTTCTCAACCGGTCCGCGCCGGCCGGAGGACCCGGACGGGCCGGAGCAGTTCCACGTCATCCTGCTCGACAATGGCCGCAGCCGCATGCTCGGCACCGAATTCCAGGACATGCTGCGCTGCATCCGCTGCGGCGCCTGCCTGAACCATTGCCCGGTCTACCAGGCGGTCGGCGGCCACGCCTATGGCTGGGTCTATCCGGGGCCGATGGGGGCGGTGCTGACGCCGTCGCTCATCGGGGTGGAGGAGGCCGGGCATCTGCCGAACGCCTCGACCTTCTGCGGGCGCTGCGAAAGCGTCTGCCCGATGCGGATCCCCCTGCCGAAGATGATGCGGCACTGGCGCGAGCGGGAGTTCGAGCGGCATCTCGGCCCCGCCGCGGCGCGCTACGGGCTGGCGCTCTGGGCGTTCCTGGCCAAGCGGCCGGCGCTCTACCGCCGCGCGGCAGCGCTGGCGGCGCGGACGCTGGGGCTACTCGGGCGCCGCCGCGGCCGCTTCCGATCCCTTCCCCTCGCCGGCGGCTGGACCGCGCATCGCGACCTCCCCGCGCCCGAGACGGGCCGGACCTTTCAGCAGCTCTGGGCGGAGCGGCGGCGAGGCGCGCCATGACGGACCGGCTGGCGTGGCGAGACCCGGAGACGGAGTTGGACGAAGAAAGTCTGCATCGGGCGATCCGCCGCGCCCATGCGGCCGGCGCGGTCGAGATCGCCGTCAATTTCCGCGCCGTCAACCGGTCCGGCGCCCCGGGCTTCCGCACCACCGATATCGTGGTGCCGCCGTTCTGCATCCTGGTGCTGTCGGGCTATCTCTTCCTCTCCGCGGGCGCGTTCGTCGGCGGTGTGGCGCTGCTCGCCGGCACCGGCCTCTTCCTCTTCGTTCTCCGTCCATGGACGAGGCAGCGCACCGAGGAGCGGACGCGCGATCTGGCGCTCGCCCGGCTCAACGATTGGAATGTTCTGTGGCGGCTCGGCGGGCTTGCGCTGCGCCTGCGTCGTGACCCTGCCGTTGCCTGCGTCGCACCGGCAGACGACTGGCGCGCCTTCGTGCGCGATCGCCTGCTGCCCGCCGAACCGGCCGGGCGTGGAGAACGGGCATGACGGAGTCGCGTCGGCAGATCCTGCAGGCGATCCGCCGCTCGCTCCGGCGCGACGCGCTGCCGGATCGGGCCCGGGCGGCGCTCGAGGCCCGCCTTGCGGACCCGAAGCCGAACCTGATCCCCGCACGGAGCCGGACCGACGCCCGCGGCCGCGTCGAGTTGTTCGTCCGCATGGCGGAAGAGGCTGCGGCGACGGTGGCGCGTCTCGGCGACCGGGCGGAGGTGCCGGACGCCGTCGCGGCCTATCTCGCGCGGCACAATCTGCCGGCCGAGCTCCGCCTCGCGCCCGACCCGCGCGTGTCCGACCTGCCCTGGTCCGACCGGCCGGTGCTGCGCGTCTCCGCAGGACCCAGCGACGGCGGCGACCCGGTCTCGCTGGTGCCGGCCTTCGCCGGCGTCGCGGAAACGGGCACGCTCGTGCTGCCGTCCGGCGCCGGGACGCCGACCACCTTCAACTTCCTGCCCGACACGCAGATCGTGCTGCTCGAAGCCGGCGATATCGTCGGCGCCTATGAGGAGGTCTGGCCGCGCCTGCGGGCACGATACGGCGCCGGGCGGATGCCGCGCACGGTGAATCTCGTCACCGGGCCCTCGCGCAGCGCCGACATCGAGCAGCGGTTGCTGATGGGCGCGCACGGACCGCGGCGGCTGCATATCCTCCTGATCGATGACCAACCGCAGACGGACGCGCAAACCTAGCCCGGCCGAGATCGAGCTGTGGCGGACCGCGATGCAGGGCACCACGCCCCTTCCCGGCCGCGAGGCGCGCAAGGACGCGGAGGCGGAGCCCCCGGGGCCGTCGCCGTCGCCTCCGGCCCGGAAACGCCGACCCTCGGCCGCGCCCCGGACGCCCCCGCCGGAGCCTGCGCGGCGCCCGGCCGCGGGTTCGCGGCCGGAGCCGATGGCTGAGCTCGCGCATGGGCGCGGCGCCGGAATGGACCGCCGCCAGGCCGATCGGCTGCGCCGGGGCCGGCTGCCGATCGAGGGCCGCCTCGACCTGCACGGCATGACCCAACGCGAGGCACATGACCGGCTCAACGCGTTCATCGCCGACGCCGTTGCGGCGGGCAAGCGCTGCGTGCTGGTGATCACCGGCAAGGGCCTGGCCCGCGACGGCAGCGGAGTCCTGCGCGAGGCCGTGCCGCGCTGGCTCAACGCGCCGCCGCTGCGCGAGCATGTCCTCGTCTTCGACTACGCGCAGCCACGGCATGGCGGCCTGGGTGCCCTCTACGTTCTGTTGAAGCGGAAGCGGTGACGATGATTCAGCGTGATCGAATCCATCAGACCACCGAGGCACAGAGGCACGGAGCCTCGGATTTGTTACCTCCGTGTCCCTCTGTCTCTGTGGTTTACAGGCAGTACGGCAATCGGTATTCCGCTGCGGATTCGAAATGACACCCTTCGGCCGGAAGCTTCGTGAACTGCGCGCCGAACGCGGCGTTCTGCTGAAGGACATGGCGGCGGCGCTCGGCGTGTCCTCGGCCTATCTCTCCGCGCTGGAGCACGGCAACCGCGGCCGGCCGAGCCGCGTTTTCGTCCAGCAGATCTCGGCCTATTTCAACCTGGCCTGGGACGATGTCGACGAGCTCGAACGGCTGGCGGAGCTTTCTCATCCGCGCGTCATCGTCAACACCGCCGGCCTGAGCCCGCAGGCGACCGAGCTCGCGAATCGGCTGTCGGAGGTGATCGAGCATCTGGACAACGCCACGATCGAGCGCCTCCTGGCCACGCTCAAGGATGCGAGCCGCGGCGCTTGAGCGTGGCGCCTCGGTGCATGTTTCGGCCGGGGAATAGCGGCAGGGAATATTGGCATCTGTGTCACCTTCCGATATATCGCGCCGCCGAAACAAAGTACCCTGCTGCGCCTCTCGGTCCGAACTCAGGGAGGCTTCGAGAGCCGGTAAGTTCATCCGGGAGTCCACATGATCGATGACTTCGTCCTCTTCGTCACCGTCGGCTTCGCGGCGCAGCTTGTCGACGGGGCGATCGGCATGGCCTATGGCGTGTCCGCCACGACGGTTCTGCTGAGCTTCGGATTTCCGCCGGCCACCGCGAGCGCCAGCGTGCATGCGGCGGAGGTCTTTACCACCGGCGCCTCCGGTTTCGCGCATTGGCGGTTCGGCAACGTCGACTTTCGTCTGTTCGCGAGGCTCGCCGTCCCGGGCATGATCGGCGGTGCCCTCGGCGCCTTTGTTCTGACGGAGCTTCCGGGCGAGAAAATCCGGCCGATAGTCAGCGTCTATCTTCTGCTCATCGGCGCCTTCATCTTCTGGAAAGCCATCCGCGGGGCGGTGGCCCTTGGTGCGCCGCCGCGCCGTGTGGCCCCGCTGGGCCTGTTCGGCGGCTTCTTCGATGCGATCGGCGGTGGCGGCTGGGGCCCGATCGTCACCTCCACCCTCCTCGGCCGAGGGACCACGCCGCGCTACGCGATCGGCTCCGTCAGCCTGGCCGAGTTCTTCGTGACCTCGACCGTTTCCGTGACCTTTCTGGCGACGATCGGCCTGGAGCTGTGGCCGATCATCGCCGGGCTGATCGTGGGCGGCGTGCTGGCGGCGCCCTTGGCGGCCTATGTGACGAAAAAGCTGCCGGACCGGCCCCTGATGCTTCTGGTCGCGACCGTGATCGTCCTTCTCAGCCTGCGCCAGCTGATCCAGACGCTGACGTAAGCCGATCTCGGAGGGCGAGGTCTGGGGCGGGCGACCCGCTCCCGGCCCGCCGGTGACCGGTCGGTCGTCTACAGGATGAACTTGCTGAGGTCGGTGTTCTTCGCCAGCGGCGCGACCCGCTCGCGGACATAGGCTGCGTCGACGGTGATGTGCGCGCCCGTCTGGTCGGTGGCGTTGAAGCTGATCTCCTCCAGAAGGCGCTCCATCACCGTGTGCAGCCGGCGGGCGCCGATGTTCTCGACGCTGCTGTTGATCTCTGCCGCCAGGTCGGCGATCGCGTCGATCGCGTCGTCGGTGAAGTCCAGCGTCACCTCCTCGGTGGCGAGCAGGGCCTTGTACTGCTTGATCAGGTTCGCCTCCGGCTCGGTCAGGATGCGCTTGAAGTCGGCGCGCGTCAGCGCCGAGAGCTCGACCCGGATGGGCAGCCGCCCCTGCAGCTCCGGCAGCAGATCCGAGGGCTTGGCGAGGTGGAAGGCGCCCGAGGCGATGAACAGGATGTGGTCGGTCTTGACCGTGCCGTGCTTGGTGTTGACCTGCGTCCCCTCGATCAGCGGCAGAAGGTCGCGCTGCACACCCTCGCGGCTGACGTCGGCACCGATCCGCTCGGACCGCGCGGTGATCTTGTCGATCTCGTCGAGGAAGACGATGCCGTTCTGCTCGACCGCCTCGATGGCCTCGGCGACCACCTTCTCCTGGTCAAGGAGCTTGTCGCTCTCCTCGGCCATCAGCACGTTGTAGGACTCGGCCACGGTCATGCGCTTGGTCTTGGTGCGGCCGCCGAAGGCCTGTCCCAGGATGTCGTTCAGGTTCAGCATTCCCATGCTGGCGCCCGGCATCCCGGGGATCTCGAAGGTCGGCAGCATGCCGGCGCCGCTGTCCTTCACTTGGATCTCGATCTCGCGGTCGTTGAGTTCCCCGTCGCGCAGCATCCGGCGGAATTTGGCCCGGGTCTCGGCGCTCGCATGTTCGCCGACGAGGGCGTCGAGGACGCGCTCCTCCGCCTGGATCTCCGCCTTCGCCGCGACCTGGCGGCGCAGCCGCTCCCGTGTCATGGTGATCGAGATCTCGACGAGGTCTCGGATGATCTGCTCGACATCGCGGCCGACATAGCCGACCTCGGTGAACTTCGTCGCCTCCACCTTGAGGAAGGGTGCCTGCGCAAGCTTCGCCAGACGGCGCGCGATCTCGGTCTTGCCGACGCCGGTGGGGCCGATCATCAGAATGTTCTTGGGCAACACCTCCTCGCGCATCTCGGGCGGAAGTTGCTGGCGCCGCCAGCGGTTGCGCAGGGCGATCGCGACCGCCCGCTTGGCCTCCGTCTGGCCGACAATGAAGCGGTCGAGTTCGGAGACGATCTCGCGCGGGCTGAAGGCGGCCGTGACGTTCTCGGCGCGCGGCTCCCGCATCACGGCGGCGGCGGTGCGATTGGGTTCGGCGGTCATAGGCTCTCGATGATCAGATTCTCGTTGGTGTAGACGCAGATATCGGCCGCGATCTTCATCGCCTTGCGGGCGATGGCCTCGGCGTCTAACTCGTCGATGTCCATCAGGGCGCGGGCAGCGGCCAGCGCGTAGGGCCCGCCGGAGCCGATGCCGATCAAGCCGTCTTCCGGCTCCAGCACGTCGCCGGTGCCGGTCATCACCAGGCTGACCTCCCGGTCGGCCACGGCCATCATCGCCTCGAGCCGGCGCAGATAGCGGTCGGTGCGCCAATCCTTGGCAAGCTCGACGCAGGCGCGGGCGAGCTGTCCGGGATGCTGCTCGAGCTTGGCCTCCAGCCGCTCGAAGAGCGCCAGCGCGTCCGCCGTCGCCCCCGCGAAGCCGGCGATCACCTCGCCCTTGCCGAGGCGTCGCACCTTGCGCGCGTTCGACTTCATCACGGTCTGGCCGAACGTGACCTGGCCGTCGCCGGCGACCACCACGTTCGGGCCCTTGCGAATGGAGAGGATCGTTGTGCCGTGCCAGACGGGGAACGGCGTGGGCGATGCGGGGGATGTCATGTCGGGCATGAACTCCCAGATAGGCGAATGGCGACGGCGCTTCAAGGAGAACCCGCGCCCACCCGAAAGCGCTCATCCAGGGCCTGCGCCCGTTCGCGCCGCGGCCGCGGGTCCGGGTTTGGCTGGCGGTTTCGGGCCGATACTGTTACAAGCGGCCTGCCCTGTCGAGGGCAGCTTGAGGGTCCGGGCCGGCAAACCGCCCGGCGCCCGTAACTCGCCCGATGATTCGGCGGCGCGTCCGGAAGGCGCCGCCCGGTTCATCGGCAGATCCGTTGACGGAGGTCCGCGATGCGTTCGGCCAGCGTGGAACGCAACACCAAGGAAACCCGCATCAAGGTCGCGGTCGATCTCGACGGCACCGGCCGCTCCAAGATCGCGACCGGAATCGGGTTCCTCGACCACATGCTGGAGCAGCTCTCCCGCCACGGCCTCATCGACCTCGAGGTCGAGGCGAAGGGCGACCTGCACATCGACATGCACCACACGACGGAGGACACCGGCATCGTCATCGGCCAGGCCATCTCGCAGGCGCTGGGCGACCGCAAGGGCATCCGCCGCTACGGCGACGCTCTGGTCCCGATGGACGAGACGCTGACGCGCGTGGCGCTCGACGCCTCGAACCGGCCCTATCTGGTCTGGAAGGTGGCGCTGCCGCGGCCGAAGCTGGGCGACATGGACACCGAGCTCTTCAAGGAGTGGTTCCAGGCCTTCGCCCAGCATGCCGGACTCACGCTCCACGTCGAAACCCTCTACGGCGAGAACACCCACCACATCGTCGAGTCCTGCTTCAAGGGCCTGGCGCGCGCCCTGCGCGCGGCGGTCGAGATCGACCCGCGCCGGGCCGACGCCGTGCCCTCGACCAAGGGCGTCCTCGGCGGATCGCTCTAAGCGCGGCCAGACATCATTTCGGGTCAGGAACGATGTGATGACGGCCACCGTCGCGATCGTCGATTACGGCTCAGGCAACCTGCGCTCCGCCGCCAAGGCGCTCGAGCGGGTCGCGCGGGAGAGCGGGACCGCGGCCGCCGTGGTCGTCACCGCCGACCCCGACCGAATCCGGACGGCCGACCGCGTGGTTCTGCCGGGCGTCGGCGCTTTCGCCGACTGCCTGCGCGGACTCGAGGCCGTGCCCGGGCTCGTCGAAGCGCTGCGGGAAGCGGTGCTCGGCGTCGGGCGGCCGTTCCTCGGCATCTGCGTCGGCATGCAGCTTCTGGCCACGACGGGCCGGGAGCACGGGGTCCACCCGGGCCTCGGCTGGATCCCGGGTGAGGTGGTCCCGATAAGCGGAACCGGCGCGGACGGCCGGGCGTTGAAGGTCCCGCATATGGGCTGGAACGAGCTGGCGATCGACCGTCCGGACCATCCTGCCCTCGCCGGAATCGCCCCCGGCGACCACGCCTATTTCGTCCACAGCTACCACTTCGTCCCGGCCGACCCGGCCGCTCGGCTGGCCACGGTCGAGTATGGCGGGCCGGTGACCGCAGTGGTGGCGCGGGACAACCTGCTCGGCACGCAGTTTCATCCCGAGAAGAGCCAGGCGACAGGCCTCCGGCTTCTCGGCAACTTCCTTCAATGGCATCCATAGGACATGGCACCCCTAGGCACAGACCAGACCACCACGGCCAGGATCTCGGTCGAAGAGTTGACCGAGTTCGGCAACGGCGACCTTCACGACCTGTGCGACGCGGCCGAGGCCGCCATTCGCGAGGGCGGCGGCTTCGGCTGGCTGGCGCCGCCCCCGCGGCCGATCATGGAGGCCTATTGGCGCGGGGTGCTGCTGGTGCCGGAGCGCACGCTGTTCGTCGGTCGCCTCGACGGCGTCATCGCCGGCTCGGCGCAGCTCGTCCGCCCGCCGCGCAACAACGAGGCCCAGGCTCATGCCGCGCAGATGACGACCAACTTCGTGGCACCCTGGGCGCGCGGGCACGGCCTCGCGAAGGCGATCGCGCTGGCGGTGGAGGACGCGGCGCGGCGCGCCGGCTTCGCGACGCTGAATCTCGACGTCCGCGAGACGCAGGACCGGGCGATCAGGCTCTACCGCTCGCTGGGCTATCGCCAGTGGGGCACGCACCCGCAATACGCCCGGGTCGACGGCCGGATGGTGGCCGGCCTGTTCTTCTGGAAGGAGCTGAACGGCGCCGACAAGGATCCGGAGGGCGAAACCGGATGATCCTGTTCCCGGCGATCGACCTGAAGGACGGCGTCTGCGTGCGTCTGCGCCAGGGCGACATGAACGCGGCGACGGTGTTCAACGACGACCCGGCCGCCCAGGCGCGCGCTTTCGCCGCCGCGGGCGTTGAATGGCTGCATCTGGTCGATCTCGACGGTGCCTTCGCCGGACGGCCGGTGAACGCGGAGGCGGTCGACGCCATCCTTGCCGCGGTCGATCTTCCCTGCCAGCTCGGCGGCGGCATCCGCGATCTCGCCACCGTCGAGCACTGGCTCGGGCGCGGCATCGCCCGGGTCATCCTCGGCACCGCCGCCCTCAAGGATCCCGCGCTGGTTCGCACCGCCTGCCGGTCCTTTCCCGGCCGGATCGCGGTCGGCATCGACGCCCGCGGCGGCCGGGTTGCCGTCGAGGGCTGGGCGGAGACGAGCGAGATCACCGCCCGGGAACTGGCGCTCCGGTTCGAGGATGCCGGCGTCGCGGCGATCATCCACACCGACATCGAGCGCGACGGCCTGCTCGCCGGGGCGAACGCCGAGGCCACGGCCGCCCTGGCCGCGGCCGTGAGCACGCCGGTGATCGCGAGCGGCGGCGTCGGCGGTCTCGAGGACCTGCGCGCGCTGAAGGCGGTCGAAGCAAGCGGCATCGCCGGCGTGGTGGTCGGCCGCGCGCTCTATGACGGGCGGCTCGACCTCGCCGCGGCGCTGGCCCTGCTGCGGCCGGAAGGGGCGGCGGCATGCTGAAGGTCCGCATCATCCCCTGCCTCGACGTCCATGCCGGCCGCGTCGTCAAGGGCGTGAACTTCGTCGATCTCGTCGATGCGGGCGATCCGGTCGAGCAGGCGCGGGTCTACGACGCTGCCGGCGCGGACGAGCTCTGCTTCCTGGACATCACCGCGAGCGCGGAGAACCGTGACACGATCTACGACGTCGTCGCCCGGACGGCCGAATGCTGCTTCATGCCGCTCACGGTCGGCGGCGGCGTGCGCAGCCTCGAGGACATCCGGCGGCTGCTGCTGGCCGGCGCCGACAAGGTATCGATCAACACCGCGGCGGTGCGCGACCCCGATCTCGTCCGCCGCGCCGCGGAAAAGTTCGGCAGCCAATGCATCACGGTGGCGATCGACGCGAAATCGACCGGCCCGGACTCGACGGGCGCCCGCGGATACGAAGTCTTCACCCATGGCGGGCGCGAGCGGACCGGCCTCGACGCCATTGCCTGGGCCCGGCGCATGGCCGAACTCGGCGCCGGCGAGATCCTGCTCACCTCGATGGACCGCGACGGCACGCGCGAAGGCTACGATCTGTCTCTCACCCGCGCCGTCGCCGACGCCGTGCCGGTGCCGGTGATCGCGAGCGGCGGCGTGGGCACTCTGGACCACATGGTCGAGGGCATCCGCGACGGCCACGCGGCCGCCGTGCTGGCCGCGTCCATCTTCCATTTCGGAACCCATTCGATCGCGGAGGCAAAGGCGCACCTCGCCCGCGCCGGAATTCCAGTGCGTCCCCCCGCCGCCTGAGATGGCGGCCGAACCGCATGGATTCGCGGCCCCGCCCGCGGGACGACGCGTTTGCCAGGACACCGAAGGAGGGTCACAGGAACATCATGGAAAAGGAGGAAAGCGGGGCGCAATCGAGGCCGGACGCAACCATCCTCGACCGCCTCTATCAGGTCATCCAGAGCCGCCGCGACGCGGACCCCACCGTGTCCCACACCGCGAAGCTGTTCGCCAAGGGCAAGCACAAGATCGCCCAGAAGGTCGGCGAAGAGGCCGTTGAGACGGTCATCGAAGGCATCGACGGCAAGCGGAAGGATCTGGCTGCGGAAAGCGCCGACCTACTCTACCATCTCCTCGTGCTGTGGGCCGCCCGCGACCTGGACCCGAGCAGGGTCTGGGCCGCGCTCGCGCGCCGCGAAGGCATCTCCGGCATCGAGGAGAAGAAGGGACGCAAGGACGACTGAACGAGATCAGGGAGAAATCCGGTATGGCGTATGACACCGACAACGTGTTTGCCCGCATCCTGCGCGGCGAGATCCCCTGCGACAAGGTGTATGAGGACGATCGGGTCCTCGCCTTCCGTGATATCCGACCGCAGGCCAAGACCCACGTGCTGGTGATCCCGAAGGCCGCCTACGTCTCGATCGACGACTTCGCCGAGCGCGCCCCAGAGGCGGATATCGCGGCGCTCATCCGGGCAGTCGGCCGTGTGGCGGCCCAGCTTGGCCTGAAGGAGACCGGCTACCGCGTGATCGTCAATCACGGTCCCGATTCCCGGCAGGAGGTACCGCACCTCCACCTTCACATTCTCGGCGGCCAGGATCTCGGCCGCCTGATCTGCCCGTCGGCGGAGTGAGGGCTTTCGATAACCCTCCCTTTACGGGCCAAGGGTTCGGCTAACCCGCGGTTGACGGCGTGCGCAACAGCACGGGCAGGCATTCAGCCGGGCGCCCGGCCACCAGCAGCAAGGTCGCGGGCGCCCGCCTGGCCGTGTCAGGGGCATCCGCCTTGCCCGCAGGGACCATGGATCGGTGCGCCGCCGCCGACGGGGCTGTCCGCGCACCGCTCTGCAGACAGGGAAACGGCTTCCTCCGTTGCTGGCCGTGGAAGCTCACCCGGTCGGCGGCGTCACCGCATTCTGTTCCATCGTCGCCTTGAGCGTCGCAGCCAGTCGTCGGAACGTCTCCTTCCGCCCGGATGTGGGGCGCCAGACCAAGCCGATCCGACGAAATGCATGGCTGCCCCCCAACGGACGCGCCGCAACGTCGAGGTCGCGCAGAAGCCCGGCATCCAGAGCCATCTGCGGCAACAAAGTAAATCCGAGTCCGTTCGCGACCATCTGCACCAGGGTATGCAGGCTGGTTCCCTGGAATGCGGTGTTCCGACGAGGCCCGTCGAGCGCACAGGCGGTCAGGGCGTGTTCACGCAGGCAATGCCCGTCCTCCAGAAGCAGCATGTCCTCCGGCGCCACATCGGCAGGATGCACCGTTTCCCTGTCGCATAGGGGATGCCCTTCCGGGAACACGACCCAGAAACGATCTTCTGCGATCTCCAGCGTCTCGACATTGCCCAACGCATAGGGCAAGGCCAGCAAGGCCACGTCCAGCTCTCCGCTGTCGAGGCGCGCAAGCAGCCGTGGCGTCTGGTCCTCGCGCAGGTAGAACCTCAGTTTCGGGAACGCTGCGCGCAGGCTCGGCATGACGCGGGGAAAGAGAAACGGGGCAATCGTCGGAATCACGCCCAGATGCAGCGCGCCGGCCATCGGGTCCTCGGCCATGCGCGCGATGTCGACCAGATCCTCGGCCTCCCGCAGCAAGGCGCGCGCCTTCTCGGCAATTTCACGTCCCAGAGGCGTCGGCAACACTGTCCGCCGGGTTCGCTCCAGCAGCGGCGTCCCGAGCAGGTTTTCCAGTTCCTGGATCCCGGCGCTGAGGGTGGACTGGCTGACGAGGCATGCCTCAGCGGCCTGACCGAAGTGGCACCGGTCGACGACGGCGACGAGATACTGCAGCTGACGCAGGGTGGGGAGCGGCTTCATGGCCTGGATATTAATCGACTATCTCGATCAATGGAACCGGGATTATCTATTTTAATCGCTGAACCGTAATCCCTATCTTCCGGTCGTACGCAACAGGCAGGGTGCCGCTCGCAACGGGCCGCTTGTATCCGGGGCTCCGACAAAACCCCGGATACGGGAAGCCCGAAGGGGTCGTGCGTCTCTGCTGACCGCAATGCAACGGAGTAGTCATGTCCCTGATCAACACCGAGGTTAAGCCTTTCAAAGCGACGGCATTCAAGAACGGCAAGTTCATCGAGGTCACCGAGGCCGACCTGAAGGGCAAGTGGTCCGTCGTGTTCTTCTATCCGGCGGACTTCACCTTCGTCTGCCCGACCGAGCTCGAGGATCTGGCCGATAACTACGCCGAGTTCCAGAGGCTTGGCGTGGAGATCTACAGCGTTTCGACCGATACGCACTTCGCGCACAAGGCTTGGCACGACATGTCGCCGGCCATCAAGAAGATCCAGTACGCGATGGTCGGTGACCCGACCGGCACCCTCGCGCGGAACTTCGACGTGCTGATCGAGGACGCCGGCCTGGCGAACCGCGGCACCTTCGTGATCGATCCGCAGGGCAAGATCCAGGTCGTCGAGATCACGGCCGAGGGTATCGGCCGCAACGCCGCCGAGCTGCTGCGCAAGATCAAGGCTGCCCAGTACGTCGCCGCCCATCCGAACGAGGTCTGCCCGGCCAAGTGGGAGGAAGGCGCGGAGACGCTGGCTCCGTCGCTCGACCTGGTCGGCAAGATCTAAGACGCCGTACCGCGGAATCCCTGGGCTCGGCGATCAGCCGGGCCCGGGATTCGACGGGGCCCGTGATTCGGCTCCCGTCGATGCACCAACGTCGCTACGAAGAACCATGTCGGGAGCCACCCCATGTTGGACGCCAAAATCCGGGATCAGCTGAAGGCCTATTTTGAGCGGATCACGCAACCCGTCGAGCTGGTTGCATCCCTCGACGATGGTGCCAAGTCCCAGGAACTGCTGAGCCTGCTCGAGGACATCGCGTCCCTGTCGGACCGGATCGCGCTGGTACGCCGCGATGACGGCGCACGCAAGCCGTCCTTTGCGATCAACCGCGTCGGCACGGACATCGGCGTGCGCTTCGCCGGCATTCCGATGGGCCACGAGTTCAATTCGCTTGTCCTCGCCATTCTGCAGGTCGGCGGCCATCCGCCCAAGGAGGCGGCGGAGGTTATCGAGCAGATCAAGAGTCTCGACGGCGAGTACAGCTTTGAAACCTATTTCTCGCTGTCCTGCCAGAACTGCCCCGAAGTCGTGCAGGCGCTCAACCTGATGAGTGTGCTGAACCCGAGGATCAAGCATGTCGCCATCGATGGCGCGCTGTTCCAGGAGGAAGTCGAGGCCCGACAGATCATGGCCGTCCCGGCCGTTTTCCTGAACGGCAAGCCGTTCGACCAGGGCCGGATGAGCCTGGAGCAGATTCTCGCCAAGATCGATACGGGTGCCGCGCAGCGTGAAGCCGAGCGAATCAAGGGCAAGGACCCGTTCGACGTGCTCGTCGTCGGCGGCGGACCGGCCGGTGCGGCGGCGGCGATTTATGCCGCGCGCAAAGGCATTCGCACCGGGATCGCGACAGAGCGCTTCGGTGGTCAGGTGCTGGACACGATGGCGATCGAGAACTTCATTTCGGTGTCGCACACCGAGGGCCCCAAGCTGGCGACGGCCCTTGAGCAGCACGTCAAGGATTACGACGTGGACATCATGAACCTGCAGCGTGCGGAGGCGCTGGTCCCGGCGGCGGTTCCCGGCGGGCTCGCGGAAGTCCGGCTGGCCAGCGGTGCTACGCTCAAGGCCAAGACGGTCATTCTGGCCACCGGGGCCCGCTGGCGTCAGATGAACGTGCCGGGCGAGGAGGCGTACCGTAACAAGGGGGTGACCTACTGCCCGCATTGCGACGGTCCGCTGTTCAAGGGCAAGCGCGTGGCGGTGATCGGCGGCGGCAACTCCGGCGTCGAGGCGGCGATCGATCTCGCCGGCATCGTCGCACACGTGACCGTGATCGAGTTCGAGTCGCAGCTGCGGGCCGATGCCGTGCTTCTGAGGAAGCTCGGCACGCTCCCCAACGTGACCGTGATCACCTCAGGCCAGACGACGGAGGTCCTCGGCGACGGCAGCAAGGTGACGGGCCTGACCTACAAGGACCGTACGAGCGGCGAACTGCGCCACCTGGACGTGGACGGCATCTTCGTGCAGATCGGCCTCCTGCCCAACACCGAGTGGCTCAAGGGAACGGTGGCCCTGTCTCCTCGCGGCGAAATCGAAGTGGACGCTCGGGGCCAGACTTCGGTGCCCGGCGTCTTCGCCGCCGGCGACGCGACCACGGTACCTTACAAGCAGATTGTCATCGCCATGGGGGAGGGCTCGAAGGCCGCGCTGTCCGCCTTCGATTATCTGATCCGGTCCGTACCCGCAGATGCGGAGGCCGCGGCCTGACGCAATAATCGGACCGCATCGCGACCGTCACGGTGCCAATTGCGCCGGTCGTTCCGGTCGATCGGCCCGACGGCCATACAACCATGAGGGTGATAACCGGCCGGCCTCTCGCCGACGGAACGCCAGTCGCTCGTACAGGCCCCGTTCTGGTACGAGAATGCCGGCCGCGGCTTGTCCTGCGCCGAAACGTTCTCGCCGTGTCTCATGCGGCTCTCAACGACCGCGTTACGCTGCGATGGCGATGCGGTCCTGCGGGAAGCGGACGGTGACGGCGGTGCCCTCGCCCACCTTGCTGTCGATGTGGATGTCGCCGCCGTGCAGCTGCGCGAGCAGGCGAACCAGCGGCAAGCCGAGGCCGGTGCCGGCGTATTTCCGGCTGAGCGGGCTTTCCACCTGACTGAAGGCCGCCATGGCCTTCTCGATATCGCTCTCGGCGATGCCGATCCCGGTGTCGGAAACGGTCAGCAGGAAGTCGCCCCGCTCGTCGACGCGCGCCTCGACGGCGACGGTGCCGCCGGCGGGAGTGAACTTGACGGCGTTCGACAGCAGGTTGATCACGATCTGCTTCACCGCGCGCTCGTCGGCATAGAGCACCGGCAATCCCTCCGCCACCCGCGTCTGCAGGTCGAGCCGGCCGGCGGCGGCCCGGTCCTTCACCAACCGCAGGCAGGAGCGGATGAGCTCCGGCAGCCGGACGTTCGTCTCGTGCAGGTCGAACTTGCCCGCTTCGATCTTGGAGAGGTCGAGGATGTCGTTGATGATCGACAGGAGATGCACGCCGCTGTCGTGGATGTCCTGGGCGTATTCCCGGTATTGCGGCTTGCCGATCGGCCCGAACATCTCGCTCTTCATGATTTCCGAGAAGCCGATGATGGCGTTCAAGGGCGTGCGCAGCTCGTGGCTGACATTGGCGAGGAAATCGGATTTCGAGCGGTTCGCGAACTCCGCCTGCTCCTTCGCGGCCCTGAGGGCTTCCTCGGCCAGGATGCGGTCGGTGATGTCGAAATGCATGACCACCGCGCCGCGACGCTCCTCGGTCGAGACGGGCGTGGCGACGAACTTGAACCAGCGCGGCTCTCCGGCCGCGGCCTCGGACCGGTACTCGCAGGCGAACATCGGCTTCTCGCCGGCCAGGACGGTGCGCAAGCCCTCGGCGAGCGTCGGCGCGCCCTCCCCGTCCTCGGCGCGGTAATCGCCGTCGCGGTCCCCGAGCACCGCCGCATAGTCCTCTCCGACGGCGACTGCCGGTATTCCGGTCGGCGCGGGGCTGCCGCCCTCGGGCTGGGCCGAGTCGGCCCATTCCCGGTTCACCCGCAGCACGCGCCCCTCCGCATCGAGGAGGGCGACATGGGCCGGCAGGGAATCGAGCGTCGCCGCAGTGATCTCGACCTGCTCGCGCAGGCTCCGCTCGCTGCGGCGCAGCGCCTCTTCCGCCCGCACCCGATCGGTGACGTCGGTCTGGATGCCGATGAAGTGAACCAGCTGCCCGCGATCGTCGAACACCGGGCTGACGGTCAGCTCGTTCCAGAAGGTGCGCCCGTCCTTCCGGTAGTTGCGGATCGTGACGTGAACCGGGCGGCGCGCCGCGATCGCCCGGCGCATCCGCGCGATCGTCTCCGGGTCGGTGTCGCGGCCCTGCAGGAAGCGGGAGCTCCGGCCGATGGCCTCCTCTGCGGTGTAGCCGGTGATCCGGGTGAAGGCCGGGTTGACGAAGATGATCGGGTTGCCCGGCAGGTTCGGGTCGGTGATGACGACGCCGTTCGAGGCCGCGGATACGGCCGCGGCCAGCGAGGCGTTGCGCTGGGCGAACTCCGCCAGACGCGCCTCGCGGATCTTGGTCTCGGTGATGTCGGTGTAGGTGGTGACGAACCCGCCCCCTGGGATCGGGCTGCGCCGCGTCTCGATCACGACTCCGCCGCGCCGCTTCTCGAAGCGTTGCGGCATCGCGTCCGGGCCCCGGGGGGCGCCGCTTCGCGGATCGGCCGTCCGCCAATCCGGCGCGTTCGGGTCGCCTTCGCCGCGCTCCGCCATCACGGCGGTGATGGCCGTCCAGGGCATGCCCTTCCAGACTGCCTCCACCGGCAGCTCGAACAGGTCGAGAAAGCGCTGGTTCCAGGCGATCAACCGTCCGTCGGCATCGACGACGCTCAAGCCCTGGCTGATGCTGTCCAGCGTCGCCTGGAGCAGCAGCGAGTTGGCCTCGAGGGCTCCTTCCCGCTGCTTCATCTCGGTGATGTCGGTCATCACCACGAGCGTTCCGCCCTCTTCGGTGGGGCGCTCCGCGACGCGCAGCCAGCGGCCGTCATGGCTCGGTTCTTCGTACAGCGCAGGCGGGTTCCGATGCGCCGACAGCCGCGCTTCGATCAGCGCTTCCGGATCGCCGTCGAACACGCCGGTGCCCGTCCGCCGATGCACGCTCTCGCGCAGCAGGTCTCCGTAGCGGGCGCCGGGCCGGATGAGGTCGGCGATCACCGCGTTGGCCTGCCGGTACCGGCTGTTGCACAGCACGAGACGATCCTCGGCGTCGAACAGCGCGAAGGCCTCCGACATGCTCTCGATCGCATCGAGGAAGCGGATCTCGGTCCGCTGCAGCCGCCGATCGGCCTCGAACTCGGCGGAAACATCGGTCGCCGTGCCGCGATATCCCAGGAAGCGGCCACGCGGGCCGAAGACCGGATGGCCGCTCAGCCGGATCCTCCGGCTGCCGCCCGCCGTCGTCGGAATCTGGCAGCAGAAGTCGCGGAACGGCCGCCGCGCCCGGAGGTCTTCGATGTGTCGACGCCAGGATTCCCGATCCTCCGCCCATGCGCCGACCTCGTCGTAACGCCGCCCAAGCACCAGCCGGGGATCGGCCCCGGTCATGTGCTGGAACCGATCGGAGAGATAGGTGAAGCGCAGGTCCGGTCCGATCTCCCAGAACCAATCCGACGCCGCCTCGGCGACATCGCGGAACCGCTCCTCGCTGCGGCGGAGCGCGGCGATCGCCGCCCGCTGCCGCTGCTCGTTCGACAGCAGGGTCCCGAGCAGCAGGAAGCCCAGCGGGTAGAGGCACAGGACCGTGAGCGTCAGGTTGCGCGCCGATGCCATGCCGGCCACGGGATCTGCCGCCAGCGCGACGAGCTGCCAAGGCAGGCTCGCCACCGCCAGGATCAGACCGCTGCCCAGGAACTCGCGGAAGGTCGCAAGGGCGCCGCGCCGCCACCACCGCAGATACAGTCCCGTTCCCAGGGCCACGGAGGTCAAGGCGGCACCGATCGTACCGGCGAGGACGCCACCGGTCTCGCCGGAACCAAGGGCGTAGGCTGCGACGATTCCGGCTGCGGCCGCGCCGGCCCAGTGACCGCCGAAGGCACTGGCGGCGAGTAGGATCAGGTTCCGCCCGTCGATCTCGATCCCGCCGAGCGCCGACGCCGGCGCGAGCTGGATCGGCAACTGCATGCCGGCGACGGCGATCAGGCCGAACAGGACGCCCATCCCGGCGGCGCCCAGGCGTCCGGCCCTCTGCAAAAGCGGCACGCCGGCGAGGTTGTAGAGCATCGCCAGCGCCAGCAGCAGCGCCAGATTGTCGCCGAAATCGATCAGAAGTCGAAAGAGTCCGTCCATCCTGCGCCCTGCGGCATCCTGCCGCCAGCGGTCGAATGAAACCGGTGTCACCGATCGGCACCGGCCATGGTTGCCGCGATGTTAAGATTAACGAAGGATGGTGAAGGACTGGTTAAGCACCTCACCGATTATTTCGGGGCACGATCAGATATTCAGATCCGACTTGTTAAGACTTTCACCATGTGGGGCGGAACCCCGCTGCGCTGCCGGTGTTGGAACGGTCGATGCGACCGCACCGTCAGATGCGCGAGATGCCCCAGGCGAGAACCCAGCCGATGCCGCAGGACAAGCCGCAACCGCTTCCGCCCAACCAGCCCCCCTTCCCGAACGAGGACCTTCCCCCGCAGGGACCCGGTGAGGCACCGGTGCCGGGGCGCGACCTGCCCGCAACCCCGCCGCCGAGGCCGAACGAGGACGTGCCGACGCCGGGGCCCAACCGGCCCATACCGTCGCGTTGAGGCCGTGCCGCCTTCGACGGCGCGAGCCTATCGCTTGTCTTTGGACGGGTCGACGGCGGGCGGCGTTGCGTTCTGTGCCTTGCGCTGGGCGGTGCGGTCCTGCCGCTGTTTCAGCTTCTCTTCCTTCCTGGCCCGCCTGACGCGATCGCGCTCCGCGCGCTGCTGGTTGTAATTGGGCTTGAATGCCATCGATTCTCCTTCCGGTGGCCGAGAGTCCGGGCGGGCCTTTCGTTCAGCGCGCGCTCAATACCCCTCGCGCTGCAATCGCTTCCGCAGGGCCCTGCGGCGGCGGCGAATCGCCTCCGCCTTCTCACGCACCTTGCGCTCCGACGGCTTCTCGTAAGCCCGCCGGCGTTTCAGTTCTCGGAACGTGCCTTCGCGCTGCATTTTTCTCTTGAGAACGCGAAGGGCCGCGTTGACGTCGTTGTCGCGTACGAAGACTTGCATGCCGGTTATCGACCTTTCCTGACGGGGTGGCGTAGCGACGGAGATCGCCGGCGCTGGTTCGCGCGGCTGCGGCTCAAGCTTCGACGCGAAGGCACCGAAGCTGCACCCGGCGCTCGATCGCGGGCGGCAGAAGAATTCGAAACGAGCCGACAATCGCAACCTAGAGACCCGATGGCCGTTTCGCAAGCGCCGGCGCGTTCCGGTCTCGGGCCGCCTGCCCGGCCGCTTCCGTCGCGGCTTCGGCGCGTCGAAAGAAAAGCGGCGGCCCTTAGGGCCGCCGCTCCTTGTACCTCGCCGATGGACGCGACAGCGCCCTTCGGTCGGTTACACCGATTCGAGATTTCCGGCCGCCGGCCTGCCGCGCTCGCTCACGACCTCGAATTTCACCTTCTGTCCCTCGCTCAGGGTCTGCATTCCGGCGCGCTCGACGGCGCTGATGTGGACGAAGACGTCCTTCGAGCCGTCGTCCGGCTGGATGAACCCATAGCCGCGCTGGGTGTTGAAGAATTTAACGGTACCGATAGCCATGATGGCCTCCGACATGAGTAAGAACCGCCGCGCGACCATTCGCGCGGCATCATGCAGTTTTCGGCCTCATGGATATCCTGCGGAAACGCCCGGACGGGCGGGTTGGCAAGAGATGAAGCAAAAATCTACGGGCACTTATATGGGTCACGCCCCGCCAAACCGCAAGCCCCCTTCTGGTACGCGGAGACGGGTGTCGTCGGCCGATTCCCAGGATCCCTGACCAGCGCCGAAAATAATGCCGCGCATTTGCTCCTGCGATCCCCACATAAGAAGGGCGGAGTGGCCGGAGACACCGCATCGACGCCCGCGCATAGGGGCATCCGGCTGACTCGATTTCGGACGACCGCAAATCCGCATCGTTCGGTCTCGACGATCACCATCGGAGCGAATGTCATGACCCGGATCGAATTCACCGTCAGGCGGCAGGGGCGAAGCTGGTACGTCGATGTCGGACAGGACACCCACGGCCCGTACCTGAGCCGGACGGATGCCCTGGCCGATGCCATCGATGCGGCCGATGACGCCGGGAAAAAGCGCGCCCACGCCGTCGTCCTGGTGAAGGAATCGCCGCACGACGCGACCGTTGTCTGGACCTACGGGAAGGATACGGTCCATAAGTAGTTTGCCGTCCAAAATCCGGCATGACGCGGGCCAAGCCGCCGGCGAAACGCTTGAAGTATTCTCGAAATATTGCTGCAGAAAGTCGTTGAATCAGAAGGAACGCACCGATGGTGGCTGAACCCAAATTCAAGGCCGGACAAACGGTCAACTCCGTCAAGACGCCGCTTTCCGCCATTCCGCAAGGCCGATACAAGATCGTGCGTTTGCTTCCCTCCGACGGGGCCGTCAATCAGTACCGCATAAAGTCTGTCTCGGATGGCCACGAGCGCGTGGTCAGAGAAAGCGAGCTCACGCCGGCCTGAGGACATCAGGGCGTCTCGTTCCGCGACGCGTCGATGAGGTCACCGATCTCGGCGACGAGCTTGTCCGGGTCGTACGGCTTCGTGATGAGAGGAAACGCTCTTGCCTCTGCGCTGGCGGCCGCTTCGCTGTAGCCGGTGGCAAGAAGGATCGGCAGCTTCGGAAAGCGCGCCCGGATCCGTTGCGCCAGCTCGACGCCGTTCATGCCGCTCGGCATGACAATGTCCGAAAAGACGAAGTCGATCGGTTCGCCACCCTCCAGCAGGGTCAGCGCGGACCGGGCTTCGTGCGCCAGCTTCACGGAATAGCCGGACTGCTCCAGAGCGGCCACCGCGAGCTCCGCCACGTCCGGATCGTCTTCGACGACGAGGATCGTTCCGCAGGCCGGCTTCATCGGCTTCGCCGGTGCCGCCCGTGCCTGGCGGGGCGCGGCCGGGACCGCGTCGCTTGCCGGCAGGTAGAACGTGACGGTCGTGCCCTTGCCGACCTCGCTCTCGATCCTGGCCGAGCCGCCGGACTGCTTTGCGAAGCCGTAGGCCTGGCTCAAGCCCAGGCCGCTTCCCTTGCCGATTTCCTTGGTCGTGAAGAACGGTTCAAAGACCTTTGCTCTGATGTCTTCCGGGATCCCGAACCCGGTATCGGTGAGGCGGATGGCAACGTAGTCGCCGGCCAAACCGTCGATCTCGTTGCGAAGGGCAACGTTCTCGCCCGCGATCGTCAACGTGCCGCCGTCCGGCATGGCGTCGCGCGCATTCAGGCCGACGTTCAGCAGGGCCAGCTCGAGCTGCGTCGGGTCGGCATCGACCGGCCGCAGATCGGGAGGCAGCTCAAGGACGATCCGGATGTCGCCGCGGAGCGAGCGGTCCAGGAGACGGGCGAGCGCCGCCAAGCGATCGCGGAGATCGAGCACCTCGGGACGCAGCGGCTGGCGCCGGGAGAAGGCGAGCAGCTGGCGCGTCAGGTCTTCGCCGCGCTGCGCCGCCTGCCGGATGTGGCCCAGCAGCGACCGCAGCTTCCCGTTGTCGTCGGCGTGACGTTCGGCCATGGCGGCGGCGCCGACGATGACGGTCAGCAGGTTGTTGAAGTCGTGCGCCACGCCGCCGGACAACTGGCCCAGCGCTTCCAGCTTCTGCGCCTGGAACAGCTGCTCGCGCGCCTGCTCGATGGCGATCTGCGCCTGCTGCCGCTCCGTAACGTCACGCGTGATCTTCGCGAAACCGACGAGCTCGCCGTTGCTGTCACGGATCGCGTCGATGACGACGGCGGCGAAGAATCGGCTGCCGTCCTTGCGGACCCGCCAGCCCTCGGATTCGTACTTGCCCTCTGTCCCGGCGACCTTCAGGGCGTGCTCGGGCACGCCCTGCCGGAGATCCTCCTCGGTGTAGAAGCAACCGACATGACGGCCGATGATCTCACCGGCCGTATAGCCCATGACACGCCGCGCCCCGCCGTTCCAGTTGATGACGCAACCGGCCGGATCGAGCATGAAGATGGCGTAGTCGGTGATGCTGTCGACGAGCAGGCGGAAGCGCCGCTCGCTTTCGAAAAGCGCCTCCTCGGCCCGCCTGCGCTCGGTCATGTCTCGGGTGATCTTGGCGAAGCCGATGAGCGTGCCGGTTTCATCGCGCACCGCGTCGAGCACCGCGAGCGCCCAGAATCGGCTGCCGTCCTTGCGGAGCCGCCAGCCTTCGGATTCGAATCGGCCGGCGCTGCCCGCGAGTTCGAGTGCCTGCTGCGGCAGTCCCTTGTGCCGGTCCTCCTCGGTGAAGAACATCGAGAAGTGGCGGCCGACCGCCTCGTCCGTCGCGTAGCCGTTGATGCGCTCGGCCCCCGCGTTCCAGCTGGCGATCCGGCCGTCCGGATCGATCATGTAGATGGCATAGTCGACGACGGCCTCAACCAGGAGCTGAAACCGCTTCTCGCGGGTGATGGTCCGATTGCGTGCTTGCGCTATGGGATCCATGCCTGGGGGGTGTGGCCCCGCCACTGTCCGCCGCGGCCGCGCGACACGCGGCATCATAGCAAGGGCGGCGGAGTGCAAGCAAATCCGGAAGTTGCCGAGGCCCGGACGCCTGGTTATCGGCGGGCCACGGTCGGATCCGAACCGGATCCCATTCCCGCGCGGTGCCGCGGCGCCGAAGGGGATCGGCAATCCGGCTCGTCGGAACAGAGCCGCTGTTGCCCGGCGACACGAGCTGTGCTTTGTTTTCGCCTGCGGGTTACCGATGTGCGCCCAGGCGCGGGCCACGACGCGACGGGCGCCTCACACATGAGGAGAAGGGGACGATGACCGTGTTTCGGCGTACCGCATTGGCCGCAGCCGCTTCGGCGCTGTTCATCTCTGCCACCCCGGCGGTGGCGGCCGAGGAGATCATCATTGGGGGCGCGCTCAGCCTTACCGGTGTGCAGGCTCCGCTTGACGAGCCCGGCCTCAAGGGCGCCCAGGTGGCCGTGAAGGCGCTGAACGATGCCGGTGGCCTTCTCGGCAAGCGGGTGAAGTTCATCAACATCGACGGCAAAAGCGATCCGGTCACGGTGGGCAACAACGCGATCCAGCTCATCGATCAGGGCGCCGAACTCATCGTCGCGCCATGCGACTTCGACTTCGGCGGTCCGGCGAGCCGGGAGGCCCAGAATGCCGGGCTGGTCGGGATCTCGACCTGCGCTTCCGATCCGCTCTACAGCTCCTGGTCCTTGGGCGATAAGCAGTTCACGCTGTCCATGTGGAACACCACGATGGGCGCCGCCGCGGCCGAGTACGCCTTCAACGAGCGGGGCTGGAAGACGGCCTATGTCGTGACGGATCAGTTCATCGCCTATACCAAGAGCCTCAGCAAATATTTCGTGGCGCACTTCAAGGCCATCGGCGGAGAAGTCCTGCTTGAGGACACCTACACGCAGGGCGACCAGGACTTCTCGGCGCAGCTCGCGCGGTTGCAGGCGCTCAAGACGAAGCCGGACGTGATCTTCATCTCGTCCTACATGCCTGACCTCGGGACGATCATTCGCTCCATCCGCGAGGTCGGCATCGACGCCCCGATCATGGGCGGCGACTCCTACGACGACCCGGGCCTCTTCGCCGCTCTCGGCAAGCAGTTCGGCAACGAGATCTACTTCGTGACCCACACCTGGCGTGGACCCGAGGCCCATCCGGATATGCCCAGGTTCATCGAACTGTACAAGGAATACCACGGCACGGAGCCAGATACGTCCTTCGTCGCCACGGGCTGGGACACGATCATGCTTCTGGCGAAAGCGGTCGAGATCGCCGGCACCACGGACGGAGACGCGGTGGCGAAGGCGCTGGAGGAGAACGAGTTCGACCTGCTGACCGGAAAGCTCGACTACCGCACGGCGGAAGAAGGGCATCAGCCCGACAAAGCGGCGGCGTTGATCTCGCTGACCGGCGGGGAGCCCTCCTTCATCGGCTGGCGTCGCCCGGAGAATCCGCCGGCGCCCTGATCGGCGCCCACCAGCGGCGTCGGGGAGGCGCCGGTGCGCCTCCCGCCTCGCTACCGGCATCGGGTCGTCGCCCGACTTTTGTCGCGTTCATCGCCTTCGATCTGGAATGACCGACCCATCAACGCTTCGCGCCGAGGGCGTCACCGTCGAGTTTTCCGGTCTGCGTGCCCTGGACGGTGTCACGCTCCGCCTGCGGAAAGGTGAGATCCTCGGCCTGATCGGCCCGAACGGATCCGGCAAGACGACGCTCGTCAACGTGTTGACCGGGCAGGTCCGGCCGGTTTCCGGCACGGTCTGGTGCGAAAGCGAGCAGATCACCGACCTTTCCCCGCGGCAGATCGCCCTGCGGGGCGTGCTTCGGTCGTTCCAGACGGTCCGACTTTTTCGCAACCTCACCGTTTCGGAGAACGTCGAATCGGCCGCGATTGCCAGAGGCGCATCGCGACGGCAGGCGCGCGAAACGGCGTCCGGCCTTCTCGCGGAGTTCGGGCTCCTGCATCGCCGGGACGATCTCGCCAGCGCGCTCAGCTACGGCGACGAGAGGCGGGTCGAGATCGCGCGCGCGCTGGCGGCCGAGCCAAAATATCTCCTCCTGGACGAACCCGCCGCCGGCATGAACGAGCAGGAGTCCGAGCTCCTGCTCGCTGTGCTGGCGAAGCTGCCGGAAGAGCGCAATCTCGGCCTTCTGATCATCGATCACGACATGCCGCTGATCATGCGCCTCTGCCATCGCCTTCAGGTACTGGCGTCTGGGAAGACGATCGGCGAAGGCGACGTCGACACCGTACGCCGGCTGCCGGCCGTCATCGAGGCCTATCTCGGCGCCGAGGCGGCCTATGCTTGAGGTCCGGAACCTTCAGGTACGCTACGGCGCGATCCGGGCGGTGCGGGACGTCAGCCTGACCGTGCGGCGGGGCGAGCTGGTGGCGCTCCTGGGCGCGAACGGCGCCGGGAAGTCCTCGACGCTCCTCGCCATCGCGGGCGCGCTCAAGCCGGCCGCCGGAACGATCCGGCTGGAGGGCGAAGAGGTCACCGCGCTCTCTCCGGAGCAGATGGTGAAGCGCGGCATCGCCATGGTCCCCGAAACGCGCGACGTGTTCCCGGACCTCACCGTAGCGGAGAACCTGCAACTCGGCGCCTTCGTGCGCCGCCGGGACCGGGCGGAAGTCGACGCGGACCGGCAAGCCCTGTTCGACCTGTTCCCCATCCTGGCGGAGCGCATCGATCAGCCGGCCGGGACCCTGTCGGGCGGCGAGCAGCAGCAGCTCGTGATCGCGCGGGCGATGATGTCGCGGCCCAAGCTGCTTCTGCTGGACGAGCCGTCGCTGGGGCTTGCGCCGGCGATCGTCGACAAGATCTTCGACATGATCGTGAAGCTGAGGGCGACCGGCGTCACCATCCTGCTGGTCGAGCAGAACGCCGGGAAGGCGCTGCGGATCGCCGACCGGGCCTATGTCCTGTCTCTCGGTGCGATCGCCGCCGAAGGCACCGCGGACGAGATCGCCTCCGCGTCAGACCTCAAAGCCATCTACCTCGGGGCGTGACGGGACATGGCAGCCTTCATCCAGTTCGCGATCGACACGCTGAGCCTCGGCAGCCTCTACGCGCTGATGGCGCTCGGACTCGTGATCGTCTATGGGATCCTCCGCCTGGTGAACTTCGCCTATGGCGAGCTCATCATGGTGGCGGGTTACACCCTCTTTCTGCTGAACGGCTCGCCGCTGCCCTGGCTGGCGATGGCCGCCGTTGCCGTGCTGATGGCCGTGCTCACAGGCATCGCCACGGATTACGTCGCCTTCCGCCCGGTCCGCGAGAAGTCGGTTACCGCCGTGTTGATCACCTCCTTCGCGTTCTCGACGCTGCTCCAGAACGCGGCGCTCCTGTTCATCTCGCCGCGCGCGCGCCTCGTGCCCGTGCCGGACATCTTCTCGCAGTCGGTCCACATCGGCGGGGTCGTCACGCCGCTCCGCAACATTCTGACGATCGTCGTCGCGCTGCTGCTGCTGGCCGGCTTCGCCGTCGTGATGAAGCGGACGGTGCTCGGCATTGCCCTGCGCGCCGCGGCGAGCAAGTTCACCATGGCCCGGATGCTGGGCGTGCCGGCGAATCTGATCATCACCAGCGCGTTCGCCATTTCGGGCCTGCTGGCCGGTGTGGTCTCGCTGTTCTGGCTCGGCCGCATCGGCTCCGTCGTGCCGGGGATCGGCCTGGAGCCGCTGCTCGTCTCCTTCATCGCCACGGTCATCGGCGGCATGCGCAGCCTCGTCGGCGCGGTGGTCGGCGGCTTCCTGCTCGCCGCGATCGTGACCGGCCTCAACTACACCCTGCCGCAGAACCTTCTGCAGTTCCGCGACGCCTTCACCTTCTCGCTGGTCATCCTGATCCTCCTCTGGCGTCCCGAGGGGCTGATCCGGGGGCCGGCGACTGGTCAGCGGACCTGAGGCGGGCATCCATGTTCGATCGCAAGACCCTGCTCACCCTTGTGCTGCTCCTCGTCCCGGTGGCCGTGCTCGTCCTCGGCACCGAGCTCTCCGGCGTGCGGCTTCTGGACCGGATCGCAACCACGCTCTGCATCAACCTGATCCTGGTGGTGGGGCTCCAGGTGTTCATGGGCAATTCCGGCATCCTCTCCTTCGCCCATATCGGCTTCATGGGCATCGGGGCCTATGCCTCGGCCGTGCTGGCCATGCCCGTGCAGATGAAGGGCATGGCGCTTCCGGACCTCTACCCGGTCCTGAAATCGGTCCAGCTGTCGCCCTACCTCGCGATGGCGGCCGGAACCGCGATCGCGACGCTCGTTGCGGCGGTCGTCAGCTATCCGCTGATGCGCCTCTCCGACGCGGCAGCGGTCATAACCTCTTTCGCGCTCCTGGTCGTCCTCCACACGATCATGGTCAACTGGAGCGCGGTGACGAACGGGCCGCGTACCCTGTTCGGCGTGCCGCGGGCGACGGATCTGTACCTCGCGGCGGGCGCCGCGGCGGCGATGATCGCGGTCGCCCTGTTCTTCAAGGAATCGCGCACCGGCGTCCTGCTGCGCGCGGTCCGCGATGACGAGGTGGCCGCCGGCGCGATCGGCGCGCATGTCTCGGTGCTGCGCTGGCGCGGATTCGTCCTGAGCGCCGCGATGGCGGGGCTCGCCGGCGGCCTGTGGGCGCACTTCATCACCTCCTTCTCGCCCTCGGCCTTCTATCTGAAGGAGACCTTCGTCATCCTCGGCATGCTCGTCATCGGCGGGGCGGGGACGGTTTCGGGCGCCGTGTTCGGTGCCTTCGCGGTCACCTTCGCCTTCGAGGGGCTGCGGGCCAGCGAGACCATTATCAACGCCGCCCAATTCCTGCCGACGCAGATCGTCGGGCTGACGGAGATCGTCCTCGCCTGCGCCATGATCGGAATCCTCATCCTGCGTCCGCGCGGCCTGCTCGGCACCGCCGAGATCGGCGCCGTCATCGGCGCGTCGCGCGGGCCGGCCGTCACCGCCCAAGCACGTCAAAGGTGAGACAATGAACTGGAAGACCGCGTTCCGCTCGTTCTACTACGAAGGGGCCCCGGAGCCGGAGGACATCGTCCTCCCCGCGGCCGAAACGGCGCTCCTCGTCATCGATATCCAGAACACCTATCTCGCGCCGGCACCGGACCAGCGCGACCGGTGGGCGCCGTTCCTCGACCGCATGAACAAGACGGTGATCCCGAACACGGCGCGCCTCATCGAGCTGTGCCGCAAGCGCGGCATCGAGGTGATCTTCGCGCGCATCGCCTGCCTGAAGAAGGACGGCCGCGACCGCTCGCTGAGCCAGAAGAAGCCGGGCTGGAACTACCTGCTGCTGCCGAAGGACAGCGAGGAGTCACAGATGGTGCCGGAGCTCACGCCGCAGGAGGACGACATCGTCGTCTGCAAGACGACGGACAGTGCGCTGACCGGCACCAACCTCCGCCTGATCCTGCACAACATGGGCATCAAGAACGTCATCGCGGCGGGCATCTTCACGGACCAGTGCGTCTCCTCGACCGTGCGGAGCCTCGCCGACGAAAGCTTCAACGTCGTCGTCGTCGAGGATTGCTGCGCGGCCGCGACCATGGAGCTGCACAACAAGGAGCTCGAGATCATCAACATGATCTACTGCCACGTCGTCTCCTCCGACGACGTCGCCGGCTTCATCCGGGACTGATCCGAAGGGCGGCGTTCTCTCACCGCCCGGGCGCGACGCGGCGGTAGGACAGCGCCTCGGCGATGTGCGGCCGGCGCACGGCATCGCTCCCGTCGAGGTCGGCCAGGGTGCGGGCCACGCGCAGGACGCGGTGATAGCCTCGGGCCGAGAGCCTGAAGCGCTCCGCCGCCTCGGTCAGCAGGCGACGGCCCTCCGCGTCCGGCGCGGCGACCTCTTCGAGCAGCGCGCCGTCGGCCTCGGCGTTGGTGCGGACGGCCTGTCCGTTGCCCGTCCCCGTGCCGCCCCCGTTGCCGCCGTTCAGCCGGGCGTAGCGCGCGGCCTGCCGCGCCCGCGCTTGCGCCACGCGCGCCGCGACCTCGGCACTGCCCTCGGCCGGCGGCGGCAGCGAGAGGTCGGCGGGGCTGACCGCCGGCACCTCGACGTGGCAGTCGATGCGGTCGAACAGCGGGCCCGAGATCTTCGACTGGTAGTCGAGCGCGCATTTCGGCGCCCGGGCGCAGGCCAGCGCCGGGTCGTCGAGATGGCCGCAGCGGCAGGGGTTCATGGCGGCGACGAGCTGCACCCGCGCCGGATAGGTCACGTGCGCGTTGGCGCGGGCGACCGCGACGCGCCCGGTCTCCAGCGGCTGGCGCAGCGCCTCCAGCGTCGCCCGGCTGAACTCCGGCAGCTCGTCGAGGAACAGCACGCCCAGATGGGCGAGCGACACCTCTCCCGGCCGTGCCCTCAGTCCGCCGCCGACGAGCGCCGGCAGCGAGGCCGAATGGTGCGGGTCGCGGAAGGGCCGCGTCCGCAGGAGGCGCCCGCCTTCGAGCCGCCCGGCGACGCTATGGATCATGCTGACCTCCAGCGCCTCGGCGGGCTCCAGCGGCGGCAGCAGCCCCGGCAGCCGCGCCGCCAGCATCGACTTGCCCGAGCCCGGCGGCCCGATCATCAGCAAGCTGTGGCCGAATATACAGCCACGATTCTGCCGACGGCCTCTGGGATCAACCGACCTGTGCGACGACTGGCAGAATCCACCGAATGATCACTTCGATGCAGTGGTCATCCAACGCTCGTCCCGCCGGATCGAGAGTTCATGGTCTGCGAAGGCGGAGATGCAGCCGCGGATCGCCTCGGCCTGGGGCCGGAGGTCGATGGTCAGCTCCCCGGAGGGCGCGACGACGACGCGCTCGAGCGCCTGATCAAGGATGGTCCGCACGTCCGTCAGCCAGTCCCCCTCCGGCTCGACGAGGGCCAGGGTGTGCTCGATGCGGGCGACGATCCGGCGCACGTCCTCCGTCCTTGCGACCAGATCGGCGTTGATGCGCACGATCTGGCCATTCAGGTCGGCGATCTCCCGGTCGAGCGAGACCACCGCCTCGTCGGCCGCGTTCACGGCGTCGCCAATCGCCTGGAGCGCCGATTCGCGGATGCCCGCCTGGCGCGCGTCCCGCCACTCCTGCAGGTGGAAGTCGCGCTTCGCCGCCGCCGCGGCGCGCTCGGTCTGCTTGGCGGCCAACGCACGCCGCAGGCTGGCGATCTCGGACCGCGCATGGCCTCGGATGTACCGCTCGACATCGTCGGTGCCGTGGAGTCGGGCGATCAGGTGACCGGCGACCTGGTCCAGGACCGTCCGGTCCGTCTTCGCCATCGGCAGGTGCGGGTTGCGGCATCCCTTGCCGGAGCGGCGGGCGCTGCAGCAGTAACGGTGGAACGCCCGCGCCTCGTGGTGCACGTACCGGGACCCGCAGGCCCCGCAGACGAGGTGGCCACTCAGCAGCCACGCCGCCGAACGCTGCTGCCCGCCGCGTCCGGGCGCCACCCGCCGCGCCGCGAGGGCCCGCTGGGCCGCGTCGAAGGTGGCCCGGTCGAGGATCGGGCAGGGGTCGATCTTCAGCGCGTACTCCCCGAGGATTTCGCGCCCGCCGGCGCCGGGGCGCTTCGCCGTCCGCTCGGCGACGCCGAATGCGGCCTTGTTCCGGAGGATCTTCGACACGGTGCTCGACTGCCATTCGGGAATGCGCTCCACGACAAGTCCGCGCCCGGTCATCTCCTGCACGAAGGCGGCGAACTCGCTGATGTGATGCCCGATCCGGACGCGACGCCGGCGACCATCGGGCCCAACGACCAGCGCCTCTGGGGGCGGCACCAAGTTCGCGTTCAGAAGCCGCGCGATCTGGATGCGCCCGTACCCGGCGGTAGCGAGTTCGAAGATGCGGCGGACCACGAGCGATTCGTTCGGGCATGGCATGAGCGTCTTCTCGGGCGAGAGCCGGTAGCCGTAGGGCGGCTGGCCCGTTACCCAGTGGCCGGCATCGCGCTTGCGCAGCTTGGGCGGCAGAGTCCGCTCCCGGATGCGCTTGCGCTCCTGGCTGGCCATCCAGCCGCGGATGCCGGCGAGGAGCTCGTCCGTGAGATCGCCGTCCTGGTGCGCGTAGACGCTGACCCCGCAGCCGTTGAGTTCGTCGAGGGCATCGAGCGTCGCCTTCATGCCGCCCCGCGACAGGCGGTCCTGGGCCCAGACGAAGAGTCGGCTGAACCGGCCATCGGCCGCCGCGCGCTTCATCGCAAGGAAGCCCGGGCGGTCCACCCGCGCGCCACTCTCGGTGTCCCGGAAGATCAGTTCCTCGGGCACGGCATAGCCCTGCAACTCGGCGAGGCGGACGCACTCCTCGACCTGGCGCTCGAGGGAGATCTTCCCCGGGCCCGCCTGGTCGACGGTCGAAACACGGGCATAGACGGCGGCAACCGGCCGGGTCGTTGAACGGCGGGACATCTCAGATCCATCCTTTGGCAACAAGGGCGGCGCGCAGGTCGGCCTCCGAGCGAAACCGTTCGACGGCGGCCATCAGCAGGGGGTCGCTCTCCCAGATTCGCAGCGGTTGACCGATCGAAATCGTGCCTGGTTCCGGCGAGCACGAGCCGCGCCGGAGGTCCGCCGCGACATCAGCCCAAGTGGAGCCGGCAAGCTTGCGCAGGCCCTCGTAGACGGCCCGGGCGTCATTCCGGATGTCGTCCGAGGCATGGATCAGGCGCTCCAGCTGCTTCGCGAAGGGGGCATCGTGCCGACCATAGTGCTCGCGGAGGGCATGGAGCCGCGGGAACGATTTCGCCGCGTAGTCACCGATCCCTTCCACCCCGAGCCGGAGGGTGTTGTCGCCGCCTCTCAGGAAGCACTTCCGGTCCTGGACGACCTGGATGTGCACCGCCGCTCCGGAGAGCCGCCGCCGGATACGTTGAACATCGGCCC